>Ga0315904_10003643_pt1 | contig 22510 bp, 17 predicted proteins | sample LakEriMetagenome_6_FD_203529 | JGI IMG/M metagenome (GOLD analysis project Ga0315904, IMG submission 203529) | Freshwater fungal communities from buoy surface, Lake Erie, Ohio, United States - Buoy 12 MA120 | ecosystem: Environmental > Aquatic > Freshwater > Lake | place: USA: Lake Erie, Ohio... | reverse complement strand
AGTGCGCAAGCACTCCGGTGGGTTGTTTAATGCTTGCGATTTTTGCGATGGAGCGTCACCGGACGGCTTGCGCCGTTCCGCTAAAAACTTGGCCATTTCGTTAAGCGTCTGCCAATAGACCTTCGACCAGCGACTTGACCTTCGAGCCGATCAGATCGCGTACGGCTCGAAATTCCTCGGGCGACATATCCCTAGGGTCAGGGATTTTCCAATCGAGACGTTCTTTGGCAAGCACCATCGGGCACTCGTCCCCGCAGCCCATCGTCACGGCCACATCGACTTGGGTTCCGTTGAACGCATCGAGTCCTTTCGAGTGATGCACGCTCAGATCGTAGCCAAGCTCTTTCATCGCTTCGATCGCCTTGGGGTTGACTCGACCGCTCGGGCGTGAGCCGGAACTATTCGCTTCGATAAGGTCCTTGCCATAGATTTTTGCAAAGGCTTCGGCCATCTGGCTTCGGTTGGAGTTTTCGACACAGACAAACAGGACGCTTTTGGGGTTGGCCATGGTAGGGAAAGAAAGATTGTGGATAAAGGACTGTGGGTTAATCAGAACTAGGTACGGAACTTTAGCAGCAGTCAGGTCCAGAGCAGGAGGACATGACATTCAGATCGATACGGCATTTGTCCGGTGCAAGGCACGCGGTATGTTTGTGGGTCAAGTCCAAGACTAGGCCGTGTGGCTCGGAGTGGATTGTCCCGACGGGGTACTGGGAAACGACTCCTTGTTCGTACTCGATTTCCAGAGGGACGTCGCGATGATCGAACAGGCCAAGGCCCTTATCGAGGATCTTCGATAACTTGGTGGTATTCAATCGGTGTTCGGTATCGTTGGCGACCCAGACTTGAAGCACGCAGCTTGTGGCACTCCGTAGGGTTCCGCCGCAATCGACGAAGCGTTTCTGCACGTGGCCGACTTCCGTGACATGGAAGTGGGCCGGTACATGGGTGCCATCGGGGAGTCGAATGGCTACCGATTCATCGGGGTGGTTTTCAAGGAGTGCGAGCAGACTTTCAAGGTTCATGGTACGTTCGTTCTTTCATCGAGTGGGCCGACGGAATCGTCGGCAGAAGGTTGGAGAGCATAGAAGAGAGGAACGCTGGCGATCGCTCCTGCTATGGGTGCAACGAGATAGATCCATACGGATTCCAGATGCATCGACACCAGCGCTGGGGCTAAGGAGCGGGCTGGGTTCATGGAAGCCCCGGAGATCGGTCCTGCGAACATCGCTTCGAGTGCGATCAAAGCACCGACGGCGATTCCGGCCATGGCACCTTTTTCTTTCGAGCCGGTCGAGACACACAGGATTACGAGCATCAGGATCCAGGTCAGGATAAACTCCATGAGGAAAGACTGCGCAACTCCGTTGGCTGGCAGTGTCGCTCCGAGGGTTGGATGGCTTGGGAACATCAGGCGTAGCATCACGCTCGCGAGCAACGCGCCGGCGCATTGACTGGCGATATAAGGGGCAACGAGGTGTCCGGGAAATTTTCGGGCAATCCAAAATCCGATACTCACCGCGGGATTCAGATGGCAACCGGAGATATCCCCCAGGGCATAGATCAGCGCCAGGACGATCAACCCAAAGGTTATTGCGATCCCCGCATGTCCGATCGCTCCGTTGCTCACGTCGTTGATGACGATTGCACCGGTGCCGCAAAAGATCAGAGCGAAGCAACCGAACGATTCGGCAAGTAATCGTCGCGCAGTATCGGAGAGCTTGAGCGGTTGGTTCAGCATGAGCTATTCTCTTTGCAGGTTAGATCGACAAGGCGATGATTGGACTCCCGCGAGGTGACCTCCTCCATTAGGCACAGTCCCTGGTCGAGCAGCGACCGGACACACAGGTCGACCAATTGGTAATGGATGCTGTTGCCTTGTCGGCGTGAGCGAAGGATCCCCAGATCCGAGAGGCGTTGGAGTTGGTTCGAGATTGCTTGGGGTTTCATCCCCAGCGAGTTTGCCAAGTCGCTGACGCACAATTCGTCGGCTCGGACCAGAGCGTGTAGCAAGCGTAGGCGAGTGTCGTTGGCGAGAACTTTGAAAACCGCCGCGAGGCCACCGGCTTTGATGGGTGAGAGCAGCGGTCGGTCCTTGAGCGCGATCTGCTTGCAGCATGCCGAAGAGTTTTTGTTCGTTTTGATCACTGGCCTCTTTCTGCGACGGTGTTGTGATGAGCTATTACACTATACCGTGTAATCGTGTTCGTCAAGCCTACCGGATGGCGATTCGGGGTTTCGGGGGACCTCTAGCCGATCATTGGCTGAAGTACAGGAAGAGATTGAAACACAGAGGCACAGAGGACACAGAGAGAAGCAGGGGGGAAGGGAGAAGAGGGGAGCAGAGGGCAGGGGAAGGGCAGGGGAAGGGCAGGGGAAGGGGAAGGGCAGGGGAAGGGGAAGGGGAAGGGGAAGGGGAAGGGCAGGGGAAGGGGAAGGGAATGGGAAGGGGAAGGGCAGGGGAAGGGGAAGGGGAAGGGCAGGGGAAGGGAAGGGAATGGGGGCATTCGTTCGGAGGTCTCTGGTGCGCTGGTAAGCCTCTCTGCTCTTGTGCGTCGAATGGTACTAACCATGCGAAGTACTCGCTTGCCATGTAGGCGAACAAGCAGTCCGTCATGAACCACACGGCGCTTTGACCTAGCGACTCTGACTCTTTTCAAACGTGTAGGAACGCATCGAGTAGGCCGGGACGAGGACCTCTATTTCCAAAATCTCTTGGGGACTTATGAGCATCGTTTTTGTCTCATCGTCCTGAGTCTCATCGTCCAGGGGGGAGTCTGCTCGCGTTGGACGCACATCGGCTCGTTCTCGCAATCCCGTATAGTGCATCGGGACCTTGAGCCTCTCCCGCAGTTGGCCGGAGGTCGGATTGTACACGACAAGCATTCCTTGGGTGGTCAATTGCGGATTGACGTGCAAGCACCAATCGAGTCCCGAGGCATCGGGACGCCGCCCATGGATCAGGTCGCTCTCGAGGATGTCCCGGTGCTGTTTGTACCAACTTACCTGCTGCTTGACCATCTCCTTGACCCTGTCGGTATCGTAGAGTCGCGGCCCCCGATAGCATGCTTGCACTCCGAGTCCCAAGTTCGATTGAATCATGTTGCGATAGTGTTCGATGTTCTTATCGAGCGGCTCAATCGTCGCCGCCGGGCCACCACCGTGATACTCTGTCAGCGGGACAAACATCCAGCCCATGCTCGGGGTTTTCTGCCAAGTCCCATCGTAGATGTTCTGGCGAGTATGAATGGTCTGCTGCTCTCGGGGCAACGACCAGTTGACCTCGCGATACCCCATCCCGGTCTTATTCGAACCGACCAAAAAATAATGATCGGGGACATTCAAAAACAATCCCTCTGCGCGGCACCATCGGTAAAACTCTGCGATCGTCTCCCACTGATTCCATCGCGAATCGTCGAGGCCCTGATGCCCAGGATGCAACTGGCTTTTGCACGGATCGCCGGGGTACGAGCCGTCGTGTTCCAACAGAGTGAAGCCGCTGTTGCGATGGAACTCATAGAGCCTTGCAAAGTACTCATTTCCCCATGAGCTTTCCAAGCAAGGCGAGTTTCCGAAGGTAGGCTTTTGACCCTCGGGCATGACCACATCCTCTTGAGCGGAAATCGATCGAGATGCCAGAAGTGAATAGCTTCCTATTTCGATATGCTTCGCCTTGGCCGCCGCTGCGAATTTCTGGGCTTTCTCCATCATCGCGCCACTTTGGCTCTCGAGGTTGAATCCGCTGCCAAAGCTCAAGATGAGCATCTCGAAGCCGACCTCATGGCACTGCTCGATCGCTCTGAGTACGGAGGCTTCGTCCGATGCGATCAAATGCATCATCAGTGGGTTTTCGGTCACCCAAGGTGCGATGCAGCGAAAGAGTTTTCGGACGGCCAAGCCCGATCGTTCGCGATCAAAGGAGTCCTGGACCAACACCCATCCTCGATAAGAACTCCAGCTTTGACCTGCCGGGATGATCTGAGCAGGCCCAAGATCCGGACCGATCTCTAACAAACAGGGAGTCTTCTTCTCGTAGTTGACCTGGGTGTGATAATCCGGATCGGCTACCCAACGATACGACCTGCGATTGGCTCCTTGACTGGTCATCCCTCCAAAGGCCATTTCGGTTTCGATGTGGAGGTTCGGTGGAGTCAGTCCGACGCTCAGCGCGTCGACCTCTGAGGTGTGCTCGACGGCAGCCAGTAAGTCGCTGCAATATCGATCGACGCGGACCGGGCTTGGGGTTGGATTCTCGATGGTGATCCATTTGCCGTAAGCAGGCAGTCCGTCGTAGAGTTCATAGTGCACATCGACACGCAGACGGCTTTGAGCGTCGTCTTCGACCAGTCCTTGGTTCCATTTGCTATAGATTCGAAAATCGTAGAAACCGCATTGAGTGCGCTTCGGTGCGGCTGGGTCCTGCGTGGCGGCTTGCAAATTGTCCTTCGGATTTCCAAATCGATCGGATTTGCCGATCCGTACGGCAGTCGGATGGATACCGTTCCAAGGGATCTCGAAGAGTTTGTGGTAGACGCGATCGTCGGCTGGCCGTTGGGGATCGACCAAGTCGCTTGCTGGGGCATCTCTTGTTGGCGCATCTGTAGGTGAGTTCGAAGGTAGGTTCAATTGAGCCACGTCCCAAATCATTTGGTCGTCTTGCCATCGAACTCTGAGCGCATAGCGTCGTGTTCGCTCGATGCCATGGTCTTGTGCGGCGAACGGAGGAATTTTAGCAAGCGACTCGGCGCCTCGGTTTCGAAGCTCAAAGTGCCCGTGTTCGCCGCGATCTCCGGGTCTTAAGTTCACCTCGATCGCGCCGTCGGGGCAGACCAGGGCCAAGCCGGGCCCCCAGCTTGTGTCTTGATCATCGATCGGATCGATGACGACCTCGACGCAACCGGCATCGTCGGGCACGGGACGTTCGAGGAGCACGGCGCGACCGACCGGACCGGAGAGGAGCAGACCCCTTCCGGCGTTTTGGAACTGAGGTGTTTGCGAATCGCCCTTCTTAGCGTTCTCAGCCGTGAGGATTTTCCAATCCGACGTCGGGTTCTCGAACGCGTCCTGTGTGAGCAACGAGCGTCCTTGGTCCGAAGCGACCTGATGGCTCCAGAGTTTGCTTGGCCCTGCAAAGTGCAGCACCAGTTCGATACCTTTGGGGGGCCAAGCGGTATTGGGCGCATGGTGGCGGGTCTGCTTCCAAGCCATCCGAGGCAGGATCGAAGGTCGGATTTGGTAGCCTTGGTATTGAAAGGCGCCCGGGTCGTTCTTCAAGGAAGGGATCCAAGACGGGTCTAGGAAGGCGTAGTTGGGTTGCCCTTTGAGTCCGCCAACATCGTAGCTCAGTCCGTCGAGCTCGACGGTCGCCTCGGGTTTGATCCCTCGCAGGATCGTCTCTCCGGTGATGAGATTCCGAAAGCCGATGCTCGCCGCGTTGGGGGCCAGCGCGATACGGCGTTCGATCAGTCCGTTGCTGAGCACAAGTTCCCGACCGCTTGGCAGCAGTTCGGCTTTTGCCTGATAAGGGGTTGGATCGACCAACCAATCCTGGGCCCAAGCAAACGAAGAGGCCAGCCCGAAGGCGAAAAGGCACACCAGGCAACGCATCATGATGGAGATCTTGCTATTTGAAAGTTCGAGCCGCTCGGCGCGGTGGACTGACATTCGTCGAGCGTCCGAGAATCTCTCTTAGTATACGCTGTTCCAATTCGGTGTCGTTCTCTTGTCGGATCCAGCCTAGAGTGATCGGTTGCCCTACGAGTCCAGGGCTTGCCCGAACGATCGTCCCATCGTGCCTAGCGATCGCGGAACCTTCGGAGGAATACTGCGAGCGGTCGACATCCTCGAGCTCTTTGATCACCTCGACTCCGACCGAAAAGCCTTGTTCGATCGGGATGGCTCGGACAAAGCAGGTTCGCCGGATGGTTTGCAGGGTGCTTTGGATTCGTTGGAATCCGTAGGCGGTGTCTTTTCGCCATGGTTCGAGCAGAGTCGCGCCGATTTCAGGATAGGTCTCCATACGACCTTCGAGCCACTGCGTCGCATCGCGCGAGGCTCTCTGCTCGGACTTGATCCGAAAATAGTCCTCGACGGTATCGACGATTTGATTCCAGAGAAACTCGCTGTCGTTGACCCCGACGGTGATCGGATTGGACAACTGCGTTTTTTTATCGAGCGGAATCGAAGGGATCAGGAATTTCGTTTGTTGCAGATACGAACAGCCACAAAGGCCGCTTCCGGCAGCAAGTCCGGCGATGAGCCGTGAGCCAATCCAGGCACCGACCGATGCGCGCTTGAGAAAATTCCTTCGGTCCTGACACGTCACGAGCTAGGATCCTGCTGCGGTTTGGGCTTCGATACCCCTTGAGGATTCAAGTCCTTAAGAGATTTCCCTAGCCGTTTTCGTGGGGTGCGGCTCGATGTGGCGAGTCCATCAGCACCGCCCTGACCGGCGTCGATCAGCCCTGGATCGATCGGCCCGGGGCTCATGGCTCCGTTTCCGATCGCTTTGGCGATGCTCGGATGAAAGCTCTCGTTGCTATCGACGGTCCCCAAGGCATCCAATGCGTCGCTGACGCCAAGCAAAACCGATTGCTTGACCCCTTGGCGAATCCATCCGAAAAATCCGTTGTTGGTCATAGTGTCAGCCACTCTCGAAGTTTGCGTGGAATCGGTTCTGTTTCGAACGGCGATGCTCAATCTGCGAGCCGAAGATTACCAAAGCTCGCCGACAAACCGCCAGTCCAGAATCCCTCAGGTAATTCCCCAGATCATTTCATGGAGAGCTACCCAGCGGCATTAAAAAAACGTCGACTGATACCACCAATCCTTCCAGGTCCAACCCGGTGGAGGCATAAACGGAACGATGGTGTACCAAGGTTGATCGTCGAGCGAACGCGGTTTTACAGTCGTTGGGGTCTTTGAAGGCTCAGGTTTCGCAAGCATGGGTGCTGGAGGGTTTAACGGGGAGGAATTAGGCTGAAAGCAGGCTCGGTAGTCGCGTTGGATCGAATCGATCCAAGCGGAGGTTTCGGCCGTTTCATCCCCTGGAAGCCAGGACAGCTTCGAATGCTCGAGCCGATCGCGGGCCAATTGAAAGTCCTCTTTGGCCACTGCGGCCATGCTTAGGTTATGCCAAGCGGCACGATTCCATGGGTGCAAGTCGGCGGCCTCTTGCCATTCCCGTTCGGCTTGCTCCCATTGCCCAAGTCTTGCAAAGGCGTTCCCTTTGCGTACGCGAGCCGAGCCGGGCATCATCCAAGGTAGATCGAGCGTCGCTTGAGTCGCGGTCGTCGTTGGGACGACCATTTCCCAAGACCTCCGAGCGCTTGCGGCGATGACTTTGGACTCTCCGGAACCTTGATAAGCCAGATCGGGGTAGTCGAGTTGGGCTCGTTTGTGATCCATATCGATGGTGTGTTGACCGATTCGACTCCCCGTACGAGCGTCCGAAACGGTCCAGCGAACACTCATCGATTCATCGGGGGGGGGCTTTCTGAGAAATGAAAAGAGCCTGCGTTGCTTGGGTACTTCCCTGGGTCCAAGATCGTGCTGGAGGATCTCGCCACTGAGCACATACTGCGCACCGGCCCGTTTGGCCGCCCCGTAGGCGGCCATCTCGCTGGGCTGTCCATCGTAGGAAACCAATTGAATTCCGCTGATGTTCTCGAGTTGATCCGGATAGAGAACCGCCAGATGAGGCATCGTTTGAGGCCGGGTCGCGATCAAGCTTTTGTCGAGTTTATCGGCGACCTCCTCAGGCCCTCCGACCGGAGCGACCGCCACGGAGACGGCCGAGCCGGTGGAAAGTCGGGGCGTTTTCCAAACGTGCATCGGCGCGTTCATATGGCAACCGGTCAGCAGAACCGAGAGCATTCCAGAAAACAAAAATCCAAAGCGAATCATAAGTTTGGCGATCCAAAACGTGTCGTTGTGTCCAAGGAGTCCAAATCCCGCGTTCTCATGACGCAGCGGATCAGCAGATACGCCAAATGGCCCTAAAGTGTCAAGGAAGATTGGGCAAAGCTTGAAAGACTGGGCAAACCGGGAAGGATCGAGCCGAAGGCCTTGGGCTATTTCTGGATTTTTTCGCTAAGAACTCCTCCGCCGAATCGTTAACCCCTACGTAAATCCGTTTTTTTCACCCGCGTCAGCTCGTCCCTCGCACCGGGCGATCTAAACTGGAATTGGACCCGCTGCCAAACCCTCGTCGAACTCACTTCGAACCCACTTTTCGTGCCGATATGCAACCAATCCTCATCCTCGTCGGTCTTTTACTGCTGTGCTTTTCTTCTCAAATGGGAAAGGTGCAAGCCCAGGGGGTTCAAGCTCCCTCGGCCGCTGAGCCGCTAGGATTTCTCGAACGCTTTGCCCTGAGTGAACAGCGTTCTGAGACCCTCGGGGAGCTGATTCCCAACACCCCGGAATATTTTTTCTTCCAGATTCTTCATGCCCAGAACGAGGGGCGTATCGCCCAAGCCAGAAGCTTGCTGGCTGAGTGGATAGCGAAACACAAATCCAGCGAATTGACGAAGCGCATGGAAACGCGCCAAGCGTTGCTTGAGTACGCATCGAACCCCAACGCCTCGATCGAATACCTTCAACGCACTTTCGGAATCAATACTTCCCACCCGGCTCCAAAGAAAAACGAAGCTGCCGATCTGGCGACCAAGCTCGATGCGAATCTGCTCGATTGGAAGTCGATTGTCCGGGATACCGTCAAGCAATCCGGGATCGACGGCATCGAGGACAGCATCCTTGCCGATGTGCTTGCCGATGTCCCGAATATCGATGAGCTCCGCAAGTGGTTTACTCGCTCGCACCGTATCGACTCTCCCAAGCTCATCGAGCGGCTCGTCGAAGAGCTCACGACGATCCATTCGCGAGGATTTGGCTGGGCACCGATCCACCGCGAGTTGACCTTGTCCCAGCTCGAGGAGCTCCAAAAGCAAATACCAACACTGAACCAAAACGGAAATTACGTCCTAGAGCGACTCCGACACTTGCTCCCTTCGGACGACGAATCGACCCAAGACCCTGCGATTCGAAAAAGGGAGCTCGAACAAGCCGAAGCGTATGTCACGTCGCTCCCGGAAGTTCACAATAGCCTGATCGCCGCAGTCCTGTACCAACGCTTGGTTTTTGACTTGGAACAAGGGACACCCGACCGCGATCGATTCAAGCGTTACCTGCGTTTGCCCAACTCGCGACCGATCTGTTCGATCGAGTTTCGCAACGCGATGCAGCAAAAGCCACAGGTTGATGTTCAGGCGGCGTTTCCTTTCCGACCCATCGATCGACCCATCGGCAACGATGTCCCCTTGATCGAAAAGTACCTTGACCTGTTCTTTCAGACCGATGCGAGCATCGACGCGTTTGCAAAAGTGCTCGAACGGGGTTATCTGCAGCGATTTTTCGCAACGACGAAAATCCTTCACGGGTTGGGCGATCCCAAAACGTATTATGCTCAGCTTTCTCCCCAAGCCCAAAAGGAACTTGCCGAACGCATCGAAGTCCAATTTGCTCCAAACAATCCGACGATCTTCAAAACCGATCAACGCGTCAGCTTGACCTTCGATCTGAAAAACACGCCAGAGCTTTTCGTCCGGATCTATCGGATCAATGCGAGGAATGTGCTTAGCAAGCAGCAATCGGCCGTCTCGACGGCACTGGACCTCGACGGGGTTGTCCCCAACGTCGAACGCAAACTGGTCTATACGCAAAAGAGCGACCGACGCCATCGCGAATCGATCGAACTGCCGGAGCTCGACGGCCAAGGCGTGTGGATCGTCGAGGTGCTCGCCGGGGGACAGCGCAGCCGAGCCTTGGTCCAAAAGGGCCAGCTCTCGGCGATCTTGGCCATTTCCGATGCGGGCCAATTGGTACGGATCGTCAACGCTGAGGGCGAGCACGTGCCGAGGGCGAGTGTTTTGATCGGGGAACGCGAGTTTCAACCTGACAAGAGCGGATGGATTTTGATTCCGTTCGAGCAGTCGACGCAACTGAAAAACATGCTGCTGGTCGACGGGAGCTTTGCCGTCCTTGAGCCGTTCAACCATTTGGGGGAAGCTTACGAGCTCCGCGCTGATTTTCTTGTCGATCCGCAATCCGTGCTCGGGGGCAATCGGTCTGCCGTAGTGGTCCGCGCGCAACTGCTGACCCACAACCAGCCGATCCCGCTTTCCAACCTGACAGAAATCGAACTGCGGGCGACCAGCAGGGATCTGAGCGGCATACCGAGCACCCAGGTTTTTACGAATCTGAAGCTTGACGAAAAAGAGGAACTGACTCAGGAATTCAGTGTCCCGCCGAGGCTCGCCGAAATCGAGTGGAGCCTGCATGCGAAGATCAAGCAGATGCGCACCGACACGCAGCAATCGCTCGTTGCAACCCACAAGACGGAGGTCAACGACTATGGGGATCGTTTGCGCGGCCTATGGGTTTATGATTCGTATTTGAATCGGACCTCAGAGGGTTTTAAGGTCGAACTGCGAGGCCGAAACGGGGAACCTCTTGCACGCGCAGCGGCGCAACTGGAATTCAAACTCTACGGGGTGAGCCCAACGCGCTCGGTGCGATTGGCCAGCGATGCCCAAGGCCAGATCGATCTTGGGAATCTCGCAGGAGTTGAACGTTTTTGGATCAGTGGAGCGGAATTTCCTAAACGCGAGTATTCGATCCATCGCCATGAATTCGATTGGCCACAGTCGGTCCACGCTCCGGTCGGAGAAATGCTCAGTTTCGTCGGCCCGATCGCGGCGGAACAACAGCCGAGCCAAAGGGTGGGTATCGAGGCGATCGAACGGCAGGTACGGCGTTTTTCTCTTTTCGAACAGCGCTCTGGCGTCGTGGTCAGCGATCGGACCGAGAAGATCAAACTCCTCTCGGGTTCCATGGAGATTTCTGGGCTCGAGTCAGGATGCTATCGCTTGGTGGATCACCAAGCCGGAACGCAATGCGAAATTCAAATCACTGCTGGCGAGAGACGCGAGGGGTGGATTGTCGGAAAGAACCGAACGCTCTCAAGGACGCCGACCGAGGCGCTGGCGATCCAAGAAATTGCGATCGTCGATGGAAAACTCCGGGTCGACCTTAAGGGTTCCGACCCAACGACAAGACTTATGGTCGTCGCATCGCCTTATGCACACGCTGAGAGTAGCGGCTGGTTGCGAAGAACCCAACGAAATTTCGCCCCGGTGCTCAAGCGGGAGCGAGTTCCGAGTTTTTACATCGACTCGATGAAGCTCGACGAAGAGTACCAGTATGTATTGGCAAGGCAGCAAGCCGAGCAGATGCTCGGGAGCATGCTCGCTCATCCGAGCATACTGCTGAATCCTTGGGAACTCGCCGCCACTCAGAACGAGAATCAGTTTGCCAAGGAAGGAGATGCGATTGCACAGAAGCGGGCCGATCCGAGGGCCGCCTCGGCGGCTCCTGCTCCGGCGGATTCGTCGGGGCTTCAGCCCGCCGCAGGCAACTCCCGCGATTACGAGTTCCTCGCACAGGGAACTCGGATCCTTGCGAATGTTCCCACGGATGGACAAGGCAGGGTCGAATTCGATGCGCAGATTTTCGATGGCACCAGTGGACTTGCGATCATCGCCATCACCCGCGATGCGACCGCTCAAGCTTGCATCGCCCTGCCTTGGAACGGACCTCGAAGACTCGCCGACCGACGATTGCAGCAGTCCTTTGACCTCGACAAGCATTTCATTCAAAAGCAATCCGTCCGGACCATCATGGCCGACCAAATCGCTGATTTAGGGGATGTAGGAGTGACCCAAGTTCGGGCGTACAACTCGATCAGCGAGCTGTTTCCCATGATGCGTTCGATGCTGATGGATCAGGAGGATTTCAATCGATTTGATTGCCTCGAGACTTGGAGCAAACTCAGCGATGCCGAGAAACAAGCCAAATACGGCGAGCTGGCTTGTCACGAACTCCATCTGTTCTTGCTCAAGCACGATCCGGAGTTCATGCAACGTGTCGTCACCCCCCATTTGATGAACAAGTCCCCGCGTCAACTCGTCGACGATTGGGTCCTTGGTCAGAACCTCGATGCTTATCTGGCTCCTTGGCGCTATGAGCAGCTCAATACGGTGGAGCGAATTCTATTGGCTAAGCGATTCCCTGAGAAACAATCGGGTTTGATTCGCCTTATGGGAGAAGATCTCAAGCGCGAGAATCGTCTGTTCGATTTGGAAGCATTGCTGTTTTCCCAGGCGCTTAATAGCGGTTCGCTTGTGCCTCAGGGAGCCGATGGTTTGAATATCACCGATGCGACCCGATCGCTCGAACTAGAACGCTTGTCTGGGTCTGGAGACTTCAAGCCGGGTGCATCGTCCGAAGAACTATCCCGCTTGTCAGAGGCCGAGAATGGGATGGGACCCGGCGGCATGGGTGGCGGTATGGGCGGCATGGGGAGTCCTTCAGGTCGCGCGCTCAGCGAGGGCAAGCAATGGAATCTTTCCAAGAGGCGATTCGATGCGTCTGGTTCCGACAAATCGCCTGCTGACCGATTCGGCATGGCGCGAGATGAGAAATCTCTAGGCGAATCGAACATGCCTAGCGACGGACCGCAAGTCAACAATGAGTTTGGGAATGCATCCGCCTCCTTATACCATGCGAATTCCGATGACTACTTGCTATACTCCAAGCGTGAACGAGGACGTTCGGCTGGCAAAAAGTTACAGCTTTATGAGCCCTTGGGGCCGACTCGCAAATGGGCTGAATCGCAGTTCGATCGCGTCGAACTTGAAGAGCAAAAACCTGGACTGGTGATTCCGAGTTTCTTCTGGATCGATGTGCTTAGAAACTCTGGAGACTCCCTTTCGGAGCACTTGCATTTGACGGCTAGAAACAGCAATGAGGCTCTGATGGCTCTGGCCTTTGTCGATCTTCCTTTGGATGCCAAGCCTGGTTCGCTCAGCATCGAGAATGGCCGCTGGATTTACAAGAGCGCCGGGAAAAGCCTCGTCTACACCCAGGGCATCGTCGCGATCCCACAAGAAGAGGTCCAAGGCGATCCCAAGCGGGACAAAACGCAAGAGGCGAAGGTACTGCTCAGCGAAAATATGTATCTAGCAAGCGCCGATCAGAAAGGCAAGCCGGTCGATCGTCAGGAGTTGGTGATCGGAGTCCCCTACCGCAATCGAGTCGTCGTGACCAACCCATCGGGCGATAGGGTGATGCTACAGATTCTCATGCAGGTTCCCCAAGGGTCGATCCCGCTGGAATCTGGCCGCAACGTCGTGGTCAGAGAGTTTTTCTTAGAGCCATTCTCTACGATTGAAACCTCCCACGTATTCTACTTTCCCTCAGCCGGTCCATTCCAGCACTACGGAGCCCAGGCCTCGAGCGAGGGCAAGTACCTTGCACACGCCGCATCGAGTCCGCTTCGGGTTCTAGATGTACCGCTGAACATCGATGACAGTTCATGGGAATACCTAGCGGATTGGGGTAGCAACGACCAAGTTCTGGCTGCCCTCGATAAGTTGAATATCCGGGAAATCGATTTCGATCGGATCGCATGGCGGATGCAAGATGGAGCGTTTTGGAAGCAAGTCCTCAACAAACTCGATACCATCGGGATCTACAATACGACGCTATGGGCTTATAGCTTGCAGCATCGCGATGAGAGACGGTTACGAGAATTTTTCGAATCTGACGAACGGATCGTCGGTCATGCGTTTCCATGTTTCGATCATCCGTTGATGCATGTCGATCTGGAATCCAGGCTCGATTATGAGCATCTGGATTTCCGCCCGATAGTCGTCGCTAGGACCCACCGCTTGGGCCGCGAATGGAAGATCCTCAACGACGGGCTTGCACATCAGTACGAGAAATTGGTCAACCTTCTTGCCTATCAACCAAAAATACTTCCGCGTCAACGATTGTCGTTGACTTACTACCAACTGATCCAAAATCGAACGCAAGAGGCCCTCGCGAACTTCAAAAAAGTCAATCGAGCCGACTTGGTAGGCCAGTCCACGACGAGCGAAGCCCAGATGCAGTACGACTACTTCGACGCCTACTTTGCCATGCGGGCGGGGCAATACGATCGAGCCGAAGCCATCGCCAAGAAATACGAGGCTTATCCGGTTCCTCGATGGAACGAGTGGTTCAAGACGGTCGGGGATCAGATCCGTGAGCGTCAGGCGCTGCAAAACGGAACGCTGGCCTTAGGAGCCGATCCTTCCGGCCCTGAGGTAGATCCGTCGTTTGAAAACGCTGCGGTGCGAGAATTGCAAGGTGGCCGTGAAACGGCGCTCGACCAAGGAGCTTCGAAGCTCCCTGGATTGGAGCTTGTGCAAAAAGACGGACAAATTTGGATCACTCACCGCAATATCGCTCAGGTCCAGGTCCATTACTACTTTGTGGATGTCGAGCTGATGTTCAGTCGCAATCCGTTCCAGGGTCGCAACCAATCGAGGTTGTCGGTCATCGAACCGAACCTCAAGAAGGTCGTTGACTTGGAGCCCAAAGTAGGGTGGGACCGTCTGGAGTGGAAAGTGCCCGAGGAGCTCAAGAATCGGAACATGATTCTCGAGGTCGTCTCGGGGGGGATCGTGCGCAGTGTCCCGCTGTACTCGAATTCCCTCAACGTCAATATGTCGGTCCCACTCGGTCGCTTGCAGGTCCTGAGTTCGGACAACAAGAAGCCCATCGAGGGGGCTTATGTGAAGGTCTACGCAAGGCACAACGATGGGAGTGTGCGTTTCTACAAAGACGCTTATACCGATCTGCGCGGGGTGATGGACTATGCCTCGTTAAGCACTCAGGAATGGTCGACGGTCGCGAAATACTCGATCTTGGTACTGCATCCTGAGTACGGAGTATGGATCCAAGAGTGCGAGCCGCCAACGCGCTAGCGCTAACTATTTGACGATTGCGCATTGCATTTCGTCGTGCTCGTGCTCGTACTCAGTGCAACGGTACTCGTACTCGCTGGCTGTTTGAACTGCGGCGATGCCGATCGTGGATCGAGGGGGTTTGCGGTAACTTGCAGACCTATGGGTTGGATTGCGATTCGGGGACGACCCAGAGTTCGGCTTTTTCGCTGTCGTAGCGGTAGACCATGCCGGTTGGGAGCTTCGGCAGCGGGATGCGATTGAACTCGACGATATCGCGCATGAATTCGTCGTGGTTGCGAGGGTTGCGACCTTTTTCAGCCATGTACAAATTCATGGCTTGGGGGACTTGGATTTCGAAGACGATTTTCTCTTTCGTGCGAAAATAAGCTGCTGCCGGACCGGAGATGATCGTCGCGGGGTTATTCTCCGAGCCACCGTCGAGCGATCGGCCCTTCGAGCCGACGCCTACGCCTGCCTTTTGGGCGACACGGGGAGGTTCTGCGGCGGCTGCCGCATCGGCTTGTGCCTGTTTCTGGGCGGCTTGTTCCTTTTGAACCTCTTGCTCTGGCTTGCACCCGAACTGGAAGCTAAGAACGACTCCGGCGAGCAAAAGCTTCTTAAAAGCAGTGGTGTTGCGCGTAAGGGAATGGATCGGGGCTATTTGCATCGGACGAGTTCCTTTTGGTTTCGTTTGCTTTTGTCGTTTACTTGTTGCCACCGATGCGACCGAATTCGCCCGCATCGAGGTTGGCTGGTGCATCGAACTGTTTTTGTTTGCTGTCGGTCTTCGGGTTGTAACGCCAGCGAGCCGATCCGCGAAGGTGCTCGGGAACCAGCCAGGGAATGTATCGAGCGATGGTTGGACCGGCATTGCCGATATCTTTGCCAAAGCCATACCAAAGGATCCCGATCGCGATGGGGATCGAGGTCAATCCACCGAGGACAGGTGGCAAGAGGCGTCGGAGGATCGAGGGGGCAGGGGGTTTGGTCCGCGCTTGGGTAGGCTCTGGGGTCCAGGCGAGAGGCTCTTGGGGTTGTTCTTCTGACATCGCTTTATTGGGTTTCGGGAGTGCCAAGCCGTCGTGCACATTGCCGAGGGCCACTGGAATCGTAAACCAGTATAACCCGATTTCTCTCCCCTCGCACCGATTCGGTTCTTGGCGATCCGGTTATACTTGAATCTTGAGTGTCGACCGGTGCGAGTGTTGATGCGAGTGTTGACCAGTGCGATTGTAAACGAGGGGGGCAAGCCCAATGGCTGGAGCGAGCAATGTATTAGGGACGGAATTGCAGCCGTGTTCTTTTGATCCGATGACAGGTTTTTTTCGGGACGGTTGTTGCCGCACAGGAGTTGACGACCACGGAATGCACTTGGTTTGCGCTCGGATGACCGAGGACTTTTTGAAGTTCTCTCGCAGTCGAGGTAACGATTTATCCACTCCTGTCCCGCAGTATGAGTTTCCGGGGCTCAAACCCGGTGACCAATGGTGTTTGTGCGTGCTTCGATGGAAAGAAGCTCTCGAAGCAGGCAAGGCCCCGGAGGTGGTTCTCGAAGCGACCCACATTTCCACTCTGGAATTTGTGGACTTGGAAGATCTTCAAGCCCATCGGGCAATGTAGTTTGTAAACTCGTTTGCAATCCGGTTTTCGGAGGTATTCTCCGGGGCATCGCTGAGCTAGGATTCAGGGCTGACTTCGATCCGCCACTGACTTGGTAAGGCTCAACGACGATGTCCAAAACGCAGCAGCCGGTCGCATGGCACACTCAGGAATTACCGGTTTTGCTCGCGGACTTCGAGACCAAGTCGCAGGGGCTCGAGCAAGGCGAAGCGGCGGCTCGATTGCTTCGCTATGGACCGAATCGTTTGCCCGAGCGTCCGCCGCGCCCCTGGTGGAATATCCTGCTGAGTCAATTTCGCAGTCCACTGATCTACATCCTGGGGATGGCCGCTGGGGTCTCCCTTTTGATCGGTGACATGAAGGATGCGGGCTTCATCGTCTTGGTTCTGGCAATCAATGCCACGATCGGTGGTTATCAGGAATGGAGAGCCGAACAGAGTTGCCATGCTTTGCGCAAGTTCCTTCAGATACGCAGTGCGGTGCTACGCGATGGCGAAGTGGTTGAGATCAATGCCCAAGAGATTGTTCCTGGGGATGTTGTTTGGCTTGAGTCGGGCAATCGGGTTCCTGCCGACGTTCGACTCATGAGCGCAACGGGATTGGAAATCGACGAATCGCTTCTGACCGGTGAATCGCTCGCGGTGCTTAAGGATGCACAATGGACAAGTCAGGAAGCGATTCCCTTGGCGGACCGTCGCAACATGGCTTATGCAGGCTCGATTGTCACTCGGGGAAGGGCCAAAGGTCTAGTCGTCGCCACGGGAACGAAAACCAGCATCGGGGAACTCGCATTGGATGTGCTTGGAGGCATTGAGGGCAAGGCACCGTTGTTGGTACGGATGGAGTCGTTCACTCGGTTCATCGCTCTGGCGGTTTTGATCGCTGCTGCAGTGCTTGGGTTCATCGGAGTTTGGTTCGGTCATTACACGGTCAGCGAGATGTTTCTCTTTGCCGTAGCGCTTGCTGTCTCGGCGATTCCTGAAGCTCTACCTGTTGCGATGACGATCTCGCTTGCCGTCGCGACGAGCCGCATGGCTCGACGAGGGGTGATCGTCCGTCGCTTGACTGCCGTCGAAGGCTTGGGGAGTTGTACCTTGATTGCGGTCGACAAGACCGGGACACTTACGTGCAACGAATTGATGGTCGGTGAGATTTACCTGCCCGACGGTAATCGTATGGAGGTCACAGGCCAAGGCTACAAGCCAGAAGGTCAGGTGCTCCTGGGTGGCGATTCGCTTGAGTCCGGGAGCAGCGAATCGCTAGATCGGCTTGTGCGAACCGGGTTGCTGTGCAACGAATCCGACTTGCATCATCGGAATGGTTCCTGGGTTTGGCGAGGCGACGCGGTGGATATTGCGATCCTGAGTCTTGGGATCAAGATCGGTTCGACGCGGGAGCGTTTGAGCAGTGAGTATCCGCAGGTCAATCAGATCCCGTTCGAGCCTGAGCATCGTTTCGCGGCCACATTCCACAGCGCATCGGATCAAACGCTGGTTTGTGTGAAAGGAAGTCCAGAGCGAGTGCTGGGTATGTGCGCGGCCCAAGATGGATCGGAGTGTCTGGAACGCTATGACCAGGAGGCCAACTCGATGGCCGAGCGAGGGTTTCGAGTGCTGGCCTTGGCTCAGGGAATCGTGTCGTCGGAGGTCGCACCATCGGATTCTCCAGAGCTTCCGCCTAACTTAGAATTCCTTGGGCTGATCGGTATGCTCGATCCCCTGCGACCGGGGATACGCGAGACGATCCACAAGTGCCAAGAGGCGGGGGTTCAAGTGGTGATGGTCACCGGAGACCATCGCTCGACGGCGACGAGTATCGCGAAGCAAATCGGGTTGGTCGATGGTGAGAATCAAGTGATCACAGGCCAGGAGCTCATCGATGAACCTTCCCTGATTTTGTCGGAGGAAATCGATCGATTTCGGGTTTTCGCCAGAGTGGCGCCTCGGCAGAAACTCGAGTACGTCCAGGCCGCTCGTCGGGCGGGTCATTTCGTAGCCGTCACGGGTGATGGAGTCAACGACGCGCCGGCCTTGCGGGCAGCGAATATCGGTGTGGCGATGGGCAGAAGCGGGACCGACGTGGCACGCGAGGCGTCCTCGCTGGTGCTCAGCGACGACAATTTCGCCACGCTCGTCGGAGGGATCGAGGAAGGCCGGGTGGCTTACGATAACATTCGCAAAGTGATTTATCTCGCCATCTCGACGGGGGGAGCTGAGGTCATTTTAATGGCACTTGCTATCGTTAGCGGTTTGCCTTATTTGCCCCTCTTGCCAGTGCAACTGCTCTGGCTCAATTTGGTGACCAATGGGATCCAGGATATCGCGTTGGCTTTCGAAGCCAACGAAGGAGATGTGTTGGATCGCAAGCCTAGGGATCCGCAAGAGCCTATCTTTGATCGGGTGATGATCGAACGGACCGTGATCGCAGCATTGACGATGGGATTGGTGTCCTACTGGACCTTCGTGTTTCTCCTGCCGGCTGATCCAACGCCAAACGATGTCGCCATGGCTAGGAATACTTTGCTGTTGCTCTTGGTGCTGTTTCAGAATATCCATCTTGGGAACTGCCGATCGGAGACCAAGTCGGCGTTCTGGCTATCGCCATTTCGCAGTCCGATCCTTCTGGTAGGAACGATTTCGGCATTGGCCATCCATGTCGCGGCAATGTACTTGCCACTTGGGCAATCCGTTCTGCATACGGCTCCTATAAGCCTTGAGCGCTGGGGGGTGTTGCTCCTGCTCTCGCTTTCGATTCTGCCGGCCAGCGAGTTGCACAAATGGTGGATGTTTACCAAGCGTGGTCGTCGGTGAGGGTTTCGACGATCCACCGGTCGGCCCATCGCTCAAATGCTCCGGGCGAGTCCCCTTTTCGGAGGTATCCAACATGGCCACCCCGATCGGTGATAATCAACTCGGTCGTCGGCGAATAATCCGCATTGGGGAAAAGCCTATAAGGAACGATCGGGTCATGCCGATCGACGAGGATCTTCACCGGCGCTTTGATGCGATTGAGCCAGTTTATTGAGGATCCCGTCGAGTAGTAGTCTTGCGAATCTTTGAATCCAGCCAACGGTGCGGTGACCGAGTCGTCGAAACGTCGCAAGGATCCGTAGTCGGCTTGCGCCAGGAGTTTCCTCCACTCCGGCCAGTGCTCGCCTCGGGCTTGGGATTGTTTGCGTAAGGCTCTCAAGAAATAACTCGCATAGAGTCGGTTGATCCCTTTTTCGACGTTTCGACAAGACGCATCCAGATCGATCGGGGGAGCAAGGGCAATGGCGCGATGGATTTTCACTCGGCCCGGCTTCCAGTCTCCAAGCATTCTCAGCAGGATGTTGCCACCGAGCGAGATACCCGCCAAGTTCCAATCGGAGATTCCAAGCGATTGGCTCAAATGCTCCAAGCAGTTTCGGATCGAGTCGAAACAAGCTCCGTGCGGAGGCATAGGGGTCTCGAGGTACGATTGGCCAGCCCCCGGTAAATCGGCTCGGAATACCCGGTATCCCTTGCGAACCAATCCTGCGGCGATGTTGGTCATGTAAGTCCCTGCGTGCGACGAGCCCAATCCGTGTAAGAGCAAGACGGCAGGTCGATCGCTGGGCTGCTCTGGGGAATTCTCATGGACCAGCATGTGTCCGAGCGAGTCGCCGAGGGGACAGCGATGGGCGATCCGAGGTGGCAGGTCTACGATCGGACGATAGAATCCCGTAATCACCGTTTGCAAATGACCGCTTCGCAAGTACCAGGGTGGTCGAAACATTGAATCGCTTATGAATTTATGGTTGGGGACCTGCATCGATGAACATGCTTTGCGTTGGGACGTTGGCTATCGACTCGGTAGAAACTCCGGCTGGCAATCGAGAACGGGTCCTCGGTGGCAGCGCCAGCTACTTTGCTTATGCGGCTGGTTTCTACACGCCTGTGCGGCTCATAGGACGCACCGGGAATGACTGGCCTGAGGATTATACCCGAAGTTTCCAGAATCACCGAGTCGACTGGCGCGGAGTGACCAGCGATTCGCAAGCTAAATCGTACTTCTGGCGAGGTCGCTACTTGCAGGATTATCAAGATCGCCAGACGCTCGAGATCCAAATGCACGGATTCGACCGGTATCGACCCAGCGTACCTGACTTTTATGCCGATTCGGAAATCGTTTTCCTAGCCGCCGCGATCCCTACCGTTCAACACCAAGTCCTCGAGCAGTGCACGAGGGCTAAATTGGTGTTTGCCGATACGGTGGATATGTGGATCGATACGACGCGTTCGGAACTGCTCGAACTGCTTGCGAAAATCGATGGTTTATTTATCAACGACATCGAGGCCAAACAACTCACGGGCGAGTCGAATTACGTCCAAGCCGCTCGATGCATCCAGGCGATGGGGCCACGTTGGGTGATTCTCAAAAAAGGCGAGCACGGCTGTTTTGTGCTCGGACCGGATCTGATGCTGGCCATACCGGCTTACCCAAGCGATCGCTTGATCGATCCGACCGGAGCCGGTGATAGCTTTGCCGGCGGTCTTTTGGGTCACCTTTGCGAGAACATCAACCTGGAGAATCAAGTCGGCCGATCCGCAGTTGCGATCGATCGCAAGGTCTTTGTACAAGCCGTTAAGCACGGGACAGCGGTCGCAAGCTACACCATCGAGTCGTTCAGCATCGAACGCTTGCAGCAGATCACGCGCGAGGATATTCAAAATCGCGTCGCGCAGATCGACTTGCTCTTGGGTCATTGCGGATGATCGATCACGAAGGTCACAGGCCCATCGTTGACCAAGGTGACTTGCATGTCGGCTTGAAAAATCCCGCGTTCGACGTGCACTCCCATCGAAGCGACCTGATCGCAAAAAAGCTCGTAGAGTTTTCGAGCCTCTTCGGGCACCGCGGCTCGATCGAAACTGGGCCTGCGTCCTTTTTGGCAGTCGCCGGCCAAGGTGAATTGAGAGACGATGAGGACTTGGCCTGCGAGGTCCAAGACCGAGCGGTTCATCTTGCCCTGTTCATCGGAAAAGGCCCGCAGGTTGACGGTCTTCTCGGCGAGCCACCTCACCGATTCGACCGTATCGCCTTGCTCAACTCCTAGGAGAACGAGCCAACCTTGTTCGATTTGGCCAACGATGACTTGGTCGACTTGGACATTCGCGCTCAAAACCCGCTGCAGCACGGCTCGCATGCGACCTAGGCTGCCTTGGTCTGTAGCACGGGCATGGCGGTGTTCGGTACAGGGACTTTTATCAGGGGTTCACCTGGGGATCTTGCGACGAAGAGGGTCGATTGGACGTGGCACAATCGCGGCAACCATTGCGCGATCGCTTGGCCATTGGCATCCCCATTCTCCCAAAAACCGTCGATGATGACCAAGTCGCTTGGGAGCACACTGTGAGCGACGCGAGCGACCGAGTTGGACGGCTCACCTGGGATCAAGTGGGCTTTGACCCCGTGTTCTGAGAGGATACGGTGAGCGGCTTTGAGGCTCAGCAACGGCTGCTGGCCGCTGGCCGATTGGTGATTCGATTCGAATGGATCGATGGCCGTGTATCGAATGGGCTTGGGCTCCGAGCCCTTCGCGTTGATTGCTAGCAATTGAGCGATACGTTGACCGGAACCCATGCCGATTTCCAGGATGGAGGTCAGTGGGTTATCCAGGACGTGTAGGAAGAGCGCTCGCTGCGAGACCGGCTTGGAGAGGTATTTCCAGTAAAGGCGTTCGTACCAAGAGAGTTGAGCCATGGGGGTCGTTCCCGAGAGAGCCAAAAGGGTGAGCTGAGTCGATTCGGTGTAGATTGCCATCGGCAGACGGGCGCTCGGCGAACCAAAAAAAGTGATTCAACCCAACTATTTTAACAGCCGTTAAAGATTTGCTGAAACTCGCGCATGCGACAGAAAGAGACACCCGAGCTTCCTTGATTTGTCGCCTTGTGCAACGGATCATTGGGTAAAGATCGCTTGAACCGAAAGTAGATGATTTGACATGACTGGCCCCATCGATCCGAACAGCCCGTTGATTCCTGCTCAAGAGATGGTTTTGCCGACATTGCAAGGCG
>Ga0315904_10003642_pt1 | contig 22511 bp, 29 predicted proteins | sample LakEriMetagenome_6_FD_203529 | JGI IMG/M metagenome (GOLD analysis project Ga0315904, IMG submission 203529) | Freshwater fungal communities from buoy surface, Lake Erie, Ohio, United States - Buoy 12 MA120 | ecosystem: Environmental > Aquatic > Freshwater > Lake | place: USA: Lake Erie, Ohio... | reverse complement strand
AAGTTTCACATCCACCTGTAATTTTAACAACTCTAATACCGATACCAGGATTTTTTGGGTCCCCGCATAATCTTACTGAAAAATTGTTTGACAATGCATCAAATAAAGGATCTGTCTCACAAGTATTTTCTATTGATGAAAAAACTTTAGATGGTGTTGACGGAGGACATCCACAAGTGTCACAACCACAACTTGGGCAAGATGTACAACAAGGTACTGGTGGACAAGCCACAGTTGTTGGGTATGTATCGCAAGGAGGTGTTGGGGTTGGTGTAGGAGTCGGAGTTGGTGAAGGTACAATAATTGATGCGCATTTATGTTCAAAACACATCCACCCACAAGTATCACACGGATCCAAATTACAACCACATCCACAACTTACTTGTTTTTCATATTCACCATGACATAAATTGCAACCATAATTTACATGAGGATCCCAAGAACCACCAATAGGTCTTGGCGGATATACGTATATACATCTACTATTTTTAACTTCGTAATTACAACACGCACAAGTTTGGAAACAATCTTTAAGTTCACTTGTTACTCTTTTATAACTTGGGTCACACTTTGGTGATCCGTCCGCATAATGATAAAATTTATTTTCTGCTCGTGCACCTAAATAAAAGAATGTATTTTTATTGTTAGGATAAATTTGATTTAATGTTGTATATCCCGGTTTTGGTTGATATTCATCGATAAATCTTGGTTTTAATATCATCTCAACAGACCAACCCTTTTTCATTCTTTCAGGTAAGATCTCATAGTCATAACCAAACAACTTATAAAACCCTTGATAAAACCCACCATATAATTCGACATATCTACCAACATCAGGTGCATTTTTGGTTACCATTTCATATGCGGTATATTGAGGTACACCTGAAAACTTATTATTAAAAGGTACATTGGTCGTAGGTTGAATAAATTTCATTCTACGGTCGTAGTACATTCTATTAAACTTAACCGCATCGGTAAATAAACCATTAGTAAAGTTTAATGTTTGACCTTCGATTTCCCTAACTAAACCGTTATCAATACCTGTCAACCCAACATCACAAGTTGTGTTTGCGGTAAAGCAATCAATTCTTAAATCTTCAGGTTGATAATAGTTGTCAGAAACGACAACATTATTTAAATTATATTGGCCATAAATTAATGGAATGTTAAGTGTTGACGCAGCACTATTTAAATCAACATTTACTGGTAATTTTTCACCATTACCCGCACCAATAATGAAAGGTGAGAAAATAACCTCTTGGTTGTAGTCCACCTCATCAGATGCCAAACTCATATCTTGCCCATCATAAATGACTTGCAATTTGAGTTTTGGGTAATTATATTGATTTATATTTTGATACGCCATCTGTTTTATTTATAAATACAACATATCAAAGTATTTATTGTAAAAACTGTACTATGTTAAAATTGAATGAGGAGTATTTTATGGAACCGTATTATTTCTTTTTAAAAGAAAGGGCGGATAAGATCGCAGTTTATTATTCGGTTTCAAATACTCTTGCAGAATCAAGAAAGGAAGATGATGTTATTGAGGTCGATAAAGAAGTTTTTGAAGAAATGCAAAAATTAATATCAAAAATATTAAAATCAGGTAAAAAACTAAGTAAAGAACAAGTTCATAAACTTCTAGATTCCAAATCAAAGAAAAAAGAAACTGAAGGTGAAATTGATGAATTGGTAGATCCAGACGGATCGATAATAAGTTCAAGTATTCCAATTCTTAATCAAAGAAACTTGGCTAAGAAAACAATGGACCAAACCGTTAGAATGACTAAATCAAATCAATTCCCATTCATTCGTATATATTATGGTGAATCTGAAGAAGGAAAAGGTAATACACTTAGCGAAGTAGATCAATCAGAATCATTTGGTTTTGAAGAAACTGAGGACGCACCTACTTATGATGTTGCAAACAAGATATTAAAGAAGATGGCGGTTGATGATCCAATTGAAAGAGATGAGAGATTAAAAAGATTTGGTTTTGATAGACAATTAGATAACCAACTTAAAAGGGAAAAGAAAAGAGGTAAGTGTAAAAATTGTTTCACAAAAAGAAGATTAGCGGAATTAGAAAAAGAAAAAATGGATAAAATGTTAGATGAAATATTACTTTCAAAAAAATCCAAAGACAAAGACGTAGTTAAAAAAACTAAAGAGGAAAGTAAAACTAACACACCCGTTTATAAAATATTGATGAGAAATATCGAAGCAGTAAAAAGATTAGCAGATAAAGAGGGTATTGATATTGAAAAATTAGTAAAACGTTTGAAACAAGGTGAATAGTAATCTATATAACAAACAAATTAAATTACCTAAGGAAGTTTTAGAATATCTACAAACTTGTTTTGAATATGTACCTAACTCAGACCCCTCAATCGAAGGACACAAAAGAAATGAGGAGTTAAGAAACTCAGGGTATGTAACTTACCAACAATTAGGTAGAATTAAAAATTGGTTTGATAATTATGATGGTGATGGTACTGACGCTCCTTATATATTAAATGGTGCTGATTACATGAAGAATTGGGTTGAGACTACTATTGGTGATTTAAGAAAACAAGATAATTTATCAGATAGAGTTGATCAAGAATTTATGCCGGAACCTATTGATAACGAATTGATGAATAATTTAGGTCCAATAGCGGATATGATGAGACCTTCTAAAGAACATAGTACATTTTCACAAGATGTAAGAATTAAAGAAGACCTAGATAGGATAAACGATTTAATAAAAAAAATAATTTAAGATGCAAACAGAAAGATTAGATTTTAGTCAACCTGCTAATGATCTTACAGCAATTGCTGATTTACAAAGAAAAAGTTTAATAGTTAAAAATGATTACAAAACTGTTAACCCTTATTCTGCAGTAAATCCCGATGCGTTGTCGGATGGTGATGAATCAGGTAAAGGAACTGGTATTTTCTTGGACACTGTAAACGGTGGATCCTCAATTGATATTGTTGAAAGAAAAAATGAAATTAAGGTTAATGAATATCAACCTGACAAACCATACACTACTCCATCGGCATAATGAAACTTTACAACACATTAAATAACCTTATTTTAGAAGTAGCAACAGCTGACCAAATAACTGATGCTATAACAAATAAAAAGGTTTGTGTTATTTATTACAACGGTGATGAACCCGGTGGTAGAGGTTTGAGAGTTATTGAACCTGTCGCCTACGGTTACAGTAAAAAGGGTAATCCCGTATTGAGAGCTTGGGATAGAGAAGGTGCTTCACATAAGGCATACTTAGGTAAAAAACCACTACCAAGTTGGAGATTTTTTAGAGTGGATAAAATGGAGTTCATTAGACCTACTCAAGAAACATTCAATACTCCTCGACCAGGTTATAACCCAACGGGAGATAAGAGTATGGAAAGAATGATAATTAACGCGGTCTTTGGAAACGAAAATATAACATAATATGAATTCAGAAGCAGAATTACTACAAAAATTAATGGTCTCAAAGCAGATCATGGACAAACACAACGACATGGGTCGAGGTCAAGCAAGAAATGTATCTATGGGTTCTGATTACTCAACACCTATGGTCGAGAGTTTTGAGGCTCCTGCAGCACGATATAATTTACCTGCAGACTTAATGGAAGAAACAAGACCTGTTTCACAACCGAGACAATCTAACGTTCCGATGGAAGACAGAATTGCTAATTCAAAATTACCTGATGAAATTAAAAGATTAATGATGGAACACCCTATCCAACAACCAACAATGGGAATGGCATCAGGAGCGGTATTAAGTGATGATTTGGTTGAGAAAGCATCTCGTTTAATGAACACAACACCAAAAGGGAATCAAATTAACGAGGGAGCTCCAAGAAAACAAACAACTCAACAACAACCAGTTTCATCTTCATTAACTGCAAAACAAATTAGAGATATTGTTAGAGAAACTGTAGAAGATGTTTTAAAAGAAAATGGTCTTTTAGTTGAATCAGAGTCAAGAAGTGAAGATTTATTTAAATTTAGAGTAGGTCAACATCTGTTTGAAGGTAAGGTCAACAAGATTAAAAAAATGTCAAAATAATACATTATTAAAATGTAATTCAGATACCCACTTTTTAAGGTGGGTATTTTTGTTAATGGTTGATTATTCCCCTATTATTTGTTAGATTTTTCATAAAACGAAATTATGTCTAAAATTAATGTATTAGTATTACCTTCTGACACAAGTGGGGTGGGGAAATTTAGATCTGTTGATCCCCATGTTAAACTACAAAACCTTTATCCTGAAGATTTTCATGTTGATATTGACTATCAACCCAAAATAAATGATATCAATTATTGGAAAAAATACCAAATAGTCCATTTTCACAGAAGTTTTGGGAATATCGATCAATGCCCTCAATTAATTAAAACTTTACAAAGTTTGGGTATCATTATGATTGGTGATATTGACGATTATTGGTTACCAACAAAAGAACACCCAATTCATCAGTTGATCATGGAAAATAAAATGCACCAAAGAATTGTAGATAATCTTAAGGTTTGTGATTATGTTATAACTACCACTGAAATTTTTGCGGAAGAAATTAGAAAATTCAACAAAAATGTGATAGTATTACCAAACGCAATTGACCCTAAAGAACCACAATTCAACCAACCAACATTACCGTCTGAAAAAATACGAGTAGGGTGGTTGGGTGGATCATCACATTTACACGACCTTAAATTATTAGAAGGCATGGTAAATAAGTTAAACCCAATCCAAGATAAATTACAATATTATGTATGTGGTTTTGATATTAGAGGTTCCGTAACTGAAATTAATAAACAAACAGGAGAAAGAACTCAAAGACCGATTAAACCTGAAGAAACTGTTTGGGTTAAATACGAACAAATCTTTACGGACAACTATAAAATTATATCACCTGAATATAAATTGTTTTTAGATGGGTTTAAAGATGATATTTATCCAAACATTAAAAATGAAAATTATGTAAGGGTTTGGACGAGACCTGTAGAGTCATATGCAAAAAATTACTCCAACTTCGATATTTCATTAGCACCTATTAAAAATCACATCTTTAATAGAATGAAATCTCAATTAAAAGTTATTGAAGCTGGATTTTATAAAAAGGCATTGATTGCGTCTAATGTTGGCCCATATACCATCGATCTAAAACATGCTATGAAAAATGGTGAGTTTACTGATGGGAATGCATTATTAGTGGACGAGGTTAAAAACCATAGTGATTGGGCAAAACACATTAAAAAATTAGTTGATAACCCAAATATGATTACGGATCTTGGTGAGAGATTATATGAAACGGTATCCAAAAAATACGATCTTAATATCGTTACAAAAACAAGATCAGAATTCTATAAATCATTAATAAAATAATTATGGATCAGAAAAAAGGAAAAATAGGTTTTACGGCGGGTAACTTTGATTTGTTACATCCAGGTTACATTTATACTTTTGAGACTGCGAAAGAACACTGTGATTATTTTATGGTATTTTTACAAAGAGATCCTTCTGAAACAAGATTTACGAAATACAAACCAGTTGTTCCTCTATATGAGAGATATAAAACATTAATGGCAATTAAGTATATTGATGAGGTTGTTTGTTATGATGATGAAGAAGATTTACAACGTCTAATTGAATTTTACAAACCTGATGTTAGGATATTAGGTGATGACTATATCGGTAAAAGATTTACAGGTGATCATCTACCTATAGATGTTGTTTACACAACAAGATCACATGGGTGGTCTACAACAAAAATCAAAGATTTAATTACAATACAAACTTTAAAACAAAACCCAGAAATCACTAAAAAAGTAGAATTATGATCAATATACCTTTAACAAAAATTTTATTCTTAGACATCGAAACTGTTGGTGGTTGTGCTGACTATCAAAGTTGTGTTAAAACAAACCCAAGAGTTGCGGAACAATTCGACAAGTATTTTGATTGGTTTCTAAAAAGATTTCCTGAAGACAAAGAATGGGGTGATGATAGAACAACAGAGGAACATATGGATATTGTGTTTAGAAAAAGAGCGGCTCTTGTTCCTGAATTTGCCAAGATTGTTTGCGTATCAATGGCATTCGTTTTAGATAACGGTGAAACAAAGATGCAAACATTTTCAGGTGATGATGAATACGAGTTGTTAATGGAGGTAAGAAATCTATTAAATAGGACCCACAAATTAGATTTTTATCTTTGTGGTCATAATCTTAAAAACTTCGATATCCCAATGTTGGCTAAACGAATGATCATCAATGGAATTGAGCCATCTAAAATTCTTCCTTCATATGATACTAAGCCTTGGGAAGTAAAAGCAATTGACACAAAAGAGGTGTGGCAATACGGAGCGTATACAGCAATTGGTTCTTTGGATCTAATGTGTGCTTGTTTAGATATTCCGACTCCAAAAGATGGGGAAATAAATGGTGGTATGGTTCACGAAGCATATTGGGGACAAAATAGATTAAAAGAAATTGCGGAGTACTGCGAAAAAGATGTCAACGTATTAGTAGATGCAATAATGAAATTAAAATCATTAAAATAATGAGTGAAGAATTAGGAAATCTTGACGAGAACGAATTAAACGAACTCCTAAAGATGCTAGAAAATATTGACGTTAACCAAACTGAAGAACCAAATTACGATGCAATCATAGAGACATTTGGTTTAAACCTTGATGATTTACAAAACGAAATGGATTCGTATGTACCAACCATTAACTTACCATTCTCAAAGTCAAATCCTGATGCTACAACACCAAAATACGCATACGAAACTGATTCAGGGTTTGACCTTTATTCAACAGAAGAGAAATGGATTTTTAGTCTTGACAGAGCATTAATTCCAACAGGAATACATATTGATATTCCTGAGGGATATGAAATACAAGTTAGATCAAAAAGTGGTTTAGCACTTAAACAAGGGTTAATGGTATTGAATTCGCCAGGAACTGTGGATCAAGGATATACTGGTGAGATACAAGTAATATTGTTCAACACTTCAAAAGAAAGAGTAAAAATTGAAAAGGGTCAAAAAATCGCACAAGCGGTTTTATGTCCTGTAGTATCCGGTAAGTGGGTTACCTTAGTCGAAAAGAAAGAAATAAATGAAAAAGACCGAAACGCAAATGGGTTCGGTTCAACAGGATTAGTATGATTACAATAGGATTTAGTACAAAAAGCCCAAAACCTGATTTTATAAAATTGGTTAAAGATACTTGTGGTGTTGATGATGTTGAGATAATTCAAAAGATAAACAACGGTGAAAAATCACTATCAGTAGTTTATAATGAAATTTTGAATGAAAGTAAAAACAACATTGTTGTTTTGTGTCACGATGATATTCTTTTTGAGAAGAAGTATTGGGCAAAACGAGTAATTGAGCATTTTCAAAAAAGACCTGAATATGGTATTTTGGGTGTTGCTGGTACAACTTATTATCCTGAGTCAGGAATGTGGTGGGAAATAACATCTGAAATGATTGGTCAGGTATATCATCAACACAATGGTAAAAAATGGTTATCAAAATACAATGAACCATTTGGAAATAAAGTCCTCCAATCTGTAATTGTGGATGGAGTTTTTATGATGATCCAAAAGGATAAAATATCTAAAAACTTTAATGAGAATGTCGAAGGGTTTCACTTTTACGACACTACATTCACATTTGAAAATCATTTAGATGGTGTTAAGGTGGGTGTTGTTTCTAACATACCAATAACTCATTTATCTATCGGTCAAACTAATCAACAATGGGAACTGAATAGAATTAAATTTGTTGAGTCATTCAAAGACAATTTACCCCAAATCATAGATACTGTTTTACCTGTGTTTACTCACAACCCAAAACAACCTATGGTTTCTATTATTATGCCGATCCACAATTACGGGAACATGTTCCAAAAATCATTAGAATCGGTATTCAACTCAACATATAAAAATATTGAGTTGGTGATTGTGAATGACGGATCACAAAATCAATACGTAATTAATAAACTTAATAGTTTATCAAATCACCCAAATATTAAAATAATACATCAAGAAAATTCAGGACCATCATCGGCAAGAAATAATGGAATAAAAAATTCTACGGGTGAATATATTTTACCTTTAGATTCTGACGACATGATATCACCTGATTACATACAAGCTTGTGTCAATTTAATTAGGAAAAATAAAAACATAAGTCCCGTTTATTGTGATACAAATCATGTCGGTCAAATGAGTGGTATTGAGAAAAGACCAGAATGGTCTAAAGAAAGATTAATACAAGGACCTTTTATCGTTAATTGTTCTATGTTTAGTAGAGAATCATTTGACTTATGTGGTGGATACGATGAAACTATGAAAGGATGGGAAGATTACGATTTGTGGGTTAGAATGATGAAAAATGGTTACGTAGGTAAAAGAATACCAAAACCTTTATTCACCTATTACCACCACGAGAAAGACGGTACGGTGTCTACAGAAGCAAACAAAAATCATAAAGAACTTTATGAACACATAATGACTAAAAACAATATATTACAAAATGAAAATAACTGATTTTTTTGATAAAACATTTTGCATAAACTTAGATAGAAGATTTGATAGATGGTCTGAGTGTGTTGCAGAATTTGATAAAAATAAACTTGTTGGTATTGAAAGATTTAAAGCGGTTGATGGAAAAGATTTGACTGAATTACCAAAAGGTTTTTTAACAACTTCCAGACTTGCGTTAGTTTTAACGAACATGTTAATATTGGATAAGGCGATAGAGGAAAATTATTCGTCAATCTTAATTTTAGAGGACGATGTGGAGTTCACTAAACAAGTTGGTAACATGAAAAGTTTTTTTGATTCACTACCTGAAGATTGGGATATGTTGTATTTTGGTGGTAATCACAATACTCATGTTGGTTCAGAACCACCTACAATTATAAACGATAAAGTTTGTAAATTACATAACACTTTTAGTACTCACTGTGTTGCAATAAATAACAAAGCATTTAAAGAAGTATTAGAGAGATTAAAGAAATGTGATAACGCTCTTGATGTAATCTATTCTGAATTACAGAAAAAATTAAATGTTTATTCGTTCTACCCAATGATTGCGACTCAAAGAGTTAGTTTTAGTGATATCGAAAATAAAATGACAGATTATAAGTGGTTAATAAAATGACCCCAAAAATCTCAATTTGTATTCCCACTTGGGAGCAACATGGGTTTGGCGAACAATACCTATCCAAACTTTTAGATAGTATAGAGACACAAACTATAAAAGATGTTGAGGTCGTAATTTCAGATCATAGTATTTCAGATATCATATTTAAAGTTGTTGGAAAATACCAAAATAAATTAAATATTAATTATGTTAAAAACAACGAAAAATTAGGTAATAGCCCATCAAACACGAACAACTCAATTTTACACTCTAAAAGTGATATTATTAAGGTAATGTTCCAAGATGATTTTTTCTTTGATAATAAAGCATTAGAAATTATATTATCGAAGTTCGAATCTGAAGATGTTGTGTGGGTTGTTAATGGTTGTAATCACACTAATTCTGATAATACAAGTTATTGGAATTACATGGTACCCAAATGGAACGATTCAATATATCGAGGTGTCAACACTATTAGTTCACCGTCAGTTTTAACCTTTAGAAAAAAAACAAACGTATTATTTGATGATAATTTGGTTATGTTGATGGATTGTGAGATATATCATAATTTTTATACAAAATTTGGTTTACCGACAATAATTCCCGACACTTTAATAACTAATCGATTGCACGATAATCAAATTAGCACTAATTATAAATTAAACATCAATGACGAAATTAATTACGTCAAAAATAAATATGGGATATCGTAATGAGTTTTGTTAATGTCAATTTAATGGGAGGGTTAGGGAATTGTTTATTCCAAATAGCAACTGCATATGCCACATCATTAAGAGATAATAAAACTTTTTTATGTGATAAAAATTCACCTCAAGTTATTCATGGATCATTAGATCAATATTTAACCAACATTTTTAGAAACGTAAATTTTCAAGAATCAATACCTAACTCTTTAATACATAAAGAACCTTATTTTCATTATAGTGAAATACCAAAAACTTTGGGGGATATTAAACTACACGGATACTTTCAATCGGAGAAATATTTTCAAGAATATAGGAATGAAATATTAGAATTATTTGGTATTGATGAGAACACTAAGAATAAATTATTATCTAAATACGGTGATTTATTAGATAAAAAAACTTGTTCTCTTCATGTGAGAAGAGGGGATTACGTAAGGCTTAGTCAATACCACACAGTTCAACCTATTGATTATTACGAAAACTCAGTTAAAATTATTGGTGAAGATTATGATTATTTAATATTTTCAGATGACACTAATTGGTGTCAAGAAAATTTTGGGTTTATCAAAAACAAACATTTTATAACAGACAATACTAATTATGAAGATTTGTATTTAATGTCGATGTGTGATCATAATATCATGGCAAATTCATCATTTAGTTGGTGGGGTTCATGGATGAATAAAAACGAAAATAAAAAAGCAATCGCACCAAAAAATTGGTTTGGTGAAAAAAATAAACACTTAAATACGAAAGATATTTACACAAATAATTGTGTGGTGATTTAGTTATGGAAGATTTAAAGATAGGAATATCAATACCTACTTATCGCAGAGGTGACGGAAGTACGCCAAGGTATTTACAAAGGGCTTTAGATTCAATTAACAATCAAACATATAAAAATTATAAAATTTTTTTAATAGGAGATAGATATGACGATAATGATGAATTTTTGAAAATCGCAAAATCGTTTCCTGAACAAGAAAAAATATACTTTGAGAATTTACCTGTTGCTAAAGAAAGGGATACTTATGACGATAAATTACTGGTTTGGTTATATGGGGGTATAAATGCCACTAACCATTCAATTAATATTGCTCTTAATGAGGGTATTGAATATATTTGTCATTTAGATCATGACGATTATTGGTCTGAGAATCATTTGGAAGAAATTGTGAAGTGTATATCTGAAACCAAATCAGAATGGATATGTACTAAATCAACATACATAAATGGTTCAGTTTTACCTACGGTATTATCATCAGATGAATATGTTGAATTTTTACCTCTACCTAGCGGTATTGTACACTCAAGTGTTTGTATTAATTTTAAAAAGATACCTCTATTATATGAAAATTTTTATGAGATACATAAAAAACCCGCCTTTGCCGGAGATTCTTATTTATGGAGTAGGATGAGCGAATACATTAAACAAAACAACATAAAAAGTAATTTAATAAATAAACTAACATGTTTCAAAGACGAGGAACGTTTTGAAATGAATAAATAAATTTAATACTATGTCACAAGGAGTTTATAAAATAACGGAAGATTTTGAAAGTGAGTTAGCGTCGTACACTAATTCTTTATACGCGGTTACTTTAGATAATATGAGTAACGCTTTATTTTTGGCGCTATATTATGAAAAAAATGTAAAAAACTCAATTGAGGGGGATGAGATAATTATACCATCAAGAACATACCCATCAGTCCCATGTGAAATAATCCATGCGGGGTTAAAAGTGAAGTTTGAACCTGTTGAGGGTAAAACAATAAAAGGGGCGTATCAATTAAAGAATAGTAAAGTTTGGGATAGTGCCTTAAGGTTTACCGCCGATATGTATATACCAAATACTCACATGTGTATATCATTTACAGGTCCGTACAAACATTTCAAACTAAGTAAGGGAGGTGCTATTTTGACCGATGACTACGAAGCATATCTTTGGTTTAAAAGGGCAAGATATTCTGGTAGACGAGAAATTTCGTATCATGATGATAATTTTGATATGATCGGGTGGAATTTTTATATGATGCCGGAATTAGCTGCAAGAGGATTACTTATGATAAAACAATTCTATAATATGGACGGTACAAAAAAACAAAACGATGATTTAGAATTACCATACCCTGATTTATCAAAGTTTAAAATATACACTCAAAATGACAAATAAAAAGAATATTCTTTTTACAAAAAATTTATTTGGTTATGAACATGTTATATTACCATCTAATTTACCTGATAATTTGCACAAGATTTATTTAACCGATAGTGAATCAAATAAAGAGATAGCATTAAGTAAGGGGTGGGATGAGGTAATTATCACTAATGAATTTTCACATATAACCGATAATTTTGGTAGAAGATCCTCAATTGGGTATATAAATTCACACCCACATAAGTTTATCAAAAATATCTTAGATTATAATTTTGTTTTTATGATTGACTCAAATGTACAATCATTATGGGTCGGGTATGATAATTTTGTAAATTCTTGTGGTCAAGAACATGCATTATATGTGACTACAGGATATTATCCTTCTGAAGTTGATAATTTACATCAAGAATTAGTAAGAAGTAACCAAGAAAGATGGAGATATAATTTCTCAATAATAGAAAATAATACAAAACAATATATTGAAGACCTAACAAATCTCGGAGTGGATATTAGTAATTTAGGTATATGTTCCGCCAAGTATTTTGGTTGGAATCCTCATCATGAAAAATATTCATTTCTTACTAATTTAATGTACGAGGAACATAAAAAGCACCTTCAAGGTAACATAATACAAACTTATTTACTTGGTAAATACCCTAATTATATTTATAATTATAAAAACGATCAATATTTTGGGGGTTCCCTAACACCCCATAATTTTAACGCATAAAGAAATGTTTTACACTGAAAAAGAATTAAAAAATATCGGGTTCAAGTCAATAGGTCAAAATGTTTTAATATCAAATAAAACATCAATTTATAACCCTCAAAATATTTCAATTGGTAATAATGTTAGAATTGATGATTTTGTAACATTATCACCTTCTTCAGAACTTATAATTGGTAGTTACATCCACATAGGGGTTTATGCGTCTATTATCGGAAAGGGTAAAGTAGTACTTAAGGATTTTACCGGAATATCAGGTAGAGTCTCAATATACTCGAGTAATGATGATTACACCGGTTTAGGAATGACTAACCCAACAATACCCGATGAATTTAAGAGAGTCACTCATGGTGATGTAATAATTAATAAACACGCAATTATTGGGTCAGGAACTATAATATTACCAAATGTCATAATAGGTGAAGGAGCGTCGATAGGCGGACTTTCTTTAGTATCGAAAAATTGTGATGAATATACAATATATGCCGGTAATCCTTTGAGGGTCATTGGTAAAAGATTAAAAAAATTTTTAAAATATGAAAAAAACTTTATTGGAAATAATAAATGATCTATTAGATGAAAATGGATTAGACAAGGTAGAAAAATTAAATGATACCGATCATTTAATGAATGACTTTGGTTTTGATAGTTTAACACTAGCTCAACTAACTGTAATAATTGAAGATGAGTATGGTGTTGATGTATTCGAAAAAAAAGTAATAACGACTATTGGTGAAATAAAAGAACAAATAGATGAATGATATATTTTTAATTGATGATAAAAAATATACTTATCAAGATCTAATTTTATTTTTAAACGTTGATCAAATTGATGAATCGTTTAGTGAAACCGTATTGGGTGTGTTTAAATTTATAAAAAAATTAGTCCCCAACAAAATTAACTCTATTGAGGAATTAGTCCACAGAATACAAACAAGTGATGAGAATATTGATCTATACACTAGTGGCACTACATCAAAACCCAAAAAAATAACACATACTATTAAGACTTTAAGTAAAAATATTAAGATAAAAGATGATTTAACTAATGTCACTTGGGGACTGACTTATCACCCCGAAAAAATGGCTTCAATACAGGTTATACTACAGGCAATATATAATTACTCAACGATCGTTAATTTGTTTGGTATACCAAATAAAGAAATTATAAATAGAATAAAAAATTTAAACGTTACTCACATTTCTGCAACACCAACATTTTATAAATTATTAATGTCTTCAGGTGATATTTTTGATAGTGTAAATCAAATCACATTAGGTGGTGAAGGTAGTGAAAACTCATTAATAGAATCAATACGAAAATGTTTCCCAAATGCAAAGGTAAAAAATATTTACGCGTCAAGTGAAGCGTCAGCGTTATTTGCATCAGAAACAAATATATTTAAAATACCAAAAAAAATAGAAAATCTTATCAAAATAGTTGATGGAGTTTTATTTTTACACCGAGACTTATTAGGTAAGGATTTTTCAGAGTTAAATTTAACCGATAATTGGTATGACACACAAGATTTAGTTACGATGCTACCGAACAACGAATTCAAATTCATCGGTAGGAAAAATCTAGAAATCAATATTTCAGGATATAAAGTAAACCCCATAAAAATAGAGTCAATAATAAACGGGTTACCATTTATAATTAATAACGTTGTCTATTCGAAAAAAAATTCAGTAACTGGAAATTTACTTTACTGTGATATTATTTTAAAAGATAAATCGATAACAAAGGCAACTATAAAAAAAACATTATCCTCTCTGATTGAAAAGCATGAAATACCTTCAATAATAAATTTTGTGGATACATTAAAAACTAACGAAAATAATAAAATATCAAGAATATGAAAAATGTATTAATAACTGGAGTTTCTCGGGGTGTTGGGTTAGAAATGACAAAAAAATTTATTTTACTTGGTTATAATGTTTTTGGTGTGAGTAGAACAATAACCGATGAAACTGAGGAATTAAAAAAAGAATACCCAAATAATTTCACACATAAGATTTTAGATTTATCCGATACTGATAATCTAATTAGTGAAATAAAAGAGATGATCCCAAACTCAACTCCAATTCATGGTTTTATTAATAATGCGGCTATCGCATATGATGACTTAATAACTAATATGTCATTAATTAAATTGGAAAAAATGTATAGAGTGAATGTTTTTTCACCCATGTTATTAACTAAGTACGTAATAAGAAATATGATTTTTAATAAAATAAAAGGATCTATTGTTCATATATCGAGTATTAGTACACAAACAGGTTATAAGGGGCTATCAATGTACGCCTCAACAAAAGGATCGTTAGAAGCATTTTCTAAAAACATATCCAGAGAATGGGGTGTAAAAGGAATAAGATCTAATTGTTTAGTTGCAGGGTTTATGGAAACTGAAATGAGTTCATCTTTAGATGAAGAACTTAAATCTAAAATATTTAATAGAACCTCATTAAAAAAACCAACAAGTTTAGATTCTGTATCTAACACAGTTGAGTTTTTAATATCAGATAAATCGGAATCAATAACAGGCCAATTAATTAATGTTGATTCGGGTACAATTTAATTTTTTATAATATGAAAACGACAAAAGAATCTTTAAACTTAACACAAAAAATATCAGACTCGATGGATGGGTCAACTTTTCACCATCATTATTATATTCTTTATGATATTATAAATCTTTTTCCTCAAGACCAAGAAATTAATTACGTTGAGATTGGTTGTTATGCCGGTGGGTCTGCTTGCTTAGTGTCCCAACGAAAAAACACAAATATTTTTAGTATTGATTTAGGTAACCCAATAAATCCTGAAGTTGCAATTAAAAACATGCAAAAATTCAATAACCACTCAAACAAATTTGAGTATATACAGGGTAATTCTCAGTTGGAATCCACTTTGGCTAGATTGAGGTCATTTATTAATGATATTGATGTTTTATTTATCGATGGTGATCATAGTTATAATGGTGTTAAAAATGATTTTAACCTTTATTCTCCATTGGTGAAGAACGGTGGTTACATTGTGTTTGATGATTATAACGATCACGTATCAAGTCCTGAGGTAAAACCGGCGGTAAACGAAATCGTATCGACATTAGTTGGGTACGAAATCATTGGTACTTTACCAAATGTGTATGGAGCAAGACCCGATACATTATTAGAAGGTAATTGTTATGTAATAAAAAAAATATGATAAATAGTTTTAAACCCGTATTGATCGGCGATATTGGTAATGAATTATCCAACACAAATAAAAAAATTGTAATCTATAAAGACCAATATAACATTAATTTAAATGATTATAATCATGATGAATATGACCTAAAAATTTATTGGCAGGTTGAGTCTAAAGGTGTAATACAAAAAAAACAAACAAATATTAGCTTCCCAATTGTAAATAAAAATTCATTCGATTTAATTTTAGCGAGTGATCCTGAAATATTAGAAAATTGTGAAAATTCAGTTTTATTTCCTTTTGGATCATGTTGGATAAATTATGAAGATCAAAATATTTACGAAAAAACAAAATTAATTTCTATTATCTCATCAGCAAAAAGGTACTTACCTGGACATCAATTAAGACATGACGTAATGTCCTCAATAGGTAAAAAAATGGACATATATGGTAGATGTTGTAATTATATCGAAAACAAAGCGGATGCTTTAAGAGATTATAAATTTAATATATGTATTGAAAATTTACAAACTCCCAATTGGTTCACAGAAAAATTAATTGATTGTCTTAGAACAGGAACCATCCCAATTTATTGGGGTTGTCCCAATATCGGTGATTATTTTAATACTAAAGGTTTTATTATCGTTAATACACTTGAGGAAATTATTAACGTTGTTAACAATTTAACAGACGATGATTACACATCTAGAATAAATTATATAAAAGAAAATTTTGAGTTGGCGGATTTTTACGGTAATCGTTTATTTGAAAGGTTAGATAATGAAATAAAAAAAATAATAAAATGAGTAAGATTGTAGTTACAGGAGGATCTGGGTTGGTCGGAAAATATTTAAAGAATTATCTACCCGACGCCATTTATTTATCCTCAAAAGATTTTGATTTAACAACTGAAGACGGTGTTAAACATATGTACTTAAAATATAAACCTGAAATTGTAATTCACTTAGCGGCAAAAGTTGGTGGTATTTTGGATAACATAAACAAACCGGCAGAGTATTACACACAAAATGTTTTGATGAATACTTTGTTAGTTGATTACGCAAGAAAGATAGGTGTTAAAAGGTTTATTGGTGTTTTAAGTACGTGTATATTTCCTGATGTAATGGAGACATATCCAATGAGGGAAGAAGATTTACATTTAGGTCCACCAACAATAACCAACTTTTCATATGGTTATGCGAAGAGAAGTTTGGCGGTTCAAATAGATTCGTATAACAAACAATACGGTACAAAATACCAATACTTAACTCCTTGTAATTTATACGGTGTGGGCGATAAGGATCACGAGGCAAATAGTCACTTTATAACCGCACTTGTGAAAAAGATTTTTGATGCAAAACAAAATGATGAAAAGTCTATTACATTATATGGTGATGGAACTCCTTTACGTCAATTTATGTTTGCAGACGATTTTGCTAAAGTAATTTATGAAGTTATTACTAATAACATCTATGAATCTTTCAATGTAGCCGGTGATGAAAATCTGACAATTAAAGAAATGGCAGAAATTGCAATCAATTCTTGTGAATCAAATAGTTTAGAAATTTTATGGGATAAGACTAAACCAAATGGTCAACATAGAAAAGATGTATCTACAGAAAAACTTAAATCTTTACTACCTAACTTTTCACCACTAAAATTATCGGAAGGAATTAAATTGGTTTACAATAGTTATTATGATAAAATTAGTAAGTGATACAATAGATAGAGAAGATATAAATTCTCTAATAGAATGGTTAAGTCAAGATGAAATACCAAGATTAACAAAAGGAGATTTAACTTGGGAATTAGAAAAAAAATGGGCCGAAAAAATAGGTACGAAATACTCTGTTTATTTAAATTCTGGATCTTCAGCAATCCTATTGGCGTTAGCGGCACTCTTAGAATCGGGTAAATTAAAAAATAATAAAATTGTAGTGCCAAGTTTAAGTTGGGCTACAGATGTAAGTTCACCAATTTTATTGGGAATGTCACCCATTATGTGTGACTGTAATTTAGAAAATTTGTCTTGCGATTTAGATCATTTGGAAAAATTATTTATTCATCATTCTCCGTCATGTATGATACTTGTTTCTCCGTTGGGTTTAGTACCAAATATGAATAAAGTAATAACATTATGTGAAAAATATAAAGTGTTACTTTTAGAAGATGTGTGTGAGAGTATGGGATCAAAATATCAGGAAAAATATTTAGGATCTTTTGGGTTTGCATCTTTTTTCTCAATGTATTTTGGTCACCACTTAAGTACAATTGAGGGCGGTTTTATAAATACAGATGATGAAGATTTTTACCACCTCCTTTTAATGATGAGAAGTCATGGATGGGATCGAGATCTACCGAGAGAAAAACAAGAATCTTTAAGGTTAAAATACGGAGTATCTGAATTTGATTCATTGTATAATTTTTATGTACCAGGTTTTAATTTAAGATCTACAGATTTACAGGCATTTATTGGTTTAAGGGCAATAGATAAACTTGACAAATATTCCGTATTAAGAAACACTAACTTTGTTAGATATAATGAATTAATTAAAGTTAATGAACTGAATTTATCTCAAAACGAAGGTGATTTTGTGTCAAGTTTCGCAATACCTATCGTATCAAAAAACAAAAAAGAAATTGTTGACAGATTAACATTAAATGGTGTTGAGGTTAGACCATTAATTGCGGGAGATATGTCAAAAAAACCTATGTGGTATGAAAGGTATGGTAAATCCAATTTACCAAATTGTGAAAAAATAAACGAATTTGGGTTTTATGTACCAAATCACCAAGATTTAACCAAAGACCAAATTAAACTAATTACAGACCTTATAAATGGCTAAAAAATATATAACAAATAAAATACTTGATCACGGAATCGGGTCAAGAATTTTGAAAATAATAAATTTAATGTCTTATGTTGATTTTTTAAATAAAAGAGGATCGGATTATGAATTTGTATATACTCCTTTGAATTATGAGGGGTTTGGTCAAAACTTTGTGAGTAATCAATTTCATTTATACCACTATAAACCAGTAATTGATTCACGAAATGAATATTTGTCAGTATGTAATAGGTGGGAAAAAATGTTTAATTATGAGGGTAAAAAAATAACTGAGGTTGATGAAAAAGACACTATTTTTTTAATTCATCCTGGTTTAAATAACGAAACTGAAATAGAGGTATTTAACCATACAGTTTCAATGAAAGATACAATAAAAGATAATTTGAATGTACCTAAAAATTCACAAAAAAATTATGTAGATATAAAAATCCATATAAGACGAGGAGATGTTGGACCAAAAAATCATTATGATAGATGGTTAAGTGATGAATATTATTTAGACGTGATTGAAAAGTTAAAGAATAAATACGTGGAAAATTTCAAAATAACAATTCACACACAGCGAAGGGGATTCAACGAATCAAAATTTAATGGGGTTGATATTATATATGATGATGAAATGAAAGATAATGAAGTTTGGGTCGATTTGATTAATTCGGATATTTTAGTGATTGGTAAAAGCGCTTTTAGTTATTCTGCTGGTATATTATGTAATGGTTTAACAATTTACCCATCTGAAGGTATGTTCCACAGTAAATTAGATAAATGGATAACAGAAAAAGAAATATGAAAAAAAAAGTAGCATTGATTACGGGTATAAACGGTCAAGATGGATCATACCTTGCGGAATTATTACTCGAAAAGGGATATGAAGTTCATGGAACATTAAAAAGAAATTCCGTATCAGAAAATCAAACATCAAGATTGGGCAATGTTTTTGACAAATTAAAATTACATTATGCCGATCTTACAGATCTTTCTTCAATGGTTAGAGTGATTAGTGAAATCAAACCACAGGAAGTTTATAATTTAGCCGCTCAATCTCACGTAAGGATATCGTTTGATCAACCAATATACACCGCAAATGTGACAGGATTAGGGACTCTTAATATTTTAGAAGCGGTCAAATTAGTTGACCCAACAATTAAAATTTATCAAGCGTCTTCTTCCGAAATGTTTGGTAATACGATTGATAATGACGGATTTCAAAGAGAAACAACACCGATGAATCCAGTGTCACCATACGGATGTGCTAAGGTTTTTTCGTATAACATTTGCAGAAACTATAGAAATTCATATGATATGAAAATATGGAATGGTATCCTGTTTAATCATGAATCGCCAAGACGTGGGACTAATTTCGTAACCAATAAGGTTGTTAAAGCAGCCGTAAGAATTAGTTTAGGTTTACAAGATAAACTTCATATTGGTAATTTATCTGCAACACGAGATTGGGGTCACGCAAAAGATTATGTATACGCAATGTGGTTAATGTTACAATCTGACAGACCAGATGACTACGTATGTGCCACAGGGATATCACATTCAGTCCAAGATCTATGCAGTTATGTATTTAGTTCATTAGGGTTAGATTATTCAGACTATATTGTTATTGATGAAAAACATTTTAGACCGGAAGAACTTGAAAATTTAAAGGGAGATTCATCCAAACTAAGAAAAGAGTTGTCATGGAAACCAGAACATACATTTGAAACTATGTTAGATGAAATGATAAATTATTGGTTGGAATATTATAAACAAACTAAATAAAAGTTTGTAAAAAAATTAAATTGGTTTTTAAATTCAATTTAAGATTAAGGATATAAAATCCGATAAAAATTTTGTAAAAAATATGACAAGAAGAAAACCACAAACAACAGAGGAAACAACAATTCCTCAAAACACAAAAAGAGACATCTTAAATCAGGTGATCAAAAAAAGACCAAAAGGAAAATTTTTAACAGAAAATCAAAAAATTTATTATGAAACACTTCTTAACAATCAAATAACAATTTGTTCGGGTCCAGCAGGTGTAGGTAAAAGTTACATTGCAATGAAAACCGCAGTAGATCTTTTATTAGATGACGGAAATGGATACGATAAAATTATTATTGTTAGACCTGCAGTAGAAGCCGAAGAAAAATTAGGAGCATTACCAGGGAATGTTGAGGAAAAATTAGATCCTTATATTTTTCCGTCTTATTATCTATTAAATAAAATTATTGGTAAAGAAGCTCGAGAAAAATTAAAAGACGCTGAGGTTGTTGAAGTTTTTGCTTTGGCATATATGAGGGGTATGACAATAGACAACTCAATTCTAATTTTTGAGGAAGCACAAAACGCAACACCAAAACAAATGAAATTACTATTGACAAGAATTGGTACTAATACTAAATTCTTTATTTCTGGTGATATTGAACAAACGGACAGATATAAAGATAAAAAACACTCAGGACTTTACGACGCATTAACAAGATTTAATGGTATACCTGGTGTTGGTATTTTTGAATTTGGCGATAAAGATGGGGTTAGGAACCCAATAATCACCAAAATATTACAAAGATATGAAGAAGATAGGAATTGATATTAATGGTGTTTTAAGAGACACAATCGGTAAATTTGATCAGTTATATGAAAAACATTTAATTGATTCATCTGATGAACCTTTTGCTGGTAATACCTATGAATTAGATATGTCAGGTAACACAGAACTAATCGAATTAGAATCTGAAACATTCGAATATAAAAAGATTTCTGATGTCGACTCTTTAGAACTTGATAAACACTTCTCATTTAGGAGTAAGGAAGAATTATTCAACTTTATGTATGAGGAATACGCGATGGAACTATTTGGTCATGCTCCCTCAACAGAAATGACAACATTCAATATGTTGAACGATTTGTATTATGAGTTGAGAGATGAGAATGAATTATTGATCGTTTCAAGTGAGATTGGTAAGTCGAAACCAGCCTCTCTATTCTTCATTTCCAAATTTGGTTGTTTATTAGAAAAAGTATTATTTTTCAGTGATATCACCAAAAATAACATGTGGGATCAAGTAGACATTTTACTTACGGCTGATCCTATTCTATTATTAGAAAAACCTGTAGGTAAAACTGTTGTTAAATTTAACACATCCTACAATAAACATATCGAATCTGAATATGAAATTTCATCACTTTCAGATTTCGGTGAAATTATTAAAACACTAATATGATGTTTACAGTATTCGGTGAAAACTACTATATTGATTTAGATAAAATTGACAAAGAAGTAGAATTAAAAAACGCAAGTGGAGATTCTCAAATTCATTTGGTTAAATATGAGATGATAAAACATATGGTAGAGACGGTACTAACTGAAGATGATATTGTCGATGAAACTATGGGTATGAAAAGTAAGGAAGTTTCATTACCATTCAAAATATCGTTTAACTCATTACTAATGAAAAACATAATAAATAAACTATAATACAATTATGAACACAGAACAAATTGAAAAATTAGAAAGGTCTATTAATAATATGAAGGAGAAAAAATCAAGAATCTACTTCATCGTACAAGACACAAAAGGAAACGCAAAAGCATCTGTTCGATACATTTACCAAATGGCAATGGCATTGAGAAAAGATGGTTATAACTCAATTATATTACATGAAAAACCTGAATACTATGGTGTTTCAGAATGGTTGGGTGAAGAATATATGACATTAGA
>Ga0315904_10003641_pt1 | contig 22511 bp, 25 predicted proteins | sample LakEriMetagenome_6_FD_203529 | JGI IMG/M metagenome (GOLD analysis project Ga0315904, IMG submission 203529) | Freshwater fungal communities from buoy surface, Lake Erie, Ohio, United States - Buoy 12 MA120 | ecosystem: Environmental > Aquatic > Freshwater > Lake | place: USA: Lake Erie, Ohio... | reverse complement strand
ATGCGCCCGCGGTACCGGCAGCGCACCGGCTAAACAGGCTGCCGTGCCCCACTCTCCGCACACGCGCCCTCCCCTACATGCTCCCCTCCCCCACATGCCCCCCCTCCCCTGCCTCGCCCCCCGAAGCGCCCCCGTCGCGCCTGCCCGTGGTCTACTTCGATGGCGCCTGTCCGCTGTGCCGGCGCGAGATCGCCGCCTACCGCGCCATGACCGGCGGCGATGGCCTGGACTGGGTGGATGCCAGCGGCTGCGCGCCCGAGAAGCTGGGCGCTGACCTCACCCGAGAGCAGGCGTTGGCGCGCCTGCATGTGCGCGATGCCGAGGGGCGGCTGGTCAGCGGCGCGGCAGGATTCGTGGCGATCTGGCAACGCCTGCCGGCGTTTCGCGCGGTGGCCGCGCTGGCGCGTGTGCCCGGTGCGCTCATCGTCCTTGAAGCCGGCTATCGCCTGTTCCTGCGGGTGCGCCGCGCCTGGCGCCCCGCCGGGCGGGTTACGGGCTGGCCCGCCGCCCTCAGGCGCGAGCTGCGCACCGACCATGCCGGCGAAGCCGGCGCGGTGATGATCTATCGCGGCATCCTCGCCGTCGCGCGCGACCCTCGGGTGCGCGCCTTTGCCCGCGCGCATCTCGATACCGAAGCGCGCCACCTAGCCCTGATCGAGGCGGTGGCCCCGGCGGTACCGCGCAGCCGCCTGCTGCCCCTCTGGCGCGTGGCGGGCTGGCTCACCGGCGCGCTGCCGGCGCTGGCGGGCCCGCGCGCCGTCTACGCCACCATCGCCGCGGTCGAGACCTTCGTCGATACGCATTACGCCGCGCAGCTCGCGTTCATCGACGGGTGCGAGGCATCGCCCGCGCTGGCCGAACTGCGGGCCATGCTCGACGCCTGCCGCCGGGACGAGCTGCACCACCGCGACGACGCGCGGGAACACCTCGGCGGCACGCCGAGCGCATGGCTGCGCCCCTGGCTGTGGATGGTGGCGGCCGGATCGTCTGGCGCGGTGCGCGTCAGCCGCTGGTGCTAGGAGACGCGATGGCCGCATGGCTTCATGGTGCCGCGCTGCTCGCGGCTGCCGCGCTGTTCGGCGGCATGGGGTTGTTCGCCGGCGGCTTCGCCGCCTTCGTGTTCACGGCATTGCCGCTGCAAGAGGCGCGCGCGCTGATCCGCCGCGCCTTCCCGCCTTTCTACCTGTGGGTGATTTTCACGGCCGCGATCGCAGCCGGCGCCGCCTGGCCGGTGGACCGCGCTGCCTGCGCGGTCCTGGCCGCCATCGCGGTATCGACCGTGCCGACCCGCCAGATGCTCATGCCGGCCATCAACGACGCCACCGACAGCGGGCGGCGTCGCCGCTTCGCCGCGCTGCACGGCTTGTCGGTGCTGATCACGCTGGCGCACATCGCGCTGGCGGGCTGGGCGCTGATCCGGCTGGCGGCTGCGCCGATCTGACGGCGCCGCCTTTTGGCGGGTCAGTCGAGTACCTCGATCGCGCCGGCGACGGTGACCGACACCGTGCTCACCCCCGCTTCAACGGCGGGCGCCATGACCTCGGGCGAGCCAACGGCGGCGCGCGCCGCCATTGCGCGGGGCTGGGGCATGAAGCTGTTGTTGTTGAGGCTGAGCCGCTGGATGCGGTAGGCGCGGCCGCCGAGCGCGCCGCGCACGATCTCGGCACGCGCGCGGAAGGCACCGATCGCCTCCGCGATCAACTCGTTCTCGACGACGCGACGGCTGTCGGCGGCGACACTGAAGTGAAGTCCGCCGAGCTGCAGGCTCGACTGCAGCCGGCCGATCAGCGCGGTGGCCGCGTCGAATTCGCGGCTCTCGAGGCGGATTTCGGCACGCCCGCGCCAGCCCTGCAGCGCGCCCGGCCGCGAATACACCGGGTAGGTCTGATTGGCGCCGCTGCGTACGCGCACGCTCTTGTATTCCCTGGCGATCCGCAGGGCCTCGCCGATCGCCTTGTTGAGGCCGTTGGCGAGCGCCGCCGGATTGGCGTCGCTCAATTCCACGTAGAGCGTGGCGTTGAGCAGGTCGTTGGCGACCTCGCGCTGGGCCTCGGCCTGCAACTCGACCGTGTTGGCACGAGGCGGGTCGGCGGCGATGGCGGTGCCTGCGGCCAGCAGCAGCACAAGCGCGGCGGAGGAGGCACGGAACATGCGGGGCCTTTCAATCAGCGGTGGGGACGGCGCGCAGCGCCAGCAAAGCATCAGGCATGGTAGCACCGCCTGCCAGTGCGGGCGCTCATGACGGAGCGAGCCTCCGGCGCGGATTAGTTGCCGAACCTGCAATCCTTGAGCGAAAGTCCTCGCGCCCACCTGTCTGCCGTGACTCGCTGAGTACCCGCATCCCAACCTCTCCGGACTAGGGACTTACACCACTCTGTGGGACACGAACCCACTTGACCCGCGACAACTGTCGAGACATCGACGACCCTCCGATGACTCGATAACGCGAAAAGTCGATTCAACCGCCGCGCGTATTGACAACGAATACACATGCGATTAAAGTTCGTGTATCTATTGTGTATGCAAAAAGGATGATACATGCGTGACGCCGCCATCAATTTACGGGCATTGCCTGAGCAGCGTGACTTGATTGATCACGCCGCCAACCTGCTGGGCAAGAACCGTTCGGACTTCATGCTAGAGGCGGCCTGCGACAAGGCGCAGGCCGTGGTGCTCGACCAGGTGTTTTTCAGCCTGGATGCCGAAAAGTTCAAGAAATTCACGATGATGCTTGACGCACCTCCCCGCGCCAATCAAGGGCTTGAGCGACTCATGGCGGTGAAGGCTCCCTGGAGCAGCAAGCGGAAATGAGCTTGCTGCTCGGCCCGCCAGCGCCGCTCCTGACCACACACCTGCTGGACGGATTCAACTGCGGTGAAGCCGTTCTCGACGATTGGCTCAAGCGCCGCGCGTTGGCCAATCAATTGAGTGGTGCCAGCCGAACGTTTGTGGTCGCAGCCGAGGGCGGCCGAGTAGTCGGCTACTACGCGATGGCGGCTGGTGCGGTGTCGCACCAGATGGCAACCAGCCCCGTGCGCCGGAATATGCCGGACCCCGTGCCTGTGATGGTCCTTGGCCGGCTTGCCGTCGACCATCGCGCTCGTGGCATGAAGCTTGGGGCAGCCTTGCTTCAGGACGCCGTCAATCGAGCAGTGGCGATTTCCCAAAACGCGGGGGTTCGTGCGTTGCTCGTGCATGCACTTCACGACCGCGCGAAACAGTTCTACGAACACTACGGGTTTCAAGCATCATCACTACACCCCATGACGCTTATGCTGCGCGTGCATTCGGTAAGGTAAAGCCCTGAATGTAGGGTTTCACCTTCGGCAAGTCGAAGTTGAGTATCTTGGCATGCTGCCGCAGAAACGACAAAGGGCAGACCATGCCTGCCCTTCAAGAAATCTCTTTAACTAGCCAATCGCTCGGGGCGCAAGTAGCGCCGCTTACGCAAAGGCAACAAGATATAAATAATTTGAAACCCCACTTTTACATAATTGATTTAAAGAGGTATTTTCAATTTTGTGGCGTCCCCACGGAGAACCGCAGCAAACCCCATGATACGCGTAGTGCGGGATGTAAACCGCAGCACGTAGCACGGATTTCGAAAAAACTTTCCTTCGTATCAATCGTTTAGCGGAGACGGAAACTCACGCAAAGAGGTACCAGAGCGTGTTCATAGCCTACGTTGGGTTAAGCGCGCTTTCGCACAGACTGAAACACCTTCCCTGTCAAAACTCCGCGATTCTGGGGATTTATGTCGTTTTCACGGGAACGGACGATGAACGCTGCAGCCTTGCAGGGCATTACCAAACGGATCATCTACCTGGATGATGACCTCGCGAAAAGGCTGGCGGCAAAAGAGGTTCTCGACCACCTCGGTCATGACACGACCCTGTTCAAGAATTCCGCAGAAGCGAAAGACGCGATACTGGATCGCTCCGTGGCGTGGGATATCGTGATCATGGAGCTCTGGATGTCCGGGCCGAGCGGAATAGACATTGCAAAATCCATCATGGAACGCCGCCCGGAGTTGCGCTTCGCTGTGGTAGCAGGGGAATACGTGGAAGCGCCGGATGGTGATGAAGGCTGCGTGAACCGCTATCGCGTGTTTCCCAAGCCTACGACAGCCCAAGAATTCGCGTCGCTGATCAAGTACGTTTTCGAGTAGTCAGGCTTGGATGCCACATTGCTGGACGATCGTCATTCCAGCAAATGTCGCCCGTATTCTGCCGGCCATCCATCATTAATCGAGCGTTATGGAAATAACACTCGATTAAAGTGGCATTTTTCTTGACATCGTTTGCCTTCATGAGAATAATTGCTCGTTAATTCGAGCATAATGCTTTTCATGAGTGATTAGACGAACATGCGCGTTACCCAGTCCACCGTACTGAGCCCAGAACTCACCAAGGAGGCCCAAAAGCTAGGCGCCCTCCTCGCCCGACTTCGCTTGTCGCGCGGCATCAAACAGCAAGACGCCGCCGTGCGCGCAGGCATCTCCCGCAATACCGCTTACCGCATGGAGCAAGGTGACCCGGGGCTGGCCATCGGGCAAATCCTGCGCTACCTGGATGCCATCGCGCCCGGCCAGACACTGCGTGAATTGCTGGCTGAATCCGACCCCGCCCTGGTCGCCCTGGGTGAGCGCGAAAAGAAGAAGCGCGTTCGCGACATGTCGTCCGAGGAACGCAGCAGTCTGGACTTCTAGACGGAACACCTGCACGCCCAACCTCGCCATGCCGACATCGACCAAGCAACTCTTCGTCTTCGCCAACCTTGACGGCGACTGGGCGCCTTGCGGGCGCCTCGAATTGACCGAGGACGGCTCCGAGGTGATGGCATCGAATTTCGCCTACGGACTGCGCTACCTGGAACGCGGCAATGCCATCGAAGTCGACCCTGTCAGCCTGAGTCTGAACGACCGCGCCGCAGTGCGCGAAAAGATGCTCTTCCCGGCCAATGGGCTACCGGTATTCGGCAGCATTCGTGATGCGGCCCCGGACGCCTGGGGCCGCCGCGTCATTGAGGCCAAGCTCAAGGTCCCCGCCAACAGCCTGCCGGAGTCCCAATACCTTCTCCACGCGGGGAGCGACCGGGTCGGCGCACTCGACGTGCGCCAAACACTGCAGGATGCTCCGCGCCCAGGTCTCGCGACCTGGAACAGCCTGCAATACCTGGTGGAGGCCGCCGAGCGCATAGAGGAAGGCCGCCAGATTCCGGCAAATCTCGAGATGATTTTCCAGGACGGCACCGCGCTTGGTGGCGCACGGCCCAAGGCCTCGATCAGGGATGAGGAAGAGGTGCTGTGGCTGGCCAAATTCAGCAGCCGCAATGACGCATTCAATATCCCGATGGTCGAGTGCTGTGCGCTGCGCTTGGCGTCCGAAGCCGAGCTTACCGTGCCCCCACTGCAATACATCACCCTCGGTACCCGCCCGGTGATGCTGATCCGCCGATTCGACCGCTTCTGGGCCACGCCAGAAGCCACCGCCGCTGCACCGCTCCCCGATGACCTGATGGCCACTGCACCTGTCGCAGGCCTGGTGGAAAAGCGCATGCCGTTTGCCAGCGGCCTGACGCTCCTTGGGTGCGACGAAAGCGAGTCACGCACCAAGTCCTATGGCGACCTGGCCGGCGCGATACGGCGCTACTGCCACCCCGCCGTGATTCGCGACGACAATCGGCAACTGTTCTCACGGATGGTCTATAACATCTTCGTCAGCAACGATGACGACCATTTGCGAAACCATGGCTTTTTGTGGGACCTTCGCCTGCGCGGCTGGCGGCTCAGCCCGCTCTACGATGTGCTGCCCCGACCCAGTGTCGCCTTTGAACGCCAGTTGCACCTGGGCGTCGGCCCGCAAGGTCGCGCCGCGACGCTCGACAACGCGTTCGCAGCCCGCGAGATGTTCACCTTGTCGCCGGCCGACGCAGCCAGCGCCATCGCAACAATGTGGGCCAAGGTGCGCGAATGGCGCGTGTATTTCGAAAGCTATGGCGCCACTCCGGAGCAAATCGACCGAGTGGCGCCTGCGTTCAGACATATCGACGACGTGTCCACGCCTGAACTCAGGCGATCGCTGCCATAGAACATACTGACCAGACAAGAAATGGTAATGCGCTTTTCGACGCCCACCCGCAATCGCGTCGAACTACGGGCACTCAGCCCGCTTCGTCATCGTGGGGCACCTGAAGAAGCTCAGACAGCCTGTCAGTGGGATCCTGGACCGCAGCCACTTCCAATGCCCACGTCCGCCACCTCGCGAATTTTTCCGTCGACTCGCCGCCACCGACAAACCGCCTTTCCAGAGTCGCCACCAAGCGCCGGATACTTTCGGCTTTGTCCAAGCAAACGGCTTGCTGCAAGAGTTCTTCACGTTTCCTCGCCTCCTCCGCCCGGCGTTGTGCTTCAGCCTTACGCAGCCGTTCCATCTCCTGCATTTGCAGCCGCCGGACCTCCTGCTTTTGCCGTTCGATTTCACGTTCGCGCTCGCGTTCGCGGGACCTTATGACGCAACCGTAACCGTAAACGAACACCTGGTTCAGAGCGTGTTCCAACGGAGCGCCGGCTGCCTCATTGACCTGATAGGCCGCGTACCCTCGTTCAATATTGAGGCGGAGCCTTCCTGTCGAAACCAGCTTCCTCTCCATGTGCGGCTTCTTGTCCCAAGGGTTGAGGACCGATACAAACGTCGCCTCCAATCGTTCCGTGAGGTACATATCAAGATTGGCGCTCTCTAGGGAAAATCGCAGCCGTGAATTCCCATTCGTCAACTCAACCGCAAACCCCCTCTCCTCGGCTGCATAAGCTAGCGAGTTCAGGATCACAAGGGCTCGGTTGTAGGTGTGCACGGATACGCGCATGGCCACGGACCGGTGCGTGCGTCCTAGCACCGGATCGTTGCTGGAGATGCTCCATTCGTATATGGCGGGCTCCGGAGGATGCCTGGGAGACTTCTCGCGCCTTGTTTTTTCTGCCAGCGCGTTCCGATACTTGGTAACGCACTCTTCAAGCCAGATTTTCAAAGGCAGGACCGCAGGATGCCATTTTGCAGGCTTCGCCGCGACGACAATCTTGTTGCGAGCCTTCTTCTCCTCGATCAATCTGGCGTCCAGCCAGGCCTTGTCCTCGTCGATAGATTGCGTCGGGGTTTCCGACTTCTGGACCGGCATGCTGTTAAAGGTCATGCGCGCCGCAAATGCCGGCAGCAACGGCCGCGGCGGTGCTTTCCCGGCCGCCGCTTTTGCCCAGTGCCCCGCCTTTGGCAGAGGAATATCCATTGCCTTGCAGACTTTTCTGACCCCGTTGTCCGAAAGGCCGTACTTCTTGGCCAAGGTCGTCAACGGCGTCGTCCAAACCTCGGCAAACAGCTCTTCGCGTTGAAATGTGATGCTCAATTGACAGCCTTCGATGTGCAAGAAACGTGGTTGCGGTTAGGCACCCGGCGCAGGCAAATACAAGCTGCCGCCGCTGTCGTAATAACCGACATCCTCATTCTTGAGCAAATCTTTGGCGCCGGGGGAGATGGACTCGGCGAGAAGGAGCGAAATAGATTCGCCGCCATCACTTTCGCCAGCTGGCCTGTTGCGGCTGAAGTCCCTCAGTTGCCACACAACCTGTCGCACATCCCTGGGATAAACGGCATTCTTTGCCTCGACCAGCAAGGTAAAAAGCTTGCCTGCTACATTGATGTCAATCTGGGCGTCAACTTCCCGTTCGCCAGGCAATCCAACGGTGCGTTGAGTTCCCAGTTCGGCGCGCACGTCCGGCAGCGCTCGAAGGGGATCGAGGAACTGCTCAATTAGCTGCCCCTCAGTCGGGAACGCCCCAATCATGGCTGTTCTTCAAGCCCTTCACTGCACAGTGAATATTAGAACAAGAGCGAATATTCATCGAAACAGCAAAATTTGCTGCGCAGCAGTTATTCTAAATGGTCGTCCTGGCGTCATGCCCCCTTGCGTCGTTCTTGATGGTCACTTCCTCCAACGGGCCTCGAATTTAGAAAATTCCGCTTTATCGTAGTTTGACTACGATTTAGACGTTCCGATATCACCCGAATGAATCTGCACCTGTTTCCATAGGCAACATAGGACTCACCGGCCCCTCCCCCAGTCCAACTTGGCGCCGAACTCCTTGACGATCTTTGCCCACTTGGGCAACTCTTCGCGCATCAGAGCGGCGAAATGCTTTGGGGTGCCCTTCATGACCTGGCAGCCTTGCGCCGGCTACCTGTCGCGCACGTCCTTGCTATCGAGCGTCTTGTCGACCGCTGCGTACAGGCTGGCGATAGGCCTTTGTTTGCGAAGATTCCCGCGCCTCATGAGTGAAGCGAGCGATGCCGGCCCATTTTTCTGCGCAGGCTGACAAACTGGAAAAGCTCAGAGGATGACAAGAGGCACGGTCCGAGCGACCGCGCATTTTTCGCGGGGTGTCAGGCTTGGGGAAGAGAGAGTCGCGACCGGCGCACCCCGCGATGCGCGAGGTAACGAAGCCATCGCACACCCGCTTGTACGAACGAGAAGTGAACGGCGAGTGCCCGGCCGCGACGCGCGGCAACACTACCGGACGACGCAGCGATCGTCAGGCGGCGAACGAACCGTGCGGTCCTTTGAAATGCCGGTCCAGTACGGCATGCTCCAGTTGATGAACAGCGTCCATGACATGCCCGCCCCATCGCACCAGTACGGCCAACAAGATGTGCATGAAGTCCGAGAAGGTCAAGGGCTTGGCACAATAAGCCGTCACACCCAGGTTGTACGCACGCTCGACGTCTTCGACGAAGGTTGAACTACTGAACATCACCACGGGCAGATCACGCATCGCCAGATTGGATCGGATTGCCCGCAACACCTGGAAGCCATCCACACGCGGCATGCTGGAGAATGGGCGGACACGTAATCGTCGCCACGTTCGGTCCTGACGGACCGACCAAATGCAGCGGCCTGGATGTCGTGCGATACGACGCCGAATCCCTGCATGCCGAATTCGGCGTTCACTTTCAATATCTCGAAAGTTCGACTGAAATCCACGAGACACCGTTCGGCACGACACAACAGTTCCTTTATTGCCTCTGTCGCGTCGGCTAATCTTTGGCCGGCCGGGGATTACTTGGACTCGCGCCGACACATTGTCCGGCTCTGTTATTCGGATCTCGGGTTGCTATAGATTCCGGCGCGATCGCACGATGTCGAGCATCCGTTGTGGCACCTGCTCGCTAAGTACAGGGTCGAATGCAAGTATTACCGCTTCGCGATGGCGCGCATACGTCGAGAAGCGCAGCGCATCTTGCGCATGAATCGATAGATACGCCTCGACTTCCGCCGCTCGCGCGGGTGTCAGGCGCGAATCACACCATGCATGTAAATCGGATTCGGTGACGGGTTGGGTGGTTGGATCGGCCATTCGCTATGTCTTGTCCGCGCTTCCGGCGCGAAATCCCGGAGCTCGCGCGAGTCGGCTGTGTCGCACGTTTCCGTTCTCCAACAGATGCGGGCGTCCCAAGGATAAACAATGCAAGGTCCACGCTATTCCACACCAATAGGTCGGTATATCTCGGTCTACTCCGCTAATTGCTGCAGCTCGATAGATCGATGTCCTGGCGGCCCGCGGTTGTGAGCACAGAGACGACGTCGAGGGGCTGTGATCGTATCGGCCCGATTAGCGGCGCCGCAAGGGGGCAGCGAGCCGTCTCGACAAGCCGCCCGCCGGACATGGCGATCAGGCGCAGGCTCCGCTTTTTCGTATCGGGCACAAGCAGCCGGCGGCGGCCCTTGATGGATACCGGCGTGGCAAGTGCCTGTTCCGGCATACCGTAAGTGTGATTGGAAAACCCGTCGAGCGACGCGCCTTCAACGAGTCGATCACCGACCCATCGATAGATTTTCAGGGTTCCACCGATATGCGGTGTGACCACCGCCGCGACTTCTGCCTGCCCGTCGCCATCGAGGTCGGAAACGCCGACTGGATTGAGCCATCGGTTCGGCGTGCCGATCGAATCGGACTGTGCGCTGATCGTGAGCTTGCCCTGGACAACTTCTACAAGGACGAGCCTGGACCCCGTCTTGCGATTGCTGACAATGGCGAGCAAGACCTCTGAACCCTTTGCCGACAACTTGACAATCCTCGGCGCGACATCCTCGAACACCTCGTCGTCATCCAGACGCAGCGTCATTCCAATGCCGTTTCGGGTCGAAGCCGTGAGTGCGGCGTACTCATGTGGACGACCCAGGGCGAAGTGCCCGTACCTTTCGACAGGATCGATATATCGCGCAGAGGAGATGGAATCGGCATTTGCGCACGCGGACACGAACGCCAAACCCAGTTGTCCGATCAGTCGCAGGCAGCATCCCGCAAGCGCCCCGGCATTGCCGATGCCCCGTGAAGGTCCTGCCATATGGTTTGCCATCAAAGCATTGCTGTATCGCGTTCGGTAATGTGGTTTGTCGCCTGGGGCAACGGGTTCATTACAAGCTCCGGGGTAAGGATGGCGATCGCCTGATAGTGCGTAAGGAAGATCTTCCCGCTCAAATGACGCACCAGCTCCGTCGCCTTGAGCCGGTCCATGATCGGCCCCTTGACTTCCGACAAGTGCAAGGCGATGCCTGCGTCCCGCAAGCGATGTTCGATCGCCTCCAGGCTCTCCAGGGCACTCGCGTCGATGTCGTTGATGGCGGAACACTGCAAGACGACATGCCGCAACTCGGGGTTCGACGCGACGGCGTCGTTGATGCGATCTTCCAGGCTGCGGGCATTGGCGAAATACAGGCTTTCATCAACGCGCAAGCTGAGCAGTTTCGGACTGACAAGAACATCATGCCGAAGCACATTTCGGAAGTGCTCGGTGCCGGGGATCAGGCCCACCGTGGCGATATGCGGCCTGCTGGTCCGGAACAAATAAAGCGCAAGCGACACGCCCACCCCAACCACCAGCCCGGTTTCGACACCCAATCCGAGTGTGGCCACCAGCGTGGCCGCGACAGCCACGAAGTCCGGCCGCGAATACGCCCAGGTGCGCCGAAAAATCCCGAAGTCCACCAGCGATAGAACCGCCACGATGATGGTCGCGGCCAGGGTTGCCTGCGGCAGGAAATAGAGCGCGGGTGTCAGAAACAACGAGGCCAGCGTGATGCCCACCGCGGTGAAAACACCCGCCGCCGGTGTTTGCGCGCCCGCATCGAAATTCACGATGGATCGCGAAAATCCCCCGGTGACCGGCAGGCCTCCGGTAAAGGCGGCGGAGAGGTTGCTGGCACCCAATGCCACCAGCTCCTGATTCGGCTCGATGCGTTGGCGGCGCTTGGCTGCGAGCGTCTGGCCAACCGAAACTGACTCGACGAATCCGACCACGCTGATCAGCAGGGCCGGGGCCGCGAGATCGCGCCATAGGGCCATGTTCCAGTCCGGCATGGTCAACGGCGGCAACCCCTGCGGTATCGTACCGACGATCTTCATTCCCGCGGAGGGCCAATCCAGGTGCCACGCAAGCAAGGTCGTCACAGCGATGGCCACGACCGGCCCGGCCTTCACGATGATGTCGGCCGGCATCGCCGGTACACCCCATTTGCGCAGCAAAGGCTTCGCGGCCTTGCGGTTCCAGAACAGGAAAGCCGTGACGAGGACGCCTACCGCCAGCGTGACGCCGTGAGTATTCGGCGCTTCCCGTACGAGGTCGATCAGCAAATCCAGTAGGTTATGCCCTTCGGCTTTCACACCCATCAAGGTTTTCAGCTGACTGGCGGTAATGATTAGGCCAGAAGCCGTGATGAATCCCGAGATCACCGGATGACTCAAGAAGTTGGCCAGGAACCCGAGCCGTAGCACGCCCATCGCCAATAGGATCAGCCCTGACAGGAACGCCAGTGTGATGGCGGCCGCCCAATACTGTGGCGAGCCTGCAGACGCAAACTGCCCTATCGATGCGGCCGTCATCAGGGAAACCACCGCGACCGGGCCAACCGCGAGCGCCCGACTGGTGCCGAAGATGGCATACACCAGCAATGGGGCCACGCTGGCGTACAGGCCGACTTCCGGTGGCAGACCGGCAAGCATCGCGTAGGCCAGGCTTTGCGGGATCAGCATAATGGTGACGATCAACGCCGCCACCAGGTCCCCGGTCAGCGTGGCACGGTTGTATGCCCTTCCCCAGTCAAGAATCGGCAACGTGGGGAGCCATTGCCGCCATCGAGGCGGCACGGACTGCGGGGCGTTCATCCCACCATCTCGGGCTGCGCGAGCCACTCGCGTCCCTTGAGCATTCCTTCCCAGTAAAGCGGTGGGAGGATACGTTCCTTCAAATACCATGCCGCGCGCGACGGACGCGTCCCGTCAATGAACCAGCTTGGAAAGCTTGGCAGCAGCTTGCCGCCATAGCCGAATTCAGCCAGGACGATCTTGCCGCGTTCCACCGTCAACGGGCAGGAACCGTACCCGTCATACTTGGCTTCAGTCTTGATGTCGCCACGGGTCACCAGCACGTTGTGCGCGACCACCGGTGCCTGCTTGCGGGCAGCGGCGGCAGTTTTCGCGTTAGTCGTGTTGCCGACATCACCGAGTGCGAACACATTGGAAAATGTCTTGTGGCGCAAGGTCCCGGGGTCGACATCGACCCATCCGGCCGCGTCGGCCAGGGGGCTGATACGTATGAAATCGGGAGCCTTTTGCGGCGGGACGACGTGCAGCATGTCGAAATCCCGTGTCACCATTTCCTTGGCTCCATCGGCACCCGCCTTGCTGAAAGTGGCCTTGCGCGTTGCCCCGTCCACCGCTACCAGAGTGTTGCCGAACTGCAGGTCGATCCTGTAGGCCTTGACATACTCCATCAGCGCCGGAACGTAGGCCGCGACACCGAACAGAACCGCGCCTGCATTGCAGAACTCGATGTCGATGTTTTTGAGCGCTCCGGTACGGCGCCAGTGGTCCGCCGAGAGATACATCGCCTTCTGAGGGGCACCCGCGCACTTGATTGGCATGGGCGGCTGGGTGAATATCGCTTTGCCATCCTTTAGGTCCTGCACCAGCTTCCAGGTGTATGGGGCGAGGTCATAGCGGTAGTTCGAAGTCACGCCGTTGCGCCCCAGGGTGTCGGACAAGCCCTCGATGCCATGCCAATCGAGCTTCAGGCCAGGGCATACGATCAACTGGTCGTACTTGACGACGCGGCAACCGTCGAGAATCACCGCATTGCGGTCAGGTTCGAACGCTGCCACCGCCGACTTGATCCAGTGCACGCCGCGCGGCAATACGGACGCCATCGTGCGTGCGGTGACACTGGCGTCGAAAATACCGCCTCCCACCATGGTCCAACCGGGCTGGTAGTAGTGGATATCGGCCGGGTCGATGATCGCGATGTCCAGTGTTGGCTTGCGAGAGAGCAGGCTGGAGGCGACTGCGATGCCCGCTGCCCCACCTCCAATGATTATGACCTGATGTGTCGCGTCGGCCACCTCTACAGGCGTCTTGCCTCCGTTGATGATCCGGCGCACCAAGCCCTTGAGGTCATAGCCCGCCTTGGCGGCCACTTCAATGATTTGCGGCAGCGGCATGGCGCCCGACTGCGAGAGCGCCCACATGGTGGTCGAGCGCATGCCGGTGCGGCAAAACGCCAGCACGGGTTTCGGTAATTCGGCCATCAAGGCGCCAAAAGCGACGCCTTGCTCGTCGGTCACCTTGCCGGATACGGCTGGAAGGTAGCGAATTTGCAGGCCCGCGTTCTGCGCCTCGCGCTCGATTTCGCGGAATTCGGGCTGGTCGGCACCTTCGTCGTCGGGGCGATTGCAGATGATCGACCGGAAGCCGGCTTCGCTGATAGCGTTGACATCGGAAGCCATAATCTGGGCCGAGACCGAGAGTTCTCCGGTGAGGGGGCGAATTTCCATTCTGTTGTCTCCTGCGCCCGCCTTTTTGGCGGGCGTCTGTTGGTGGATGGTTGAAGAAATCGCCGGACCGATGGCGGCCCGGCCCGGACTTGACGTCCTAAACCGCGTTCAAGGGAATCTTGATGTAGCGCGTGCCGTTGGCTTCCGGTTCCGGCAATTCACCGGCGCGCATGTTTACCTGCACCGACGGCAGGATCAGCGTGGGCATACCGAGGGTCGCATCACGCGCATTGCGCATGACGACGAACTCCTCCTCGCTGATGCCATTGCGCACATGGATGTTGTTGTTACGCTCTTCGGCCACCGTGCTCACGTACTGCACATCGCGGCCGCCTGGCTGATAGTCGTGGCACATGTAAACCTTGGTTTCCGGCGGAAGGCTTAACACCTTGTTGATCGAGCGGAACAAGGTGCGTGCGTCGCCACCAGGAAAATCGCAGCGCGCCGTACCGTAGTCCGGCATGAAAAGCGTATCGCCCACGAACGCGGCAGATTCCTCGTCGTCGCCGACGACATAAGTCATGCATGCCGGCGTGTGTCCCGGGGTATGCATCGCCCGTGCCTTGAGGGTTCCGATCGCAAAAGACTCGTCGTCCCCAAACATGTGATCGAACTGGCTGCCATCGCGGGCAAAGTCCGCGCCCGCGTTGAAGAGCTTGCCGAACACGTCCTGGACGGTCGTGATGTGCCGCCCGATGCCCACGCTGCCTCCAAGTTCCCGTTTCAAGTACGGTGCTGCCGAGAGGTGGTCGGCATGTACATGGGTTTCAAGAATCCATGTCACGTTGGCGCCGAGCGCGCGTACACGCGCGATCAGCTTGTCGGCATTCAGGGTGGATGTGCGTCCGGACTTCGGGTCGTAGTCCAGAACGCTGTCGATCAGCGCACACTGCCAGGTGCTCGTATCTAGTACCAGATAACTGACTGTCCATGTCGTTGGGTCGAAAAAGCCTTCGATCTGCATCCGCTTCTGATCGTTCATACGCGTCTCCATGCAATGTTGTGAACTACTTTGAACTGCTGCCAGCAATACTGCATATCAAGTTGCGTGCCAGGCGATCGCAGCACATGAATTTCACTCCAAATAACTGATCCATAAAGAAATTCTCAACAGCTCGAGTATCACCACATCGTTCGCATTGCTCTGCCAATCAGGTTTGGCAGTAAAGATGACAGGCCGTACTGCCAATTGGCAGTCCCAGGTATTGCTGTCACAATGGAACATATGCCCGCGCCAAAAACAGCCATGAATCTCGGCCAAAGTGCTCTAGTCAACCCGCCAGAGCCGAACGAAACCACGTCCCAGGTGCAGGCGCTGATTTCCTTTCTCGAGCACGAAGCACAGCCCATGATCGTGCTCGATCCCAGCTACAACATCCTCGCCGCCAATACTGCCTATCGGCGGCAATTCGGCGCCGTCGACAAGCCCTACATCGGGCACAAGTGCTATCAAATATCGCATCACTACGACATGCCCTGCGACCAGGCAGGCGAGCATTGCCCGATGAAAAAGGCCTTCGAACTCAAAGGCCCGGACCGTGTCCTGCACATTCATCACACGCCGCGTGGTCCCGAGCATGTCGATGTCGAGTTGCGTCCAATCCTCAATGCGGACCATGAGGTGGTGGCCTACGTCGAGCGGCTGGCGACAGTGCGTAGCGCGTCGGCCAAGCCCAGCGCCGATGGCTTGGTAGGAAGGTCAGCGGCATTCAATGCCGCCATCTCGTCGGTCCAGCGCGTCGCGCGTTCAATGCTGCCGGTGCTGCTGCTGGGCGAGTCAGGGACCGGCAAGGAGTTGTTCGCTCGCGCGGTCCATGAAGCGAGTGATCGTTCGAGTGGTCCGTTCGTGGTGGTCGATTGTTCCGGATTTTCCGAAACGCTGTTCGAAAGCGAATTGTTCGGCTATGAGAAGGGCGCGTTCACTGGCGCCAACGCGCGCAAGAAAGGCCTGGTCGAAACCGCCGAGGGTGGCACGCTCTTTCTCGACGAGATGGGCGATGTGCCTTTGTCCATGCAGGTGAAACTGTTGCGACTGATCGAGTCAGGTACGTTCCGCCGCGTCGGCAGCGTCGAAACCCACCAGGCCAACTTTCGCCTGGTGGCAGCCACCCACAAGCCGCTGCAGGAAATGGTCGCCGATGGCCGTTTCCGCCAGGATTTGTACTATCGGATCAGTGCCTTTCCCATCCAGTTGCCACCGCTGCGGGATCGTGTCGATGACATTCCGATGCTGGTCGATTCCTTTCTCCAACGGGGCAGTTCGACCAAACAGCGCATTGCAGTCGAGCCCTCGGCGATGGCGCGCCTTCAGGCACATGATTGGCCAGGCAACATTCGTGAACTGCGCAATGTCCTGGATCGGGCGCGCCTGTATGCAGACGACGGCGTGGTTCGGGAGGAGCACCTTCCCGAGCATCTCGGACGCAGCGTTGCGCCTGCCGGGCACTTGGCATCGGTAGCGGGCCTGGCAGCGTCGCCACGGCTCGTTGCAACGACTGATCTGGCCAAGGCAGTCGCGCAATTCCCCGGCACCCGGCGAGAACTCGCCGTGCATCTGGGCTTGAGCGAGCGCACGTTGTATCGGCGATTGAAAGACATCGGCCTGGCCTGAAAAGGCTTGGCGTCGCATCGCGCTGCCTCTCTCTGGCAGCACTGCCACTCTGGCAGACGTTTGTTGTGCCAGCGCCTGAGCCCAATACTTCGCTGCCACCCAAGTGCCTGATTTTTCTGGCATTTTCCGCAACGCCTCGTTTGGCCTGGAACTTGCGGAATGGTCTGGCATGACACGTGATGAAAGCCGACTTGTACGCCATCTCGCCATCGCCATCCTGGTGAAACTGGCGCTGCTGGTTGCGCTTTGGTGGGTTTTCGTACGCGATCACCGCGTGAACGTCGATGCCGATCGCGCGGCGTCTCAAATTGGCGCTACCGCCAACATCCCCATTGAAGGAGCAGCGAAGTGATTTCCGAACAATTGGTCGACCTGTCGCGACTGCAATTTGCCGCCACGGCGATGTATCACTTCCTGTTCGTCCCGCTGACCCTCGGCATGGTCTGGCTGCTGGTGATCATGGAAAGCGTTTACGTGATGACCGGCAAGGTCGTATGGAAGGACATGACGCGCTTCTGGGGCAAGCTGTTCGGCATCAATTTCGCGCTCGGTGTCACCACCGGCATCACCCTCGAATTCCAGTTCGGGACCAATTGGGCGTACTACTCGCACTATGTCGGCGATATCTTCGGCGCCCCACTGGCGATCGAAGGATTGATGGCCTTCTTCCTTGAATCCACGTTCATCGGCCTGTTCTTCTTCGGTTGGGATCGACTCTCCAAACCGCGCCATCTGATGGTCACTTTGCTGATGGCGATCGGCACCAACCTTTCGGCGCTATGGATCCTGATCGCCAACGGCTGGATGCAGAACCCGGTCGGCGCGGAGTTCAGCTACCAGACCATGCGCATGGAAATGACCGACTTCTGGGCCGTGGTGTTCAACCCGGACGCGCAAGCGAAATTTGTGCACACCGTCTCCGCCGGCTACGTCACCGGTGCGATGTTTGTCTTGTCGATATCGAGCTGGTATCTGCTGAAAGGTCGTGATATCGAATTTGCCAAGCGCAGCTTCCGTGTCGCCGCCGCGTTCGGCCTGGCGTCGGTGGCGAGCGTAATCGTGCTCGGTGACGAATCCGGCTATACGGTCGGCGAAGCGCAGCAGACCAAGATGGCCGCACTGGAAGCGATGTGGGAGACCGAACCCGCGCCCGCCAGCCTGAAGCTGATCGCCGGCATCAACGAGGCGGAATCGAAGAACGACTGGGAAATCGAAATCCCCTGGGTGATGGGACTCATAGGCACCCGGTCGGTCAGCAAGGAGATTCCCGGCATCCGCGAAATCAAGGCGAGGAACCGTGAGCGGATCGAGCGGGGCATCATTGCCGTGACAGCCCTGGAGACATTGCGCAAGCACCGTGACGACATCTCCGCGCGCGAAACATTCGAGCGTCACAAGGCCGATCTGGGCTTTGGCCTGTTGCTGAAGAAATATGTGGTGGATGTGCGTACGGCAACCCCAGAGATCATCACCAAGGCAGTCAACGATACGGTACCAAGGGTGACGCCGATGTTCTGGAGCTTCCGTATCATGGTCGGCCTGGGTTTCGCGATGCTGGTGTTATTCACGCTCGCCGTCATCAGCACCCTCAAGTCGCAGTGCGCTGCCCGTCCCTGGATCCTGAAATGGGCGGTATGGATGCTGCCGGCCCCCTGGATCGCATCCGAACTTGGCTGGGTGGTCGCGGAATATGGTCGCCAGCCCTGGACCATCTATGGCGTTCTGCCGACCCACCTCTCGGTATCCACGCTTACTGTCGGCAGCCTGTACGGCTCACTGGCGGGCTTCGTCGGCTTCTACACCGTGCTACTGATCGTCGAGATCTACTTGATGCAAAAGTTCGCCCGGCAGGGCCCGGGCAGCCTCGGCACCGGGCGTTACCAGCATGAACCCGTACTGCACGCCGCGCCAGCTCACGCCTGAGGAACCCCTCATGATCGACTATCCAACCCTGAAAATCATCTGGTGGCTTCTGGTGGGCGTTTTGCTTGTCGGCTTCGCCATCATGGACGGTCACGACATGGGCGTGGGCACCCTGCTGCCCTTCGTCGGCCGCAACGACATCGAACGTCGTGTGGTCATCAATACCGTGGGCCCGCATTGGGACGGCAACCAGGTCTGGTTCATCACCGGTGGCGGGGCCATCTTCGCAGCGTGGCCGCTTGTCTACGCCACCGCGTTCAGCGGCTTCTACTGGGCCATGCTGGCGGTGCTATGGGCGTTGTTCTTCCGGCCGGTGGGATTCGACTACCGCAGCAAGATCCACAACGCCACCTGGCGCAGCACCTGGGATTGGGGTCTGTTCATAGGCGGTGCCGTGCCGCCGCTGATCTTCGGAGTGGCGTTCGGCAACCTGCTGCAAGGCGTGCCATTCGGATTCGACGACTACATGGTCTCCACCTACACCGGAACCTTCTGGCAATTGCTCAATCCGTTTGCGCTGCTGGCAGGTGTGGTGTCGAGCACGATGATCACCATGCATGGCGGCATGTATCTGGCGCACCGGACAGAGGGTGTGATTCAGCAACGGGCGATCCGCGGTGCGGTCGGCGCGGCACTCTCGATGGCGTTGAGCTTCGTCGCCGCCGGCATCTGGCTGCGCGTTGGCGGCATCGAAGGATATGCGATCACATCCACCGTCGATCCGGGCGCCATGTCCGACCCCCTGACCAAGACCGTGGCGCGCAGTGCCGCCGCCTGGTGGACCAACTATGGCTTGCACCCGGCGCTCTGGTTGCTTCCGATCCTGGGGATCGTCGGTGCACTGCTTGCGGCGCTGTTGGTCACGCTGCGGCAGACGCTGACCGCTTTCGTGGCATCAGCGCTGGCAATCACGGGGGTGATCGGCACAGCAGGCGCCGCGATGTTCCCCTTCGTCATGCCGTCCTCCACCATGCCCAATGCAAGCCTCACCGTATGGGACAGCGTTTCCAGCCATCTGACGCTGGGCCTGATGTTCTGGGCCACCTTGATATTCATGCCGCTGATCGTCATCTACACCTCCTGGGCCTACCGGGTGATGCGCGGCAAGGTGACGATCGAGCATATCCGCACCAACGAACACACCGCTTACTAAACCGGCAAGGAGCCGACCATGGACCACGCCCTCCCCAAACCCGCCTTTCCCGCATCATCCAATGACGAGGATCGGCGCACCTGGCTTATCGCCACCAGCGCTGCCGGAGCCGTCGCCGTAGTCGCAACCGCCGTTCCGTTCGTCTCCACCTTCGCCCCAAGCGAGCGCGCCAAGGCAATGGGGGCCCCTGTCGAGGTGGATATATCCGACATCCCCCCAGGCGGCACCAAGACCGTTGAATGGCGCGGCAAGCCTGTATGGGTTGTCCGCCGTACGCCGGAAATGCTGGCGGCGCTGCAAGGTCACGACGCACAACTGGTCGATCCGCAGTCCGAGAGAACCCAGCAGCCCGACTACGCCCGAAATGCCGCGCGCGCCATCAAGCCCGAAGTATTCGTCGCCGTTGGCATCTGCACGCACCTTGGCTGCTCGCCGACGGCGGTAGCCGCCGACAGCGGAAATCCGGGCGTACCCGCCGACTGGCCGGGCGGCTTCTATTGTCCCTGCCATGGTTCCACTTTCGACGGCGCCGGCCGTGTGTTCAAGAACAAGCCGGCACCGACCAACCTGGAGATTCCCCCCTACAGCTATGCAGGTGATGCACGCATCGTAATCGGCGAAGACACCAAGGCCTGAGGAGCACTGAACTATGTGGTACTTCGCATGGATATTGGGGGTCGGCTTCGCGGTCTTGCTGGCGATCCTGAACGCGATGTGGGGCGAGAACGAGGCCGCCCGCAGTGCGGCCGGGACGGATGAAACGTCGCAATGAGCCAAACCACTGATGCTGCGCCGCAGCGCCTGCACATCGCCAGTTTCACAGTCGGGCTCGTCATCATGTTGGGAGGCACGCTCTATCCTCCCATCATGGCGAATGCCGCCGGACATGCAGATCATGGCCTCGCCATTGCGCTGTTCTGGGCCATGAGTGCGGGATTCATACGCGGCATCGGTTTCATCCCGCATCTTGCCTTCTGGCGAGTGATCTTCTCCGGATGGGCATGCGCAGCCGCCCTTGCTTGTGCCCTCGCCATCAAACTGGTTCAATGAATCCGGGCTAACGCCATGTCGACGCTGCACTCATTGGTCATCGCCGGACATCCGCCACATAGGCGCCGCGCGGTCCGACTGGAGCCCATGCAGAAATGATTGCGGAAGCTGCCGTCACGGCAACCGGACTTTGGAGTCTGCGGGCTCTCGCGCACCGCGCGATATTTCACGGTTTGCGGGCTCCGCGTACAGCGCACCCCCCGGGACCCGTCGTACCAGGCGTGCCCGCGCATCTTGTTGAAGAAGTCGGTATCGCAGGACCGGGCGGAAGCACCCTGTTTGGCTGGTTGGTGTCGGCCCCCGCGTCCCGCCGGAGGCCCGTACCGGCTGTTCTCGTGATGCACGGGTGGGGTGCCAATGCGGGCATGATGTGGCCGATCGTGCCTCCATTGCACGCGGCCGGCTTCGCGGTGCTTCTGGTCGATGCCCGATGCCACGGTCGCAGCGACGATGAGACCTTCACGTCGATGCCTCGCTTTGCCGAGGACATCGCCGCAGGGCTGGCCTGGTTGCGTACCCGCCCCGAGATCGCGCCAGGGCGTCTTGTGGTCCTGGGCCATTCGGTCGGCGCTGCCGCCGCGCTACTGCATGCATCGCGTACCCACGACATCAAGGCCGTCGTCAGCCTGTCGGCGTTCGCCCATCCGCGTGAAATGATGCTGCGCTTCCTCGCCGAGAAGCACGTTCCTTACCCGGTATTCGGATGGTATGTGATGCGATACGTACAAAAGGTGATTGGCGCCTCGTTCGACGATATCGCACCGCTCGTGACGCTGCCGCGGGTACCTTGTCCTGTGCTACTGGTGCACGGCCGCGACGATACGACCGTGCCTGTGGCCGATGCGATACGGCTGCAATCGACCTCCAGCCGCGCGACGCTTCTCCTGGTGGACGGCGATCACGACTTGCGCGACTCTCTAGCCTCGCATTCCGACGCGCTCGTGTCGTTTTTGCATGACGCCTGTGAGGAGTCGCGCAACTTCCCTCCGAAGGAAGAAATCAATGACGGGCACTGAGGACAAGCGGCAACGCCGAATGGGCAGTCTTCTGGTCGCATCGCAGTTCGGCTTGATTCTGCTCCTGGCCGACCAGGCCGCGCCGGCCTTCCTCGACCGCAGCGCGCCAATCGGTGCATGGCCCCTCGCGGCGGCAGGTATCGCACTGGGCGCATGGGCGCTAGTCGCGAATCGACCGGGCAATTTCAATATCAGACCCGCCCCCCGGCCTGGCGGACGCCTGGTCGGCGATGGCCCCTATCGCTGGATCCGCCATCCGATGTACAGCAGCGTGCTGACGTGTGCCTGCGCTTGCGCCTGGGCCGCGGCGTCGCCTTGGGGATGGCTTTTCACGCTCACCCTGGCGGCAGTGCTGGGCTTCAAGGCAACCCTTGAAGAACGATGGATGGTGTCGGTTCATCCGGACTACAAGTCGTATCAGGCGCGCACGCATCGCTTCATCCCTGGAATACTCTGAACTCCGCTACGCCCTCGCCAGCACCTGAATTTACGCATCGATACTTGCGATACCGGCCTGAAACTAGACTCTATTTGCACTGGATCAAAGTAACTCATGGTCGCAAGCGTCAAATGAAGACTTCACCAATCTCAACAAGGGAAATCCACAAATGAAAGCGAATGTTGGAACCATCGATCGTGTTTTGCGTGTTGCCGCGGGCCTCGTGCTGATCGGACTGGCTGTGAGCGGCAAAGTTGGCGTATGGGGCTACATCGGTGTTGTCCCCCTCCTCACCGGGTTGTTCCGGTTTTGTCCTGTCTACCCGCTGATCGGTCTCAACACCTTGACCCTGCCTCGGTTCCACGCACATCAGATTGTTGGTAACTTTCTGATGAACGGAGGACGAGATGAGCAAGAAGGAACAGGTACCGCATCGGCAGTACA
>Ga0315904_10003640_pt1 | contig 22512 bp, 13 predicted proteins | sample LakEriMetagenome_6_FD_203529 | JGI IMG/M metagenome (GOLD analysis project Ga0315904, IMG submission 203529) | Freshwater fungal communities from buoy surface, Lake Erie, Ohio, United States - Buoy 12 MA120 | ecosystem: Environmental > Aquatic > Freshwater > Lake | place: USA: Lake Erie, Ohio... | reverse complement strand
CAACTCGGGCCGCATCAAGGCAATACCGTCGAAGTCGCCCAAGGGCTCCGTTCCGGCGAGACCATCCTGGTGTCGGGGGTGTTCCCCATCGCCAGCCAAGCGTTCCTTGAGGAAGATGAGTAGGGAATGCTACAGCGGTTGATTGAAATTTCCATCCGATATCGATGGATGGTTTTGCTCAGTGCTTTGGCACTCATCGCTTCAGGCATCTACTCGGCATATCGGCTTCCGCTCGATGCCATCCCCGACCTGACCAATGTCCAGGTCCAGATCGTAACCTCCGCAGGTTCCATGTCTCCGATCGATGTCGAGCGGTACGTCACGTATCCGCTCGAGAAGGAACTCAATGGCTTGCCTGCCATGCAAGAGTTGCGAAGCATCTCGCGGCTGGGGATCTCGCTCATCACCGTCGTGTTCGAGGAAGGAACCGATCTGTACTGGGCCAGGCAGATCGTCGACCAGCGTCTGCGGGGCATTGCACCGATGCCCAACGGCATCGGCCAGCCCCAGCTCGGACCTTTGACTACCGCGCTCGGGGAAGTGCTGCAGTTCGAGGTGCGAAGCGATACTGGCGAACATTCGACAACACAGCTTCGCTCCATCCTCGAATGGCAGATCGCACCGAGCCTCAAGACAGTCCCCGGAGTCGTCGAGGTCAACGCCCATGGCGGCAAGTATCTGGCTTTCGAGATCCGACCTTCGCCAGAACGGCTGCGGGCCACCGGGCTGAGTCTGGAGGATCTGGTGAAAGCCCTCGAAGTGAATAACGTCTCGACCGGTGGCGGATACATGATCGCCGGTAGCCAGCAGCGGTTTATCCAAGGCGAAGCGCTGCTCGAATCCCTCCAAGATGTCGGCAATATCAGCCTTCGATCCGCCAACGAAGGATCCCCTGTGATTCTTCGGGATGTGGCCGACGTGGTCGAGGGTTCTTTGCTCCGTCAAGGCGTCGCAACGCGCGACGGCCGAGGTGAAATCGTGATCGGCATGGCGATGATGCTCACGGGCCAAAACTCCCGATTGGTGGTGCTGCGAGTCAAGGAGCGACTCGAGCAGATCGCGGAAACCCTGCCGCAAGGGGTCCGAACCGAAGTCATCTACGACCGCGAGGGGTTGATCCATCGAGCGATCGCGACCGTGGGACGAAATCTCTTGGAGGGGGGCACGTTCGTGGTCGTCGTGCTACTGGTCTTCCTCGGATCGTTCCGCGCGGGCTTGATCACCGCGCTGGCGATCCCGCTTTCGATGATGTTCGCTGTCAACGCCATGCATGCCTGGGGGATCGCTGCATCGCTCATGAGTCTCGGCGCGATCGACTTCGGCATCATTGTCGATTCGTCGGTCATCATGGTGGAGAACTGCGCGCATCGACTCGGGCTGGCCTTGCCCGGTCAGTCCAAGGAGCAAATCATTCGGGACGCATCGATCGAAGTGCGGCGACCGACGTTGTTCGGAGAATTGATCATCGCATCGGTGTATGTTCCTGTCCTGATGCTCGAGGGGAGCGCGGGGAAACTATTCCGCCCCATGGCGTTTACGGTCCTGCTGGCGCTGCTCGGTTCGCTGATCGTTTCGATGACCGTAATGCCCGCCTTGGCTGCGACGTTTCTCAAGCGTCCCAAGATGGAGAATGGCCATGAGAAACCGTCATGGTTAATGCAAGGATTGACGGGACTCTATCGTCCCATCCTGGATTTGATCATTCGGCGGCCGGCGCTTTCCCTCTCTGCCGCCCTGCTGTGCATCGGGATCAGTATTCCGATCGCATGGCGTTTGGGGGCCGAGTTCATGCCCCGCCTGGAGGAAGGAGATATGCTGATCGAAGCGGTCCGGCTCCCCAGCGCCACGCTCGAAGATGCCGTCCCGATGTCCACGGCGATCGAAGACATCGTCCGACAGAGCCCGGAGGTTCGAACGGTCTTTTGCAAAACAGGACGCCCCGAGATCGCCAACGACATCATGGGCGTCCACCAGACCGACGTCTGGGTCATGCTCCATCCCAAGGATTCGTGGCGACCCGGTGTGACGCGAGAATCGCTGATCGAGCGGTTTTCGAACCAGTTGCAAGGTGCGGTTCCCGGCGTTCGCTTTGGATTCACGCAACCCATTGAAATGCGCGTCGACGAGTTGGTGGCCGGCGTCAAAGCCGACGTAGCTGCCTTGATCTACGGCGACGATCTCAAACAGATCGCGAAACTCGGGCGCGACGTCGAACGGATCTTGAGCCAGATTCCCGGCAGCGCCGATGTGAAGTCCGAGTACCAAGCCAATCTGTCGATGCTCAAGATCGAATTGGATCGCGAAGCGGTCGGCCGATACGGTGTCGACACGCAAGTGGTCATGCAAACGGTTTCGGCGCTCGGTCAATTGCAAATCGGAACCGCGTACGTCGGACGTTCGCGCATCCCGATCATCGTGAAGCTTCCCGAGGAATACCGCAGCAATATTGAACGGATCCGGATGCTGCCGCTGGAAACCCGTCAAGGGACCACGATCCCGCTGAAGGATGTTGCCAACATCGAGTTCCGAGAAACTCCTCCTGCGATCGAACACGATTGGAATCGCCGGCGCACCTACGTATCGGCGAACGTGCGCGGCCGAGATGTGGCGTCGTTCGTATCCGAGGCGCAGCGCAAGATCGCCGAGGAGATCAAGCTTCCGTCAGGATATGAGATCCGGTGGGGCGGGGATTTCGAGTCCCTGCAATCGGCCTCGCTTCGGTTGTCGATCATCACCCCGGTCGTGCTCGTCGTGATCGCAGTTCTCTTGTTCCTAACCTTTCACTCCGTCTCGTTGACAACCTTGATCTTTTGCGTGGTGCCGGTGGCAGCGTCGGGGGGAGTCTTCGCGTTGGCTTTGCGCGGCATGCCATTCAGCATTTCCGCCGGCGTCGGCTTCATCGCGTTGTTCGGAATCGCGGTTCTCAACAGCCTGGTGTGGGTGAGTGCCGCGGAACGTTTGCGAGGATCCGGGCTCGACATGCCGAATGTCGTGCGCGAGACCGCGTTGTCCCGTTTGCGTCCGATCCTGATGACCGCGTCGGTTGCGGCGTTCGGATTTGTTCCGATGGCCATGTCGCACGGGGATGGGGCCGAGTTGCAGCGCCCGCTGGCAACCGTGGTGATCGGAGGGATTATGACCTCGACGATGCTGACGACGATGGTCCTGCCGGCGATGTATCCTTGGTTTGTGCGGCAGCTCGCTCCCGCATCGCACTCTTAGCTTCTGCGGCGGTAAAAAACGATCCGGTGACGCAAAGCAGATCCTTCGGCCGCGGCGAGCGCCGCGCGTACTCGATCGCCATCTCAACATCCGGAGCGCTGAACAACTCGATGCGCCGAAGCTGTTGAGCCATCTCCTCGCGAGCCAAGTACTCGAGCCGTTCGACCGGCACAAACCGGGGGTTGGATCGGTATTGCGTCACGATCAAGCGGTCCGCGAAGCCGACGATCAGCCGGAGCATTTCGGCTACCTTTTTGTCCTTCGAACATGCGAAGATGATAGTGCGATGCTCTGCATCAAAGGACTGAGAAAGGGTATCGAGCAAAGCGGCAATCGAGGCTTCATTGTGGGCGGCATCGATAACCGTGCAGGGATGCGCTGCTACCCACTCGACTCGGGCGGGAACCTGCGTCTCGGCCAGCGCATCGGCCAGGGCCGCGCCAGGTAGGTTCCAGCCCGCGGCGTTCAATCGCAAGTAAGCCGCAACGGCAAGAGAGGCGTTGTCGGCTTGATGCGCCCCGAGCATTCGCAATCGGAGTTCGGTTATCTGCGATGGTGGAAGAGGAGGACGCGATCGAAACGTAAAAAGGTTGGGGCGCGGGGGAGCGTCTCGCTCGATCTCGAGCGGGCACGCGGCGACCGCTCCGTTGAAATCCCGTTCCAATTCCCACAGTTCGCAGCCGCGGTTCAGGGCAACCTCGCGGATCACCTCGCGAGCTTCGGGAGCCTTGGCTCCATGAATGACGGGGATGCCCGGCTTGATGATCCCGGCCTTTTCGCCAGCGATCAGGTCGAGCGTATGACCGAGCTGCTGCTGGTGGTCGTAGCTGATGCTCGTGATGATGCAAAGGACAGGCGAACAGACATTGGTGCTGTCCAATCGCCCTCCCAACCCGACTTCGATCACGTTCGCCTCGGTACCCGCGTTCTGGAATAGGAGCCAGGCCAGGGCGGTGGTCATTTCAAAGAAGGTGGGAGCACCGTGTTCAGACTGGGTGCACCGCTCGGCGGCTTCCCGCAACCGGGGCATCGCGGCCAAAAGTTGCTGGGGAGCGACCCCTTGGCCTTGGACGACAAAGCGTTCCTCGAGGTGCTCCAGGTGCGGGGAGGTATACAGGCCGGTTCGGAGGCCGGAGCGCCGGAGTGTCTCAGCCACCAGCCATGCCACCGAGCCTTTTCCTTTCGTTCCAGCGATGTGGATGACCGGGGCTGCGTTTTGGGGGTGTCCGAGGAGGTCGAGCAAATGCGTCATCCGAGCCAAGCGGTAGCTTTGCTGGTCGTACGGGACTTCGACCGCCTTCTCATAATTGATCCGGTCCGTCAAATATCGGACTGCATCGATGTATTCGGGATCAGTCCGGTCCATGCGGCAATCCGTGGAACGAGTCATTGGCTCGCGGGAAGTACAACCCCGAAAGGTTGCAAAATTATAAAGGTTTTTCCCGGGTGGGCGATCGTTGCCGCAGAAATCCGTCTTGTCCTTTCGATCAAACCCGTCGCGAAGTTGAACCAGCGGGGAGGGTACGGCGTAATCGACAAGTGCTCGAAGACCGAGTTGACTCGAGCTACCACTCCAATTCCCTTCTTTTTAGTGTGCTTTTCATGTCTGCAACCTTGGCACAACCGTCGTCGACGCCCTCGTCCAGCGACCCCACCAGCGTCATTGTCGAAACGCGCAACCTGGGCAAGATTTACCGCGACTTTTGGGGGCGAAAAAAGGTAAACGCTCTGAAGGGCCTGGATTTGGAGGTTCGGCGCGGTGAGATTTTCGGGCTTTTGGGCCCGAACGGTTCGGGCAAATCGACCACGATCAAGCTGATGCTCGGGTTGCTGTTCCCGACCTCTGGTCGCGTTTTCGTGTTCGGGAAAGAGGCGACGGATGTTGCCAAGAACGAGAGGATTGGATACCTGCCTGAGGAATCCTACCTCTACAAATTTTTGAATGCCGAAGAGACCCTTGACTTTTACGGGCGGCTCTTTGACATGCCTGCTGCCGTTCGTCGCGAGCGAACCGAGAGATTGATTCAGATGGTCGGCCTCCAGCGAGCCCGTCGTCGTCAGTTGAAAGAGTACTCGAAGGGGATGACGCGTCGGATCGGCTTGGCCCAAGCGTTGATCAACGAACCGGAATTTTTGGTGCTCGACGAGCCCACGACCGGTTTGGATCCGATCGGGACCCGCGAAATGAAGGATTTGATCCTCAAGCTTCGAGAGGAAGGCAAAACCATCCTGCTCTGTTCCCACCAACTTGCTGACGTCCAGGATGTTTGCGATCGGGTGGCTATCTTGCACCAGGGAGATCTCAAGGAGCTCGGTCGTGTCGACTCGCTCTTGAAAGTTCAAGATGTGACCGAGATTCATGCCTCCGGCCTTTCCGAGGATGCCAAGACGCAGATCAAGCAGATCATCGAGAACCAGGGAGGGACGCTCAAGAAGATGGACAATCCGACGACGACCATGGAAGAACTCTTCCTGGATATTGTTCGCGAAAGCGATCAGCGTCCTGGACGGCGCGGCAGCGGCTCATGAGTGGAGCGATCCTGGGCAACGACGGAATCCTGACATCAACGACGAAACCGAATTATGCGACTCTACCCTGAACAATTCTGGACGTACTGGGAATGGCTGTTTGAGAAAAATGGCCTCTTGGACGGTCTTTATCTAGCCCTGATCTTGGCCATTCTGGGTTTTTTGGCAAGCTTGATCGTGGCGGTGATCAAGTATGGTCCGGGCGAAGGCTTTCTCAATGTATCGAAGGTGATCGGCCAACTCTTCTCGGTCGATATTCCCAAGACTTCGTTCCGTCGCATCTGGGCGATTGCCAAGCTCGCGATCAAGGAATCGATTCGCAAGAAGGTATTGGTCGTCGTAGCGGTCTTTATCGTCGGCATGATGTTTGCAGGATGGTATCTGGACCAAAACGCGGAATACCCAGCCCGACTGTACATTTCGTTCGTATTGACCATGACCAACTACATGGTGATCGTCCTCGGGTTGTTCATCAGTTGCTTCAGCATCCCGTCCGACATCAAGAGTCGCACGATCTACACGATTGTGACCAAGCCGGTGCGTCCCTTGGAATTGTTCCTCGGGCGGGTCCTCGGCTTCATGATGATTGGGACCTTGGTAATCACGTGCATGGGCTTGTTAAGCTACTTCTTCGTGACTCGAGGGCTCTACCACGAACATGAGGTCGCATCGACCGATCCAGACGGACGGACGGGCGAGACCTCGAGGGTGCATCGTCACACGCACAAGTTCACGATCAACGAGTCGGGAGTCGGGCAGACCGATGAAGTGAAAGGACACAGCCACACGATCAAGAAGGTCGGTGACAAATTGGTGATTGATGGGCCTGTCAATGATCTGACCGCTCGAGTCCCAGTCTATGCGAAGCAATTCAGTTTCACCGGGCGAGACGGGGAGGCGAACGAAGGCTACAACGTTGGATACATGTCGGAGTATCAGAAGTACATCGAGGGGGATACCCTCTCGAGTGCGATCTGGCGGTTCGATGGGATTTCGTCGGGAATGTTCGGCAACGCCCTCACCTATGACATGACCATTTCCGCATTCCGAACTTACAAGGGGGATATTGTGACGCCGGTGGGCGGACTCATCTCCTTCCGTAGCACCGATGGGAAAGTGGAATCGGAGAGAATGGAGTTCAAGGTCAAGGAGTTTCAGACCGACCGTCGCGCGATACCGTTGAAATTGAAGGGCTACATCGACCAAAAGCCCGCGGATTTGGACTTCTTCAAGGATATCGCGCCCAACGGCAGTTTCGAAGTGGTGATCCGATGTCAGGATCGCGGCCAGTACCTCGGTATGGCTTCGGCCGATTTGTATCTTCGGCCCAACGATCTGTATTTCTTCTGGAACTTCATCAAGGGCTACATCAGCATCTGGCTTCAAATGTTCATCGTTGTCTGTTTTGGAGTCATGTTCTCGTGCTTCCTGACAGGGCCTGTTGCACTGATCGCGACGGTATCTGCCATCGTTCTCGGGTTTTTCGGGTTTTTCATCGACGATATGTTCAAGAGTGACGCGGTGGGAGGCGGGCCGCTGGAGTCGTTGATCCGTATTCCAGTCCAGACCGGATCGGCGGTGCCGCTGGAACTCGGAAGTGAAGCTCTGGAAAACGGGATTCGCCGCTTGGATATGTCCTTGCTCTATGGCATTCGGTTGTTGAAGAGCGCGGTTCCGAACTTTGAGCAGTTGGGTACCGCCGATTTCGTGGCCTATGGCGTCAATCTGTTTGGAGGACTGCTTGGCCGGCATTTGACAATCGCATTCGGATACTTTCTGCTGACTTGTATTGTGAGTTATTTCTTCTTGAAGACGCGGGAGATGGCAGCGTGAATAATCGTAGACCGCTTCGCAAGATCGCCTACATTCTGTTGATCGTAGTCATCCTTTTGCCGTTGTATTACCTTGGCAGACCTGCAGCCAATGGATCCGGCAAGATCACCGAACTCCGCAGTCGCTACAGCATGGGTCAGGCGGATCTCGGGAAGCTTGATCCGACCAGCGAGAGCATGCGATTGGCAAGCTTGGGGCTGCGCGGAATCGCGTCGACGATTCTGTGGATCCGAGCCGACTACTACAAGGAAGAGAAGTATTTCGACCGCTTTTCGGCCACTTTGAATCAGATCGCATTGCTCCAACCACACTTTATCAGCGTCTGGCAATTCCAAGCGCACAACCTCAGCTACAACGTCTCTCCCGAGTTCGAGGATTATCGTCAACGCTATGAATGGGTGAAGAAAGGTATCGACTATCTCGTAAAAGGAACCAAGTTCAATAGCCGAAAACCGATTCTCCAGTACGACCTCGGCCAATATGTCGGCAACAAGATGGGCAAGGCGGATGAAAAGCGGCAATACCGCGAGCTATTCCGCAACGATAAGGATTTCCACGAATACTTCGTCGGTCAAGGGCTCAACGCCCTCGCAAGCGACGCCCTCGGGTTCGACCAGAAGCCTGATAACTGGCTGGTCGGGAAGAAATGGTTCGAAGCAGCGTATGACTTGGTGGCAGCGGGAGCAACCATCAAGAAATCTCCCCACCTGCTCTTCAGTTACGCACCGCTCTGGCAAATGTACAACGCGGAAGCCATGGAGGAAGAGGGGGTTCTGGACGAACGAGCCAGGCAAGCATGGGAGCGAGCGGGAAGGGATTGGAAGAAGTTCGGGAATCGCGAGCTCGGCGGTATTTCTGGCGATGCGGTCATCCTGGCATCTTTGGATACACGCCAGGAAGAGTTGGGAAATCTCTTGGCGTCCTTTCAAGAGTTGACGAAAGATGTCAACGCGGCGGTTGTGGAAGCCAAACGAAAGCGGATCTCCGAGGATCGTTTGGCGGCCTACAACAAGCCCGAAGCCGACCGCGATATGGAGGAGCGAAGGATCGCTTGGGAAGTGGAATCGCAAATCAAGCCGACGTTGCAGGAACTGGCCTCCCCACTCCCTCGCGCGAAGCAAGTAGAGGCTTTGGAAATGATCCAAAAGATCAAGAGTCTTGAGGCGATCTGCAAGAGCACCAGGTCCCTGAAAGACCAGGTGAACTATGCGTATTGGGAGATGCGTGCGGCCGCCGAACAGCAGGAAACCATGGTCGATGCCCGCCGTCTCATGTTCGAAGGAAATGCCTTGATCGATGTGGCCGATGTCAAGGGTGCGGTCGACAAATTCGAGGCCGCGTGGAGCCGGTGGGACAAGGTGTTCCGATACTACCCGAAGATGATGACCGAAGAAGTAGGAGAAGAGGTTTTCAAGTCGGTCAATCGCTACAAAAAGTTGATCGACAAGGAGTTTGACCCTTCATTCGTGTTGTGGGACTTTGTGTCGTTCTACCAATCCTATGATGCCGAAAAAATGACTTCAGCCGTCGAGGAATCTCTGAACGATTGGGTCGAGAGGTCGACAAAGCTCGGCTCGCCCGAAGAATTCTTCAACGCTCCCCTTTCCGAGACGTATCGGACTGGCGACCAAGCCCAGCCACCGTCAACGAATTCCGACACACCGAAAGAATAAGGAGCGGCTCTACGTTGATGCGGCCTCCCGCCGCTCCGCGCCCGGCCTTTCGATCGCATGGGACTGCAGGATCGATATTACTATCAGGAAGAGGCTCCACTGGATTGGAGGCCAAGCTGGGATCAACGGTCCGCCGTCTCCCTGCTGATCATTGTCAATGCAGTGATTTTCTTGGCGAATGCGTTCCTGGGACGTCCCGCTGAGGATTCGCAAGGAATCATCAACGACCTCCTGGTTCTTCGAGCCAGCGACGCTACGCAACCTTGGTGGTGGTGGCATACGCTCAGCTACGCATTCGCGCACAATCGAGAGAACATCTTTCATCTTGTCTTCAACATGATGAGTTTGTTCTTCCTCGGTCGCCCGGTCGAGCAGAGATACGGAACCATGGAGTTCTATCGCATCTATCTGCTGTCGGCCTTGTTCTGCGGCGCGTTGTGGTTGGCCAGGCAATCGATTTTTGGAGGGCAGGCTTCGGTTTTGGGCGCTTCGGGAGCAGTCCTTTGCATCTGCATGCTTTTCATTTTCAATTACCCGACGACGACTGTTTTCCTCCTTTTCATTCCGATGCCGGCTTGGGTCATGGGGGTCCTGATCGTCCTGCTCAACTTCTTCAGCTCCACCGGGGACGGCATCGCCTACGACGTCCACTTATTTGGGATCGCTTTCGCAGCCATGTACTTCTTCTTGCGGTGGAATTTCTCGTGGGTTCAATCCCCCGCCGACCTGTGGTACGCGTTTCGACGAAGACTGCTTGGGCCTCGCTTGAAAGTCGTCCGCTCAAGTGAATTCGATAGGGAACGGCGAGACGCGTTGGAAGCAGATCGCATCCTGGCAAAGATCCATGAGTCCGGCAAGGATTCGCTGACTACCAAGGAAAAACGGTTCATGGAACGCTACTCGCAGGCGATACGAGACAAAAATAAATCGGAGTCCTAGCGGGATTCCCCTGGATGCTCAACAATAAACGCCTCCGACCGCGTCGTTGTGACGTTGGATCGATTCTGTCCACCTGGGAGTTTTGTTCCGATGCCTGTTGCTGCCGCCAGCACCTTCCATCCACTACGCACGGAAATCGCTGGCATGGCGATCGAAGAGATCGTCTCGCGATTTGGTACCCCCTGCTATGTGTACGACATGCAGATGATCCGGCAACGTGTCGCAGACCTGAGCATGTTCGACACGATTCGCTACGCCCAAAAGGCATGCTCCAATATCGCGATCCTCGATCGCTTGCGTCGCTTGGGAGTCGTCGTTGACGCAGTGAGTGCCGGGGAAGTGCGGCGTGCGCTCGCGGCAGGTTACGATCCCCACAGCAATCCTCCAGGTATTGTCTATACGGCGGATGTGTTCGACCGCGAGGCCCTCGACCTGGTCTCCGAAAGATCCTTGCACGTCAATTGCGGTTCGCCTGACATGATCGAGCAACTGGGCAACGCCTGTCCCGGGGCCAGCGTCACGCTGCGCGTCAATCCCGGCTTCGGACACGGCCACAGCCAAAAGACCAACACAGGAGGCCCGCAATCCAAGCACGGCATCTGGCACTCCGAAATCGACCGATGCCTTCGCCTCGCCGATCTGCATAACGTCGCGATCACCGGCCTGCATATGCACATCGGTTCTGGAACCGACTTGGAACACCTTTCGCAGGTATGCCAAGCCCTCGAGCGCATTGCCGAGCAAATCGGGCGAACGTTGACCACGATCAGCGCGGGCGGTGGCTTGCCAGTCCCTTACCGAGAAGGCCAAGCCTACGTCGACTTGGATCGCTACTATGCCCTTTGGAATCAAACCAGGCAACGTCTTGAGCAGCGGTTCGGGCACGCTTTGCGCCTCGAGATCGAACCAGGACGCTACCTCGTCGCAGAGAGCGGGTACCTCATCGCGGAAATCCGAGCGGTGAAGCAGATGGGAGAAAACACGTTCTATCTGCTCGATGCCGGCTTCAATGACTTGGCTCGGCCCATCCTCTACGGAGCCTACCATCCGATTTCCATCGCCCATCGCGGCAAGAACGCCCCGAGCCAACGCATCGAGGTGGTTGTCGGCGGCCCCCTGTGCGAGAGCGGGGATATATTCACCCAGGAAGAAGGGGGGTTCGTCGCCAAACGCGCATTGCCCCCGGCCCGCGTCGGCGATTTCCTCATCCTCGAAGTTGCCGGTGCTTACGGATTTGTTATGGCCAGCAACTACAACGGCCGCTATCGCCCACCGGAACTGCTGATCGAGGACGGATCGCTTCACTGCATTCGTCGCCGTGAGACCTTTGAGGACCTGACTTCCGGAGAAGTCATACCCCCGGTTGCGACTTGACCGACCGGAATACTGCCAAAAACCTTCCAGCCCAGTCTTTTGACCCTACCAGGAGAAACCGTTTACCATGAAATCCCGTTCTTTACTCGCAGGAATTGTCGCGATGGCTATCTTCAGCGCAGGCCCGATGGCAGAAAGCTCCTTTGCAAAACCCCCCGCCTTGGCCTTTACCATGAATTCTCTCGCAGGAGAGAAGGTCGACTTGACCAAGTACGAAGGGAAGGTGGTTCTGTTCGTCAATGTTGCCAGCAAGTGTGGCTACACCGGTCAATACGCAGGACTGCAAAAGCTGCACGAAAAGTATGGCGAGAAGGGTCTGGTGGTGATCGGTGTTCCATGCAATCAATTCGGCGGTCAGGAACCTGGCACCAGCGACGAAATCCAGAAGTTCTGCTCCAGCAAATACAACGTCACGTTTGACCTTCTCGAAAAAGTGAACGTCAAAGATGAGAGCAGCAAGAACATCATGGCCTGCGATCTTTTCAAGTACCTCACTTCCGTCGATGCCAAGCCAGCCGGCAAAGGACCGGTGAAGTGGAACTTCGAAAAGTTTCTCGTGGATCGCAAAGGGAACGTCGTTGGACGGTTCGGATCCGGAGCAACGCCAGAATCGGCTGAGATGACCTCGGCGATCGAGAAGGCGTTGGCAGGCCAGTAACCGGCCGATCGAGCCAGATGGGATCGAGCGAGATAAAATCGCGTGAGATGGAATTCAGGTGCTGCCCTCCGGCAGCACCTTTTTTTATTGGGTTATCGAATACTCCCCTGGTCGATCTCATCGATCATCCATCGAATCTTCGAGTCCCAGCTTTGCCGGTTTCCGCTTGTGTTTTTTTGGAAACGCCCGTCGCGATCGGCTGGAATTCGCCCGAGCACGTCGATTGCCATCTCCAACGTTCGCCGCATGTCTTGGGTCCGTCCGAGTTCCTGGTAGCATCGTGCCATTTGCACAAATGCCTCGAGCGATTCCGGTTCGTTGATGAATTGATTGGCCGCGTTGCGGTATGCTTCCAGAGCACCGTTGAAGTTTCCTTCCTGGAACAGCAAGTCCGCTTCGCCGAAGTAGCTGTTGCACAGAAGGACTTCGGAATTCGGCACAGCCTTTTTTTCCTGATCGCTCGTCAATTCCCGTCGTAGCGATGCAAATGTGTTGCGGGAATTCACCAGCAACTCTGCTCGCTTGCTCTTCCATTCCGAGATCGATTCCTCGTTGACGAGTCGATTCCCCTGCAGCAACGCCTCCGGCCAATAGGAAGCCATCCGGTAGGCCTTCGCGGTCATGTAAAGCAATTGGTAACGCCTCGCATCTCCCTGAAATCTCCGGAGCCCTTCCTCCATGCTGGCGATGCTCCGCAGCAGTTGCTCGTAACTTTTCTCGAGATCCCCCTGCAAGGTTTCGGGTTGAACATTGTCCTCAACGGCCATTCCCAGGACTCGAACCTGAACGCGCTCACCCTGTCGAAACATGAGAGTCCCGAGTTCGATCAGCGATTCCTTCCAAACAGCGCTGTCGGGTCGCAAACGTCCTGAATAGAGATTGTCGAGGATCAGGGCCTCCGCCGCATCGAAGTTGCCTCGATTCCATTGGAGTTTCGCAGCCGTCAGCTTGGCATCAGGAACGAGTGGATTTTCCGGATCCATCAGGAGCAACCTGTCGATCGCACCCAAGGCCGCATTGACGTTGCCTGCGGCCGCGAAATTCTTCGCTTGCATCAGAAGGACTCGCGAATGATCTGATCGGGGGGACAGAGCCAGGTAGCGATCGATCAAGCGATTGCTGTCTGCGAAATTACCTGCCCGATGGAAATCCTCAATGCCCAGCCAAAGCCGTTCCATGTAATTGGGAGTCCGCATATCGATCTGGCTCAACCGCTCAATCGATCGCGCTGCCCGTCGATACAAACCCTCGATCTTTTTCGCCTCGTCCTCGTCCGGATCGGACGTTGCCGAATCGCTTGCAGGAGGATTCGATCGCTCTTGCTGCATCTTCCTCGCCCATCGATCGTGGATCACTGCCTCGAGCCGCAAACGATCCACTTCGGTGCACAGGTCGGGCAAGTTCTCGACGAACTGGGACGATTCCGCATAGACTCCTGTCTCGAAAAGCTGATTGGCAGACGCAAGCAACCGAAGCCGCATGCGATCCAGCGGCATCCATACATTCTCGTACCAAGTTGGATTGTTGAAATTTTTCTTCAATTGCTCCAGCGTTGCAATCGTCTCGGCATACATTTTCAGATCGATCAAAGCATCGATTTCTTCGATGCCGGCGATCATGAACTCAGGTTCAAAGGGGGAGGACAATCTCAAACTGCTCATCGCGCTGACCGCTTGTTTGAGCGCGCCTGAATCCCGGTAGATCATCCCTCGCTCAAAGGTCGTGCGACGGCGGATCTCGGTGGGCACGGTCTTCATGAACTCGATCTCTCGCAGGAGTTCCAGAGACCGTTCGCGTTTCTCGGACGGTGCCGAGATGGGATCGCTATCCCGCGCCTGCTGCCGCAGACAACGAGCCAGAATGAGATTCGCATTGCACCGCATCGGAGAGTCGATCGGGACGGCTCGCCACAAAGGCTCAATTCGATCGTACTCCTTGCGCTCCCCGAGAATCTCCATGCGCTTGACGGAAATGCGGTCGATATCGTTCTGCGTTTGAAGGGAAAGTGCCGCCCATCGCTCTAGCCTATCCCACGCCGCATCCGGATCGCGTTTCGCGCCATACAAATCGATGTCGATCAATCGCTCGACCGCGTCGCTCCTGCCCTTCGGCCATCGATCGAACGCCACCGAGAGCGGTGCGATCGCTTCATCCCACCGAAACAAATCGTACAGAGCCATCCCTAGAAGAAAGTTTCCCTGCCCCTCATAGCCCGGCGGAAATTTCATTTCACGGCTTTGCTGGAGATGCTCGACCGCTACTTCATTCTTCTCGGTCCGCGATGGACGATAGTAGAGCGCATCGGCTTCTTGCCGTGCTGCCGCACCGAGCAAAAAGTGGCGAGTCGACTTGTCCAAGCGTTTTTTGATTTTGGGCTCTTGGACAGTTCGCGCGAGCTTGGCAGCTGTCTCGAAATCGCCCCGTCGAACCAACCGCAGTCCCAACTCGAGTTGCTCCGACTCATTCGTTCCACCGCCGGCGAATATCCAAGCGAAGAGCACCGCCGTCGATATGCAAACCAAACCGCCTAGGATCGCCAGAAACCTGACTCTCGACACGCTTCACCTCGAGACCAAGCAGGAGCTAGATTCCGAACAGGACACAAGAAAAAGCAGAAAGAGGAGCCTGAAAAAGGAGCTCTCGCCACAGCGGATCCAAGACATACCTCAATGCAAAACATGCGAGCCATGCGACGAGGATCCGATCGGTCCAACGAGAAAAGACCGAAAGCCGCTGAATCGCTCGAATCCGCACGCGGCTCCCGCTCGTTGAATCCTCGCTCGTTCTATTCTCATCCGTTGATGCCTCTCCGGGAATCTCCGCAGTTTCGGTTGCGAGCACGCCCAGGTAGGGCACCCGTTCCCTTGCGAGCATCCTCATCCATGCCTCGCGTATCGCGTTTTCAGAGACGATTGGTTTGCGAACCGATCGACGGTTCCGTCCTGCCGACACCGCGAAGATGGACCCGATCGCAAAAAGAAGTACAACCGACGCGCGAGATCGATAGAACTCGCCACCCCGAACGCGAAACCGTGGAGTTCCAGTAACCGTGAAAATCTCCTGCGATCTTCCATCGGCGACAAGCGACTCGGATGACGCCAACTCCAAGGAACGCTTCGCTTCCTCAATGTCTCTGCAAAGAGACTCGAACATCTTCGACTGTTCCGCATCGGGCGAAGCGGATGAGCGAGATGCAAGTCGGAATGGAGAACTCGCCCCGCCTTCGGAAAATTCAACCCCGTTGCGGGAACAATCCAACCGGAATCGACTCATTGCATGCTCGGCTACCTGCAAACGCCACTTGGCGCGCGCAACCGATCGATCTGTCGGCGTGAATTCCGGTGCGTCCCCCCGCGAGTCTGCAATCAACTCTTTCAACTCCTGCTCCAATTCCATGGGCGTCGCGCGTCGAAGCAACCCGAGCCGCAATCGCACCTTGCCCGCGGCTACCTCTCCCTCCAGACTTCTCTCTCCCTCCAGACTTCTCTCTCCCTCCAGACTTCTCTCTCCCTCTAGACGGAAATCTCCAGAGATCTGTTCGCAAACCAGCCAATCAATCGAGGTGGACGTTCCTCGCGACCGCCCGCTCAGCTCGGTTAACCGAAGATGCTCCGCCGAGGAAACCAAGGCCGTGCACTCGCAAACCAAGGCGGGATGGTGAATGGGAAGAAGACTTGCCCCCCAAAGAAACACCCCCAGCCCAAGCAAGCTGCCAACTTGCAAGGCATGAATGAACCTCGGACTTGGAGATGCCTTCATTGCGATCAGCTGCTGCTAGGGGAGTATCGGATTTTCCGATTCTTCGGCTCTGGCCTTTCGTGGCCGTGAAACAATCTGCTGAAAGCCACCGAAACTCCTACGTTTCTCCCCATCCCCGCATCAGGCTGGATGGATTGCTAGCATCGCTCACTGAAAAACCTGCCGAGAGCCGTTTCCGGCAAGTCCATGGTCAGTTCGCCCCCTCGGCATACAATGGATGCAGGGATGAGTTTGGCAATTTCAAAGCGAGTTCAAGAATGACCTCACCGACGGCCCAGGAACATCGACGCCAGTCGCCCAAATCGGTCGAGGTAGGGGTCATGACGGTCAGCGATACGCGATCGCTGGAAACCGACGAAGGGGGGCGTCTGATCGAATCCATGCTGGTCGCGGCAGGGCACTCGGTCGGTGCACGTCGCATTGTGCGGGATGAACGAGTCCTGATCGCTGCGACCGCCCGCGAACTGCTGGAAATGACAAACGTCCGGGCTCTCCTAGTGACCGGGGGAACCGGACTGGCCGCGCGCGACCAAACCACCGAGGCGATCGAATCCCTGTACGATGCGTTGATTCCCGGCTACGGTGAACTCTTCCGGATGCTGTCATTCCAAGAGATTGGACCTTCGGCGATGTTGAGCCGAGCCAGTGCCGGGCGGGTGAATGGAAAAGTGGTCGTTACCATGCCTGGCTCGCCAGCCGGGGTAAGGCTTGCGATGGAACGCCTGATCGTGCCAGAGTTAGCTCATTTCGTTTTTCACGCTGGGGGATAGGGTGCGATGAACTCGAATTGGTGGTTGGCGATCGTGGTCTTGGCCTTGGCCTCACCGCTGAGCAAGCAGAGTTCGGCGGACGAGGGCGATCGCGTACCGGAGGGTAAGGTGGTGGTCCGATACAATATTCCCTACGCGGAGGGGGCAGGTTTTTCGAGAATGGCGGATATCTACCAACCGATCTCGGAGGGGCGGTTTCCAGCCATCGTGATGATCCACGGAGGAGCGTGGTTTGCTGGCGACAAATCCTATGATGCTCTGCATGCTCGCAGATTTGCAGCTCAGGGATACGTCGTGATGGTGATCAACTACCGGTTGGCCCCTACCCACAAGCATCCCGCGCAAATCGATGACTGTTTTGAATCCATTCGATGGTTGGTTTCGAACGCCGAGACGTTTCAGGTCGACGGTGACCGAATCGGCGTTTGGGGATATTCGGCAGGGGGGCATCTTGCAGCCTTGGTAGCAACCAATCCTCGGTCTGGTATTCCTCGGGTCAAAGCATGCGTCGCAGGAGGAGCTCCATGCGACCTGCGACTTATCCCGGATGACAGCGGACTGCTTCAGGGTTTTCTTGGCGGAACCCGGGCAGAAGTACCGGAGATCTACGAGGCGGCTTCACCGATACACCATGTCTCCGAGGATGATCCACCCATGCTTCTCTTCCACGGTGAAGCGGATCGATTGGTTCCGATTGCTTTTTCGCTCGGGATGCGGCAGCGATTGGAAGACAAGAGTGTTGCGTGCGAATTTCTTCCGCTCGAAAAAAAGTCCCACATCATGGCCTTCGTCGATCAGAAAGCGATTCAGCAATCCATCGAGTTTTTTGATCGACATCTCAAACCGTGAGTTGAGGAGTCGAGGGGGCACACATTGGGGCGCGAAGGCTAGCGGCTGGAATGCGCCATGGATTGGGCAGGTGTCGTTTCGACTTCCTTGCCCTCACTGACCGCGATCGCTAACCATCCATCGCACATCTCGAATTGCGAAACCACCAATCCTCGGCTCCTCGGGTCCTCGAGAAGACTCTGCGCCACCATCGGAATGTTGGCTCTCGCCGAGAATACTTTGGTGAAAATCGCCCTCAAGGGCAATCGATCGCGGGCCCCCATGCGGTGGCCGTCAACGCTGACCCCCCCGTCTCGGAGCAATTCCGCTTGCAATCCTTGTACCGAGGGTGCATAGGATGAACGGATCATGAAGTTCTTGATGTGAATCCGCCCCGGCTGTTCCAGCGACGCAATTCTCAGTGTCAACGACATCTTGCCATCCTCGAATTCGATCGATATCGGGTTGGATGCGGCAAAGCGGATCGTTACATCCTGAGGAACGTCTTCCCCGAGCGACGGACGCGGCTGCTGCAGTAGATCCGCAAGGGAGTCCGATAACTGCTGAATCGACCAGTCGCGACTGGTGTCGATGGCGCGGCCCGCGAGGTTGTTGAAGATCGACTGATGGATTTGAACCGATAGCTGGCTGTCGCTCGGTGCCAATGGGCGCGGCGTGTGCGCTGAAAGATGGCATTCGTCCGCAAGCCGGTAGCGGGCGATCAAGCGATTGTCGGTCGACTGCATGTCCATCACCAGCGGACTTAACTGCAACGATTGCAGAGGCCCCAGGAATCGCGACTCCAGGCTTTGTCTCGCGGTGCTGATTTGCGTGTTGAGTTGTTTGTCGAATTCTTCGTCCGTCTGTTCGGCAATCAATCGTTGAGTGATCCGTTTTGCGATCGGCCGCGACTGCACAAACTCTCGGTGCGCGACATATCGAATCATGTCTCCGACGATCGGCAAAGAGTCCCAGTCGGTCGAGAATCGACGCAAGGAATCGGAGGACTCCACGCGAGCGGGAGTGCCGTTGATGCTCAATGACTGACCGTCCACGCGCAGTTCCCGATGCGTCTGGACTGTCGCGGAACTGGAATTGAAAAATGTTGCTCCATTGCGACTGCTCTGCGTGCTGCTTTCGATCTGTCCATCCAACTTGATCCGTAATCGCCATGCCTGGGGATCCGGGACGAGATCGAGAGCCAGGTCGGTCTGCGCACGGCTCGCCCCGTGAGTATCTGCACCGAGAATACGCTGCTTTACCGGGTGCGTTGTCACCTGCCCTCGAGGCATCAATCGATTCAGAAATGCCTCGGAAACACTCATCCGAACATTGGCGTTTCGATAATGCGTGTTGATCGCCCAAGCAACATCGCCAATTTCCGGATGCTCCGAGAAACGCAGGGACTCTACCGCATCGGCGATGTCTGCCGAGCAGCGATGGACGGGATAACTTTCGATGGTTTCGATATCCAGAACCAGTTTTCGATAATCCACCGGCTTGACCGTCATGGGATGGACTTGGTCCGCCAAACGATGTATCGGGGCGGATCGAAGTAACTTGAATTGCTCCGGTGTCACACGCGTGTTGGTAACGCGATGCAGGAAGTTCCTGGCGATCGCAATCTGTTCATCCTTGGAGCTGATTCGCCCTTTGGCCAAGTCCTCGATGCGATCGAGCATCAAGTATGCGTTCCATCCGGCGGAATCCTCGGTCGAAACCAACACGCGCTTGGCTTCCTGCAAACGCGAGGCCATCAGCGCTGAGTCGATTGTGTACTTGCGCGGCGCGACATACTCTTTGCTCTTCAAAATGCATCGTTGGATCGAACTCCAAACCGCATGCCGTCGTTCCATCGCATAGGAAATCCTTGCCAAGCTACGAGCCGTCTCGCCATCCTTTCCATGGATCCGCGCCAACTCATGCCCGCGCGATGCCAACTTGCCCAGCGACTCGAGCAACCCATCTCCCGACAAACTTCCAAGGGCAAGCGATTGCAACTCGGTCAGGATCTTGTCCGTCTCAGCCAGCCACTCCCTCACATCGTTATCCGTTGTGCCGACCGGTGAGCTTTGAGCCGCGTCAATCGCCGTCTCCAAGGCGAGAGGGCGAGGCCAATTGCGTCCCCACAGATCCGGGGCCTTGCGATCGCCGGAAATACGTACGACCACCGGGTTCGTTGAGGAAACCGTACTGGCCTCAATCGATTCGCTGATCTCGGTCTCCTCAGCGACCACAGCGATCGACGGGGCTGGATCAAGGAATGGATCCGAAAACTCGAGAGAAACCGGCGCCAGCAGTCTCGTGCCCGCGGGAGGCTCAATCATCTCCAGTTGGGTCGGCGCTTCTGACTTGTAGGACAACCAGACAGACCGATCGATCAAGTCTGCGGACACCTCCGACTGGATCGGCAAAGGCTCTGCCGTAATCTTGACCGCTTTCCCCGGCTGCGTTCTTACCGACAGCGTCGTCGTGCGCGCCGCGCGGTAGTAGCCGGGACGTTTCCAATCCGAAACGTATTCGCCCAAAAAAAACAATAATGCCAGCGTGAGACCGATAGCAATCGCGTAACGAATGCCTCTCACACCCGACCCGGAACGATTGGTCATCCTTGATTCCCCAACTCCATGGGACTCCCCGACACGTATTCCTTCTTCGACCGACTCCTACCCTGCGATCGAAACAAGCTTCCCCTAAAACGACTTTTCTTACCCCAGGTGCCCCCCAAAAATGCGGATTAGGGAAAATGCAACGGCTCTAGGGAAAGCTAGCACTGCCAAACGGGAAGTTGGAGTATCATGACGGTCTCCCGTTTTCACCCGTCCCAGGTCCATTTCCAAATCATGATCTCCACTCAAATCCCAACCATTTCCATCTGGGCTTCCACTCTCCTAGGATTGCTTATGCTGCAGGACGAATCCTCCGCCCAATCCGCGTCCGCCAAGAACTCGCAGCCTCGACCTATGCAGCTCGAGGATCTCTTCCGGTACGATCGGCTCGCCGATCCTCAACTCCATCCGAAGGGAAGCTCGCTGGTCTATCAAGTGACTCGCTTCAGCGATCCCGCCAAAAACACCAAGGCGACCCAATTGTGGCTGGCCCCTGTCAACGGAGGAGAGGCTCGCCAGTTGACGTACTCGGGCAAATCGGACACTCACCCGCGTTGGTCTCCTGATGGCACACGGATTCTTTTCGAGTCCAATCGAGACGGCACGTCGCAGCTCTATATCCTCGACTTGCAATCTGGCGGCGAGCCTCGGCGATTGACCAACATTGCTACGGGCGCTGGAAACGGCACTTGGTCCCCCGATGGGAAACGCATCGCCTTCGTCTCCACCGTGAACGCTGCCTTTAGCCAACTGCCGTTCGAAGAATCGAACGCAAAAAATCGGGTGGAGAGCGAGGCTGCCGAAGCCAATCCGGTCAAAGCCAAAACGTTCACGAGGCTTTTTTACCGCCATTGGGACTCGTATGTCGAAGACAAACGGCAGCATATCTTCCTCATTGATGCCGACGGCCAGAACTGCCGCGACGTGACCCCAGGGGATCGAGATGCTTATCCCACCAGCACGACCTTCAGCGCCAGCCAGGATTTTTGTTTCACTCCCGACGGCAAATCCCTGATCATTACTGCGGTCCCAGAAACCGGCGAATCCTGGACGACCAATTACGAACTGTGCCGCATCGCGATCGATCAACCATCGACGCAGTGGAAGTCATTGACAACGTCCAATTCCGCAGCCGACGGCTTGCCGAGATTCAGCCCCTCGGGCAAACGTTTTGCTTACCGGGCCCAAGCCAAACCGGGCTATGAAGCAGACAAATGGAATCTGCTCGTGGTGGATTGCAAACCCGATGGATCGTGGTCCGGCACACCTGTGTCCCTCACCGATGGGCTCGATCGCTCGCTCGGTGACTTCGTTTGGATCGACGACAACACCCTCGTCTTTACCACGGAGGAGCAGGGAGCCAGCGCCGTCTACCAAGTCGCTGTAGGAGGCGAGCCTGCCAAGGTCGCAATCGATTTTGGCGACGGGCGTTTTGGACAATTGACCGCGCTGCACAACCACAACAGCACGCTCGCCGTCGCGCGGGCGACGATGAATCGACCTGCAGAGATCTTTACCGTATCCCTGAGTCCTCCGATGGTCGCCAAACCAGCGACGAACCACAACGACTCGCTCGCAAAGGAAATCGTTGAAGTGCGACCCGAAAGCGTTCAGGTACCGGTCGAAGGTTCCGTCCCCATGCAGATGTGGATCCTCAAGCCCCCGGGATTTGATCCCTCGAAAAAGTGGCCGGTCGCCTACCTGATTCACGGCGGTCCTCAAGGAGCTTGGGAGGATGGCTGGAGCTTCCGTTGGAATCCGCAGTTGTGGGCTGCTCAAGGGTACGTCGTCGTGCTTCCCAATCCGCGCGGCTCCACGGGATTCGGACAAGCCTTCTGCGATGAGATCAGCGGCGACTGGGGGGGCAAGTGTTACCGCGACCTCGTCGCAGGCTTGGCCGCAGTCAAGAAGCTACCTTACGTCGATACGCAGCGAATCGGATCCGCTGGAGCGAGCTTCGGTGGCTACATGCAAGACTGGTTCGCGGTCAACGATATCGCCAAAGATCTTCGCTGTCTGATCTCGCACTGCAGCGTCTACAACTTCGAAAGCATGTGGGGGACCACCGACGAACTATGGTTCGATGAATACGAGCATGGTGGGCTTCCCTGGGAGATTCCGGGCAAGTATCGCGAATTCAGTCCCCACACCTTGGCTGGCAATCTCGGCAAATACAAAACGCCGATGCTCGTGATCCACAACGATCTCGACTTCCGCTGCCCGATCGGCCAGGGACATGAGCTGTTTCAAGCCCTGCAGCGCCAAGGAGTGCCCAGCCGATTCATCAATTTCCCGGACGAAGGGCACTGGGTCTCGAA
>Ga0315904_10003638_pt1 | contig 22516 bp, 8 predicted proteins | sample LakEriMetagenome_6_FD_203529 | JGI IMG/M metagenome (GOLD analysis project Ga0315904, IMG submission 203529) | Freshwater fungal communities from buoy surface, Lake Erie, Ohio, United States - Buoy 12 MA120 | ecosystem: Environmental > Aquatic > Freshwater > Lake | place: USA: Lake Erie, Ohio... | reverse complement strand
AATCGGTCTCAAAAAGCACCGGGGAGAAAACAGCGCTTTATTAAACCAAAGAGCGCCAGCGAGGGATTGGCCGGGTCACTGTCGTGCCGGGGCAGACCAAAGACGTGGGTCGGAACCTCCGATGTGCGCCCCACCGGGAACACCCTTCGCAAGGGGCGGGCAGCCGGGTGGCGGGGGGGCGGACCTCTGTGTCCGCTCCGCTGGGATTGGATCGGAAGAGATGCGTTCCGATGGGCAGCTCAAAGACCTGGATCGGAAAGCCCGATGTGCGCGCGACTGCGAAAACCATTCGAAAGGGGCGGGCAGCCGGGTGGCGGGGGGGCGGACCTCTGTGTCCGCTCCGCTGGGATTGGATCGGAAGAGAATTGTTCGATGGGCAACCCAAAGACGTGGATCCGCCAACAACCATTTCCCAGCGTCATGTCACCTTCCGCCATCCTCCTGGAAACACCATCCGGCCCAGGCATGTTCTCCAGGGACATTCTTCCATGGATCTTGGAATGGCTTTGGCGGAGGTCGGACTTGGCTCCTCCCGCGATGTTTTGCGATCGATTGCGGATGGGGTTCCGATCCCGGTTCTTTGGCTGCCCATTGGGATGCGGGTTTTCGGCTGGATATCCAGCGGAGCGGACACAGAGGTCCGCCCCCCCGCGACCCGGGTGCTGGACCCTTTTGAAGGGTGTTCGCGGTGGCGCGCACATTGGGGGTTCCGATCCATGTTCTTTGGCTGCCCATTGGGACTCGGGTTTGCGGAGGGATACCCAGCGGAGCGGACACAGAGGTCCGCCCCCCCGCGACTCGGATACCCGCCCCTTGAGGAGGGTTTGCTCGGTGGGGCGCACATTGGGGATTTCCGATTCAGGTGTTTGGGCTGCCCGTTGGGGCGGGGATTGTCGGATGTTTGTCCAGCGGAGCGGACACGGAGGTCCGCCCCCCCGCGACCCGGGTGCTGGTCCCTTGCGGAGGGGGTTCTCGGTGGCGGGCACATTGGGGTTGCTGATCCAGGTTCTTGGGCTGCCCGTTGGGGCGCGGGTTTGCGGAGGATGTCCAGCGGAGCGGACACAGAGGTCCGCCCCCCCGTCACGCGGATGGGACTGACAGACCTGGAGGTCTGTCACCACGGGCGGTTGTGGAACAGGCTTGTCAGCCTGTTCGTGCAAGAGGGCCGGTTGGGTTCTGGAGTGAGGGAGTGAGGGAGTGAGTGGTCGGATTGCTGATGTTGGCCTGGGAGGGCATACTCCGGGAAAGAGTGGCGAGTGGCGGTGCGGCGGCTGTGGGTCGCTTCGCGGTCCTCGTTGGGATTCGCGGTCTTGGTTCGCCGCGTGGTTGAATGTGTCGTGTGTCGGTTTTTGGGATCGGTCTGTTGGCTGGGTGGCCTGTTGGCTGGCTGGTCTGTGACTTTCGATGGTTCCAACATTTCTGGGTGTCTGATGTTCCGATCCATGCGCTGGGTTGTGCTGCTGGCTGGGGTGGGGGGCTGGTTCGGGGGGCGGGCTGTCCGGGGGGAGGAGCCGCTGACCACCATCGCATTTGGCTCGTGTGCCAAGCAGGATCAGCCCCAGCCGATCTGGCAGGCGGTGCGGGCGGTCCAGCCGCAGTTGTTTGTCTTCCTCGGAGACAACATTTATGGCGACACAACGGACATGGACCTGCTGCGGCGGAAGTGGGGGCAGTTGGCGGAGCAGCCGGGGTTCCAGGCCCTGCGGCAGTCGTGCCGGGTGATCGGCACCTGGGACGACCACGACTACGGGCAAGACGATGCCGGGGCCGAGTATTCGCACAAACGCGAATCGCAGCAGATCTTTCTCGACTTCCTGCAGGTTCCCCAGGACGATCCCCGCCGGACGCGGGAGGGGGTCTACTCGGCCCAGGTCTACGGTCCCCCGGGACAACGGGTGCAGGTGATTCTGCTCGATGCCCGCTCTCACCGCAGTCCACACAAGAAGGGGTTCCAGCCTGGTGAGCCGGGGGAGGGCTTTCGGGGGAAGTACCTGCCGAATTCCGATCCCGGAGCGACCGTGCTGGGAGAGACGCAGTGGAAGTGGCTGGCCGAACAATTGCGTGTGCCGGCCGAAGTGCGGGTGCTTGGCTCGGGGGTGCAGGTGGTGCCCGATGAACATGGCTCGGAGAGCTGGGGGAACTTTCCGGAAGAACGCCGCCGGCTGTTCCGCACGATCCGCGAGTCGGGCGCGACGGGAGTGGTGCTGTTGAGCGGCGACCGGCACCTGGCGGAGATCGCCCGGCTGCCGGTGCAGCATCCCGACAGCGTCGGCTATCCGCTGTACGACGTCACCAGCAGCAGCCTGAACGCCCCCAGTGGCAATTTCACCAAGGCGGGAGTGCGGTTCGCCAATGAGATCAACTCGTACCGGATGGGGCTGACGTATTTCGACGTCAACTTCGGCACCATTCTGATCGACTGGAAGGCCGCCGATCCGGTCGTCCGACTGCAGGTGCGCGATCTCGAAGGGGGCGTCGTGCTGCAGCAGCGGGTGAAACTGAGCGACCTGCGCCCGCGTCCCGCTGGCCAGTGAGTCGGGTGCGTTCCGTCAGGGGGGCGTGATTCCCGGCCGGCCGCCCCGCGGAATTCCCGGGGGGCGGTCCATCCTCCAGTCGCCCGAGCGACCGGTGGGATTCACAAACGGGCTGGACTGGGAAAGTCGTCGGGCAAAGTCGTCGGGCCAAGCAATCAGGCCGAGCTGTCCGGCAAGCAGGGGAAAGTGCTGTTGACGGCCGGTTCGGTCACGCGGTATTCGAGTGACCGTTCGTTACGCGAGGATTTCGGAGACCACTTGCCCATGCACATCGGTGAGGCGATAGTCGCGTCCCTGGAACCGGAAGGTGAGCCGGGTGTGGTCGACCCCCAGGCAGTGCAGGAGGGTCGCGTGCAGGTCATGCACATGCACGGGCTTGTCGACGATGTTGTACGAGAAGTCGTCGGTGGTGCCGTGGCTGGTTCCGGGGCGAATGCCTCCCCCCGCCAGCCAGATGGTGAAGCAGCGCGGGTGATGGTCGCGGCCGTAGTCTTCGGCGGTCAGCTTCCCCTGGCAGTAGACGGTGCGCCCGAACTCGCCCCCCCAGACGACCAGCGTGTCGTCGAGCAGGCCGCGTTGCTTGAGGTCGGTGATGAGGGCGGCCGAGGCGCGGTCGGTGTCGCGGCATTGACCGACAATCTGCTTGGGAAGGGTCACGTGCTGATCCCAGCCGCGATGGAAGAGTTGGACGAACCGCACTCCCCGCTCGGCCAGACGCCGGGCCAGCAGGCAGTTGTAGGCATACGTCCCGGGCTGACGGGCGTCGGGACCGTACAGGTCGAAAATGTGTTCGGGCTCGGACGAGACGTCGGTCAGTTCGGGGACCGAGGTCTGCATCCGGAACGCCATCTCGTACTGCGCCATGCGGGTGGCGATTTCGGGGTCTCCCTGGTCGCGCAGCTTCAGCTCGTTGAGCCGGCCGAGGTCATCGAGGAAGCCGCGGCGGGTCTCCCGGTCGATGCCGGGGGGATTCGACAGATACAGGACGGGGTCACCCACCGAGCGGAACTTCACTCCCTGATAGCGGGTGGGGAGAAAACCGCTGCCCCAGAGGCGGTCGTAGAGGGGCTGGTCGTTGGGATTGCCGCTTCCCTGCGAGATCATCACCACGAACGCCGGGAGGTTCTGGTTTTCGCTACCCAGACCATACGCGAGCCAGGCACCAATGCTGGGCCGCCCCGCCAGTTGGGCGCCGGTCTGGAAGAAGGTGACGGCGGGGTCGTGGTTGATTGCCTCGGTGTGCAGGGTTTTGATGAAGCAGAGTTCATCGGCGACCCCGGCGATCTGGGGGAGCAGTTCGCTGACGAGCGCTCCGCTGCGACCCCGGGGGGCGAAGGCGTATTTCGTGGGGGCGATGGGGAAGCTGGTCTGGGTCGCCGTCATGCCGGTGAGCCGTTGGCCGCGGCGGATCGAATCGGGCAGCTCGGTCGCGCGCAGGTTGGCCAGGCCCGGTTTGTGATCGAACAGGTCGAGTTGCGAGGGGGCTCCCGACTGAAACAGATAGATCACGCGCTTGGCTTTCACCGGCAGGTTGGGCAAGCCGGGGAGGCCGCCGACCGCGGGGGTCCCTTCGGCCCGGGCACTGGGAGATTGGCCTCCCGCGAGTTCCGCGAGTGCCCACGCCGCCAGAGCCCCGCCGGCACCCTGAAGGAGAGCGCGGCGCGAAGGGGGGACGAGGCGGGCCAGCGCGGCGGGGGCAGCAGAGGGGGCCGGGAGCGCGTCGGGGGACATGGCAGGCTCTTCCAGTTCTCGCGGGGAGCGGTGGCGACGAGGGAGGGGAGGAGATCGGAAATCGAGGCGAGGTGCGGCGGGCGGGCCCACGCCGCGCGGTTACTCGCGGGTGATGGTCTCGTCGAGGTTCAGCAGCAGGGCGCAGAGGGTGGTCCAGGCGGCATGTTCGGCCGGAGCGAGCGTTTCATCCCGGGGGGCCTCGCCGACCGACAGGAACTGCACCGCGGCGTCGGGCTGGGCGCGGAACCGTTCGAGGTTGCGCTGCAGGGCCGCCCGCAGCACCGTCAGCTCGGCGTCCTGGGGGGATCGTCCCAGAACGCGGCGGAAGGCCCACGTGAGCCGGTCGGTGATGGCGAGCGTGGGGTCGGGGGCGGGGTGTTGCAGCGTTTTCTCGGCCAGGACCCGCGCCGCCTCGACGAAGGCGGTTTCGTTCATCAGGGTGAGCGCCTGGAGCGGGGTGTTGGTGCGGGTCTCGCGCACGATGCACGTCTCGCGCCCGGCGGCGTCGAAGGTGATCATCGTGGGGGGGGCGATGGTCCGTTTCCAGAAGGTGTAGAGACTGCGGCGGTAGAGTGCGTCGCCATGATCCTGCACGTATTCCGTGTCGCTGAGCTCTTTCCACAGGCCGGCGGGCTGATAGGGCTTCACCGAGGGCCCACCCAACTGTTCCACCAGCAATCCCGAGGCGAACAGGGCCTGATCGCGGACCATCTCGGCCGCCAGTCGGGTGCGGGGTCCGCGGGCCAGCAGGCGATTGTCGGGGTCGCGCTGCAGCAACTCGGGCGTGACCCGGGACGATTGACGGTAGGTGTTTGAGGTGACAATCGTCCGCAGCAGAGCCCGCACATCCCAGGCATGATCTTTGGGAATGGCTGCGCGAATCTCAGGATGTTCCGCCGGTCCCGCCTGGAACTCGAGCGCCAGCCAGTCGAGCAGTTCGGGATGGCTGGGCCATTCTCCCTGCGAGCCAAAGTCGTCGACGGTTTTGACCAATCCCGTCCCCAGCAGCATCTGCCACAGGCGGTTGACGGCGACGCGGGCGGTCAGGGGATGACGGCGATCGACCAGCCAGCGGGCGAATCCCAATCGGTCGCGCGGCGCGTCGGCGGGCCAGGGGCCCAAGGCCGTGGGAATACCCCGCTCGACTTGTTCGCCGGGACGATCGTAGACCCCCCGCACCAGGATGTGAGCGGGACGCGGCTCGGGCAGTTCCTGCATGATCATGGTCGTGGGGAAGCTGTCGAGCAGCTCGGCTCGCTCGCGTTCCAGCGTCAGCAGTTGTTCACGGGCTTCCCGCAGGTCGGCCGGGGCCATGCGGTCGAGGAAATAGGTCCCCAGCTTGTCCCGCTGCGGCCCGGTCCGGTCCTGAGGCGGGCGGGCCACGATTTCGCTCAGCGTTTCGGGAGTCGCCACCACCAGTGCCTCGGCTTCCGACAGTGCTGTGTTGTAGATCCGCACGTCGTCGATCAGGCCGTGGAACCGCCCCTGGGGACCATTGCCGCCGCCAATCCGCAGCGGTTCTTTCGAGGCGAAGGTCTGGTTCAGCAAGTCGAGCACCACCTTCACGGCGACTCGCCGTCCGTCGACGTACAGCGCCACGCCCGAGGCGACTCGCGAGCCATCGTACGTCGCCAGCACATGGTGCCATTCGTCACCCGACAATGGCTCTTCAGTCTCGACCCGCAGGGCGTCATCCAGCCAACGCTTGACCAGATTGAGCTGCAGCCGGCCCTCTTTCAGCACGAGGCAGTAGCCATCGGCCTGATCGGCATCGGTCATCCGCGAGAGAATGGTGCCCCCGGCCGTTCCCTCGGGGCGAATCCACGCCGAGAGTGTGAACGGGTCGTAAAAGCCGAAGTTGGCGGTGTCTCCAGCGTCGACGAAGCGTTGGCCGTCGAACTGGGCGGCTTCCTGGAATCTCCCCGGGGCGAACGCCGGTTCGCCACCGACGAAGGCGGGGTCGTTCACGCTGCGGACGCCTCCGGGAGGAGCGGTCCCCAGCAGATTGGCGGTTGCTCCGGGGGCGTTCGCCTTGCGGGAGGTGAGCGTTCCATCGGGGCCCTGGGAGGTGAGGGAGTGATCCAGCGGCCAGTGCCGGACCAGGTCGCGCTCGATCGTCCAGTCGGGCAGGGGGCGTCCGGCGAGTTGCTGTTCCCAATCGCGCTGCAGGGCGGCGAGTTTCTGCTCGCGCTGGCCCCAGGCCTGCCGGCTGGTGGAGAGCCGCGCGTCGAGTTGCGCCAGCGCCTGCTGCTGCGGCCGGGTGGGGGATTTAATCGAGGGGGGCGAATTGCCGTATTTCCACGCCCGGCCATACTCGGGAATGTTGTTGAAAAATGCGTACGACTGGTAGAACTCGCGCTGCGACAGGGGATCGAATTTGTGGTCGTGGCAGCGGCTACAACCCATCGTCAGGCCCAGCCAGACCGTGTAGGTCGTTTCGACCCGATCGACCACATATTCGACGGCGTACTCTTCGGGAATGATTCCCCCTTCGCCATTGCCGCGATGATTGCGATTGAATCCGGTGGCGATGATCTGGTCGAGCGTGGCGTTCGGCAGCAGGTCACCCGCCAACTGCTCGACCGTGAATTGGTCGAAGGGGAGATTCTGGTGATAGGCTTCCAGCACCCAGTCGCGCCATCGCCACATGAAGCGTTCGCCGTCGCTTTGGTAGCCGCTGGTGTCGGCATAGCGGGCCCCATCGAGCCAACGGACCGCCATGCGCTCGGCATGCCGGGGCGAGCGCAGCAGCCGTTCGACCACGGCGCGGTAGGCCGCGTCGGAGGGGTCGGCCACAAACGCGTCGATCTCGGCAGGCGTCGGCGGCAGGCCGGTCAGGGCAAGGGTGACCCGCCGCAGCAGTGTGGCGGGATCAGCCGGGGGGGACGGAGTCAGCCCCTCCTGTTCCAGTCGGGCGAGAACGAAGGCATCGATCGGATTCCGGATCCAGTCGCGGTGACTGACCTCGGGAACAACCGGAGGTTCCGGCGGCAGGAACGCCCAGTGCTGTTGGTAGGCCGCCCCCTGTTCAATCCACGCCTGGAGAATCGAGACCTGCTGGGGAGACAGTGGTTTTCCCTGGCCGGGGGGAGGCATCTGTTCGTTCGGATCGGTGGCCAGCACGCGCGCCAGCAACTCACTTTGGGCCGTCTCGCCCGGCACCACCGCCCGGCGTCCCCCCAGATCGGCCCGGGCCCCCGCTTCGGTATCGAGACGCAGGTCGGCCTTGCGGCGGGCGGCGTCGGGTCCATGACAGGTGAAGCAATGGTCGGCCAAAATCGGCCGAACATCACGGTTGAAGAGAATCGGCCGCGTCTCCCCCCCGTTGGCCAGCGAACAACAAAGCGCCACCCACGCACACAGGGCAAAGGGACCGCGGGTCGCAACTTCCCGGAACAAACGGGACGCGGGGGCAGGCATGGGCTCGATCCTGGAGGGTCGGGTGATCGATCAGGCGGGACGCGAAGCCTGATTGTAATCAGCAACGCCCGCTCAGGTCAGCCCTTCGGCCCCGTCGTCGGTGGGGGGGCAGCCTTGCGCCGGAACCGCTGGGGCGCCATGGGCCTCGCCTCTCGAAACCAGCCCATGTCCCTTGTGCGCACTGGCCTCGGACATTCGGACGGACAGTGGATCGGCCAGGCGACGCCCTAAAGACCCGCGACTAGAAAACTTGATCGATCCTTGTGTGGTCCGATTCCCAATCACGCTGAGTGTCTTCAATGCCATATGCATGTTCCAAGCGAGAACTTCAGCCGACGTGGCGGCCATGGTGTTCTGACAGGGACGGCTGGGAACACGACCCTCGGCCTTCGCTACAAATCTCTCGCCAACCCATACTCTACCTCGTAGAGGTTACTTCTCTCAGCCCCGGGTTGCCGCTTGAGCGGCTACCCGGGGAACGCGAGCCCCAACAGGACCTGAACCCTGAAAGTGGTTCCTTTCGTCGTGGGCTCGCTCAATGATCGATCCCGAATCGTCAGACAGGGCGTGGAAAGCAATCCTTACAGGATAGAGATCATGATCGGGATGGCGACCTGGGGTAGTCGCGTGCGCGACAACCCCAGGCTGAGGGAAGTATCCCCTACGGGGAAGTTTTTGGGTGGGCGCGATGGATGCCGGTACGAACTGTACGAATTCGGGGCGGAACCACTGGATCGGACATTTTCGTGATACGAAGGGAAATTCTGTGAATGATTCCGGCGAGCCCCCTTAGCCCCCAAACAGCCGTTTCCAGCCGGGGCTCTTGCGCGGCCGGGACGACTCGCGGCTCGTGCCGCTTTCCAACGGTGCGCGGATGGGAGCCGCTCCCCGGGGATCACTCGCCACGTTCGACGGTGCCGTGCCGCGCGCCCCCGTTGCGGCCGCCGGCGCCTCGTGAGCCGCCGGCTGAATCTGGGTGCCGCGACCGCTTCCCGGGGTTTGAAGTTTGTTGTTCCCCACCGGAATGACCGGTCCTGCCGACTGCTGCGACTGTCGCGCCCCCGCGAACGGATTGTCGTCGAGACTCTTCCGCCGCGACTGGGGATCGGGAATCGGGGGATTGGGAAACGGGGGGAGTGGGGGTTGTCCGATGGGATCGGAACGCAAGCCCGGCAGTTCCGGCAGCTCGGGCAGACCTGGCAGGGGGCTGTCTGCCCCGTTCATGGAGGGCTCTCCCGTGGGCGAAATGTCTTCGGTTGGGGAGGTGGTGTCGACGTCGCGGTAGGGCAACTCGGGCAGGGGATCGCGGCCGATCGGCGACTGCGGTTTTTCCAACTCGAACGATTCATCGGAGGGCCGCTGCCCGTCGGGATAACGTCGATTGGCGTAGTTGGGGCGCAGCGAGAGGGGATAGCAGCGATCGCTTCCCAGCCGTCCCCAGGGACTGCGCGAGCCGAACTGCTCTTCGTAGAAATAGATGCCGTGCGTCTCGAGAATCGTGCCAGTCTGCCGTTCGAGCGTGGCGAGCTGGGTGTTGTAGAGCGTCAGTGAGTTGGCCTCGCTGCTGATGGTGTTGCCCCAATCGGTAATCGCCTGCAGCACGTTCAGGTAGATGGTTCGCCCGTTTTCGAACAGGGCGGTCTGGTATTGCAGATTGACCCGGGCCGCCTTGCGGGCTTCGGTGTAGGCGAGGAACTGCTCGTACGTCTGGTCGATCAACCGGGTGGTGGTGGCCAGTTGATGGACGGCCGCATGACGTCCCTGCCGCAGGTTCGCCTGATCGCGGGCCAACGCCAACTCGGTCTGCCGCATCTGGGCCCGCGACTGCCGCAGTCCCAACGGCACCGAGAGGTTCACCCCCAGTGACCAGTCGTTGAATTCATTCAGGGGCGTATCGAGAAAGCTGCCGTTCGGCTGCACGCCGTACTGACCCTTCCAGCGGTACAGGGCGAGGGCGTCGACGCGGGGTTGGGCGGTGTTGCGGGCGAGTGCCAGCGACTGCTGGTCCGACTGCAGCGCCAGTTGCAGGTCGATGAGGTCGGGGCGGTACTCGGCCGCCAGGTCGCACAGGGCGTTCCAGTCCGACACGTACCGGTCCCGGCGAGGATCGGTCACAGGAATGAGTTCTGTGCCATCCGATGGGGGGAGTCCCAGCAGATTGCGCAGGGCGGCTTCCCGCTGAATCACGTTCGCCTCGGCGGTCACCAGCGCCGCGCGGAAGTTCGCCAGGGCCGAGCGGGCCTGGGCGACCTGGGCGATGTCGTTGATGTTGCCGCGAAACCGCGCCTCACCCACCCGTAACGCCTCTTCGGCCTGCTCCACCTGTCGGCGGCGGACCCAGACATCGACCCGGGCGACGACCAGGTTCCAGTATCCATCGACCACGCTGCGGACCTGTTCCTGCACCGTGTCTTTGAGCTGGTAGAAACTGCGTTCGGTGCCAATGCGGGCGATGACGATGGGGGCCAGGTTGGCGGTGGTGCCGGCTCCCTGCAGCAGCGGCTGGCGATACGAGAGTTCGGCGGCCGGCTGGGCCACGTTGTTGAGTGGCACCAGGGTGTTGCGGAACCAGGTGGGACTGGTCGAGACCCCCAGCGAGGCGGTGCCACCCAGGGCGTTGGTCTTGTCGATGCCGGTGCGGAAGTCGTAATTGCCGGTTCCGCTGCCGACAATCAGCGCGTGCCCGGGATTGAGCGGGTCGAAGAACGACTGTCCCGTTTCGAACCGGTTCCAACTGTTGGTGATTCCCAGGGTGGGGTCAAACCGGGCGTTTTGGACGTCGATGGCCGTATTGGCGATCGCCGGATCGTAAATGGTGCGACCGCTGGCAACCGCGGTGTTCCCGGCGAGAATCCGGATCACATCGTCGTTGGCCAAGGCGATGCGAATCGCCTCGTCGAGCGACAGCAACCACGGTTGATCGTCGGCCTTCCAGTAAACCGATCGGGGATGGGCCGGAGAGCCCAGCGTTTCCGCAGGGAATTCCTCGGCGGGCCGCGCCTCGAGAATGGTCTGTTCGGGGAACAGCGTGGGGATCGGTCCCTCGGCACGAAGATCACATGCGCACAGGCTCGTTGCCAGCCCGAGTGCGCTGGTGAGACAGGTGTGCAGCAGTTGTTTCCAGGTGACAGCGGACATGGAGGAGAATATCGACCGACGGAAAGGCTTATGCCCAATGTTTCTGTTATGTCGGTCATACCGATTCGGGGAATTCTCGGGGTGACGCAATTTGGGGGACCTGTTAGGATCCCCACGCTGCGTGGTTCGCCACGCTCCGTTTTGCCCCCTGTTCCCCCTGATTCACGGACCCGCATGGAGACCAAGCTGGAGGTTGAGATTCTGACTCAACCCGATGACTTCACCTGCGGACCGACCTGTCTCCACGCCCTGTACCAGTATTTTGGCGACGAAATACCCCTGGAGCAGGTGATCAGTGAGGTGCAGTTCCTGGAGGGGGGCGGAACGCTGGATGTGCTGCTGGCGAATCACGCCCTGAAGCGGGGCTATTCGGCCAAGATCTTCACCTACAACATCCAGTTGTTCGACCCGACGTGGTTCGGCGAGGCGGTCGTCGATCTGCCCGGCAAACTGCGGGCCCAGCGCGAGGCGAAGGCCGACGCCAAACTGCACACCGCAACCGACGCCTATCTCGAATTCATCGAGCTGGGGGGGCAGTTGCGGTACGAAGAGCTGAATTCGGCCCTGATCCGCAAGTACCTGCAGCGCGAGATTCCCATTCTCACCGGGCTCTCGGCCACCTACCTCTACTCGATTCCCCGGGAATACGGCGACGACTGCCACGACGACGACATCCGCGGCCGCCCCAGCGGCCACTTCGTCGTGCTCTGTGGCTACGACACTGACAGCCGCGACGTGCTGCTGGCCGACCCGATCCGCAAGAACCCGCTCGCCGGTTCCAACAAGTACGTGATCAGCATCGACCGGGTGATCTGTGCGATCCTGCTGGGGATCATCACCTACGACGCCAATCTGCTGATCATCGAACCCCGCCGCCTGCCCAGGCAAGGACGCCGTGTCCACTCTCATCGTCGTCAATAACGTCTCGGAATGGCCGTTCCATATTCCGGGAGTCGAGGTCATCGACTCGTGGACCTACCTCACCGACCCCGACGTGGGGCTGCGGCGGGGGGTGAAGCTCTTCAATCTCTGCAAGAGCTACCGCTACCAGACGGCCGGGTATTACGTGACGCTGCTGGCCGAGGCCCGCGGTCATCGCCCCTGCCCGAACATCACCACCATCCAGGACATGAAGTCGCAGACGATGGTGCGGTTCGTCTCGGATGATCTCGACTCGCTCATCCAGTCGACCCTGGCCCCCATCCAGTCCGACGAGTTCACCCTCTCGATCTACTTCGGCCACAACCTCGCGAAGCGCTACGACCGGCTGGCGCTGAACCTGTTCAACCTGTTCCAGGCCCCGCTGCTGCGGGCCCAGTTCGAGAAGACGGGCGATCGCTGGTCGCTGCGGCAGATCGCCCCCATTCCGGTGGGGGAGATTCCCCTCTCGCACCACCCCTTCGTCATTGCCGAAGCGACCCAGTACTTCAACGGCAAGCGGGGCTCGATCCGCAAACGGACTCCCTCGAAGTACGATCTGGCGATTCTCTTCAATCCCGAGGATGAACTCTCCCCCTCGAACAAGAAGGCGATCGACAACTTTGTGAAATCGGCCGACGCCATGGGGCTGGGGGCCGAGGTCATCTCCCGCGACGACTACGCCCGCATCGCCGAGTTCGACGCGCTGTTCATCCGCGAGACCACGCAGGTGAACCACCACACCTACCGCTTCGCCCGCCGGGCGGCCAACGAGGGGCTGGTGGTGATCGACGACGCCGAGTCGATTCTCAAGTGCGCCAACAAGGTGTATCTCGCCGAACTGCTGCAGCGCAACCGCGTCCCGGCGCCGAAGACAATGATCGTCCACAGCGACAACGTCGACGAAATCGGCCCGACGCTGGGGTATCCGGTGGTCCTCAAGCAGCCCGATGCCGCCTTCTCACAGGGAGTGGTGAAGTGCCGGGATGAGGCCGAGCTGCGTGACCGGGTCGACGAGTTCCTCAGCCGGTCGGAACTGGTGATCGCGCAGGAGTTCCTGCCGACGCAGTTCGACTGGCGGATCTGCATCTGCGACGGCCGGCCGCTGTTCGCCTGCAAGTACCACATGGCCGAGGGGCACTGGCAGATCATCAAGAAGGAAGAGGAGGGGAAACTCGACTTCGGGCGGTTTGAAACGATTCCAGTCGAGATCGCCCCCCGGCACGTGGTGCGGGCGGCGCTGAAGGCGGCGAAGCCGATCGGCAACGGCCTGTACGGCGTCGACGTCAAGCAGTCGCACGGAGACTGCTACGTGATCGAGGTGAATGACAATCCCAACATCGACGCCGGCGTCGAGGACAAGATCCTCAAGGGAGAGCTCTACCGCCGCATCATGGACATGTTCCTGCGCCGGATTGAACGCCGCAAGGCGGGGCTGGAAGTGGCGTAGGCTGTTCGCCCGCGTTCATTCTCCCCAACGTGGCGACGAGCTTCCAGCTTGTCGAGCACTCAAGTGTGATGCCGCGCTCTCGACAGCACGACGCAATATTGCGTCCGTCCGTAGAATAGGTTTCCAACCTGTTCACCGCTGCAAGTGTCAATCCGCGTTCCCGACGGCGCGACGCGATCCCGCATCGCGTGGGAAAGCCAACCGGCGGCGTCGATCAGCGACTCAGTCGATCCTGCACAACGCTCCGGCAGCATGAATTTCGCGAACGCCCGGTGAAGACCGCCGCGGAGACGGTCCGCCACTCCGGCACCTTCCCTTGCAACCGCGTATGACCTCTCGCACAATCCCATTGGGCTGTCGGGAGATCACATCAATTGGCAGGCCCCATGGCTGAATCACAGGGCCTCATCCCCGCAAAAGTCCAGCGCAGGGGAGTTCCGCCCGGAGCGATCCGTCCCCCCCGGTTAGGCGGCGGTGGACGACGCCTCGGGCACGCTCGGCCCGGTTCCCGCTGACTCAGCCGCCAGGCACCGCAGCTTGCAACCGACCAGCGGACGGATCACGTCGCGGAAACCCTCCCCGCGCGGCCAGGCGTCTGCCGTCAGCAGGCGAGCGGTCAGCGAGGCCAATTCGCGCTGCAGCTCGGCAGTCAACGTGGCCACGTCGTGGAAACCGTTCGGCATGGTTGTCCCCGACAACAACCGCCACATCAGACGCCCCAAAGCCTGCAGATCGTGTTCACGACGCAGACGCGCAGACCTTTCCAGCAGATCGGCTCCCCGGGATGGCGTTGGCGGTTCTGCCAGATCTCGGTCTGCGGACTGCGGTGCACGAGGCGGATCAGTTTCAGATCGAGGGGAACCGTCACCGTGGCCGGATCAATCTCCTCCACTGTCTCGGAACGCCGCATGACACCTTTTCCCAAATCCCCCAACCCCTCCATTGATTCCGAGCCGTGCCGCGCTCGGAAGGCTCCCAGAGAAATCGACCACCCGCAAAATCGCACTGCAGGGTTGCGCGGAACGCCGGGGTCAGGCGGTTTTACCGCGATGGGTGAGCCAATTGTATCCCGTGATTCTGGGCCATTGTGTCACAATGTTTCCCAGTCCGGCACCGGGTTTCCCTCACCTGCGGCAACCTGTCCCGCCACGGCATCGGGCAGGATCAGGGCGGCAACAATGTTGTCGGCAAGTCCTCGGTGACGGAGCTGCTGCGTCTGGTGCCGCACCAGGGACAGAAAGGGATGTACGATTTCCTCAAGAACTGGCGGCGAGGCTGGCGGGAGAACTTCCGGGGTGCCGCCACGAGACTGCCGAACGACCTGGTGAGCCGGTACGACTTGTTGATCAGCTCTCCGGAGTTGCTGTGCCATGGCTGGCTGGATGGCTCGAAACCAAAAAAAGCCTGCCGGAAGATCATGATGGCCCACTGCGAAATCTTCGGGCAACGCTGCAACAGACAAACGGCTCAACCGGCGCTGCGTGTGGCGAAGCGTTCGATCATCACTGACACCAATGGGAGAGTTGCTGAACAAGTCGCTCGTCCGCGCTACAGGAAACCCGCCCGACAGTTTCGGTCACACCTGTTCCCCGTACGGATCGGAAATGTTGTTGGTTTTCAAATGGGTGACATATTACAACTAAGATCCTTGCTCACACAGGAAGGAATGGGTCGCGATTCACGGCCGGACCTTGTTGGAACGAATGAATCGCAGCTCCCTGGAAAAGATGGTGTCGACCAGCATCAACTGCCGTCTACGGGCGTTCTTCCCAGGGAGGGGATCTCCGAATCAGGGAAATCACCACCGACCGGCCATACTGAATTCTCACGGGAGTGTACGATCATGCGGATGGGTTCCTGGGCGGAATGGGTGCGGAGTTGGGTACGGCGGGGGGCTGGGCGAGACAGCGGTTCCCTTCGGCGGCGGCCAGGGCAACTCCGGCGGACCTCCTTTCGGGAGCTGGTGGAGGTCCTCGAAACACGGGTTCTGCTCGTGGGGGATTCGTTTGAAAGCAACAACACCTGGCAGACCGCCACCGATCTGGGAGTGATTCCCGGCGTCCACCGTGGGGGGCTCAGCATCGATGTTGCCGCCGATGAAGACTGGTATCGCTTCGAGCTGTTGCGCACCGACGACGTCGCCTTCCAGATCGCCTTCAACTCGGCCGCAGGCAACCTGTCTTTCGATTTGGTCCGGGTGCTCGACACCACGCCGACTGTCGTCGGATCCTCAACGGCCAACACCCAGGGGGCCGGGTTGACAGCCTCCGGTCTCGCGGCCGGCTCGTACTACCTGCAGGTGATTGGTGGAGGCAACACCAACACCTACTCCCTGGCGATCGATCCCGCCACCAGCAGCGGGACCCGCGTGCTGTATGTCAACGACACCAGCACCGCCAACGACTTCTACACCACCGCCGTGGGGAACAGCTCGAACACCGGGCTGAGCCCCGCCTCTCCCAAAGGTTCGATCCAGCAACTGCTCGATGCCTACACCCTCGGTCCGAATGACCTCGTGCTGGTGGATACTGGAACCTACACGGGAACCGTCGTGGCAACCGGCAACGATGAGGGGATCACCTTCGCCGGTTCCCCCGGGATCAGCCGATTGAACGGGACGTTCGAGATGGCCGATTCCGACTACAACACCTTGTACCTGTTGACCCTGGGGGGCACGGGCACATCGCTCTTCATCCATGAGACGGCGGTCGATGTCACCAGCAACACGACCCTGCGACGTTTGCGAGTCTTGTCGTCCTCCACGGGAATCCGAATCAGTGGGGGGGCGGGACACCTGTTGGCCGACAGTGTCATCGAGGGGAGCGGCAGCTATGGAATCGACGCCAACCCAGCCAGCCTTACACTGTTGCGGAACACCATCTCCGGGCGAAGTTATGGCGTTCTTCTTTCGGGATCGAGCGGCTCTTTAATCGAAGGAAACAACATCGCCGCCACGACCTATGCCCTCTACACCTCCAGCGTCAGCAATCTGTCGGTGGTCAACAACGACCTCCATCATGCGCAATATGGACTGATGGTCTGGTCTGGTACGGTACTGGTCTCCGGAAACCGGTTATACAACAACAATTCCGGGGCGTATTCCTACGTCGCCTCGACGGTCTTCCGAGGGAACTCGGTCTACGCCAACACCATCGGGCTCGCCGGCTATGGCATCTTCGGCGGAGCCGACTGGTCCGCTACGCAGGTCAATCTCATCTCCAACAACACGACGGGGATCCGCACCGAATCTACCACCTCGGGACAGACGGTCGCCTTCAATCGACTCACGGGAAACCAGGTCGCCATCGAGCCGGGCAGCGCCACCGCAATTCGCAACAACATCCTGGTCGACAATGCCACTGGGATTCTCGCCAAAGGCATCACGAACCTCGGGGTGCTCAACAACACGATCGTCACCGCCTCCGGGACGGGCATCCGGTTGCAGCAGTCCACGTCCAACGCCACGCTGCGGAACAACATTCTTTCAACCACCAGTGGCACGGGACTTTCGGTCGCCACCGACAGCCAGCGAGGCTTCTCCAGCGACTACAACAACCACTCCACATCCGCGTCGGCCACCCTGGTCTGGTGGCAGAAGCCCTTTTGGGATTTGTTCGACTGGCAGATCGAGGCCGACTTCGACCGACACTCGATTGGAACCACCAGCCTCGCCCCCACCCGCGACGCGCCGCAGTTTGTGTCGGCCGCGACGGGAGACTATCGGCTGCTGGCCACGTCGACCAGCATCGATGCGGGAGATCCCGCCGATCCGTTCTCTGCCGAACCGGGAGTCAACGGCCGCCGGATCAATCTGGGGGCGCACGGAAACACAGTCGACGCCACCGAGTCGGCCCCCCGGTCACTGCAGCTCGAATATCCCGAGTACTACGCGGACTGGCCCGCGGCCGAAGGCCGTCCAATTCTCTGGCGGACGCACGACGTCGGCACTGCGAATGGCAAGTTGTCGGGTTCGGTCCGCCTGGACCTCTATCGGCAAGGGACGGGGCACGTCGCACAGATCGCCGTCGTGCCCGCCGCCGACGGCAGCTATGGCTGGAGTCCCGAGATGTCGGGCATCGTCGGCTCGCTGGGAGACCGGTACTGGATCCAGATCAGTTCCCTCGATCATCCCACCCTGGTCGACAGTTCCCGCGAACTGTTCTCTGTTCCTCCAAATGGCACCAGTTACTACGTCAACGATGCCTCGACGACCGACGATGCTTGGGCGACCGCCGTCGGCAACAACCGCAATACCGGGAAGAGTCCCGGAGATCCCAAGGCCAACCTGTTGCCGCTGCTGCGGTCGTATGACCTGGGGCCGGCGGACGTGGTGCACATCGACACTGGGAACTACATCCAGGTGCGGAATGTGCTGCTGAGCGGCAATCCCGATGTGGGGAATGACGAGGGGGTCACCCTGATGGGTCCCGCCGACCCGGCCAAGGTGGCCCGTCTCGATCGGGCCAACACTTCCACCGGCTCGACCAACATCGAGTTGAATGATGCCGATTACGTCACTCTGCGCAACCTGTCGCTGGTCGGAGCGGAGGTTGGGCTGTGGGTGCGGAATGGCAGCACGAATTTCCGGGGAGAACGTCTCGTGTCCTCGGGGAACTGGTCGCACGGTTTCGTACTGGACTCCGACGCCACGGGGGCGGTGGTCGACGCGCTCACAGCTTCTGGAAACGGTGGAGACGGCATCCGCATTCAGACTTGGGTCGAGAGCGTCAGCAATGGTCTGGTGCAAGGCAATTCCGGAATCGGCATTTCGCTCTCGACGGGGTCCGGGACCCGCGTCGAATCCAACCGTGTCTTTGGCAATCGGACCGGGATCCAGGTCTCTGGCGGAATCACCGTCGGAAATGCCAACCTGGCGGCTGGGCTCGGCAACCTGGTCTACGACAATACCGAGACCGGCATCTCTGCCGGAAGCAACACTCTCGTGATTGGAAACACCGTTTGGGGACACACCTCCAACAGCGGCGCTGGAATTGAGTTGTCGGGCAACGCTATAGTCCGTGACAACGTGGTGTTCACGAACAAATACGGGATTTTTGGCAATCCTTCGACCAGCGGCGAGATCTCGCGCAATCGGGTCTATAACAATTCCCAGTCTGGCATCCGTGTCAGCTCGAGCACCGCGGTCAGCGGCAATGTGGTGTACTCCAATGTCTCGGGAATCGCCGCGGGCAGCAACTCTTATGGCCGCTACTCCGGACTGATTTCGAACAATCTGGTCTACGCGAACTCAGTCGTGGGAGTCTCACTCGAAGGGACGGGCGCCAGGCTCTTCAATAACACCGTCTATCAGCCGCAGGGAGACGCCATTGTCGTCTCCGGGAATTCGAACAACATCACCCTGCGCAACAACTGTCTCTGGACATCGACCGGTTATCTGCTGTCGGTGGCCAGCGACAGCCAGGTGGGTTTCCAGAGCGACTACAACCTGCTGCAGACCACCGGAACGGGCAAGGTTGCCCTGTGGCAGGGAACCCCCCGGACCACCCTCAATGCCTGGTACAACACGGTGTTCCAGGATGAAAACAGTCTCGCCCAGAATCCCCTGTTTGTGAATCCGGCCGGGGCCGATGGTGTGCTGGGTTATCGTCTCTCACCCGCGGGGGACTTCGGCACAGATGACGACTTCCACGAACAGAGCGACTCCGGAAGCTTCCATGGCGGTTCACTCGCTCCCGTGATCAGTTCCGTCACCGGACTGCCGGTTCCCTTGGATGGTTCCTGGGTGGCCGATCCCGCCCGGTCTCCCGCCATCGACCGCGGACGGGGCGCGGACGCGTTCGCCAACGAACCGGCCAACAATGGCGGGTATCTGAACATTGGAGCGTACGGCAACACGCCCCAGGCGTCGAAGAGCCCGGCGGAATACGTGTTGGTCACCCGCCCCGACGGGGGTGAAATCTGGCCCGCCCGACAGTCGTTTCCCATCCGCTGGCGGTCGCACGACACTTCGGGAACTGTGGACATCGAACTCTGGCAGGCGGGGGGGACTTCCTCCGTCTCGCTGCTGGCCGACGACACGCCCAATGACGGAGAGTACCTCTGGCAGATCCCCGAGAGCATCGGACCCGCCGTCAATTATCAGATCCGTGTCGTGCGCAATGGCACGTCGGTGCTGGCCGATTTCGGCAATGGGGTCTTCGAAATCACTCCTCCGGTCACGGTTTACTATGTCAATGACAATTCGACCGCCGGGGACGAATCCAGCACGGCCGTCGGCGACAATGCGAACACCGGCCTCGCCCCGAATGCTCCAAAGGCTTCGGTGTCCGCCATCCTGGCCGCCTATGACCTGGGTCCGGGCGATGTGATCCGGGTTGACACGGGAAACTACACCCTGGCCGGTAACATCGTTTTGCTTCCCGAAGATTCCGGCGTGCGGATCGAGGGACCGGCGGTGGGGGTGGCGACACTGAACCGGGGGAACAGCAGCAGCGGCAGTTACGTGGTGGAACTGGCGGGGGCCGACGATGTGACCTTGTCCCGGCTGACATTGACCGGAGCATCGTACGGGATCTACGGCTCCAGCACCGCCAACAGCGACCGGTTCCGGCTGGAACAGAGCGTGGTGACGGCCAATGCGAATGGCAATGTGTACCTGGAGTCATCCAATGACGACGCGGCGGTGGTTCAGAGCATCCTGCGGAATTCGGGGTCTGGGTATGGACTGCGCTTGCTTGGCTCTGGAACGTTGGTGGTCGGCAACACCGTGTTCGGGAACTCGTATGGGATCTCTCTCAGTTCCGGGGCCGGGTTCAACGGCCGGGTCCAGGGGAACGAGGTCCACAACAACTCCTATGGGATCGCGGTCGACGGCAGCTCCTCGACCGGCGCGCTGGCCGAGGTGACCGGGAACCTCGTGCATCACAACACCTGGAATGGGATTGAGGTCTCCGGCCAGGTGCTGGTGGCCGAGAACCAGGTCTGGGGGCATGCGGGAAGCAGCGCCAGCGGGATCCATACGTACTCGGGCAAGACCACGATTCGCAACAACGAGGTGTTCGACAACACGGTGGGGATCCAGACAACTAATTACAGCACGGCGGTCGTCAGCGGGAACCGGGTGTACCGCAGCACCACCACCGGCATCCAGGCCCGGTACTCCGCCAGTGTGACCGGGAACACGGTGTATGCCAACTCGATCGGGATCGAGGGGACAGCGTACTCCTATCTCTTCTCCGGCCAGATCAGCAACAACCTGGTGTACGCCAACAGCAACCAGGGGATCCGGCTCTCGGGCAGTTCCGGGGGAACGGTCACCAACAACACCGTCTACCAGCCGGTCGGCAACGCCCTGCTCATCGAGGGGTCCTCCTCCAACATCTCCCTCCGCAACAACATCCTCTGGGTCGAGGCCGGTTACTGCATCTCCGTCGCCAGTAACAGCCAGGTTGGCTTCCGCAGCGATTACAACACCCTGCGAACCACGGGAACCGGGAAGCTGGGACGCTGGGAGTCTCAGGACTTCAGCGAGTTCGCCGACTGGCGGTACGACGTGGGACAGGATGAGCACAGCCTCGTGGCGGATCCGCAGTGGGTCGATCGGGATGGGACGGACAACGTGCTGGGGTTCAACCCGGCACCGGCCTCGGGAACAACCCGGATCCTCGATGACGGAGACAGCGGCTTCAGCCTGACCGGAACATGGAGCACCGCGTCGGCGGGGTACCAGTCCGACTCGGTGGAGACCGCCACCAGCAGTGCCGGCGACAAACGGGCGACCTGGACCTTCACCGGACTCGATCCCAACGCCTGGTACGAGGTCGCGGTCACCTGGCCGGCCCGCAGTGGGCTCTATCCCTGGAGCCAATTCTCGGTCCAGGAGGGGCAGGCCCTCCTGCAGACCATCTCCCTCGATCAACGGACGGCCCCCAACGACTTCAGTGAGTCGGGAACCGCCTGGGAACGGCTGGGGACGTATTACCTGCGGGGCGATTCCCTGACCGTGCAGTTGTCGAACGCTTCGAGTTCCGGCTACGTGGTCTCGGCGGATGCGGTGCGGATCCAGAAGCTGGTGGGGAATGGGAGCAGTGACGACAACTTCCAGGTGACCGCGACCTCGCCGACGATCGATGCGGGGGATCCGGTCAGTCCCTTCCTGGCGGAGCCGGGCCCGAATGGCCGACGGGTGAATCAGGGGTTCACGGGGAACACCCCCCAGGCAGTCAGCAGCCCGGCGGAACTGGTGCAGGTGCTCAGTCCCAATGGACTGGAGAAATACGAGGCGGGACAGCCGGTGACAATCGCCTGGCAATCGTCGGGACTGACGCTGCGGCAGCCGGCCGCACTGGTCAACGCCGGGGGGGGTGCCCTGGGAGACTGGCAGGCCAGTGCCTACCAGACGGTCAGCCACTCCAACAGTTCCTTCACCACGGCCGTGGACCGGTCGGGGGTGACCGATCCCGCCCCCGAGGGAGTGTACCAATCCTACGCGTATGCCCAATCGGGGATTGGTTCCCGGCTGGCCTGGCAGCTTCCCGCCGCGGATGGCACCTACACCCTGCGGCTGCACTTTGCCGAACCGTGGACGACGACGGTGGGGGACCGCAAGTTCGACATCCGGCTGCAGGGAACAACCGTCACGACGAATTACGACATCTATGCGACAGCCGGGGCCCGATACAAGGCGACGGTCCTGAGCTATCCCGTGACGGCCGCCGGGGGGACGGGGATCGCCTTGGAGCTGGTCAACAAGACAAGTAATGAAGCAGTGCTGTGCGGGATCGAACTGCTGACGGACAACGCCACGGGAACGGCTGCTCCGACAGCCACGGTCGAGGTGTCGGCCGACAATGGGGTGAACTGGACCACGCTGGCGACCGGGGTGGCGTTCGACCGCTGGGGGCGGGGCCAGTTGGCCTGGACCCCCACGGTCGAGACGGAACAGGCCCTGGTCCGGGTGCGGGCCAACCAGGGAACGCAGCCGGCCGACGTCTCGGACCGGCCGTTCCTGGTGGCCAGCAATGGCACGCTCTACTACGTCAATGACGGCAGCCTGACGGGAGACCTGCTGGCGACCGCTCCCGGTGACAACCGCAACAGCGGGAAGAGCCCCGGGAAGCCGATGTCGAGCCTGGCGGCGTTGGTGTCGGCCTACGACCTGGATGCCGGAGACCTCATCCACATCGACACCGGGACGTATGGCGTGGTGCGCAACGTGGTCTTGGGAAGCGAGGACAGCGGCGTGCGGATCGAGGGACCGGCGGTGGGGGTGGCGACACTGAACCGGGGGAACAGCAGCAGCGGCAGTTACGTGGTGGAACTGGCGGGGGCCGACGATGTGACCTTGTCCCGGCTGACATTGACC
>Ga0315904_10003637_pt1 | contig 22518 bp, 29 predicted proteins | sample LakEriMetagenome_6_FD_203529 | JGI IMG/M metagenome (GOLD analysis project Ga0315904, IMG submission 203529) | Freshwater fungal communities from buoy surface, Lake Erie, Ohio, United States - Buoy 12 MA120 | ecosystem: Environmental > Aquatic > Freshwater > Lake | place: USA: Lake Erie, Ohio... | reverse complement strand
GATTGAGCCACCTACAGCACCACCGATTACAGAACCAGTAGCGGTTGTAGTAGTCTTCAGTCCTTTGGCGAATGCTCCACCTACCTGACCTGTAGATACACCTTGTCGCGTAGTAGCTTCCGGTGTTATCGCTAGCAGTTCTTTTGGAATAGCGGTTACTGCGGCTACCGCATCTGTAATCATCTTCAAACGTGATTTAAGAAGCCCTACCCTAGTTGCTACATCGCCTAACGATTGTAGATCAAAGTCACCCCCGCCGCCCCCATTATCTCCTGGAAGAGAAAGAGAAGACTTATCGAAACCGCCGCCTTTACCACCAGAACCGCCGGAAGTTGGTGTAGGTGGTGGGGTAGGAGTCTTTGTCTTGGCTTGTCTGCGTTCTTCGCTAGTCATTGTTAGCAGTTGTGCTAACGATTGAAGTAAGCCGGATGGTGCTCTTTCGGATATGAAGTCTGCGTATGTCTTCTTCGGTTGCATCGAAGGAGGTACGTAAGGTTGTGGGCCTGATGCTGCTTGGAATGTAGCTTGTAGCGATTCAGCAATCTTAGCTCTGTTCTTATCGGTTATACCGCTACCGAAGACTGTACCGCTTTCTGCGGTAAAGGTAGGTTTCAGTAATTGCTTTTCTAGTTGCTGCGGTACTGACTGTCCCATCTTTTGGAAGTAGTTTAGGATATCCTGACCGGACTTAACTAATCCGGTTCTGAATTCGATTTCGAATTTCCTAGCTTCACTTACAAAGTCAGGCATTTCAGTAACTTCAGATACAAAATCGAACTTACTGAATTGCTTGGATTGTAGTTCGTATCTGCCAAGTATTTCTTCTCTATCTAGCTTTGATTCTACTTTGGTCTTTGAGAGTACTTCTTGCTTAGTTGCATCGTAGATACGACGAGCTTCAGGCATTACGTCTTCTCTGCGTACTCCTTTGGCTACTTGCTGGTCGATGAAACTTTGAGCTTGTTCGAAAGCTGTACGCTTTGCTGTCAGTTCAAGTTCTTGTTTAAGAGCTTGTTGAAACTGGCTGTCGTACTTCTTTAGAATCTTTTCTTCTTCGACCTTACGCTTCTTCAGTTCTGTCTGAGTGCGTTCACTCGCTGATTTCTTGTAAACTTCTGTTGCAGTCCTGGTGACTTCTTTGGTAAGACGTTTTGTAACGTCTGCTGAATAAGTAGTAATTGAACTCTCAATTGACTTGATTTCATCAATTTTGTTTTGATAGAACTCTATCAGAGATTCGTTTGGATCTTCTTTGTTTGCTTCTTTTTCAAGACGCATTTGGGCAGTAGTACCAAGCAAGTTTGCTGAGTTGCTTGTATCAGTTAAGAACTCTTTTAAGTTCTTAGTTTGAACAGCAATCGTGTCCTTGATTATCTTGTCAAGTTCTTTTTGTGACTTAGCTTTAGATGCCTTGGCTTCTAGGTCTCTAGTGATTGCAGGCATGTACTGAACTTCGAACTGCCTGAATTTACTAGAACCGTACCTACGTGTGAAGTTCTCAACTTGGGCCTCTAGCATAGGGTCTGGGCCAAGTTGCTTGTAAGCACCAGTTGACATTTGGGGTGCTTTGGAAGCTTCTGTACTAAGTATAGACTCAGGTACTTCAATAGGCTTTACTACTGGCTTAGTAGGTGGAACTATGGTCTTAGGAATGACTACTGGTTGTTGGCTCGTAGGTGGAACTACAGTTTGTTGACTTGTAGTTGTAGGAATGTTGCTTGGATTTACTTGTACGTTAGTCTTTGGAAGCTTTGATTGCTTTTTGTCAAATGCTCTAGCCTTAGCAGCATTCTCTCTATGCTGTTTAGCTAAACCTTGGTCTCCAAGTGTTCCAAGTCTTTCTTGTTCTTCTGCCATCCTTTCATAATTTCTAGCACGAATTTCATGGCTAGATAGATTAACTGGTGGTGGAGGGGGAGGGTTAGCTTTTTTGTATGCAGCTTCCATTTCTTCCAGAGATAGGATTTCTATCTTTGGTAATCCAGAAGTGATACCGGAACTTACTTCCCTGCTTTGTGGGCCTGCGTTTTGTTGAGGGCCAAATACTGGTTCAGCCTTGATCGGTGGTGTTACTTCTTCAGAGATAACTACTTTTTTCTTTGCCATTGTTCCACCTGTGTTACTTTAACTAAAACAAAACTGCTCGAACATTGAGTCCGAGCAGTTTTCATCTTTTAAGTTAACCGAACTCGGATAGCATTCGTATGCTAGCTTCCGACCAAACAAGGATCGCTTGGGCCTGCCCCACCGAAGTTCACTCCATAGTAGGATAAAAATCCAGTACAAGATGGGCCTGCGGAGTCTCCTGCCTCGTAATCTGGTTCTGGACAGATAAGAGGTAGTACGTCCAAGGTAACAGGTAGTTTTCGAAGCGATGACGAAAACTTGACTGCTTGTGCATCTGCGGAAAGAACACACTTGAAGTAAGTGATGTTGCTTAGAACTCCACCGTCTACTGGGTTTCCTAGCAATGCTGAGGACGTTCCTGGGCATGGGGTGAGAATCAAAGGTCGGGATACCGATGACAAAAGAGTACCAATAGGCCCAACCCTACCAGCACCTTCTACAATGTAGTCACCATCAGATACCGAACCAATAACACCATCAGCATCATGGTCATAAGGCCATAGAAGTCTTCGGACACCTGGAAGGTTCAGTTCCATCAGTACCATTCGAATTTGCATTCGGATACCTTGGAAAATACCGTCAAGAGGGCCACGGTATTGATCGCAGATGATATCTTCTTGGATACGGGTCGTAACTTGTTCGAACCCGTCTTCGGTAACTCCAAGTGGGAGACCATCGTAAGTTGCGTTGAATGCACCTGTTAAGAATGCCATGTTGTTTAGTTCCTAAATTGTTGAGTTTGTAAATTGATTAACTTGAATCACTTCAAGTTGTCTACGATTTGTCGTCGTTGCTGTAGTATCTTACGAAGTTTTTTGTCTTCTGACAAGCTTTTCAGAGTTTCCAGGATTTTGTCAGCTTCAGGGATAGATCCAATGGATTTTGGATCGATCTTTTTGACTTCTTCTATCTTGGATTTGAACGAATTGTCAGGATCGTCTTCGTCGATGAACTCAACACCTTCCATAGCATCTAAAACATATTTACGTTCATTGACGATTGTTTTTAGAAGCTTGTTTGTCTTCAGCCACTCAAGACATTTCTTGCATGTTACTGCAATAGGGTGTGCCGCTGTGTATGCTGGTTTGGTTTTTGCGTTGCAAGCAGTTACGCATTTAACACCGTATGCTGTTGTCATCGGAGTACCTTCAGCAACGGTGTAAACTACGTTGTGATTTGGTGCTTGACTTTGTTGCATCAAGTAACAGATATTTACTAGCTCAAGTACGCTCGCTCCTTCACAACATTTTGCGAATCTCTTCGACGGAGCGTAGATCCTTTTGCGACACTTGCAGCATTCGAACGGGTATTCCATGATGGGGGTTCTCCAGGGTTATGCAATGCGGAATTTATTGGGAAAATCAAGTATTTAATAAATTCAGCATTGCACGCCCCACAATCTGGAGGGGGAGAGAAAACGAAGTGTGTAGGTGTGTCCTGCCGGTCGGATCGATGCTGATTCGGAGCCATCGGTAGAACTGAAGTAATCAGGGTACTTTACGTTCGGTGTAGAGTCACAGTTTAGGTATTCAAAACCATTACCTATAGATATATCTTCTTTAAGTATATTTTGAACATCAACTGGATACTCTTTAAGTAAGTACAGTACTGTATCTTTGATTGCCATATTCATACTACTGTTTAACTTACTTATGTAAGTAAGTAATAGATCCTTTAGAATAGATAGATTTAAGTGTTCTTTAGTTACATAGTAACCTAATCTATCTGTAGGAGCTAATCTAGTTCTAGCTCCACAAACTATATCGATACCAACTCTATCAACTACATAGTTCTTAGAACCACTTACAGAGTCTTCTGCAAAGTTCTCTCTTTGAGAAGTCATGATAAGAATGAAGTACTGCCCAACTGTTGGAGGGGGTTCATCCTTTGCAGTAATATGGATACTGTCTGCGGGTACAAGCTTACTGATTGGAGATTCAACAAGTTTGTTCCTAACTGTTTCAAGTAATGCTCTTTCAAACATTATTTTTCTTTCCAGAAAACTTGGGGGGTCAAGGGGGGACTACAAGAGTCCTTTGCGTTTTAAGTAAGCTAGGAATTGTGGTTCTGCATTTTTCTTGGCCTCTGCTATTGCTGCTTTAGAGGATACAAGAATTCTTCTCTTTGAATCTACAGCCTCAGCATAGGGTATGTCGATACCGAATGTGATACTGTTTTCAGTTACTTCAACAAATTGTCCTTCATTTGGAACATACTCACCGTTTACAAATTTGCCAGGCTTCATAGCTTCTAGCAGTAAACGGGTACGAATGTTTATGGCGATCATACCACCATAGACAAAGTTCTTTCTTCTTTTGTAATCGATTGTCTTTTGCTTTAGTGGTTTCCACTTCTTACCGAATTGGTCTGTTCCTTTCTTTGCTTTGGTTATGAAGGCAGTCCAGTTGATCTTCGCCAAATGGTAGACCACTAAATTGTTGTAGTAGAGTCGAACTTCTTTTTCCTGCAACTTATTCAGTGGTCTACCAATCTTGAAGAATCGTTCTAAAGCCATAGGAAAGGTAAGTTCCTATTGATGAATTGCCCACCAACTGTTCTGGAAGAAGTAATAGCGTCAACACGAATAGGTGTGAATGGGAACCTATTGTCAGAAGATACGTTCTGGAACACAACTGCGGTATTCCCAGAACGTGGCAATTCTGATAAGTACAAGTCACCATTGGCTATTCGTTCAAGATCAACCATTGCTTCCATGTACTGTTCACTGTACAGAGAAGGATTGCCTCTACGAATAGATAAGAGATAGCAACCAATGATAGTTGCTATCTCTCTGATTCTTGGTGATTTGTTCAGGTCTACGTCATCAAAGGACTTATTCAGTTCTTGTTTGACTCTACCTGTGGCTCGTTCACAGATTTCGTAAAGGACTTCTTCAAAGTCAGAAACATCATCGGTATGGAGCATTGCCCCATCTTCAGAGAGAAGTCTTTCAACTTCTTCTTCTGAAGTGAAGATGAATTGGTATCTCTGACCTTGCAAAGTCATTAGGCCAATCCTGTACGCCAAACATTGGCGAAGAACGGAACTTGAGGCTGAGGCATGATCGGAACGTAGTTGACCAAGCTCTTAACATCGAACCGTGGAGGATCGTATTCCTGGGTTCGCCAAGTGGTCAAGGTATTGACTACCTTAACTTCGGAATTGGCGTTCTCAGCAATTGGCTCCATAGCAGTTGCGAATCCAACCCAGTCACCAGCAGGAGGAACGATCAATGCGTATCCATCTGGCATGAGTGGAGACCAGTTCGAAGTGCTGGTTTGGTTTGCGTAATCAGGGATTACGTCATTGAGAACCAAGCCTTCGTTGTAGATATGGAACGTGTACTGAGGTAATGCTCGGAACACAACCTTGTAAGGGCCACTGGTTGGAGGCGTACCACCTTCAACTGGTCGATTGGTCAAGCTATCGAAGATCGTGAAGCTCGTACCACCAACCTTAGAAAGTTGCACGTTGTTGAACAAGTGCTTTCCGGTGTTGCCGTTCATGATAATGTCAGTTGGTTGATAACCGCTGACTCTTGCAGCAAGAATGCTGATTTCGTTCATGTGATCGACAATCGGAGCATTCACACTATCCCAAGCTTCACCAGAAGCGATGATGCCGCCAAGGTCGCCCTTGTTGCCAGCAGGAATCTGGTATTGGTTCAAGTGAACAGCAGCAGGGTCAGTAAGTTCGCACAAACGGAAACCTTCGTTTCCATCTGGCTTGATACCGAAACCACCTTGGAACATTTTGGCAACCATCCATTCAATTGCATTGCTGATGGTGGTCTTCAAATGTTTGATCTGCATAGCGATGTACTTTTCACCAGAGGCATCAACCTTGGTGTTAAGTCCAAAGCTACCAAGTTGGCGAGTCATGAAAACCTTCTCATGAGCAATCGTCATCTTGGGGTGGATTCGGAAAGTCGTAGCAGTTGCCGTACCGATTGGCTTGAGTCCGATACCTTGAGGCGGGGCCATAGGTGCGGAGATTGGAGCAACGGTACGTGTTGCTGCGTAGAGGTCATATCCGAAGGTACGCTGTTGACTCACAACAAGCGGAGCACCAGTAGGTGACAGCCTGAAGTAATTTTGAAAGAACGATGCGGGTGTATGAAGCTGTTCGTAAACAGCAACAATTTGTGGCACTCGCATCAACTGATCGTAGGACATTCCTGGCATGGTAAAAATTCTCTTTCTTTTGGTTTTGTGACGAAGAAATCAACTAACTACTAGGTAGCTAGGGTTGGGGTTTGACCTTCCCAAAGCGAAGGAATAACAAGCCACTTGGTTCCAGTTCCGACTACTCGGAACGAACCGCCAACCTTTTCGGAAGCTGTACTCAATGCTACCGAGTCAGCAGCAATGTCGTTGTACACAATCAGAACATCAGTTGTTGCACAAGTGATGGTCATGTTCTGGTCAACTGCGTTGTAGAAACTGTACTCAAGCCCTCTCTTTGGAGAAGGAAGAGTAAACGTAACAGCACCAGTCCCACCAGTGACGAAGTTCGTTCCTGCCATTGCTTCAGTAACCGTAAGGTCAGAAGTTGCAGTAAGGAAATCTTGTCCTGGGAAGTAACCAGAAGGATCGTCATCGAGTCGGAAGGACTGAGCGAGTTGACGACGGATCAACCATTCCAACGCTGTACCAGCGATTCCTGGAGTAGAAGAAGAAGCAACACAGATGCCGCTTGCTTTCAGGTTTCCAGAGAACAGAATGTAACCAGTAGCTCGGTCATAGTCAGTACCAAGTAACTGCATCTTCTGAGCACCGAGAAGCACACCGCAGATTTTTTGTGTACCATCGGTTGCGTCTGGATTCCATTGCTTGAACTTGGTAACGTCTGAGCCAGAAGTAACCTTGCCAAGAAGAAGACCTGGGCGAAGTACATCGGTAAAGCCAGTGTTACCAGCATCGCGGGCAGAACCATCGATGATTGCTGATAGGAAAATCTGTTGGTCAAGACGACCCCAGGTGATGTTGGTTGGGTTTACAACTTCGTTGAACGGAGTTGCGTAGTGTCCACCCAACAGGTTAGACATATCAAACGAGTAAGTCATATTTTGTTACCTTGTTGTTGATGTTGAAGTTGTTGATTGAAAGTGTGAGGACTAGACCAGAGAAGCCATGTAAGAGGCTTGCTTCTTACGAGCTTCTTCGTCCATGCCGGAGTCTTCGGTATGGCTCATAACCAATGGTTGTTCGGATTCGTTCTTGATCGGTGCTGGAACAGATTCAAGAGACATAATCAAGGATTCGATCATTGGTTCTTCGATTTGATCGTTGTTGAATTGGAGAACGTAACTGTCTGCCTTCGGGTAGAGATTGCTTTCTGCAAAGGCTTGGGTAGTACGTCCAGATGCAACGAGTTGACCGATACGAGTTCGGTAAGACTTTCGGCGTTCAGTTTGCATCGAGTTGGTCATGGCAGACATAACAAGCTGAGTCTTCAGGTCTGGTTGAGACTCAGAAGGCTTAGCCGCAAAGTCTTCTTTTGCGTAAGGCTTGCCAGTCTTTGGATTGACAACCTTAGCGGAAATCAAAGCATCGACTTGAGATGGGTCTAAGTGCGACATTAGTAGTGGCTCCACTTCAAAAGTATCTGGGTTCTGATTTGTACTATCTGAATTCAGCAGTTTGTACTGATTCACAGCAATAGACAAGTTTTCGATCAAATTGTCAATAGTTGTGTTGCTTGGCAAATACAATTTGCAAACATCTTTCAGATCGGTGACGAGTTGAGAAATCGAAGAATTGTCAGATTCCGATTCTTCTTCGGTATCATCTTGCTCAGATTCTTCAACCATATTGGACATAACCAAGTGAACATCGTTGCTATTTTGTAGCTTGAAGTTCTCTTGGTTCAGTTCAATTGGGTGAGTAACTAAAGCGATGTGCATGATTCCTTCTTCGAGTAGTTCTTCTTTATCTACTCCAGAAGTAATTGGAAGGTCTTTGCGAGTGTAGATCGAAGTGTCTTTGACTAGAGTTCCGATCTTACCAGCAGGGGTGTTTGGATCATTTGGATCACCAGGAGCGTCGATGGTTCCGACTAGAGCCATCTTTCCATTATCCAGAACCTTAGTTACTAGGCTGTCCCAGAAGCCTGCATTTACTGTGGAGTCTTCAAGCAGTCCACTATCACCAGTAGATAAGGCTGTGATGTTAAAATCGTGCTTCCAAGGGCCAGGAACTTTCATTCCTTTGGCTTGTTGTCTTTGAAAGTTGCTACTGAGTTTCTGCAATCGAGCAGGAGTAACCTCTACGATTTCATACTTCTTGGTAGCTTCGTTCCATTGACGAAACTTGCCTTCAGTTAGGACAATCTTTTCAAATTTAGGCATTGCTTGTTCTCCTAGTTACATCGCGTTTAACTGTGAATTTGTCAGACTCATGAAGCATTATTGTTTGACCACTAACTGTTAGACCTTTAATGTCATAATTGTAGTTGTTAGTTGGTTCAATGAACTTCGTAACGTCTTGGTGAACTTGAATTGTTACATTTTCTCCTGATACAGTCAATGATCCTAAAAGTGGATCTATTGCGGGTTGCTTATTGGCTATTAGCAATCCACCAACTTTTGCTATCAGTAGCTCACTTTCGGATTCTTCGTCATTTTGACGTTTGCGTAAGCTGAACCAAATTTGACTGTATGGGGTAAGGTCTCCAAGGTCTTGTACTTGGAAAGACCAGTAGCACCCTCTGTAAACTACGATTGCTTGTAGTTCGAATGCAGTTTGCTCTAGTAATTGTGGTACGGCAACTGTAGCAATCACAGTTCCACCAGCACCACCTGATGGAGCTAGACTAAGAGCATTTACAGTCCATCTTACTAATGATGTACCTGAACCTACTAGCATTATAGCTAAGTCAGTAACGAGTTGAGCTAATGCTACTGGTACTCTTGCAAGTAAGGCTGAAAGGCTAGTATTGGTATCATTCAATGTTTTACCTACTGTACCTGGGGTAACGTAACCTGTGTGAACTGTACCTAGCAAGTCTGCTGAAATAGTATCGTAGACAGTTGATTCGAATGATGTTGGATGAATCGAATCTGGTTGAGTTTCATGTACATCAGCAGCTATATGGTGAGCACCAGTAATTGCTACAGTACGTTGATTGTCGTTACTGATTAACCAACGATCAGCAAATGAGCCATCGTCCCATCCAGCCCCAGGCATCGAGTTCATTACTAGGTTTCGGGTTGTATTGGGCAAAGTTCCTAATGTTGCTTCTTTAGCAAGAACTGTAGATGCTTCAATTTGAACAAGAGTTGGTTTGAGTGCCAAGTCTGAGCTTATTTGAGCAAGTACAGTTGATTGATCGAAGTCAACTACTGCTCCTGCCCAGATAGCATATCGAGCTTCGGTACTGGTTGTTCCACTACATTCGATCCGCAGGCTTTCCCTGGGGTGGGTAGATGCAACAGTGTAGGTGAATCGATATCGTCCAACACTGGGGTTTGTTACAGATGATAAGTTTACTGATCTATCAATCCCAGTAGCGTTTGTAGCAGTAATTGTCGGACTCGTATCTAAGTTGACCAACTTGCCTTCATCATCGTTGACAACAAGCGTAAACTCATAAACTGATGATCCGGTTTCTGGGGCTTCGAGGACTGCTGAGCCGAACAAGTTGGATTTGGCTGAGAGGTTGTTGATTCCGGTGATTGCTGAGAGGATGGAATTGGTGCTGGTTGCGATACTAGCATCAAGGAAGTTGAGTCTTGCATCGGTTGTGAGTAGTGGGTTGATTGGAATAGCTGCGATTGAAGCATTTAAGTAGTTCAATCGACTATCAGTTGTCAACAACGGGTTAGTTGGGATTGACCCAATTGGAGCATTAAGGTTGTTGAGTCGGGTATCTGTTGTTAGTAATGGATTGGTTGGAATAGCATCTACACTTAGTTGTGTAGCCCTACTAGCAACAGTTGTTTCATTAGCAACGCTAGCAGGAAACGTAACAGCAGCAGAAGCATTAGCGGTTTGCCCTGCAATCTTCGTTACGTTTGCATCGATATTTCGATTTTCAATTGAGAACGTCCGAAGGATCGTTCGGGTCAGGTCTTTACCATCGACTGTGCCTGCTGTGAAAACAATGTCGTAATCCTTGCCGATCTCATAGACCGCATCGGAAGTGTCGATGACTAATTCGTGCAAGCCGTCCTTGGAGTCGAAGTTGACGGTTGGTTGCGTAATTCCTGTTACAGTGATTTCTGTTGCAGAGTCTTTGTAGACTGCCACGGTTGGGGTAACTGATGGAGCAGTCGGCAAAAGTGCCTGACTAAACGTGTTGAACTTCACACGAATCGTCTGCCCCTTCTTGAAGTCTCCAATGTATTTATCTGACATATTTACCCTATTAAGATGTTGTCGATTGGAGAATAAGAACCACCACCACCGCCGCCGTAGACACCTGGAACTGGGCCTGTGTCATCTCCAAGTAGTTGCCCCGGTATTGTATACATTGCATTTCTAAGTAATGCCCCACCACCAGCAACATTGTTTAATCTGTAGTCGTTGTTTGCAGAATCAACAAATGGATCAGCAGTCAAAGTGATAAAGTTGTAAGTCTGAAACGGCCATAAAGATTGGTTAGTTCCGGAAAGTGGTGGTAGTCTATTTGCAACAGCATTGTTAAAACTGGCACAACTTATATTATATCCACCATTTACTAGATCGAATCCACGACCTGTGCAATTCATTGCTATACAACCAAAGTACATTGGTTGGTCAGCGTTGACTTGCGGACTGATAAATCCTGTTCCACAACCTATAGCCAAACAGTTTTCAATCGTTCTAACTGATTGCATACTAAATCCAGTAGTGCAGTTTCGAGCTATGCAACGTCTAGGCTGTTTTGCCAATCTTTGATTCCCAGCGGTGGTTAAAAATCCTGTGGTACAGGAAATAGCCTCGCAAAGATAAGTTTCTGTTGACGAGTATCCAGTAGTGCAACTTATAGCCTGAGTTCTTAATGCAAAGTGACCACCAGCAGACTCTCCAGCCATGCCAGTTGTGCAGTTCCTAATTATACAATCTCTAATTATAGCTGCACCATTGTTTGTAGTTGCGGCTGTTATCCCTGCTACACCTCGATTAGCTCCGTCTAGTTCGATGTTAACTAAATTCGTACCGTAACTGAAGTATCCGTGAGTCCGTACTAAAGTCCCAGTTACACCGCTACCGCATTGAATTAAAGGTCTTGTACCCGTAAAGTCGCCTCTAACTGTGTCGTATCCTATTAAAGCATGAGACACATAGCTTGATCCGCTATCAAAACCTAATTTCCCGTTAGACACATTATTTGTGTTTACGGAAATTACATAGGTTCCTTTGCGAATCCATGCTACGACGTTTGGAGCATTTCCTTGAACTGTTGATAACATCTGGCAAAATCCACCCGGACTTGCTAACGCTCCACCAATTCTTAAGGTAACACCCGTACCAGAAGCAGGTTGTGCTCCACGATTTTCAATCGTTATTGTTGTGCTGTTTGTACGACCTGTGACTTGATACCAATTAGGAGTAATACTAGCTGAACCACCAGCAATATAGGCTATGTTACCAACAACGTCTGTGCCAAAGTTTGCTGTTGCTGAGGTGATTGTTGTTGCCCCATTTGTTACTGCATCTGTGACAGCGTACTGAGGGTTGTCTTGTTGACTCCAATCTGTACCAGACGCTCCAGGTGCAAACCCTCCACCATTGGTATCATTTCCTGTTGTACGAATTTCAAATTGTGTACCATTGGTAAAAGGCATCTATTTACAACTCCGGTTTTGGCCCAGTTCCGTTATAAGCTCGTAGTGCGATCTTGAAAGCCTGCATTCGATCCCAGGCTTGTTCTTCTTCAGCTTGCCTCCAGACCTCTAGCTTCATTTGGTGCAAGGTCGTTTCGATTTCAAGTAACGATGGGACAGACAGTTTATTCTGTTCCAGCAAACTGATGTTTCGTTTAACTGCTCTTGCGATGTGATTTGCTCCTGGGACTAGACCGGAGGAATCAAGCAGATACAGAGTGGCTTGGATCTCGTCGTCGATCAGGGAAATGCCGTTTGACAATTGCGAGACAAGCCATTGCTCTCCTTGGGAAAGAAGAATGTTTTGGAGCAGCTTGTTTCCTTCTCGTCCAAACCGCTTGCCAGTCTCAGGAACGAACACTTCGGCTAGTCCACTCCAAGTCCACTTTTGAGGATCGACGAATGAGATTGTCTCGGCTTGTAGCAAGACGAGAATCTCCTGGGGGGATTTGGTTTGCCAGTCTTGTATGGTTCGAATAACTGTTTTGAGTTCTTGTGGGGTCATGTATGCCTCTGACTATCTGTGAAGTTCGATACCACCACGACGAGCACGCATTCGATTGGCTTTTCGATCTTTGAAAAACTTGATAAGAGTTAAGATCAAATTGACAATAGCTAAGATTGTCATTGGATCAATTCCAACTAAGTCTTTGTCATTTTCGATTTCGCTACGAAGTTCAGCTATTTGAACTTCGCGTTCTGCTTTGGTTTTACCAGTTACTCGGTTAGAGTACTTGTTGACCAGTTTGATAACAAGTCTCTGATCGCGTACCTTGAGGCTTGTTGGAACTTCTTGGAGAAGGGTATCTTCGGCATCGCTATTCATGTTTATGGCCTCTACTGATTGAATCGATTTTGCTGTCTTGAAGCTTCATATGCGTATCCAAGTTTTCAACCTTGTCGTCAAGGTTATCCACTTTTTTTTCGATTATGTCAAGTCTTTGAGTGTTGATTACCTGAGCAGTAAGGATTTGAGATAAAGACTTGGCTACCTCAGTCATTGTTTCCCCCATTGCACCTAAAGTTTTATCTACTTTGTCTAGGTGGGATTGCATAACTGTTAGTCCTCTATCCCTGAATGGAATGACTACTTCTTTCCCAATCCAAGAACTCAATTTCCATACACCCATTGCGATAACGAAGACTATCAGGAGTAGTACGCCTGTGATGGTGTACTTGTCTTCGATAAGGAACCTATGGGCTTGGTCTGCTATCTCGGTTTGGGAAAGCAAGTAAATCATTTAATAACTTTCTGGGTTATAGAAGGGGTACGGAATCGGGCAAGTCAATTTCGCCTATTGCTTGAACTGTTACCAGCTTACGTGAGTACCATCTTGATACTTCTTCAACTGGTATGTTATAGATGATGTTTGGCCCCCACGACTCGTTTGAGAGTCTTATGTAGACCTTACCATCTGATGCAGTAAAGTAGCCTTGGAAACTCATGCAATGCGCCCATGAGTCTCTTGGATTCTGAGCGTGAATTGGGAAACCGTCTTTGTGCTGTCCGATCTTATGGATAGCAATACCAGAACAAACTGACATTGGCTTGAATTGCTTATTCAATGCAAGATGGTTATCGATATCAGTTACTCTTGGAGACTCTAGTAGTCTGAAGTCGGTGAATGGAAGAAGGGTATCTAAGAATTCCCAGTTCTGGAATCTTCGATACACAGAATCGTTTTGAGGTTCTGGAAAATCCTTATCTGCGGTACAGTTGAGTTTGGTAAGGATCTCTAAGAGCTTACCGTTGTTGCAGAGGATTACTCCGTCTTTGATAAGTGATTCGTACTGTTCTTCGCACCAACCACCGTCACCACCTTTTAGATTGCCTCTACGACGACCACAACCATAGCTGAATGGTGCGTAGAAAGATAAGTTGTTAGTACTGAATTCGTTACGTCCTAGTAACTCTTCAGCATCACCTTTGATAACTACTTCGTAAAGTGCTCTACGTGTCCAAGGTCGAAACGTATTCGATATGACACAAGAGCCAGTCTTTTGAGGTAGCCATGTTAGACGCTTACCGTAGATCATTTCATCGATAAGCGTTAGATCGTATGAGTCAGCAGCGTAACCCTTAGAGTCGTGTAGCTTACGAAGTCGATCCATCATCGGGTTGTTGACTTCAACCGAATCTCTAGCTCGATATGCTACGGGCATATCTGAAGCTAACTTATCGAATAGACGGGATTCGTGATCGTGACGTTTATCGATTGGGGTAGTATCGTCGTCACCCCAACCCATAGGCCCACGTACTAAGTGAATATCTGAATCTGGAACTGATTGATTGGTCATGATTAGTTCTCCAAGCCTGTTGCTATTGCAGAGAGATACAGAGCGTAGTCCATCCTAGATAGCGGCCATCTTGAACGTAGGTCTGCATTTAGATTCTCAAACAACGTGGAGTACTTCGGACTGTCTGAGCCAAGTAGCTTGGCTTTCGAATCCGTAATCAGCGTGGTAGCGTCATTGATAGTAGCAATTGGAGAATCTGTCAACAATTTTGAGGCTTGTCGGTATAAGGCTCCTAGCTCTTTTCTCTTTTCCAGTGATTTTGACCAGTCCTTAGTGCGTTTGCCGATGTTGTTAAATTGGTCATCTGGAACGGTATTTGGGCTAGGTGACGGGCCTGGAGTCGGTGTAGGATCGGGGGGAACTACGTCACCAAGATCGACTACTAGGTTCTTTTCTTCGATACCACGTTCTGGATCGAATGCAGTTACGTCTACAGCGTACTTACCACTACCTAGAAGAATGTATTCGGTTTCGGATAGCTTAACCACTATCGTAGATTCGAAGAGGTTCTGTCTAGCTCGTACTCTTACGAATTTGTAATCGGTTGTAACAGTTAGAAACGCTGCCGGTTGGAATGCTGGCTTGCTACCTTCGTTGTCGAAGACAACAAAGCTTTGAATGACTTTCGGGTTTTTTACTCCAGAAAGTACTTGTGTCTTAGTTACTGCAACTTCTAATTCTGCAATAGCTAATTTATTCAGCATTGCAGACATTAGGAATGGGATCAAAAGTAGTCGATAGAACATTCGTTCGCTCCTAGAAAAAGAAACCGTTCGAGTAAGGAATACCTAAGCCACGTTTGCCAGTGTCAAACATAGGAATGATTTGAGGTACATATCTGTCAAGTTCGGACACACGTATAGATGCTTGTTCAAACATTGGATCTGCCCCCGATGCTTCCCAAGTAACATCGTTACAAGCATCTGAAAGCGTATCAATAATGTCATCTGTCATACCTGGGTGTCCTGTCCAGGTAAAGATTTCATCCATACACTCTTTTAGCCAAGGTGCCTCTTCAGGGAAATAGATTCTACCATTCTTCATACGCATTTGAGCGTTAATTGAATTTTGAATCTTATCCTTGGACTTTGGATTAGCTACTACGTTTAGTCCGTAGGCTAAGGCTAGTTGAGCAGGCCCGATACCTAGTCCATTGGTTTCCATTTTGACGTATGCAGGTTTCCAAGTACGGTATATCTCTACTAGAGCTTTAACGCATACTGGAATCTCAGCACGCATACGTTTCATGTAAAGCCATAGAAGCTTATAATCGTTAGTTAAACCCCAAACAGAGTAAACTGTGTAAGATGGGCCGTTACGAGTAACGTCTTGGTCGATTGGGCCTTCTTTGACTGTTGCCGCTGAGTCAGCAGTCATAAATATCTTCTTCAGTTTGGAGTACTCAATTCCTTCTCCGTTGATAACAAAGAAGTCTCCCTTAGTTTTGTAGAATCTAGCATCTTGAAGTTTGAACCTAGAGTCTGGAGAAGCGTCCCAATCACCATGTTCTAGTTGAAGCTTACGTACTTCATCTAGTTCTTGGAGTGCTTGGCGATATGATCGTTGATCGATGTACTCATTGTCTTTGAGGGAAGATGGTACGAATGGCTTATTTGCATTCTTGCCTACCCAACGAATACGCTTAACACTCTCCCCAGTTTTATCGTCAACAGCATCGTAAAGTTCTTTTTCAATTTGGTATCTATTCTTTATCCAGAGGTGTCCTGGCCCACCTGGGTTACATGACATTCTAAACCGAATAGGAATTGATTTGTAGAGTTGGCACATTAAGCACTTATCTACATAATTAGGAATCATATCCCCAGATTGAATATCTTTCTTCAGTTTGTGTATTGGGCATACCTTTTTACGTAAACGCGAAAAGAGATATCGGGGAGCATGATCGTTTTCGAAGTGTCCAGCTTCATCGATTGCTGCAAATTGGAATTCTGCTCCTTGGTAGCGTTCTTCGACTCGGTAATCCCCAAGGTAGCCGAACTGAAGCTTAGCGTAAGGGCCAGGAGTACCATCAGGCCAGCTTGTATCGAAGTAGTATGTATGTTCGTCTGGTGCGTAGTGAGCGTTTTTAGCGTTCCTGAGCCATTGCGAAGCACGATCCAATAGAGCTTCGTTCTGTTTCAGTTCTACCAGGGTTCGACGAAGAATTAGAGCCGAGTACCCAGGGATATCAGCGTATTGAAGTGCCGCCATTAGGAGAACGTCTGATTTGCCAGTTGCCCCCTACAACCCCACCCTCTTTCTGGAAGAGAGAAGAGAAAACGTAGGGGGCTTAAACGCCTCCCCCTGCTGCCCCGCCAAACAATGCGTCTAGGTGGGGAAGCAGGAGGAATTCCAACTGGGTCGCAAACGGTTTGTGCGGAATGTACTGGCTACACCAGGGTATTCGCATGGGTATCTCTATGCAATGTGGAATTTATTGGAAGTGAAGTCTACAAGCTTCACAGATAAGTACCGAGTCTGCGGTCATTGGACTAAGCTTTGGAGCTTTTGTCAATCTTGAGGCTTTAACAAGCATCTGATCTTTATCTTTGCCTGGAGCATTTACTACCTTTTTCCATTGGATAGGTACTGGATACCAGAAAGAAGACACTCCAAGCCCAATAAGTAAGCCTTTGATAAGACCAAAGTTCTCATGGAGCGAGCAAATAGCCTTCTTCCCATTCCCAGGCATGATTACTGGGCGTTCAATGGTTACGAATGACTCTGAAGATCGAACAATAGAGCGTAAAAGCTCGTATAGTTCTTGTTCGGTAAGTGTTCTTTGGCGAGTTTCTTCACCATGACGTTGAAAAAAGGGATAGATAGTCCAAACTGGCTTCGATCCTGGTAACTTTGATTGAATTGTAACTGATCCTTTTTGTCCTAAATCAATTCCGATGTAGGTAATCATGGAAATTTGATGCCGTATCTTTTGAAAGTTTCTCGGTGTCGTTGAACTAAGTAGGTTTCGTAATAACCGTCAAACCATGCTTTCCTTTCTTCGGGACTTTGATCGTACTTCTCAGGGCAAGATGAACTTTTACCTGCTAGTTGGTCAGTCTTGCCTTGCTCGAATGCTTGTTTTACTTTTCGAGCACTTGTCATTTTACTACTCGTCTTCTTGAGTACGGGCAGGATCGTTCAAAGATTCGAAGCAGTCTCCAACTATTGAGCATAACTGAAGAATGTTTTCGATTTCGGATATGGCAAGTTGATGCTTACGCATCATGATACTTGCATTGCCATGATCGTTTAGAACTTTGGTGAACATTACTCCGAAAGCTTGCATCATGTAGAGGTTCTTCAGTGTCATCTTGTTTGGATCAAACATAGATGCAGGAACTTCTACATCGGTTTTGATACTCGGATCTTTGAGTAGTTCTCCGAGATTCTTGGTTTCGATTGTCTTATTGTTTTTTGACATTAGGTTCTGTCTCCAAGTTGAGTAATTCGTTGAGTTCAACAGTCTTCTTTGCGAATGGGCCTGGAAGACCTACAGGAACATTATTTGTGATACCATTCTTTTCAAGTAAGTCAACAGGTTTTTCGGTACGATCAACTTTGACTTCCATCAAATTATTGTCAATTATCTCGTTTAGATCGTGTCCCCTCTCTCGTAGACGTTTGAGTGCTGTAACGAAGTCTTGAGTAACGTCGAGAGTTTCTTTAGCGTTAGTAACAGTACCGGATGCTTCTTCGTCCCAATCATTGCCTAGAAACTTTGCAGGCCCATGAGTAAGAAAGTACTTAGGATCTACTTGAGATAGCTTAGCTTCAGCTAATCCTTTAGCAGTTGCCCAACCCTTAGAAAGTTCTTTCCAAAGTATGACTTCAGGCAAGTTCGGCTGTTCTTCTTCTAAAGCTTTACCTTGCTTTACCCATCGAATAAAAGTAGACGATGGTATGCTAGCGTAGGCAGCAATAGAAGACATAGAAAATCCAGTAGATGCTAGGTCAACCAGTTGTTTCATAAGTACAGAGTCATCGAGCAAGTTCTGTATCGGACTTGAAGCCTCTGGCGGGAGAAGCATGTACTCAACAGGTACTTCTTTTTTAGGTGCTCTTTTCTTGGTCATATTGGTACTAATAAATTCCGCATTGCATAGCGGATTACGGGTACTGAAAAAATTTTTTTCGGACGGCCCTTGCGAACCAGCAAAGTACTATGTACCTTAATGGTGCGGCGGGAGTTACGAGTATAGTCTATAGGAGTTTACCATGTTTATGTCGTATGGCAAAAGGGATGAAATTGTAGAAGCTATGGGATTTAGGAAGTATTCTGATTATTTGAAGTCAGATAGATGGAAAATAATTAGGTCGCATATTCTTTTTAGAGATGCCTATATCTGTAGGATATGTAGCACTAGAAAAGCGACAGAAGTACATCATTTTACATACTCAGAATCGATACTCAAAGGAGAAAGACCTGAGTTGCTAGTATCTACTTGTAGAGACTGCCACCAAGCTATTGAGTTCGATAGCGAAGGTGAAAAAAGATGCTTGAAAGACGTTCAGAAAGATTTTCTAGAGAAGGTACTTCGTACTAAACTACAAAAAGGAGTATCGAATCCTAAAATCGGTAGATGGTTTAGAAATCATCGGCAAACTAATAAGCCAGTATTAGAAAGCATAGCAGAGTCGATTAAACAGCTATAAGCTGCTAGTTAGTTAGTAAATTTTTACTAAATTACTACTTGACAGCTACCTACCGCATCTACTATACTGGATGCAATCCAGAATTTATAGCGTACTCCGACCGAGTACTTCAAAATAGTTACGGAAAGTTTCTACACTCTTGCTAAGGATTAGGCAAATGCTAGTACTGTCTAGGAAGATAGGTCAACGGATTATCATCGGTGACGATATCATAATTCAGATCAACGATGTTAATATTCGTACTGGTAAAGTCAAAGTTGGTATCGATGCCCCACAAGGAGTTATGGTAGATCGGGAAGAAGTTAGGATAGCGATCAACAGAGAAAGGAATAAATCAAATGAATTCATCAAAGCAAAGAATGATTAACTGTTCTGATTGTGGTAAAGAAACAACCTACAATCGAAACAGAGGTAAGATTTGCTGGAAGTGCAAAGATATCAGATACAGCAAGCGTACAACTGAGACACTTACAGAACCACAACGCTGTCCAACTTGTGGTAAGAAGATAGTTATAGTTCCATGTATCGCGTGTAGCATAGTTAGCAATGTCAAGAAGTCTAAGAAAGGAATTACCAATGGCTAGTAAGAAACCAACTGTGTACGATATGGGTGTCCTATCCGTAGTAGATACGTTTATAAATAACGTATTTGAGTACGAGTCAATACAAATTCAGAAAGTTACTAACGGAGTAGTACGTATGGTAGTACTGAAAAACGTACTTACCAAGATGGGAGCTTCGCCGTACCGATGCGGAGTCAAGTTCAATGAAGTACGTATTCACCATGATGGTACTGTAACGCTTGTAAACGATAAGCAAACCGTTACTCGCAGATTGGTGTTTTCATTTTCTCCTTATCTACTTCCAGAAAAAGGGGTGCAGGGGAATGCCGAAGAAGTACAGTAAGAAGGAACTTGGAGTACTCAAGAAGATCAAAGTTAAAAAGAAGACTGTTAGTACCGATACCTGTATAGCTTGTGATGGTACGGGTATAGCATCATCGGGTTCGCGTTGTCATCCTTGTTCTGGAAGAGGGAAAAAGAAATGAGTATCGAGATTGAGACAGAAGCCGAAGTACTATTCTTCGGTGGTATTAAAGATGGTACTACTACTAAGGTACTTGAACCTAGAAATGGGAAGACAATCTACGCACCGATACCTGATATCTACATGGACGTACCTACTATGGGTGTACCACCTAGCCCAGTTGGTAGATACAGAGAAGAAATCTACAGTTTGTATTTGATATCTACTGGAGATCCCAATCCATTATGGATTGCTTACGATGTACGTAAGTACAGGTCAGTGTCAGATTTGGTTTGTAAGATTCTACGTATTCAACACAAAATGAGGGAAATGACAAATGAGTAAGTTCAGAGAAGGTGATTTAGTTATCGTCAATATAGGAGATAACTCTGTTTACGATGGAAAAAAGGGAATTGTATCCTTAGCAGACTTTTCTAAGTCTGGAATTACGTATCTCGTAGTCTCAAGAGATAAGAAGATTACATTTGGAAGGTTCATGTCTGAACTTTTGGTATTGGACATTGAAGCTATTGCAGAGCAACACGGAGCTACGTTGTCTCAACCGACTTTAGGCAATGTACCAATCAAGAACGTAGGGCTACAAACGCATATCGAAGCTAGGTTCGATTGTGTTGATCCAGTTGTAATGAAGCTCCTAGCTGAATGCCGTGGCTTTGGAGTAAATAAGTACGGCGAACACAGTCATAAGAAGATACCAGTATCAGATCATTTGAACCATGCGATAAATCATATCAATGAGCATCGTAGGAACGATAAGTCTGAACTACACTTAGTAAATGCGATATGCAGATTGATGTTTGCCATATCACAGTTACATGAGCAAGGTCAGTATGTAGATACGTACTGGCATCCAGATATGCTATCCAAACCTGTTCCTGGAGAGAAGAATGAGTAAAAAATTCAAAGACAAGTTAGTAGATTACTGGATCAAACACTATGTCAAAAAGGGGCATTGTACTCTTTGTGGTAATACTGGAGTAGTTGACACTACTGGTACGACTACTAGAGCAGGTGTTGCCGTAGGTGGAAAGAATTACTGTATATGCCCAAATGGGCTAGCTTTGAGAAAAGCTATAAGAAGAGAAGCAAAAAAACATTCTAAATATGGTTATGAAGTACCTGAAGAAAACAATATCCCTGGAGAGAAGAAAGAAAATGAATAAGCGTAAGTTAGTTGATCGTTTGATTAAGGCTATCACTCGATATGAGAGTGAGTACAACCTGTTAGATGATTCTCAGAAGCCAGAGTATTACGAAAGAATACGTACACTACGTAGCAACCTGTTAAGTCTAGTTGGAACGAACCATCCATTCTTTTCTGAAGTAAGAAGGAGAAAGAAGTAATGAGTAACACTAAGCCTGATACTCCAATTTGGGTACTATGTACTACTCTTGGAGATATTACAGATGGTCAAGTAAACGTAAAAGTTCATCATCATGGTGCAAACTTCTACGCACACTTAGAAGATTGTAAACTTGACGATCCATCAGATACGTTACCTAGTCCTGTTACTGAAGCTAAGAAAGTAAGATACAAGAGAAACGAAATGAAAGTCGGTGATAAAGTTTGGGTACAAGCCGAGGTCGTTGAAGATCACGGCATGGCAGGAGTTCGACTAAGAGTTGGAGTTTTTGGACACGAAGTAGTTACCAGTAAGTCAGACTGCAAACCAGTTGAGCAAGCTAATACTATCAAGTTCAAAGTTGGCGATCCTGTTGTATCCTATACTGGTCGAAAGGGCATTGTTGATGCTGTAGACCCAATCAGCGAATTTCCGATTACAGTTATACACGCTCCGCATACTTTTGTTCGCTACCAGATAGATTGTATTTTCCACGATAGAACAGTACAGAAACCTAGTGTAGACAGTTCTATGCGACAATTGAACTGGAATGAAGTTGTACAGGACGGTGATGTATTAGTAACTATCAATGATCGTTATCCAGGTTACAAACAGCCATTAACTATCTATGCAGTAGATAGTATTGGAAAGAGAGTTGATGATGCTTTCTCTAAGGGAAAGAAGCTAGGTCTTACTAAACTATTCTACAGACGAATTGAGAAAGGAACTAAGTAATGACTGAGCTACCTGATATGGAGTTGTGTCGTTCTCACTTCGAGCAATACATGGTTAAGGAATACATACATTCCAATACCTCGCTAGCCTTTGCTAGAAACGAACATAGATACTTCGATTCAGAAGTAGAGATGGCATGGAAGGTTTTCAAAGCTGGATTCATTCTTGGAAAGGAATTAGATAATGAAACGAAGACAGTATCGTAAGATAATGAAAGAGTGCATATCTCTATGCAGCAATACAATACACAGAACTTCGACAATTCGTAATGCTTACAGAACTTACTGGAAGAGAAGACGTAGGTACGTCAGAAAGTGCATTAGGTTAGGAAATGCGTCCTGAACTTTGTATACTGTTCAATCAAACCAAATAGGAGACATAGATAATGGCTAACTCAATACATTCAATCAGAGTTATAGATGGAGACACAGTAGAAGCTATGGTAGCTGGTACTGAGTTCTTCAAGAATGACTATAAGCTACTGAGTATCCGTATCTATGGTGT
>Ga0315904_10003632_pt1 | contig 22534 bp, 13 predicted proteins | sample LakEriMetagenome_6_FD_203529 | JGI IMG/M metagenome (GOLD analysis project Ga0315904, IMG submission 203529) | Freshwater fungal communities from buoy surface, Lake Erie, Ohio, United States - Buoy 12 MA120 | ecosystem: Environmental > Aquatic > Freshwater > Lake | place: USA: Lake Erie, Ohio... | reverse complement strand
CTCCACCATCGCCTCGCTGCTTCAGGCCAATCTCTCCTTTTGGAATTCTTCGCAAGTACCATCCTGGATCGGTACTCTTCGCCGTTTAGCGCGAAGCCAGATCGCAACCTTATCCCACGATTACGCGGACTCGTATCTCAACGGACCGCTTGTCCCGTCCGCGGAATTATCCTTGAATCGACCGTGGATCCTGGGTGGTCATCAGGCCGAGTTGTTTCATCCAGGCGTTTGGTTCAAAAATATTTTGATCGATCGGCTTGCAAAAGAAACCAACAGTGTGGGACTTCACGCGATCATCGATCACGACCTGGCTCGCGTCACCACTCTACGTGCACCATCGCGAGCGGATTCGCGTCAACGCGCGCACATCACCACGATCCCTTTGCCACTCTCGCGCCCGTCGACGCAGGACACATTCCTTCCCTGGAATGCATGGCAGGTGGATCGCTCCAAAATAGAGGATACTTGCGGTAGGATTCGTCAAGCTCTGGAATCGGTTGGGATAACCAAATCGATGTCGACCGATTATTTTCATCAAGTGGCATCCCTCCCCAAGGACCGAAATGCTGCTCTTGCACTTTCGCAAGTTCGACATCGCATGGAGCGCCGCCATGGCATCAGCAACTGGGAGTTTCCCATGTCCTATCTCTGCCAGGGGAAATCTTGGCGAGAGTTTGTGGAGCACTGCGTCGCCAACGCGGCCGAGTTGAACCGCACCTACAACGAGTGCCTCGATGATTACCGATCGCGAGAGCAGATCACCAATCCCACGCAGCCGGTGCCTCGCTTGGGGCGCCAAGGTGATTGGATCGAACTCCCGTTCTGGATCCGTATGCCGGGGCAATTTTCCCGCAAACGCATGTGGGTTTCGAAACGAGAATCAGGTTGCCAAGTCGCTCCCGAACCCGGATCCCACGACTCTGCGGTGCCGTGGGGGGATCCCTTTTGGGAATCCTCCTGGATCGTTTGGCCTCGCGCACTGACCACGACTCTTTTTCTACGGGTCTTCATCGCCGACTTGTTCGTTCATGGCATTGGGGGAGGCCAATACGATCGACTCACCGACGCGATCATCGAACGCTTTCTTCGCATTCCGCCCCCGAAATTCCTGACTTGCACTGCCACTCTCTGGCTAACCTTTCCTGAGTCGAGTTCGATCGAGGAGCCGGCATTGACCGAACAGGCGATGGCATTGGAACACCAACGCCAACGGCTTCGCTCTTGTCCCGAGCAATTTTTGGATCTCCAGGTTCCCGCCCAGATGCAGCTCGCCATCGAGCACCGACAACTCCTGGATCGAATGCCACCGCGAGGGCTCAAGAAAACGTGGGATCATGATATGAGGCGACTCAAGGCGAAAATTGTCGCGGCGATCGACGAGCACTTTCATGCCTGGGACGATCGCATGACAGCATTCGAGGCTAGGAAGCTTGAGCAAAAAATCCTGCAATCACGGGAGTTTTCTTATGTTTTGTTTGAGGAACAAGACGTCTTGCATCGCCTGATCCAACTCGCGATCACTCGCTGTTAAACTGCGTGCTTGGGGATGGCTGGGAAGCCCGCGAATCCTCCTCTGTTTTTTCCGATCAAAGCATCTCGTTCGAAATGCCGATGACGAAGATGGGTCGTTCGGTCATTGGAAACCGGAACGGTAGTCATCCTGGGTGGAGAGATTGGAAGAGAGCTATGCGACGACATCGCGATGCATGGATGCCAAAGATTTGGGTTGGACTCGCTGTATGCCTAGCGTTTTTCGCGGACTTCACTCACGTGGCGATGGCCAATACTTGGGCGCAGAAAATGTTCGCGACCACGCATCACGATTTCGGCACGGTCAGCCGCAACGCCAAGACGGAGTATTCCTTCGTATTTGAGAATTGCTACGAAGAGGATGTGCACATCGCTGGGGTCCGCAGCAGCTGCGGTTGCACGACACCCGTTGTTACGAAGTCGACACTGAAGTCCTGGGAGAAAGGTGAGATTCTCGCTAAATTCAATACGAGGACTTTTCTCGGGACCAAGAGCGCGATGATCACTGTCATTATTGATCGCCCCTACTACGCCGAGGTCCAGTTGACCGTCGGCGGTACGATTCGTTCCGATATCACCGTGGATCCAGGCGAGGTGCAATTCGGCGAAACCGATCTGGGCATCGGCAAGACGGTCGACTTGCAAATCGCGTACACCGGAGCCAAAGACTGGAAGATCGTGGACGTCCGCGGGAACTCGGACGCGCTCGAGGTTCGACTGGATACTCCGACGCGCCAGGCGGGATACGTCGCCTACAAGATGCACGTCCGGTTAAAGCCATCTGCGCCGATCGGCGAGATGAACGAGGAATTGATCATCGTCACGAATGACCTTAACGAAACGGACAGTCAATTTCGGCTGCCAATCTTCGCCCGGGTGATCCCACCCGTCACGGTGATGCCTGAAAAGATCGTGTTGGGTGATTTGAAAAAAGGTCAGTCCCAACAACAACGATTGGTTGTCAAAGCCAAAAAACCGTTCGGGATTTCCAAAATCGACTGCGAGGACAAACGATTTGAATTCTCGATTCCCGAAGGTGAAAAACCGGTTCATGTGCTGCAATTCATGTTCCGGGGGGACTGCGAGTCCCCCGAGGATCGGAGCGTTCACCAAAAAGTGGTGATCGAAACCACGACCGGGGAAACCGTCGAGACGGTCGTCATCGGACGAGTTCTGGAATAGCGACCCCGACGCGCCACGGTCACCGGGCTATCAAAATACCCGGCACGGGACTGCCGTTCTTGTGCGCCTTCCATTCGATACAGATGATCTAAGCGGTTCATGCCTGGCGTCTGCAAGCGGCTTTGCGGGGCACTTTCTTCCCTAGGCATCTTGTTTTGGGATGGACTGAGGGACGCGCTCGCACACCGGATTTCGCGAGCGCTCTTCTTTTCCAGTTCCGTTTGACGCAAGGCGGAACCTGCTCATTCCCAGCAAATTCATTGAATGCTGTTGAATCGGGACGTTCTCCAAATACTCTGGAATCAGATTTGTTTCTTCCCCGTCGTTTAGGGTAGCCCGACCTAACGGTGGCATCTACGGAAACGTAGCGTGCATACTCTCCAAAACGAGACGGAGGTTATTTTTCCTCGGTTCCATTTCCCAATCGTGATTTCGCCCGCATGAGACCACCCAAGTCTAGTTCCAAGAAGAGAAAGAGATTGCAACCTGGGGCATCGTTGGGACCTGCGCGGGAACCCATACGACAACCGGTTGCCAAGGATTTGGAGCCACTTGAAAAGCTTGATTTTAAGCGGGATCGTTCTTCTTGGCTGACTGCGCTCGGGGTCGTTGTGTTGTCGACCTTGGCGATGTACGGTCAAACTGTTTGGGAATTGGAGTATCTATGGCGAACGGAAGCGGATTACTCCCACGGATACTTGGTACCGATTCTGAGTCTCGCGTTACTGTATTCCCGACGGGAAACTTTTCCGGGCATCGACAAAAGGTTTCACTGGTCGGGAGTGGGACTGCTGCTGTTCGCGGTCGTGCTCCGGACGTGTGGCCGTCTCTTTTTCGCCGAGTTTCTTGAGGGCTGGTCGATCGTTCCGTGGTTGGCGGGGTGCGTGGCGTTGTTGGCAGGTTGGCGTGCGGTCTGGTGGGCGATGCCGGCTCTGGTCTTCCTCGTGTTCATGGTGCCCCTCCCGTACCAGTTGGAAACCCTTTTGAGTTGGAAGCTTCAATCGTTGGTCACGATTTTGTCTTCTGCCATGTTGAGGATTTTCGGTTTCCCTGCGGTGTCGGAAGGCAACACCATCTGGATCGGTCAGTCGCAGATGTTGGTTGAGGAGGCGTGCTCTGGTCTCCGCATTTTCGTTGGAATGGCTGCCTTCGGTTTTTTTTGGGCTGCCATGATCCGGCGGGCTTGGATCGATAAGGTTGTGGTTCTAGCGTCGATCATCCCTTTATCGATCGTTGCCAACACCGTTCGAAGCGTGATTATTTGCATCGGCTACCAATGGTTTGATGGTCGTCTAGCTTCACTTCTTCATGACTGGGCTGGCATCTTCATGATTTTGCTAGCCGCGACCTTGGTTTGGTTGGTCAAGCAGTTTTGGGAAACGGCTTACCGTCCGTTGTGGATATCGATGCCAGGAGATCGGTTGCGAGGATACTAGCGCAACGAATTTCGCACGAGGAATTTAGTTTGAACCCGTTTTGTATTTAGACAAACAGACTGCAAAGCAAAGTAGAGATAGAGCTCCATGAGTCGTTCCGTCGCAAAAACTACCGATCCCCAGAACAAAGATCCTTGGCAGGAATTGCCATTCGATCCCTGGCTTATTGTCGCCACGATTCGCCGAAATTGGCCCTGGGCAGCCTCGGTAGGAACACTATTGGCGCTACTGGCCACCACCTATGTGTATCGGTCTTTTGTCCCTGAGTATCTCGCCTCGTACCTTTTCGAAGCGAACCGGGATTTCGTCGTTTTTCAGGGAGTCATGCAGGGTCCGGCGGATTTGAATCTTGTGCTCAACGAGCGGCCTCTGATCGAAAACCACCTCGTCCTCGCGCCCGTTCTTTCCGACCCGAAGGTTTGTCAGGCACCAAGCCTTCAGGATGTCAACACGCGCGAGATGAATATTCGTCAACACATGAGCATCAGCGACCTGGGGTCGCGAACGCTGATGCGTCTATCGTATCGGGACACCGATCCGGTAGCTGCCGCTACTGTTTGCAATGCAATCGCCAAGTCCTATTTGCAGCAGCGTCAAAGGTTCGATGATCGGCGAATCTCGGATCTGGAAGGTTGGTTGCAACCAGCCCTCAAGCTATGGCAGGACGAGGTGGAGCAGCACCGTGAACGCATCGTGAACTTGAGCAAGCAAGCGAAGGGGTTCGATCCGTTTCAAGAGACCACGCGCCTCAACGCCGATACAACCTACCTCACGCATTTACGCGACGAACTGAGTGAATTGCGTTCTACGGAATCGGTGCTCGAAGCCGAATTGCTGATGCTCAAAGACTCTCAAAATCGATCGGATCAATCCTTCAAAAACGACATCGATCCCCTCGAACTCGATGAGATGATTGACGAGCATGATGAAGTCCTGCGGATTACCGAATTGCTGGAGGAAAAAAATAGTGAAATGCGCATTATGGAAAGTTCCGACCTCGTGCGTACGCGCCAGAGTTGGTACGAAGGGTTGAAGTCGGATTGCGCGAAACTCGAGAGCGAGTTGAGCCTAGCAAAGGAAGCGGCCATCCCCGAGGTTCTTGCCAAATGGAGAGAATCCATGGTGGTCAAAAAGGCCGCCGAACTGTCGCGATCACGGACTCGGAGGGAAGTGATCGAGTCGAACTACGAAGCCGAAGAAGACCGGCTTTCCAATTTTGCAGGCGAAACCGCCGAGCTGTATTTCGCTCAGCAAAAATATATACAAGCCCGCAATATCCTCGAAAAGCTCAATGAGAGGACCGCTTCGCTACGAACGGAACGGCAGAAGAGCAGCACAATTCAGACGCTGGCCGAAGCAACTCCGCCAACCATTCCAATCGAGATGGTTCCATGGAAAAAGATTTTTTTGTTTGCGGTCGGGTCGTTCCTGTTCCCATTCGGTATCGCGTTTCTCTGGGAACTCCATTGCAAGCGGATTGCCTACTCCGAGGCGCTCGAGTCTGGAAAGGAAATACCTTGCTTGGGGGAAGTGGCCAAGCTGCCAAGTCGCTCCGTCTCGAGTTGGAAGCAGCGGGCCTACGACGAGAGCATCGAGAGTCTGCGCGCGAACTTTCTTTTCACGCGACCAGAGAATGCCCAAACCTTGGTGGTCTGCAGCAGCATGCCGCGCGAAGGGAAGAGCACACTCGCATCCCACTTGGCCCTGTCACTGTCTCGCCTGAGCAGTCGCCCGGTTCTGTTGATCGATGCCGATATGCGGAGTCCGGACCAGCATCACCTGTTTGGTGTTGCGCTGAATGCCGGATTGGCGGAGGTTCTCAGCAAAACCGTTTCCTTGCACGAGGCGATCGACCGAAGCTTGGGCGACCAATTGCATATCCTGACGGCCGGCGTGGTTCGAAGGAACCTTTATCGAAATGTTTCTCCGGAACGTATCGACGAACTTTTCCGCGAGGCCAAACAACACTACGAGTACATCATCATTGACACGGCGCCGGTTCTGGCAGCCAGCGAAACTTTGACTATCGCGTCTGCAGCGGATGGAACGTTGCTTTGCACGATGCGTGATGTCAGCCGTCACGATCATCTGCAGCGCTGTGTCCGTCGACTGACTCTCTCTGGGGCAAAGATCGTTGGTACGGTCTTCAGCGGAATTCCGATGAGGCAATATTATTACCGATACGGAGAGTACCGCTATCTGGATTCCGACGATGCTGCATCATCGCCTTCGGGGCTTTCCCGCGCTTGATCGATGAAATCTGAGGAACCACCTGTGAGCAGCAAACCAATCGTCGAGCGAGGTAGAGCATGAAGAACGAGAGTAGTTCGGATTACATAAATCCGTCCGCTTGCGTCCTCTCCAACGGCGAGCAATTGGATCGAATGCCGATCGGCGAGGCCACCGACGTCTACCGAGCCCCTGACCGCCAGGTGAAGGCCAAGATTCGATGGGAGTGGAATGTACCGTTCTTGGCGACCTCGTTCGCCGCGTTGGCTATTATCTTGGTTTCGCTGGGCGTTATTCATGCGATTCAAGCCCGCCGAGTTGCGGAAGGGCTGTCGAATCTTGCAAAGAAAGCGATGGCTCAGCAAGACCATGCCATGGAAGCGAAGTGGCTGAAACAGCTTGTCGCATTCGATTTTCGCTACGACCGAGCCCTCGAACGTTTGGCGATCGCAACCAATCAATCGGTCAAAACGCCTGAGGATATCGATGAAGCTCGTCGGACATTGACCCGTGCCATCGCATCTATGGACGAAACAAGCGATCGCGATCGAATCCAATCCTTGCGACGCTTGCTGATTCCTCGACTGCTTGAGATTCCAACGATTTGGGCGATGGAAGCCGAGAAACAGACGCTGCTCCTTTCTGCTGCCGAAGATGACAAGGACGCTTTGCGATGGCTGGCCCTGAGCACCTTCACCCAGGTCGAAAACGGCGAATGGCGCACTCGGGACAAAGCTCGCTATGACAAAAGGAAAGATCACTGGGCGTGGATGAGCACTCAGCCCGTTGGCCAAATCCTAGAATACGCCGAAGCTGCTAATCCTGAATCGCTCGACATCAAGATCGCCTTATTGAGCGCTTACATCGATCGTCCGGAACTGTTCGACGTCCCCCTCGACGACGAATCGCGAAATCAGTTTCGAGGAAAAGCCAAACTTATCATTGAGAACCTCCAGAACCTAGAAGATGGGCGAGCTCAATGGGCCTGCTTTACCTTTGCGGAGAAAATCGATCGACAGCAAGCTGAGACGCTGCTGAACAACATCTCGGCCACCGCTGTCAAACGACTGCGAGTCGTTGAAAAACCCGTCGAAGGGAAAAATCGGCAAGGCATTTTTTCTGACACGAAATACTGGGACATGACGATCGCACTCGCGAAAGCCGCCAGGTTGAATGTCGAGAAAAAGTTTTCGGAAGCGGATGAACTCTATCAGGTTTTGATCACGGTCGACAAAAATCAAATCCCTGAATCGCAATTGGCGGACCTCTTCCTTCAATACGGGCTGCTTCACTGGCGTCAAGGGAAATACGATTCCGCCTTGGAGATACTTCGACAGGGTTGCCAGGCAACGCGACCCAGCGCGGGGCTGGGAATGTGGGAGTTGATCGCATCCATCCAATGCCAACGCGGCGACCGGGACGAGGCAGCGATCGCGATTCGAGAACTCGAGGAAGCGACGCAACAGGCTCGCGATCTCTACCTGATGTCCCCGGTCCGCGATGGATTACGGGAACAAGAGCTGAAGCGTCTCGCACAAGTCCGCTGGCACGCAGCCGTTCTGCGGTGCGAACAATCTCTTAAGGATGACACAAACTGGGAAACGATCCAAAACTTGGTGACCTTGCTCCAGGCGCAAAACGATATCCCAAGCAATCTCCGCCTGGATGCCCACGTCGTTCTCGCCGACGCTTATTCCCGAATTGGGTTCTGGGATTTGGAGGCGCGGACGCTGGAAGATGCACTGAGCCTGGCTTCCGACGACAAATTGCTCCGAAAACGGATTGCAGATGCATGGTTGAAAGGGGGAGTTCTGATACGAGCGGAATCGCATTTGAAGTTAGCGGATGACGGAAGCTTCAACGCATCGCTCGCGCTTCTCCAAGTCACGCTCGATATCCAAAAGACAACCCCGTTGTCTGCGCGAAAAGTCGATCGATTGCGTCAGCTTCAAAACCAGGCCCGGCGTCGACTGAACGAAGAGACTGCCGCTGGCAAAGAGAATAATCGCGCCTGGATGCTTGATGTGATCGAGTTATCCAATGTTGTCGATGCACTGGAGTCGGATCAATTGAGGGTGTCCTTAGATTCCGAGCAAGGGATCTCCGAATTGACGGCAGCCTACCCGGATGATGCGGAACTCCAAGCTTTGGCCGCAATTTCGTTTGCGGCAGCGGGCAGGCAGGAGAAGACCGAATCCGCCCTGAGAAATCTGGAGCGATTGAAGACGAATTCACCACAAGTTTGGTTCGATACGACGTTGAGAGTCAATCTGCTCCTGAAACGCATCTCGCAAGCAAAAGAACTTGTTCGGAACGTTTTCGACGAGCGGATCCTCCCGGAATTAACGCTGCGTCGCTTGGCAGCTCGAGCGTTTTCTGAGTCTGGAGACATGGACGAAGCCTGTCGAATTCTACTTGCTGCCAAGGATAGCAACGACGTCGCGTATCTGTTCCTACTGGCGAATAACTTGTTCAAGGTAGTGTCTGCGGAAAGGGTGCGATCCGATGCAACGCCATCGGAGAACGAATTCGCCTCCGCGTTGAAAGAAGTCGTCTTGCGGGTCCAAGAATTGGAGGGACCACGCGGTATCCTAGGGCAGTTTCTTGTGGCTGCCGACCTGCTTCGATCGTCTCGAGCGGATACAAAGTCGAAAAACTTGGACCAGGCGACGAAGATCATGCGGCGCGTTGTCGATGCTCGCCCCCGATGGGTCGAAGGTTTGCAATTAGCCGGTGATGTGCGTTCGGCTGCAGGCGACGCGGAAGAAGCCGTGAGCTTTTATCGGCGGGCCATAGCCGAGGGTGATACTCGAGTCATCACCGTTTTCCAGCTGACTCAACAATTGAGCCAGTTAGGAAGGTTTACTGAAGCGGAATCGGAATTTCAGCGGATCGCGCATCTGTCTCAGGCGAGCCGAGCGATTTCGGAATTCGCGATTAGCCTGGAACAGCGAAAAGGGAACGATGCTCGCGCCCTCGAGTTGGCTCGCGATACTACCGACCGATACCCCCAGGATTCGTCAGCGTGGTTGATCCGAGCGCAAACCGCTCTTCAGCAGCAAGCCATCGCTGAGGAAGGTGGGCCGAATCTCGTGGACGAGGCGGAAGAATGCTACCGAAAGGCCAATGAAATATCCAAGGGAGGGGATTTGTCCATATGGATCGCCTACCTTCGATTCTCGGCCCGCTTCCGCGGTCCGGAAGAGACCGAGGTTCTAGTCGATCAGCTTCGAGCGAGTCCTCTCTCCGAGAAGTCTCGCGGACTGTTGACCGCGCAAGCGTACCTGAGCCTGCGCGAATATCCCAAAGCGGTCGCATCATTGACCTCTGCGTCGAAAGCGTTTCCGTACGATATCGATATTCTTTCCGCTCTGTACGAAGCCTATCGCCTCAGCGGACAGAGCAGCCTTGCGATCGAGGCGCTCGAAAAAGCCTATCGCCTTAATCCCAAGAGAAGCGATATTGCACGGTCCCTGGCAGTAATGCTGGCGACGAACGCAGCAACAGGGGCTTCGGTTCCCTGGGATCGGATCAGTAACATCATCGAGGGAATCGATGCGCCAAACGCTGAATTTCGAAAACTTTTTTATGCGTTTCTCCTCGTGACACGCGGCGAAAAACAGTTGCTCACCCAAGCCTTGGGCGTGCTGGACGACTTGACACTCAGTTCCGATCGCGTCGTCGCCGGAGATGCTATTCGCCTGTCCATGGCTATTCATCGAGACGCTTGGGAAGTGGCGGCGAAGGACAAGCGAAACGACAAGATGCAAGTCGAAGTCCGAGAAGTACAGCGTTTGTTTGAAATCCTGTGGAGAGCGCCTGATCACTCAGCACTGGTCAACGACTTGTATCAGTATGCAGACTTTCTCTTGCAGGCCGGAGAACGACTGCGTGTTTCTGAATTGATTGACGAGTTTGACCGACTCGCCCCAGGCAGTCCCCTCTTGTTGAATCTTCGCTTTCAAGTGGCTGTCGCTGAAGGAAAAACGAACTCGCTGCCGGAAAAGGTACGTCAGTGGGTTGGGAAAGAGACGGAGCGTCGAAATGCCCCGCTTCTCGCCGAAGCCGGTCGTTTGCTGTCGGAAGTCGGCATGGTGCAGGAGGCTATTCCCTACCTAAAATCCGCTTACCAAATCGACAGCCAATGGCTTCGGCCGTTGATCGTGGGATTGTCTCGAGCCGGCAATATCGACGAAGCCTTGGAATTGTGCGTGGAACGCTACAGGATCGAACCGACGGTTGACGTGGTCTCACTCCTCGCCGATCTAGCGATTCTTAGCGTAGGACGGACCGCGTTGGATCCGCGCATTGAACAGATGATGCAAGAGTCTTTGGTGCGATTCCCTTCGAACCATAAACTTCTGGAGTTGGTTGGAACCCTTCGATTGTTTCAACAGCGATACCAGGAGTCGCTCGAACTTTTGTTGCAAGCTGAGAAGCTGGCTCCACGGAGCGCCGCGGCACTCAACAATCTCGCAATGGCTGCATCAGAGATACCGGGCCGGGAGGTAGAAGGATTGGCAAGGATTGAAAAAGCGATTGAGATTCACGGCCGCACCCCTGAACTGCTCGATACCCTTGGGATCGTTCAACTAGCTTGCGGACGCGCCAAGCAGGCAGAGGCTTCGCTAAAAGAATCCTGGGAAGCGAAACAGGATAGTCGCACACTTCTTCATTGGATCCAATCGCTTCAAGCCCAAGGGAAACAAACGGAGATTCGCGAACGCCTGCGATTCTTCAATCTGTCCGATCTCAAGGGACAAGTCCTGACTCCTCGCGAACAGGAATCTATCGAAATGTTCCGTCAATCGAACTCTCTCCCAACCAGTTCGAAGGAATCATCATGACGCAAAAAGTACTCGTCCGGCGTTTGATATTGATTTCAGCAATCGCTATTTTTGCCGTGATGTTCCCTTCGTGGATTGAAGGGAAATCGCGCCCCGGCGTCTCCAATCAAACGATGGGAGAGCGTTTGAATCAATTCCCTAAACAACTCGGGGAATGGGACTGTGTATCCGAGGAGCAACTCAAGCCCGAAGTCGAACGGGTTCTGCGTTGCTATGGGTATATCATCCGCGTTTACTGGAATGCCAGAACTGGGGATCGCATATCGTTAGCGTTGCTTTATGGTCCACGAGGACCGATGGCCGTGCATACTCCAGAAATCTGCTACAGCAGCCGTGGGCGAACTCCGGTCGGTGGACCTCGGGATATCGCCCCGCGCGGAAATGCCACTGGCCACTCATTCTGGCGGTTGTCCTTCAAACAACCTGCGGAACCGAAGCCCAATCTCGAAGTCTGGTATGCATGGAGCGACGGCGGCGAATGGGTTGCCAGTTCGCGTCCCCGGTACTGGACCACCGATAATCTTTTCAAAATTCAGATTGCAGGCGCCCCTGGTTCTGATGATGAAGACAGCCGTTGCGAGAGCTTTCTCCAAGAAGTTGTGCCCGCGTTCGAAAAACTGTTGCGTCTCGACCAATGATTCCTTGACCCTACCCACCCGTTGACACACACCATGAGCAGCCCGCCCCGCCCGATTCCCACGAAAAAAGAAGACGCAACGATTGAAAAATCGACCGATTGCGATGCATTTCATACCTATCCTTACCCCGTTGATCCATGGAATGAATGGGGACAATGGCCTAGCCGAGGAGTGATTCGTTGGAAGTACTTTCGCAAGAAATACTTTCGCGAACGCCTGATCGGTTCGGTCCTGTTGGTTTTGGCCGCTCCGGCCATCGTCGTCTTGTGGTGCATGGTGCGCCTGCACTCCAAGGGGGATGGGTTTTTCCGACAGACCCGAGTCGGCTTCCGAGGCAAACATTTCGAGATCCTCAAGCTCCGTACCATGGTCGTGGATGCCGAAGCCGACGGCAAGGCACGCTGGTGTGTCAAGGGAGATCCTCGAATCACCTCGCTCGGCCGCATCCTGCGAAAGACGCACCTGGATGAGTTGCCGCAATTGATCAATGTTGCGCGAGGCGAAATGGCGCTGGTCGGGCCGCGGCCCGAACGCCCTTGTTTCGTCGAGCATCTGAAAAAAGAAATCGACGGCTACGAGAAACGATTGTCGGTCCTGCCAGGCATCACCGGATTGGCGCAGGTTAATCTTCCACCCGACGAAACGATCGACGATGTGCGTCGCAAGCAATATCTCGATTTGCTTTACATCCAGGAAACCAATGGCGGGCTGGATCTTCGCATGTTGCTCGGAACCAGTGTTCGCATGGTCGGCATCCCTGGGGAACTGGTCGCGCGCTGGCTCGGTCTGCGCCGAGCAATCCCTGAAAGCCTTCGAACCACTGATTTATCGGAACGAAACAGCGAGAAACTCTCCGAGCCTCTTATCCTCGATAACCAGGTAGGTTGCATGGCTGCTAGCGTGGTGCGGTTGGCGAAGCCTCGCAGTCCACAACCTCCCAACGACCCCACACTCCCATCCTACGTCCCCAACGCATTCACCGTGGATGTCGAAGATTACTTCCATGTCTCGGGTTTTGCCGACCGGATCTCGCCCCGAGCATGGGATACCTTTCCGTGCCGTGTGGAAACCAACACGTATCGGCTGCTCGAACTCCTTCAACAGAAACATGTTCGCGGAACCTTTTTTATTCTCGGATGGGTCGCCGATCGTTATCCGCAACTGGTCCGTCGCATCGTCGATGCAGGCCATGAATTGGGTTGTCACTCCTACTGGCATCGCCTCATCTATCAGATGACACCACAGGAATTCGAAGAGGACTTGATTCACGCACAGCATGCCATCGAGCAAGCGGCTGGAGTCCAAGTTCATCTTTTTCGCGCCCCAAGCTTTTCGATAACACAGGCATCCCTGTGGGCGATCGACATCCTGAACGAGCATGGATTTACCTTGGACTCGAGCATTTTCCCGATGAAACGCGATCGATATGGGATTCCAGAATCCGCTGCGGCCATCCACCAGCATGCAGGATACAAACTCGCGATCCACGAGTATCCTCCAACAGTATGGAAAGCCGGACCCATCCGGGTTCCCGTCGGCGGCGGTTACTTCCGGTTGGCCCCCCGACAGGTGACGCAAATGGCCATCAACGGTGCCCGAGCGAATGGCATCCCAGCCATGTTCTACATGCATCCCTGGGAAATCGATCCACAACAGCCTCGTGTCGATGGTGTCCGCCCGCTGAATCGATTCCGCCATCGCGTCGGACTCAGCACGGCGTATTCCAAGCTCCAGTGGATCCTCGATCGAAACCGTTTTGCGGCGATCAGTGACGTCCTGAAGCACTTCGATCTCGGAACACTCCCAAGCAGCGATCCTGCGAGTTCCGAGGAAATAGACGAACTGACTATGTCTTCCAGTCACTAGTCCCACATGTTTGCCCCTCCCTCGAATGCTTGCCAACCTTGACTACACACCATGAGAACTAACGAGAAAAATTCTTCACCCGATGCTGCATCGCCCCTCCCTGAGGTGCTCTTTATTGCGCATCGCGTCCCGTTCCCTCCCGACCGAGGCGATCGCATCCGGTCCTGGAACATGATCAAGTATTTGTCCGACCGAGCCCGCGTCTCGTTGGCTTGTGTGACCGAGGAGCCGATTTCCTGGAGAACTACCGAGGTTCTCCTGTCCACCTGCCACCGCGTCGCAATCGCACCGGTTGGTCGCCGACGACGTTGGATTCATGCCGGCGCTCATTGGCTCTCTGGCAAATCGCTCTCCGAAGGGTTGTTCTGGTCCCGCAAACTCGCCGACACCATCGACTACTGGTCGGATGTCATATCCTTCGACCACGTGTTCGTCTACTGCAGCAGTATGCTCCCGTATGCGGAACGACCGGGCCTACGGTCGATTCCCAGGGTAGTGGACCTGATAGACGTTGATAGCCAGAAATGGAAGGACTATGCAAACAAAGCTAGCTTCATCCGACGCAGGATTTATCGCTCGGAGGCAAAGCGGGTCGAACGTCTGGAAACGTTCAGTGTGAATACGAGCAAAGCGGTTCTTTTGTCCTCGGAAACGGAAGCTGCTTTGCTGCGAGACCAACAGCGCAACAGAAAAGCCTCGATCCTCGGGATCAATAGCGGGGTGGACTACAAGTATTTCAAGTCCAAGCGGACTCGCGGAAAACATGCCTCACCATCGCTGCGAATCGCTCGCACCAACTCGGAGCTCCGCTTGATTTTCGTCGGCGGTCTAGACTACCTCCCCAATGTGGATGGCTTGGACTGGTTTCTGAAGGAAGTTTGGACGACGCTGCGTCAAAGAATCCCGACGGTATCCTTGGAAATCGTCGGCAAGAATCCGACGATGCGTGTCCGACAATTCAGCAAGTATCCCGGAGTGCATGTGATCGGCGAAGTAAACGACGTTCGTCCCTATCTGGATGATTCAGACGTGGCGATCGTACCGCTCCAAATTGCTCGCGGCATCCAAAACAAAGTACTCGAAGCCATGGCGATGGAAAAACCTGTAGTCCTAACGTCGCTCGCAGCCGAAGGGATCGATGCGCTCCCCGACAAACACTTCGTCATCGCCGATACCGCCGACCAATGGCTGGAGAATTTGGCGGCCTTGACGAAGCATCCTGAAGCGCGATTGCAATTGGGGGCCGCTGCCCGCGAATTCGTTGAACGCGAATTCGATTGGTCTGTCTGCCTTGAGCCGCTGGATGCCTTGCTGGGGATCCCTCCCAAAGCCGACAAAGAGCATCAACATGCCAGGGCTTAATCGATCGATGCATGGTTCAGGATTTTAAACAGGTTCCGAAGAAATGCTGCTGCGTCCATCGAATGTGAGTCTACCGCGTATCGGGTTCGTCGTGCACGTGATGCAAGTCGCGGGTGCTGAGATGCTGGTCAAGCAGCTCATCGATCGACTCCAGGGAAAGATCGACCCAACCATCTTCTGCCTCGATGCGATCGGATTGCTCGGGGAGCGCATGCAGGCAGCGGGGGTACCCGTCGTCGTTCTGAACCGTTCGTCGGGGATCGACACCGCTCTGCCTGGCCGATTTGCCAAGGAACTACGCCAACGCAAGATCGATGTTCTTCATGCTCATCAATACACTCCGTTCTTCTACTCGGCTCTCGCGAAATTGCGTGGCGCACGCAAGACGAAGATCATATTCACGGAGCATGGCCGGCATTACCCAGACCGAGTGTCCTGGAAACGAAGGTTGGCCAATCGCATAATCCTGTGCCGACAGAGCTATGCGAATACCGCCTGCTGCGAATTCTCCGCTCGAGCGACCGAAGTCAATGATGGATTCCCAAAGGTCGAGTGCATCCCAAACGGTGTCGATCTCGCACGCTTCCCGAAACGGGGCACCGACATCGAGCAAGCAGCGATGCGTGATCGGTTGGGTCTCGATCCCGAACTGCTCTATGTTGGATGCATCGCGCGGTTCCATCCAGTCAAAGATCACGGCACGCTGCTTCGCGCTTGGCAGAAGGTCCAGTCCCGTGTTCCGAACGCAAGACTCATTCTGATCGGAGATGGACCGGAGAGAGTGAAAATGGAGGCGTTGGCCGAGAGTCTTGGAATCGCTGGAACCGCCAACTTCTGGGGAATCCGTCACGATGTTCCCGATATCCTGAGGGCAATCGACTTGTTCACCCTCACCAGCGTGTCGGAGGCATCCTCCCTGACGCTCCTGGAAGCCATGGCTTGCGAGTGCCCTCCGGTTGTGACCGATGTTGGCGGAAACAGCGAACACATTACGCATGGGGTCGAGGGATGGCTTGCTCCTCGAGCTGACCATGAGAAATTGGCGGACCAACTGCAACATGCTCTGCGGAACCCCGAACTGCGCTCCCAAGCCGCTGCTGCGGGACGGCTTCGAGTCGAGAAACAATTCAATTTAAACGATACCATTGCCCGCTACGAACAACTCTATCTGTCAGCCGCTCCTCCCGGAGGAGTACCATGAAGAGTTGGGTCAAACACGCCTGCCAAGTCGTAGCGGAACTCGCGATCCTGCCCCTCTACGTGACCTATCTTTTAGGCTCTTGGCTGAAAACGCCGAACGATTCCCTGGTCGGTCATTCCCACTTACTCGCTTTGCTACCTGGAAGACTAGGATCTTTCGCGCGCATCGCGTTTTACCACCTCACGTTGGAACACTGCGATTCGAGTACCTGCATCGAGTTTGGGACACTTTTTTCCAAAACAGAAGCATCGCTCGGCAAAAACGTCTACATCGGACCATACTCGCAAATCGGTTCGGCGAGCATTGAAGACAACGTCCTGATCGGTCCCTCAGTACTCCTGTTGAGCGGACCCAAGGCCCATGGTTTCGAACGCTTGGATCAACCGATTCGCGAACAGCCAGGCACCTTGCAACGAGTGACGATCGGAGCCGACAGTTGGATAGGTGCCGGAGCAATCATCATGGCAGATGTCGCTCCTCAAACTATTGTCGGAGCCGGTAGCGTGGTCACCAAGACCTTTGCACCCCAACAGATCCTCGCAGGCAACCCCGCAAGGCCCATTCGTTCGCGAGTCGATCCATCTCCCCGAAAGCCCGATAAGCAACCCCCCGGAATAACTGATACATCCGTCGCCGCCAACACAAGTCTCCCAGATTCTCACGCACCATCGACTCCACTTCGTGGATAGTGAATTTTGGGAATTATCCTAGAAAAGTCGCGTTCTCGCTCGTGCTTGAAGGGTCCGGTTTCGCACCGATGTCACCCACGGGAACGAAGTCCGCGCCGGTTTTCCTGGAAGGAGACGGCATGATGACGACAAAGCGAAAGACGCAGAGCGAATGCTGAAGAAAGACGTTTCCTCGATGGAAAAACCGGATGAAATCCTGATCCGTCGAACCAGCGGATGGCAGTTCATCAATGTTGCCGAGTTGGTTCGCTACCGAGATCTGTTGTGGTTTCTGACTTGGCGCAATATCAAAGTCCTCTATGCCCAAAGCGTCATTGGCATCGGCTGGGCGGTCTTGCAACCCCTCTTCTCGATGCTGGTGTTTACGATCGTTTTTGGGATGTTTGCAAAGATCGAATCGGACGGAGTCCCCTACGCGCTGTTTACCTTCTGCGCGCTAGTCCCCTGGGCCTACTTTTCGAATTCGCTCCTTGAGTCCGGCAACAGCCTGGTCACCCAAGCTGACATGCTGAGCAAGGTGTATTTCCCACGCGTGGTCCTGCCCCTTTCCTCCATCCTTGCCAAACTGGTCGATTTATTCATCGCCCTGGGAGTCCTCGGGGCGCTCATGCTGTGGTATGGGCGTTTACCGACATGGGGTGCTTTCATGTTACCCGTGTTGATCCTCATCATGATGATGGCCTCCGCCGGCGTTGGCATGATCCTGACCTCGATGGCGATCCAGTTTCGCGATGTGAAGCATGCCATGCCATTTGTGGTCCAGCTATTGATGTATGCGGCTCCCGTGGTCTATCCGACGACGATCGTCCCCGAATCCTTGCGATGGGTGTACGCTCTCAATCCAATGGTAGGCGTGATCGAGGGATTCCGGGCCGCGTTGCTCGGGACCCGAGCGATGCCCTGGACCTGGATCGCAACAGGATTGGCTGTATCGATCACCGTGTTCATGGTTGGATTATTCCAGTTTCGTCGTCAAGAGCGAATATTCGCCGATGTCGCATAAGCAAACCGAAAAGCCGACAGCAAGCGATCAACCACTCTCTTGCACGTCTTCCATCATCCAAGTTTCCAATCTCTCGTCAGCCTATTTGCCGAGATGGAGCGGCGATGTATCCTCCGAGACCTTGAACACAACGAACCCTTGGCGACATGAAACTTCTGGTCAATCGCGAACAGAGAGGTCGCTTTAACAAGATGAAAACACGCTGGTACACAATCACGGTGGACACGGAGGAGGAGTGGGAGTGGTCAAGTGGATACCCGACGCATTCGCAAAGCGTCTCCAATATTCAGGCCCTGCCACGATTCCACCAAGCGTGTTCCGATCGCGGGGTTCCAGTCACCTATTTCACGAACCACACGGTTCTATCGCAACCAGAGACCCGATCGGTCATGCAGCGGATCCATGCGACCGGGATGGCGGAGATCGGTCTCCACATTCATCCCTGGAATACGCCGCCACTTGCACCCAAAGCGGCGGTCCCAATCCGTCAGAGCTTCTTAGCGAATCTTCCACGCGAAGAAGCACTTGCGAAACTCGATGCGGTCTACGAATCCTTCGAAAGCTCCAACCTGCCTATTCCAACGAGCTACCGAGGAGGGCGTTACTCGACGTCCCCTTGGATTCAGGAGTATCTCGTGCAAAAGGGATGCAGAGCCGATGCATCGATCCTCCCCTACACCACGTGGATTGACGACGGCGCACCCGATTTTCGAGACCGCGATCCCTTGCCCGTCCGTCGTTTTGAACCGGGTTGGCGGAATGCCCTTTGGGAAATCCCCTTGACCCTCGCTTTTACGCGTCGACCTTGGGGATGGTGGCGGTGGCTCTATCAACTCGGAGAAAAGAGTCCTTGGCGGGAGCTTCGCTGTATTGGAATCGCGGAGCGATTATTCGTTCGTCGCATCTGGATTAATCTCGAACATGATCTAGGCGAGAGGGCGACGGATCTGCTCTCGGTGATTCGCAAGACGGATCTTCCCCACGTAAATATCACCCTGCACAGTTCGTCGCTCAAGGCTCTTTGCAGTCCCTATTCAGCGACATCAGATGACGTGGAACGCATCTATCGAAGACTCGATGCGATCCTGACCCATTTACAACGATGGCCGGAATTCGAACCGGTCACGATCTCGGATTTGGCGACAAAGCTTGAAAGTTCCTACCATGCGAATACTCGGAATTAGCCCACTGGATAAAGATGCTACGGTTTCCTTCTTGGAGGACGGTCGCGTCGTCTTTGCATGTGGCGAAGAACGATTGAGCCGGACCAAACTGCAAGATGGTTTTCCGCATCGAGCCCTAGCGATGGGATTGAAATGGACGGGATGGACGACGGAATCCATCGACAAGGTGGCTTATGCATTTTTCGAGGCGGACCGAGAGGCACAGTTGATTCGCGAATCCCAGGTTTTCGATCAACAATTTCAAGGCCATCCCGGCCTGAAAGACGCTGTCCACGAACGACGCGCACTGTTCCAAAAGGACTCGCGATTCGATGATTTCACCCCAATTCCTGGAATCCTCGACAGGCAAGCGGAGTTCCTTGCTAGGAAACCATGGTACAAGAGGCTTGTTTACTGGTGGGCGACTCGGTTTTCCGCCGGGGAAAGACGCATACACCACCGCTGGTTTCAGGACTGGATCGATCGGGCGATCCAAGAGCATGAACACTGGAATCGCGTGCTGCTCGCTGCCCTGCGCGAACAGGGACTGGATACCAAACTGGTCCGTTTCCACCATCACGATACGCATGCCGCCAACGCCTTTTATTCGTCGGGATTCGACGATGCATTGGTCTTGGTACTCGACGGATACGGCGCGGGATGCGCGGGTGGTATCTACTCGGCAACCGAGCAGGGCTTGAAGTGTTTGCACCGCTACCGATTTCCCAACTCGCTCGGCATTTTCTACGAGCAAGTCACCAGCGGCCTCGGCTTCAAACCGAGCCGGCACGAAGGCAAGATCGTGGGCTTAGCCGCCTACGGAGATCCGTCGTTGATCTCGCCCTATCTCCTGAAACGTTTCAACTTGGACGAAGGGGATATCCGAATCCTCGCTGCACAGAATCATTACGTATGCCGCGCTCTAGCGACTAGGTTCGCGAAGCGCGATATCGCAGCCGCATACCAGTACACCCTGGAGAAAGTTGCCTGCGCCAGCTTGGCCTATTGGCAACGTCAGACGGGGCATCGGCGGGTGGTGATGTCGGGCGGGGTTCACGCCAACGTGAAACTCAATCAACGCATCCAGGAAGTATCCGGAGTGGAAGGGGTCTTCGTCTATCCCAACATGGGTGATGGTGGCTGCGCCACGGGGGCTGCCATGCTGGCCTACGGTACCGATCGTCTCGTGAGGCGTCCGATGGCAGATGCCTATCTCGGACCGGAGTATTCCGAAACAGAAATTCAACATGCGATCGAGGAAGCGGGGCTAGCCTACCAGCGACACGACCAAGTCGAGGAAAAAATCGCAAGCTTGCTCGCCGACAACGCAATCGTGGCCCGTTTCGCAGGGCGGATGGAATACGGCCCACGCGCCCTTGGAAATCGCTCGATCCTGTATCCCGCGCGGGACCCACAGGTGAACCAGTGGCTCAATGAGCAACTCGGACGAACCGAATTCATGCCCTTTGCGCCGGCGGTGCTTGCCGAGGAAGCTTGCAACCTCTTTGTTGGGGTCCGTCCGCAATCCTTAAAGACAGCGGAATTCATGACTATTACGTACGATTGCACCGAACTCATGAAACAGCATAGTCCGGCCGCTGTGCACGTCGACGGAACCGCAAGACCGCAGTTGGTCAGCGAAGTTTCCAATCCGAGCTTTTATGCGATCCTCAAACACTACCAGGCGTTGACCAATATTCCGGTCCTCATCAACACCAGTTTCAACATGCACGAGGAACCGATCGTTTGCTCGCCTCAAGACGCGGTGCGAGCTTTCCTCCTCGGAAACATCGACTATCTGGCCGCTGGCAATTTCCTCGTTAAACATCCGAATGCTCGGGAGATTCCAAGAAGTGAATCCTCGCTAGTTAACTCAATGGCTTCATGAGTATTCTCGCAGACGTCGCGTAGAAATACGCTCTCAGCTCATAAAAAATAAAGCATCTATGTCCTGTATCATCTCCGCAGAGAATATAAGTAAAGCATACCGCGTTGGTACGAAACAAGAGCGAGCCGATAGTTTGGTGGGCTTGCTGCAAGCCTCAATTACCGCGCCATTCCAAAGATTCCGAGCGTTTCGACAACCGACTGCGGTTGAACATGAGAAATCCATGTTCAATGAAGATATCCATTGGGCATTGCGCGATGTATCCTTTGAAATCCAGGCAGGCGACGTGGTAGGCATCATCGGCCGCAACGGAGCTGGCAAGAGCACCTTGCTCAAGATTCTTAGTCGAATCACGGAGCCCACGTCCGGACAAGCATGCCTTCGAGGGAGAGTTTCCAGTCTGCTCGAAGTAGGAACCGGTTTTCATCCAGAACTTTCCGGTCGAGAAAACGTTTACTTAAACGGTACGATTCTCGGCATGACCAAACGGGAAATCGACAAGAAGTTCGATGAGATTGTCGACTTTTCGGGAGTCGAAAAGTTCTTAGAAACTCCTGTAAAAAGATATTCGTCCGGAATGCGTGTTCGATTGGCGTTCGCAGTTGCAGCCTTTCTCGATCCTGAGATATTGATCGTCGATGAGGTATTGGCCGTTGGCGATGCAGAGTTTCAAAAGAAATGTATGTCACGCATGGGAAACATCGCCGGAGGTGGACGGACGATTTTGTTTGTCAGCCATCAGATCGGGGTGATTCAGCAGCTCTGCACCAAGGGACTGCATCTTGCCGGGGGCCGTGTTTCCGAATTTGGTGAAATCAATCAAGCGATCGAATCGTATAATCGATCCCAATCCAGTGAAGTAGGTGAATGGACGGGTCGTCAGGATGGTCAAGACTCGAAGAAGTGCCAGCTATTGGAATTGAAAGTTGGTAGCGATCTATCCACTGGTCAAGGTGTTATCTCATTAGGAGGACCTGTTTATTTCACCTTTATCTTATCCAAAAAGGTTAAGGAAATAAACATCTCATTTACGATTCGTGATTCCGCTGGAAATGCCATTTCGAATTTGGATTCATGGAGGAGAAGTCAAGAGGATAAACTTGACGGAGATCCAAGTGATACATTTAGATGCTACATTCCCGAATGCCCGCTACGAGCCGGTCGCTATACACTAGACGTACAGCTTAATGTGAAGTTCCAAGATCAGATCATAGGCGAGATTACTTTTGATGTCGAAGATGGGGTTTATCGAGGCCGAACCTTCCCCTATCCGAGCACACCTGGTCCGGTGTGTATCGATCACATTTGGCAAATGAAATAATGGTCCATCCGGGTTTTGTGCGGGTAATGGTAGAATTGCTGGGGAAAGGGCGCCCCAAATGCAAGACAAAGTACTCTACCAGCACATTCTTGGCTTGACGTCCCCGTGGACGGTTCATGACGTGAACCTCGATACGGAGAATCAAGAGATCCGAATCCAGGTCGATTATCAACGCAGTA
>Ga0315904_10003631_pt1 | contig 22535 bp, 17 predicted proteins | sample LakEriMetagenome_6_FD_203529 | JGI IMG/M metagenome (GOLD analysis project Ga0315904, IMG submission 203529) | Freshwater fungal communities from buoy surface, Lake Erie, Ohio, United States - Buoy 12 MA120 | ecosystem: Environmental > Aquatic > Freshwater > Lake | place: USA: Lake Erie, Ohio... | reverse complement strand
CAGCTCTTCACAAAATACCGCCCTCGCTTCTCCACTTTCCAAGAAACCGTGATCGAGGTCCTCGGCACTGTGCTGGCCTCACCCGAGTTCCTTTATCTCGTTCAAACCGAACCCCAAAAACCTTCCCACACCGTCAGCGACCTGGAGCTGGCCAATCGTCTCTCCTTCTTTCTCTGGTCCAGCATTCCGGACGCCCCGCTCCTCGACCTCGCCTTTTCCGGCAAGCTCAAATCGCCGAAGACTCTGGATGCCCAAATCCAGCGCATGTTGGCTGACCCCAAATCAAAGCGATTTACCCGACACTTTGTCCAACAGTGGCTGGGCCTTGAGGCCTTGGACAACGTCGTCGTCGATCCATTGAAGTTCCCATTTTACAACGAAGCGTTCCAGAAAAACCTCATCGCAGAGCCACATGCCTTCTTCGACCACGTCCTGCGCAACAATCGCAGCATTGTAGATTTCCTCCAATCGGACTACCTCGTCATCAACGAACCCCTGGCACAACACTACGGAATCTCCGGCGTGACTGGGCAGGAATTTCGGAAAGTCCCCATTGATGCCCGAGTCAACCGCGGCGGCCTTCTCACCACGGCGGCCGTCCTCACCATGAACTCCACCGGGGTGGATTCCAATCCGCTCAAACGCGGCGTTTGGCTTCTGGAAAGAATGCTCCACGACCCGCCACCGCCGCCGCCGCCCAATGTTCCCCAGGTGGATCTCACCGACCCCCGGATTCTCAAAATGACTCCGAAGGAACGGATGGCCGATCATCGCAACAATGCCGCCTGCCGCTCCTGTCACGCCAAGATCGATCCCTGGGGGATTTCTTTGGAAAATTTTGACGCCATCGGGCGCTTCCGCACCACCATCAATGACAAGCCAGTTGATGCCACCGCAGTCCTCTACAACAACAAAGCATTGGAAGGGGTGGCGGGATTAAAAAGCTACCTCATGGCCGACCGGCAGGATCAGTTCGCAAAAGCGATGGTTCACAAATTGAGCACCTACGCTCTAGGTCGCCCGATGTCGTTTGCCGACCGCGATGAGCTAGATAGGATAGCGGTCGAACTCAAAAAACGTGGAAACGGTCTGAAGGACCTCGTTTCCCTCATTATTCACAGCCGTTTGTTCCGTGAAAAGGTCGCGAAGGAAAAAGAACATGAGAAATAATCGAGTCCTGATGAAACGACGAACCTTCCTTAAAGGTGCCGGTATTGACCTCGCGCTGCCATGGATGGAGACCTTCGCTGCCAAGGGCGAGTCACAGCAAAAGCTGGCTCGCTTTGTGAGCATCTACCATCCGGACGGAGTGGGCCTGCCCCGGCAGGATGACCCGGCTTGGAAGGACTGGAGCTGGTTCCCGCAGGGAGGCGAACGCGACTTCCGCCTCACCAAGGTCCTCGATGTCCTCGAACCGCTACGCAACGACATCACGATCTACTCCGGCCTCTCCCATCCCGCCTCGCGCAAAGTCCACGGTCACGCCAATGCGGATCAATACCTCACGGGTGCCGCCACCGGAAGCGAGGGGCCGTATAAAAACACCGTTTCACTCGACCAAGTCATCGCCGAAGAGTTTGGCCGCTACACGCGCCATTCTTCGCTCGTTCTCTCTACCAATGCTGGAACCGGCGCTCCGCGCGCCACACATACTTCCTCCTTCGACCAACAAGGCCGTCCCATCCCTTCGATCAGCCGTCCCAAAGAGATCTTTGACCGCCTCTTTGTCACCCAAGGAAAGGAAACCCGCGACAAGCTCGCCCGCAGCAAAAGTGCGCTCGATCTCCTCATCGCCAACGTCAACACGCTCAATCGCAAGCTCTCCAGCCACGACCGCGAGACGCTCCAACAATACCTCGATGCCGTCCGCGACACCGAGATTAAACTGCACAGGGCCGAAAAATGGATCGATACCGCCCTTCCCGAAGTCGATGCCCGCCACTTGAATCTTGAGGTCACCGTACGCGACAGCCGGGCCTACGTGCAGACCATCTACGAGCTCATCTACCTCGCCTTCCTCAGCGATTCGACCCGCGTCGCCACCTACATGATGGGCAGGGAAAACTCTGGAGGCCCGCAGGACTTGCTGGCCCGGGCCGTCGGCCTCAACAACGCCCACGGCCTGACCCATGAGGTCAAGAGACCCAACGGCTGGCGCAATCTGGGAATCTACAACCGCTTTCAAGCGGAGGAATTTGGTCGCTTCCTCCAAAAGCTCAAAGACACCCCCGAACCCAACGGAAACGGCACCCTGCTCGACAACACCTTCGCCATGCATGGGTCAGCTTCGAGTAGTTTCCATCTCTCGCGGAACTACCCCATCCTCTCGGCTGGCGGCAAAAACCTTGGCTTCAAAAACGGTCGTTACCTCAAGTTCTCCAGAGACGAAAACCACCAAGATAACGCCGGAATCGACGACGACTCTGGTTGGAGAAGCGACATCGAACACCATGAACTGCCGCTCGCCCATCTCTTCGTCACCATCCTGAAACGAGTGGGTATAGAGACTAACGAGTTCGCCGGCTACAAGGGTACTCTCGATCGGGTCTAGTTGCCGTGCCTTCCACGACCTGATGCTCTACGTGAAGAACCATCCGTTTGAGTATTCTGCTCAAACGGATTTTCTATTATTCAAAGCCTCTGCCAATTAGCAAGGTGCCAGAGCCAGGTGTGCGAGAGTCGCAAAGAATTACTTCATTGAGTGCTCACGTTCACCTTAGTAACCGTCCCCGTGAGCGGGTTGGGGGCCGTGTAGTCCCCCACCGCGGTCTTCTCATCGCGGCCAATACTCAAGCCATCCTGCGGCTGGGTCGGGATGAGACCAGAGGCTTTCCCCGTCGCCACTGTCTTTCCGTTCACAAGCAGTGTCATTGCGCCATCGCGTGCCAGCCGTGCTTCCAAGCGGCACTGACGGGGCGGCAAAGGCTCCCCCGACTCAATCGCCGTGAGCTTCTGGGCGATTCGTACACTAAAGATCAGCTTGCCGTCCTTGAGATGCAACGCGTAGCCGTTTTGCTGTCCCCCTTGCGCAAGAACCACCCCGTTACGACTCTCAGTCAGGATCTCACACTGGATTAGCAGCGCCCGATTAGCGAGCTGCGGCGTGGGCACAGTCTCCGTTGCCGACTTCGTCTCGACCACATTGCAGCGCTCCGCCCAGGCATCCCAGGCGCGAGCAAGCGCCGCAACCCGCACGGGTTCACGGCTTGCGACGTCCGTCAGCTCGGTCGGATCAAGCGTGAGGTTGTAGAGCTCCCAGGGCTTGCCAGCCAGCCCCACCAGCTTCCAGTCACCGTCGCGGACGGACTTATTGCCCTCGTGCTCGATAAAGATCGAGCGCGGTGGCAGTGGCTTTCCGACGAGAGCGGGGGTGAGATTTATGCCCTCCATAGCGAGCTTGCCGCTGGGGTACGACGCCCCACAGAGCTCCAGTAGGGTAGGCATGAAGTCCGTGATGTAGCCCGGCTGTGTGGTCAGAGCCCCTGGCTTTGTCTTAACTCCCACGGGCCAGTGAACAATCAGCGGCGTGCGAATCCCACCTTCGTGGTTGTAGTGCTTGTAGAGCCGCCAGGGCGTGTTGCTCACATTGGCCCAGCCGCTGCCGTAGCTCACATAGCTCTGCGGCCCGCCCACTGTTTTCAAATCTGCACCTGAATGGAGCGTATTCTTTGGCCCCGAGCTCTCGTCGAAGCCCCACGGGTCCCACTCGGCACAGCCGCCATTGTCAGAGAGAAAGAAGATCAGGGTATTGTCGAGCTGCTTTGTCTTTTTTAGATGAGTCAACACCCGCCCGATGTTCTGATCCATCCGGTCCACCATCGCCGCAAAGACCGCCATACGCCGCGCCAGATCACGCCGTCGGTCTTCGGGCAGGCTATCCCAGGCGGGGTTGTCCTTGTCGGCCCAGCCGGTTTGTTTATTGAAGCGGTTCTCGGGCACGACGCTCCGTGGCGTCAGCGCGAGCTTTCCCGGCACGAGCCCAAGCTTTTTCTGCCGCGCCAGCCGCTCTTCCCGAGTCTGGTCCCAGCCTTTCTCGAAATAAAGCTTCTCGTACTTTCTCATCTCGCTCTCCGGGGCATGGAGCGGGAAGTGCGGCGCGTTGAAGGCCAGATAGAGAAACCAGGGCTTGCCGCTGGACTGGCCCTGCTGAATAAAGTCGAGCGCATAGTCCCCAAAGACATCGGTGGCGTAGAACTGGCCGGGGCCATAGATGCGCTTGGTTCGTCCCTCGGGCCAGCGCGTGTAGAACGGGTCTTCCTTCCAGCAGGAGTTGTAGCCACCCAGCATCCCATAGAACTCATCGAAGCCGCGATCCGTGGGCGGATTTTTTGTGTTGAGATGCCACTTGCCGACCATGTAGGTCGCGTAGCCCGCGGGCTTGAGCACCTCGGGAAGCGTGGCGCAGCGGGTGGGAAGTGTGCCGCTGAGGTTGGGGAAGCCCGCCTGATGGGGGTGTAGGCCCGTAAGAATGGCCGCGCGGCTGGGGCTACAGCGTGCGGAGTTGTAGAACTGAGTAAAGCGCAGACCATTTTGCGCGAGTGTGTCTAGGTTCGGGGTCTTGATCTCGCTCCCGTAGCAGCCCAGGTCAGACCAGCCAAGATCGTCGGCGAGAATCAGTAAGACATTAGGCTTCGTTTCGGGTTTCACTCGCCATCGCCTCCGTTGTTGCCCCGCCTTGCCGCGGGCTTATTGACTTTCGGAAACCACCTGGCTAGCTCCGCCTTTACGCTCGCGAGCTCAGGTTTATTTGCCAAGTTCGTCCACTCATGCGGGTCTTTCTCATGGTCGTAGAGCTCCTCGCCGCCGTCGGCGTAGCGGATGTAGCGCCACTTCTCGGTGCGAATGGCGTGGTTGTTGCGGCCATAGGTCGTGATGGCGGGCGTGTCCCAAGCGGCCTTGGGGTTGGTCAGTAGCGCACGGATACTCTTGCCCTCGTTGTGGGCGGGCGTCGGGATTCCCGTCAGGTCACAGAGTGTGGGGAAGATACTCATGAAGTCCACGGTGCGCGCGCTCACGCCGCTGGGCTTGGTCACGCCGGGCACGACCCAGATCAGCGGCGCGTGGGTCGCCTCCTCCCAGAGCGCGAACTTGCGCCAGTGCTCTTTCTCACCCAGGTGCCAGCCGTGATCGCCCCAGAAGACAATGATTGTGCTTTTCTTCGCTGGCGACTTGTCGTAGGCGTCTAAGACTCGCCCCACCTGATCATCGCAGTAGGAGATCGCAGCCAGATAGCCTTGCACCGCCTCTTTCCAGCGCCCACTGGCGAGCATCTGCGCATGGTCGCCCTTGGGCTTAGCCATCTTGATGCCCCCCATCGGAACATCGCCCAGGTCGTCTTTGAGCGTCGGTGGCAGCTGAATGCTCTCCAGTGGGAACCGATCATAGTACTTTTTGGGGACGTTCCAGGGCATGTGCGGCTTGTGCACCCCGACCGCCAGAAAGAACGGCTTGTCGTGCTTTTGCCCCAGCTGCTTGATCCCATAGTCCATGATCGCCTCATCGGATGTGTGCGAGTCGTCGGTGAGGGGCTGGAACTTAATGCCGCCCACGCCATCGTTCTTCGCCGACGGATGCGGGGTCTGCTTGCCCTCGGCAGGCACAGCGTAGTCGCTCCACTCACCGGGCCGGTGGGCGTTGGCGTGGTAGATCTTGCCCGCCCCAAAGACCTCGTAGCCTGCCTTGAGAAACTGCGTGGTGATGGTCTGCTCTTTCGGAATCACCGGCTGCCACGGCTCGCTATTGTCATAGATGCCCGTTGTGCCGGGGCGCAGCCCAGACATCAGCGCGGCCCGGCTGGGGTTGCAGACTGGCGCGGCGCAGTAGGCATGAGTGAATGTCACTCCCATTTTCGCAAGACGGTCAATATTGGGCGTCTTGGCCTGCGGGTGCCCCCCAAGGTGCCCCACCCAAGTATTGAGATCGTCCACCGCGATAAAGAGCACGTTGGGCTTTGCTTGCGGAGGTTGTGCCCCGGCGGGGCTTACGCCCAGCAGGCAGAGAAGACAGAGGAAAAAGGGTCTCATCATAATCGTCGCGATCACAGGGTGAGGAGTGTGACAGTACCTTCGGGAAGGTTACCCTAGCTCCGGGTGTACTTGTTGAAGAACTCCAGCGTGCGCTTCCATGCCAGCTTGGCGCTAGCCTCATCGTAGCGCGGTGTCGTGTCGTTGTGGAAGCCGTGGTTGGCACTCTCGTAGACATGTGCGGTGAAGGGGACATTATTGGTCTTCAGAATCGCCTCAAAGGCCGGAGCGCCATCGAGGATGCGCTTATCGAGGCCGCCGTTCTGGATCAGCAAGGGCGACTTTATCTTTGCGGCGTCTTCCGCAGAGGGCTGCGAGCCGTAGAACGGGACACCCGCCGCCAGCTCTGTCCCCAGCTTCACCGCCAGCATGTTGACCACGCCACCACCAAAACAGAAGCCCACCGCACCGAGCTTGCCGTTGCTCTCGGGGCGCGCCTTCAGCCAGCGTGCCGCCGCGATAAAGTCCTCCCCCATCTTGACCCGATCAACCGTGCGAAAGAGCGCCCCGCCTTTTTCATCGTCGCCAGGATAGCCGCCCACGGAGGTGAGGCCATCGGGGGCAAGGGCGATAAAGTTCTCGGTCGCCAGCCGCCGCGCGACGTCCTCGATATAGGGATTGAGCCCGCGGTTCTCATGGATCACAAGGATCACGGGCAGCTTGCCTTTTGCCTTCGCGGGCATGGCCAGATAGCCCTTGATAGTGGTGTTGCCCCTAGGCGAGGGCACGGTGACGGTCTCGGTCTTGATGCGCTTGTCGTCCTTGGGGACTTGCTGCGCCCAGGCGTAGTTGGGCCGTAGGCTCTCCCAGAGCATGGTCGCGGTTACTGCTCCGGTGGCGAACTTCTGCGCCCCTTCGAGAAACGTCCGGCGGTCGATCCCGCCATGGACATAGTGGTCGAAGAGATCAAGCAGCTCTTGCGGAAAATCCGATGCGTTTTTGCGTTCCATGATGACAGACAGCTCCGTTCTTGGGATCAGTATACCAATTTCACCGTGCTGTCCATCGCATTGCCGTAGCAAGGCAGATGAGGGTTACTTCTTCGTGGTGTTCGCGAGGACTAAAACCCAGTCTTGAGGAGAGGGCAACCTTGGCGTGGTGTACTCCCCCGAGAGCGTATTGACAGTCCCCTGGTTGAAGCGTCTCCCCGTAGCGGGGTCGAAGTAGAAAAGTGAGTAGTCCACATTGGGCTCGAGCGCTTTAACCACGGTTCCTTTCCAGTTATAGATGCCCCGCTTTGGCTGGTAAATGAACCGAACCTTGCCGGGGATACCCGCCGCAAAGCAGTCCTTGTCGGTCCACTCAGGATGCACCTCAAAGCGTGACCACGGATACTGCTCCAGTAGCTTCTTTCCTATCCCTAGCTGGGTTGACCCGAGGTAGCTCATCCCCTCTCTCCAGGTCGTCCAGTCGTAGACCGGATCGATGCCTGGGTCGCCTTCCACGCTCGCTTGCCAGATGCCTGCCGCGCCGTAGGTATGGCCCGCAGCACCACTCAGCATAAAACTCCAGAACAAGTGACGCTGCAAGTCCTGGAAGTTTGTCTGCATGTGCCCTTCATAGCAGGCCTCGCCGCAGATCACTGGTTTTACGGGTTTCTGGGAAAGACAGGATCGCATCAGCTCCAGGGTCTGTGCTGCCGTGGCAAAACCCTCGTGCCCGATCGCGACCATGTCGAAGTCAAAGATTGCGTTGTCTTTAATCTCCTGACGAGGATGGCCCGGAGCGTGGTAGGTCAGTGGGCGCTGGTAGGGATCCGTCGCCTTTAAATAGGTTGCCAGCTCCGACCACGGACCGTAGGCATCCTTAGCCTCACCGCCGACGATCCAAACCACAGGATAGGCACCGTAGCGAGCAATCAGATTCCGCCAGTGTCGCTTGAAGCCATCGAGCCCTACCTGTGCCAGTGTGCTCCTACCCCCACCCTGTGGTCGCCCCCAGCCGCCGACGATCACCGGGACAATTCCTGCATCGACCAGGTGCTGGATGCGACGGTCGGCATAGTCGAAGTACTTGGGATTAACGACACTGAAATCGAGCTTTTCGTAGGGTTTACCGCCCTCATTTTCCCAGCGGGCCTCCATCATGTTCTCATCAGGGTAGGGGCCACAGACGATCTGAACCGCATTGAAGCCCTTCGCCTTACGGTCGGCGGTTAGCTCTTGAAAGCCCTCCCAGGTCATCCGCTTACACAGGTTTTTCCACCAAGTGTCCGCCAGCCAGAGGAAGGGAGTACCGTCTTCATGCTCAAAGTGCCGCCGATCCGCTGCCAAGCGGAGGGGACCGTGACGGTAGAGGAGGTTTTGCTGCCGGTAGGGCTTGATCTCGAAGCTGCCACAGACACCGTGCAAACCAGTATCTTCCGGGTCACTACACTGACCAAGATAGCGGTGGACTCCCGCCAGCGGCGAGGCATAGCGAACCTTCCAGTGAGCACCTCCGGCCCAGAAGGCAGGTACCGTCTTCTGCACGCCCTTCGGGTCGGTGAAGACAACATCAAGTACGGTGCTCATGCCTGCATCCGGATGAGCCTTCTTGGCCAGGAAAGCGATCTCCACAGGCCTGTTGGTCGATGCGACGAGAGATTTCATTAGAGTTACTTGCCCTTTTGGTCCAACAGCTTTACCATCGCCACCCCAAGCACATTACCAACTTCCAAGTAGGTCTCGGCGTTGCGGAAGTAGTGGTAGTCCTGTTTTGGGTTCGGGGAGGCTTCCTTGCTCTTCCAAAAATCCCGAGACTCGACGCACAGCACATTGCCTGCAAACTCAGGGTGCTTTTTGGGGTCGTTCATGGCCAGCTGTGCCTCGGCGAGCTGGAGCCCAAAGCCTGTACGTCCGGGGTTTCCACAGCCCACGGCCAGCACGAACGGAGCGTTGGGGGCGTTGAAGTCTTTCCGCAAGTTCTTGATAAGATTCACCAGGTTTTGCTCGTAGCGGCTGGCGTGGGCGGCGTTTTGGTCTTTGTGTCCCTGCCACCAGACAAAGCCCGCGAGCTCGTACTTTTGGGCGCCAGGATAGTACTTACTGATCTCTCCCAAGACTTTTTTTGCATTGGCCGTGTCGTCGTCGTACTGCTTCCCGGCGTACCAGGCGACGGGCTTTTTTTCCCCGCCCTCCACCCACGACGGCGTGTCGTCTTTGTAGCCCGCGTAGGTCTTGCCCTCAAAAACAAAGCGCTCGCTGCCGGGCGGGAGCAAGTCCCAGCCGAGGCTCCGGTTCCCGATACAGGCCTTGAGAATCAGCACCGGCTCGTCGAGCGCCTGCCCGAGGACATGACCAAGCTGGAGCTCCGGCCCGATCGCCTTGCCGCGCACCGAGAGCCAGTCGTTTTGCACGGTCTGCATACTCCCTCGGTTCTGCATCACAAACGTGTAGCGGACATCGTCGCGCACCGCCCACTGCCCCTGCGCATCCCGCAAGTGCGGGTACTTCTTCTCCGTCTTGGTGAGATACTCCAGGGTTCCCTGTGTGGTCTCTGGCCCGACATCGCCCATGCCCAGCATATTGGACTGCCCCAGAAGAAGAAACACCTTCACGGGTTTGGTCAGGCTCGCCTCTTGGGGCGCGGCCACACCCGCCGAGAGCACAAATGCTCCCATAATCGCAACTAAAAACAGGCTCGCTCGTCTCACTTCATCAGACTCCGTTCTTTCTTGGGTTCTTTTTTCTTGGGCACGGCATCGTTGTCTCTTGCCACTTGTGCTTCCAGTTGTGCACGTAGCTGCCGAACTCGCTCCGGGTTCTGAGCCGCGAGATTGTTCTTTTCGGCAATGTCTTCCGTGAGGTTATAGAGCTCCACGGCCTTGTCGGTCACCACAAGCTTCCAGTGATCATCGCTGATCGCAGAGGCGCGGTTGGGGCCTTTGGTGTAGAGGATGCGAGGCTTCGGAGGTGCCGCGCTCCCCCGTAGCACGGGCAAGATATTGAGGCCATCCCACTTTAGATCGCGCTTCGACTCTCCGCGAACCAGCGCACTGAGGGTTGGCATCCAGTCCGTGATGCTCAGAGGCGCATCGCAGAAACCCGGCGTGAGCTTCCCCGGCCAGGAGATAAAGGCGGGCGTACGGATACCGCCCTCGTAGACAGCGCCCTTACTACCACGGAACGGCTGGTTCTCCGCAGGCAGAGGCACTTTCGGATAGTTTTCTAGGTCTTGTTTAACCTGCATCCGATTGGGCTGGCCAGGTGCGCCGTTATCACTTAAGAAGAGAATCAGCGTGTTGTTGCGCTGCCCTCGGCGGTCTAGCTCGGCTACCACCTTGCCCACGGCATCGTCTAAGTGTGAGATCGCGGCCCAGTACAGCTGATGGGAGAGGTCTATATCGGGGCTCTTATAGAGGTTCATCCAGGACTCTGGCTCGCTCAGGGGGACATGCGGCGACGTGAACGCGAGATAGAGAAAGAACGGGCGCTTTGAGCTTTTTCCGATCCAGTCCACGGCTTTGCGGGCCAGTAGATCGGTGATGTGGCCGGGCTCCTCGACGACCTTTTTATTTCGCCATAGCGCCGACTTGCCTTCCCCCAGCCACTGGTGGCTCAGCGGTGTCATCCCCCCCACGCGGAGCCCGTAGAAGTGATCGAAGCCAAACTTCTCTGGCCCGGACTCAAGGGGCGCACCGAGGTGCCACTTCCCGACCAGAGCCGTCCGGTAGCCCGCTGCCTTGAGCGATGCGCTGAGTGTCGGGGTGCCCGGCGGCATGGCAACCGCAGGGGAGTCTAGCTCACTGGGCAAGGCTCCGTTGCACCCGAACCGGCTCCAGTAGCGCCCGGTCAGTAGCGCAACCCGCGTGGGCGAGCATACCGGGGCAACATAGTGTCGGTTGAGCTTGATCCCGGCATTGGCTAGGCGGTCGAGGTGTGGCGTCTTCACCTTGGGGTTTTGCCAGCCCACATGCCCCGTTCCTAGGTCGTCGGCCAGGATCAGGATGATATTTGGCTTGGGGGGCTCGGCTGCGTGGGACATAGCCAGCGGCGCTATCAGCAAGGCAAAAAGGAGTAGGAGCGTGTGCTTTATCATGGCTTAGCTTTTTTCGCGGCGCTCCGGCCTTGTGCCTTGCTGCTCTCCAATAGCGCCTTCAGCTCTTTCACGATCTCCGGGTGCTTGAAGTAGAGATTGGTGGTCTCGCCGGGATCGGTCTCCAGGTTGTAGAGCTGGCCAGGGGCATCGGGGGCGGTATCGGGGAGGGCGTAGCGCTTGAGCTGCGGGTTATCGTAGTTGTTGCCGCCGGAGCCCTTGTGATCCAGATACTTCCAGGGGCCTTTGCGGATGGCGAGCGCCAGGCTGATGGTCTGGTGCAGTGTGTAGGGACGAGCCTCGCCCGCGCTCTTTTCCCCACGCAAGATCGGCAGGAGGTCAAAGCTATCTTGGGCAGCGTTATCAGGCAGCGCGACTCCCGTGATCGCCGCACAAGTGGCCATCACATCGGTGAGGCAGACGGTCTGGTCGCTCTTACTGCCTGCGGCGATCTTGCCCGGCCAGCGGACGATAAACGGGACGCGGTGGCCGCCCTCCCACTGGTCTCGCTTCACTCCGCGCCAGGGCCGGGCACCGTCGTGGCCGTAGTCGGTGCGCATGTGGAGGGCTGTGGTCGTCTCGGGGCCGTTGTCGCTGGAGAACATCACCACCGTGTTTTTATCGAGCCCAAGCCGCTTCAGGGTCTTCATCAGCTCCCCGACAATCTCATCGAGCTCGTGGATAAAGTCCCCGTGCGGCCCGGCTTTTGTGCTTCCCTGGAAGCGCTTGGCAGCAAAAGAGGGCAGGTGCACGGCATTCATGGAGTGTAAAAGAAAGAAGGGCTTCTTCGGGTTGTTCTTCTGGTGCTGCTCCAGAAACGCCTGGCTTTTCTGGAGGAAGACCATGTCCACTTCTTCCAGATCAAAGCCTGGCGCGATCATGCCCGCCCGATTGTCGAAGGCATATGGGTGCTTGGGGAGCTTGGACTTATCGAGCATGCTGGTGGGCGGCACCGAAATACGGTCACCGTCGATAAAGGCATAGAGATAGTCGGTCGCGGGGCAGCAGGCGGTTCCAAAGAAGCTGTCAAAGCCACGGTGGATCGGGGAGTCGGGGATGGCGCGGGAGTAGTCGATCTGCTGGACGCCCTCAATCCCGCCCTTGGTAATCCGCTGGCCGTCTTTGTCAAAGAAGCTCAGCCCGACGTGCCACTTGCCCGTCATCGCGGTCGTGTAGCCCTGGTTGCGGAGTAGCTGCGGCAGGGTCAGCTGGTCCTCTTTGATCAGACACGGCCCGCCGACTCCCTCAAAGACACTCCGGTAGGGAATGCGAAAGGCCATCCGGCCCGTGAGCAGGCTGTAGCGACTCGGCGTGCAGACCGTAGATGGCGCGTGGGCATCGGCGAAGCGCATCCCCTCCCGTGCCAGCCGGTCCAGGTTCGGCGTCGCCACTTTGGCTTCAGAGTTGTAGCAGCCCACATCGCCATAACCCAAATCATCGGCGAGGATAAAGACGATATTAGGCTTTGCCGTCGGCTGGGCAGCCACGGGCAGTGTGACAATCAAAGCCAGAAGTAGGGCGAGGGTGTATTTCACCGTGTTACTGCGCCACTGAGAGGTCTCGTGCGAGCCTGGCCCGTGAAGTCGGTGGGGACGAGCAGCGCGGGGTCTGCCTTCTCCAGCGGTGCTCCTGGAGTGGGCCTGACATCGTGCTTTTCGCCGTCCCAAGTGACATTCACAAAATCTACTAAGCCCCGCCCGGGCGTCGTTCCCTTCTTAGGCCCATCCCCGACAACGACATTCCCTGTAATCACCACGCCCTCGCTGCCACTGGCAAAGTGCAGGGCGTTTTTGTCGCGCGAGTAAAGAATGTTGTTGGCGAGGAGCATGCCCTCGCGAGCGTTCCAGGAACCGCCGCTGAAGGCATGCCCCGTGTTGATGATTGTGTTGTGGACGACCTGCAGGTTCCGCGTCTTGCCCTGGTGGTCCGTGCTCGCCAGCCCGGAGCCCTTGGCGTCGATCAGCACGTTGTTACGGACAATGGCCTCGCCCTGCACCTGTATGTTGTGGTCGCCGCTCCGACGGCAGAGATTGCGCTCGATGATGTTCACGGGTTTCCCGGCGGTGCCGTATACCGTGATGCAGGGATACTGCGTGTCGTGGATGTCGTTCTCGGCGATCAGGTTGCCCCACGAGCCTTGCTTCACCTCAATCCCATCGCCCTGGGAGCCTTTACAGTCGTGGACATGGTTTAAGGCGATCACGCTCTCGCTCATGACAAACTCACCGTTATTAGCGCCCAGATACATCCCCTCACCATGGCCCCCGCCGTGGTGAAGATGGTTGCGCGTGAGAAAGAGCCGGCGTGTGTTGGCGCTATTGGCACTCAGGCAGACCTCACCTGTGTGGTGGATATGACACCGATCAATCCAGACCTCGTGACACCGCCCGAGCCGCAGCCCATGACTGCCACCGGTGAGCTCCACGCCGCGCAGACAGAGATACTGCACCGGAGCGCCTTGGCCGATATTAAGCACGTTCTGCCTCCCATCGGGCCGCGTCAAGATCACTGTCGCGTCTTCGTCAGCCACGACCCAGATCGGTGCATCTGCCGTGCCGCGGATCTGGATATCCCACATCCTCTCGACACTGTAGGTTCCGGGGGCAATGATGAGCTTATCGCCCGCCTGTAGGGCAGCAACAGCCTTGGCGAGCGAGCCGTTCTTCGTGTCCGCGTGTCGGATCACGCGCTTCGGGGCGATCTTTTCCCATTCGGGAGCGTAGCGGGTTTTCATTTTAGTTTTGGTACCTGTGCAATGTCTACAAGCTGCTTGGCGGTATCGAGCCGCTTCCGCAGCTCCGAGTAGGCAATATCTTGGACGCGTTTTTTGCTATCCAGCGCCAGCCCCGCAGCCAGTGCGGCGCTCTGGGAGAGGGTCATGAAGACGGGCTCCATGCGGATCGAGCCGTGGGCCACATGCGAGGCGGAGATGCAGATCGGCGCAAACAAGTTCTCACACTCCCCCTTGCGTGGGACAATCGAGCGATACGAGATGCCGTAGGGCCGCGGGGGGACGTGCCAGATCACGCCGTCGCTCACCACAAACCCGCGCTCGGTGACAAAGTGCTGCACCACGTGGGAGTCCATCCCAAACGAGCCCAGCCCGACGGGATCGGGCACGGTGCGCTTGCCCTCACAGTCGTGCTGGGTCATCACGTAGTCCGTGACCATGCGCCGCGCCTCACGGATGTAGATCATGTAGGGCCAACCGCCATTGTCGGGGAACTCGTCTTTGGACAGGCCGTAGGTAGCGACTCGCTTACGGATCGTCTCAGGGACGCGCGGGCTATTGGCTAGTGTCCACAAGAGGCCCCGAATGTAGGTCTGGTGCTCCTGCTCGATCTCTTGGCGGCGCTCGTAGCTGGCCTCCGGGTAGTCCCAGTTCGCACCGGGCAAATCGGAGCCCACGGCGTGCATATTGTTCCAGTCCACCTTGGAGCCGCTCCCGGAGAGCTTCTCGATCAGAGCCGGGAGGCGGGCATCGCCCGCGTCGAAGTTACGGAGCAAGAGCTCATGGTCGAGCGCACGGTAGCCTGCAGGCCTCTCGATGGGAATATGCAGCTTGGGATCGGTGGTCAGGCAGACCCGGTAGTTGTAGGCCTGAATTTTCTTATCGCCCTGGCCATTGGCGAGCCCCTTGAGGGCAAAGACATACGGCAGGAGCCCACTGCTCGGCTCGCCGGGCTTGAGATAGGGATCGACATCGTGAGTGAAGTGGTCTTTATCGCCTTGCGTGTAGTGGACACGGGGCTTGGTATCGCCGCGCCGGACGCCCGCCATGTCCTCGCCGTACTGGCTCTCGGGCTCACGGCCGACCGTGTAGCGCACGCCCGCTGCGGCCATTAAGTCCCCGACATAGGTGGCATCAATGAACATCTTGCCCTGGTAGGTCTTGCCGCTGAGGGTTGTGATGGCCACGACGCGTCGCCCCTTTTTCTTAACCCCTTTGCCGGGCCGACGATCTAGCTTCTCGTTGTAGACCACCTCCACGCCCGCATCAGTGATGAGCTTTTCAAAGACCTGCCGCCCAACATGGGGCTCAAAGCTGCGGACATAGCTGGTTCCGTATGCGGCGGCCACCAGGTCGTAGAACTCTGAGGCGATTCCCCCAAAGGTGGCGCGCTGGCCCAGAAAATCGGTCGCCCCGAGGCCGCTGGCGCTCATGCCGCCCAGAAAGCCTGTCGGATTGACCAAGATCACCGAGCGGCCGTCGCGCTTGGCGGCGACCGCCGCCGTTACTGCTCCGCAAGAGTCGCCATAGACCACTACATCGTAGATCATCAACTAGCCTTTTTACCTTTCTTACTGTGTGACAGCACCAAACGGCCCCTTCTGCTCCAGCCCAAGTGCGGGAAGCCGGCACGGACGAACCAGGCGGCGCAGGCGGCGTAGGCCTTGTCCTCGGTCAGAAAGAAGAGAACGCCGCAGTCGATTCCGCCTTGCAAGGCGGCAAAGAGCGCCTTGGCCCAGGGTTGCGCAGCAATCTTCGCTAGAATCGGTGCCCGATCCGCAGGCGTTCCCCAGATCAATGGTCGCATTGGTGGAGTATGACTCATTATCGCAGGGTCTTTCGGTAGCTATCGCAGCGGGCGCGGAGCGTGCTCAGCGTCTTTGAGTGCGTGGGCGCGCTCGCGAGATCACGCTCTTCCTGCGGGTCGGTCTGAAGATCAAAGAGCTGCTCCAGCGGGGGCTGCTCCTCGGTGTAGCGGATGTACTTCCAGCGCTCGGTGCGGACTCCCTCGCTCTTGGGGATCGGCTTGCGCGGTGGGTCGGTGTTGTAGGTATGCTCGTAGTACCAGTCGTCGCGCCCCTTGGCCTTGGCGTTGCGCAAGAGCGGCTGGAGATCGCGGCCTTGCATACTTTTCGGGATCGGGACGCCCGCCATCGCGAGAATCGTCGGGGCCAGATCAATACTGAGCGCCATCTGCGAGCGCCGCCCTTGCGTAGACTTTGGCAGGCGCGGGTCGCGGATAATCAGCGGGACATGGATCGACTCCTCATACATCAGCCACTTGCCATCAAGGCCGTGGGCACCGTCCATCGAGCCATTATCTGACATATGGATCACGACCGTGTTCTGGTCCAGCCCCTGCTCCTTGAGCGCCCGGCAGATCTCGCCCACCGCCGCATCGGCGCGGCTGGTGTAGGCGTAGGTCTTGCGCAGGGCCGCTTGGTAGGTATCAGGCTTCTCAAACCACTGCGGCATCGCACCCAGGCTACTCTTGACCTTCGCGGGGAGGGCATCAAATGACGACCGGCTGAGACTCTTCGGCGGAGGGATCGTGGCATTTATGTAGGGGTCTTTGTACTCCGGATCGAAGTAGTCCAGCGGCCCGTGCGGCTCTTTTAGCGCAACAACCAGACAGAACGGCTGCTCTGGCTTTGTTTTTGTCTCTTTCAGAAACGCGACGGCTTTCTCGGTCATCACGGTGGTCAAGTAGCGCGGCTTGCCATTGACCATTTGTTTAAACGCAATCATCTGAGGAAAGCCGTACCAGAGATCAAACTGATCGGCGGGAAGGGCCAGGGAGCTATTGGGCTGCGGCGCCCCAATGGCAAACTTGCCCAGAAAGCCCGTGCGGTAGCCTGCCTGGCGCAGGAGTGCGGGAAAGGTCTGCTGCCACTGCGCCGCTGTGAGCGGGGTCTTAAAGTCCTCCACTCCATGGCGGCGCATGTGCTGGCCGGTGTAGAGGCTCGCGCGGCTACAGCAGCAGATCGCGGTGGTGACAAAGGCTTTCTCAAAGAGCACGCCCTCAGCGGCGAGCTGGTCTAGGTTGGGGGTCTTCAGGACAGAGTTACCCGTGCAGCTCAGCCCGTTATACGGCTGGTCATCCGTGAGAAAGAAGACAAAGTTAGGTTTTGTATTCATTATTTTCTCTCTGCCAGCGCGGCAGCTAGCCACGTTCGCAGTGCTACTCGTGCAGGTGTTTCACGCAGTACCCAAGCATCGTTGTGATTCCGAAACGGCACCCCCTGGAAGGTAAAAGGAGCGTGAACGCCACTAGCGGCGATATACGCGCGGGTTGCCTCCGTGCTTCCATCACAGATAAACGAGGGGCGCCCCTTTAGCCGCTTCAGACGCGTCACGGCAGAGGCCATATCGGAGTGGGGGTAGGGCCAGCTTTTCACCCCATCGTAGTGGCTATAGGCGATAAACGCTCGCCAGAGGCTGGCGATCTCGTCGTTGTGTAGGCCTAGATAACCACACGCAATGGCACCTCGTGAGAACCCGGCGAGGATCACCGCGGAGGAATCCCCCCCGTACTGATCACAGACCATGCGGATGGCTGCCTTGCAGTACTCCAGAGTGGCGCTGACGTCGCCCCACCACTGGGTACAGATACGAGTACGCCCCACCTCGATATAGGGCAGGCAGAGCCAGAGAAAGCCCTGACCTGCGGAAGCTCCGTAGCCCAGCTTACTCCCCTCAGGGACACCGTGGGAAACGTCCCCATAGCGGTTGGAGTACCCTCCGTTGCCTGCATACTCGACGATCACCGGGTACTTTTTTCCGGGTTTCCAGTCCGTCGGGAGGTAGAGCACATGGTAGACCTGCGTCCCAGCATATTCCGGCAGAGAGTGCCGCACGCGCCTCCCTGCCTTGGGCTGCTCCTCGGTGAGTGCAGGCAGGGTTAGATCCGCAGGAACAGTGCTGAGATCGGGGAGCTCTTGGCCAATCATGGGGACACATCTTTCACGCACCGAAACCCGACATGGGAGCTGCCCGTGTTAATATCCCCTTTACCACGCCCACCGGGCATGTACCGGGCGCAGTAGGCGTCACAGCAGAGAAACGAGCCGCCTTTTTGGACGCGCTTTTGGATTCCCGGCTCATCAGGATCGAGACTATCTTCGGGGCCTTTGGGGCTTTTCTCGGGGCTCTTGGCAAAGTAGTCTGGGCGGTACCAGTCCGAGCACCACTGCCAGACATTGCCCGCCATGTCGTGGAGGCCAAAGGCATTGGCGGGGAAGCTGCCCACTGGCGACGTGCGCTCAAAGCCGTCGGTCTTGGTGTTTTTGTTGGGAAAGTCGCCGTTAAACGTATTGGCCATCTGCTTGCCGCCCGGCGCGAAGTCATCGCCCCAGAGGAAGGGCTTCTGATCCAGCCCACCGCGCGCGGCAAACTCCCACTCCGCCTCGGTCGGCAGGCGCTTGCCCGCCCACTTGGCATAGGTTGCTGCGTCTTCGTAAGCGATGTGCACCACGGGATGGTTCTCGCGGCCCTTAAGATCGCTCGTCGGGCCTTCGGGGTGTCGCCAGTCGGCCTTGGGAACGTAGCTCCACCACTGCGTCACGTCGTCGAGGCGGACTTCATGGTCGGGCGGCGTAAAGACCACGGCGCCGGGCACGAGCTTGTCGAGCGGGACACCGGGGAACTCTTTAGGGTCGAGGGGCCGCTCCGCAATGGTCTGGTACTGAGTGGCCGTGACGAATTTTTCAAACTGGGCATTGGTGACGGGGTACTTGTCCATCCAGAACCCGTTGAGTGTCACTTTATGTACCGGCTGCGCATCGGCAAAGCGCGGATCGTCGCTGCCCATGCGAAAGCTACCCGCTTTGATGAGAACCATGCCCTCGATGGTCTCTGTTTTGATTTCTGTTTTTGTGCAACCCGTAGTCGTGAACAGAACGCAGCCGAGTAAGAGAGTAATTTTTGTCATCTTGGTGGCTTTGGGTTCGGGACAGCTGGGAGAAACTCCTCCCGACTGATAAATCCATCATTGTTCGTGTCGCGCTGAAGAAACCAGCGCTCGGCCTCCTTGGGCTCGCGGCCCGTGCTAAACTCGGCCTTGCTGAGCTTGCCATCCCCGTTGGTGTCGAGGCGCTTGAACTGTGCGGCGCGATTGGTATTATTTTTGGCTGGAGCCGTCTCGCCCAGCTCGGGGAGTGGGAGGTAGTCAAAGTCTATGGTCATCTTCTCGGCCAGCGCCAGGCGTAGCTCTTTCTCGACACTTGCCAGCGCAGGCTTGCCACTGAGGTTGGTCAGCTCCGACGGGTCGGCCTCTAGATCATAGAGCTCATAAACGGGGCGAGGCGTGGTGAAGTAGGTAGAAGCCAGCCCGGCAGCAAGCTTTCCGGCGGTGTTTGCCTCGGTGATTTCTTTCCAGGCCGCGCCCCCCGCCGAGTCCACAGGGCTGTAGGGAATCCAGGGGGTCGCGTTGTAGATAAACTTATAGCGATCCGTCCGAACGCAGCGCGAGAGATCGTAGCCACTGTTCTTCATTCCGACCGTCACCGGAGCGCTCCCGTGCGGCCCACGCTCCGCAAAAAGCTGCTTGCGCGGGGTGAATGCCTCGCCCTTGAGCAGTGGCAAGAAGCTCACGCCGCTCACTTTCTCAGAGACAGCAAGTCCGGTCGCGGCAAGCAGTGTCGGGGCAAGGTCTTCGCCCGAGAGCAGGGCACGCGACTCACCGCCGGGCTTGACGATACCAGGCCAGCGTACTAGAAACGGCACGTTGAGCCCCGGATCATAGAGCGAGCCTTTGCCATGGGGCAGCGCCTGCCCGTTGTCACCACAAAAGACCACAATCGTATTTTTGTCCAGCCCTCTGTCGGCGAGCAGCGTCAAAATACGGGCGACGCTCGTGTCTACACGATTGACTTCCGCGCAGTAGTCCGCAAGCTGAGAGCGCATTCCGGGCAGGTCAGGAAAGTGTGGTGGGAGTTTGAGGCTGGCCGGGTCGGGGCGAAACGAAGCGGGGGCGTTCCAGACATGGTGCGGGTCGCTAAAGTTCACCCAGAGAAAAAACGGCTTCTCCTTGGGCTTCTTCTCCAGAAACTCCGTCATCTGCGTGACAGTGGCCTCGTCGGAGCCGGTCTTGACATAGTCGAAGCGCTCAGTGAACGTCTTAAGGTTATTTTTAGTTACCAGCCCCCCGAGATCCGCGCCGTCGAGGTGGTACGCGCGCCCACAAACACCCACAAAGTAGCCCGCCTTCTGACGCATCACCTCCGGAAAGGTCTCCACATCCCGAGGAAGCGGCGACGAGAACCTTGTGATCCGAGCCGCCACCGGCGAGCGGCCTGTCAGAAGCGACGCACGCGAGGGAACGCACTGGGGAGCCGCCGTGAAGAACCGATGGAACTTCATCCCCTCCGCCGCAAGCTTATCCAGGGCGGGCGTCTTGACATTCGTATCGCCGTAGCAGCTCAAGTACGGGTAGCTATGGTCGTCGGAAAGCAAAAAGAGCATATTGGGCTTGTTCTGTGCACTTGCCGCCAGCGCGGGAACACAAAGCGCAAGCAGGGCAAGGAATCGTCTTAGCTTCATGATGTCACTGTAGCGGCCAGTTCGGATCGGCGACGCGGGCGGTCTTAAGAAGCATCTCGGCCTTGGCATGCTCTTGCGGACGCTGGCTGGCGAGATTTGTTCGCTCGCCGGGGTCTTTTCCCAAGTCGTAGAGTTCAATGGCCGCATCCGGGCCGTTCTTGACAGCTTTCCAGTTGCCAAAGCGCACGGCTTGAATCGGCTTGCCCTCGTGGAGCTCCCAGTAGAAGTAGTCGCGCTTGGGAGCTTTTCTCCCGCGTAAGAGTGAGACAAACGACTTGCCATCCGTCACAAAGTCTTTTGGGAGCTTAACGCCTGCCAGCTCTGCGGCCGTGGCGGGGAAGTCCCAGAACGCCCACGGCTCACTGCTCACGCGCCCCGACTTCACCACGCCGGGCCAGCGAGCAATCGCGGCCTGACGCAGAGCGCCCTCATACAGCCCACGCTTGAAGCCACGCAGCCCATTGGCCGCTTGCTCAAACAACCGCCCAATCTCGGAGCTGGGGGCATAGGAGGAGCCATTGTCCCCGGCGACAATCACCAGGGTTTTCTCGTCGAGTTTCAGCTCCTTCAGAAGCGCCAGCAAGCGGCCTATATCGCTATCGAGACGCGTCACTTGCGCGGCGTAGGTCTTCTGAAGCGCCGTCCAGGGCTTGTCTTTATAGATTCCGAGATCGTCAATCTCGGCGCGGCCATGGGGAAGCGTGATGGAGTAGAAGAGAAAAAACGGCTGGTCTTTGTGCTCGCGCACCCAGCGCAGTGCCTCATCGGCAATTAAGTTCTGTGCGTAGGTCTTGCCGATGGTTTTTCCATCGTTGCCTGCTAGCTCGAAGCGCTGGTCGTTGTTGTAGAGATAGGTAGGGAAGTAGCTATGGGCGTGGCGCTGGCAGTTGTAGCCAAAGAAGTGGTCAAAGCCCTTCTTCAGCGGACTTCCCGTGGTGTCAAACATCCCCATTCCCCACTTGCCGATACACGCCGTGGCGTAGCCCGCGCTCTTCAGCACTTGCGCAATCGTGCGTGTCTGGGCAGGCAGGGGCATCTGGCCCTCGGGCTGGAGCTCCCGATTAGCGCGAATCGGACTGTGGCCCGTGTGCAGCCCCGTCATCAAGCTGGTGCGCGAGGGCGCACAGACACTGGTGCCGCAGAAGGCTTGCGTAAAACGCGTGCCCTCGGCAGCCATCTTGTCTAGGTGCGGGGTCTGGATGAGCTTCTGGCCGTAGCAGCCCACATCACCCTGAGCGAGATCGTCGGAGAGGATAAAGATAATGTTGGGTTTCATAACGTGATCACGGAGCCGACAGCGGCCCTAGAGTGGTTCCTGCGGCGCACGATACAGGATATTGAAAAAGAGTGCAACTCGTAAACGGCTAGTGGCTCGTTATGGCGTAGAATAGGGACATGGCGCTAAAAGTCTCCACCGCAGCACTCCGCACCTACGACATGCTCAAAGAGAGCCCTCGGGCAACGCCGCGCCGCTCGGATGCGCGTGATCCGGTCGTGCTGGAGCAGATTCATGGGAGGATTCGGGAGCTTTTGGTGAGCTACCGGATCAGTAGTCAGATCGGGCAGAACCGGCAGACCTTTGTCTTCTGGAGTGAGATCGAGCCCTTGGTGCGCGAGGGCACGTTCGACGATTTTTTGTGGATGCTGTAAAGATTGGTATAGATTATGCGTATAGTCTCAGGCAAAGGAACCTGAGCTATGAGTGCTGTCCCTCTCTCACCCTCCGCCACACCGGAAGAAATCTACCTGAGCCGCCTGATGGCGGCACGTCTTTTACTGCCAACGAGCGTTCCCGGTATCTACGGACGTGGCGCACGCTTTGTCCAGGTGCTGGAAGGGCTGGAGCGCAGTATCACGCAGCTAGGCCGAACCGAGAGTACCCATGTCTGGCAGTGTCCCCCGATCTTGCCCCACACCGCCGTCGAGAAGTACACTCGCTCCTGCGCCTTCCCCCACCCACGCACGAGTCCGGAGGCGAATCTAGGCGACCTGACCCTGGCTCCCTCGGCCTGCTGCTATGTCTATCCCACGCTCACCGGCACTCTCGCCGCAGCCGGCTGCACGATTGACATTGAGAGCTGGTGCTATCGCAGTGCTGCCTCGCTCAACCCCATGCAGATGCGTGCCTTTCGGATGCGTGAGTTTGTCTATGCGGGCACCGAAGCGCAGGCGCAAGGCTTCCGCGAGAGCTGGGTCGTCCAAGCGCAGGCGTTTCTGAGCGCTCT
>Ga0315904_10003627_pt1 | contig 22546 bp, 21 predicted proteins | sample LakEriMetagenome_6_FD_203529 | JGI IMG/M metagenome (GOLD analysis project Ga0315904, IMG submission 203529) | Freshwater fungal communities from buoy surface, Lake Erie, Ohio, United States - Buoy 12 MA120 | ecosystem: Environmental > Aquatic > Freshwater > Lake | place: USA: Lake Erie, Ohio... | reverse complement strand
CCACCACTTTCAACACCTTCAATATCATTTATACTTTGCTGTAATGTATTAATACTATCATTAGTGGAGTTAAAACGGCTATTTATATCTGCAGTTGTTGTATAAAATCCTAAAATTGCGTTAACACTGATATCAACATATGATTTTACAAAAGAGGTTGTAGCAACTCGTGTCGAAGTATCCGTAATTAGTTGTGTAGTTGCTGTGGCATTACCTAAGAGAGGTGTATCCAATAATATATTTACACCATTCACTAAGTAATTTGAAGTTGTATTAATATTTCCATTAATATCAAGTGGGTATGAAGCACTTGTTTTACCAACTGCTAAATTACCCAAATTGTAATATAAATTAGTAGACCCACCTGATTGAAAATTAAAATATGAAGTTCCAGTATAACCAGTCGGACCAATATCGCCTAATAATGGAATTGTTGTTTGAATATTTGTTGGTTGCGCACTTGAAAAATGAAAAGTAATTGGATCTGTTGAACCTATATTATCTGAACCAATTGATATTTTTATAAACAATTGTTTAGAATAGCTGTTCAGAAATCTAGTAGAAATCTTATTTTCAATTGAATATTCTGTAATTACAGTGCTTGTCAAATATTTTTTTACACTTGACCCTATCATTGTTATTTCATAATTTCCGGGGTTTGTTTCAATATTATAATAGAGACTCCATAAAATATAATTTTGGGCAAATGTACTATTAGGACATGACGCATAAATATTCATATTCCATATTCCACCTGGAATAAAGTTGTTTGTAATAGTATTTGGTTCAATCAAAAATGCTAATTTATTTTCGTCAGTGGCACCAGTAAATATTACACTATGTTGACCTATTCCGGTCAATGCCTGCGTAAAAGTGCTATTTGTATTATGTGTTCTTTCGGCTAAATAATATGTTTTTGATCCTATTACATTAAATGTCTGTATAATAGAACGATTATTATAGTTCAAGAAATATACTAAACCTCCGCCAACACCTTGGTAACCAGTTGGACCTGTATCTCCATTAGTTCCATTAGTTCCATTAGTACCTGCTGGACCTTGAACTCCTGCTGTTCCTTGGGGACCTTGAACTCCTGCTGTTCCTTGGATACCTTGGATACCTTGGGGACCTTGAACTCCGGCTGTTCCTTGGATACCTTGGATACCTTGGGGACCTTGAACTCCTGCTGTTCCTTGAGGACCTTGAGCTCCTGCTGTTCCTGCTGTTCCTTGAGGACCTTGGGGACCTTGAGCTCCTGGGTCACCTTTGTCACCTTTAGTCGATGCAGCACCTGCTGGTCCTTGAATACCTTGAGGCCCTTCTGGTCCTGCTGGTCCTGCTGGTCCTGCTGGTCCTGCTGGTCCTGCTGCTCCTTGGGCCCCCGGAGCCCCTGCTGTTCCTGCTGTTCCTTGAGGTCCTTGGGCCCCCGGAGCCCCTGCTGCCCCTGCTGGTCCTGCTGGTCCTGCTGGTCCTGCTGGACCTGCTGGACCTGCTGGTCCTGCTGGACCAGGTCCAGAACCATCAGCATATATAATTGTAGGTTCGGCTTGTTTTGATGCGTTAAACTCCGAAGCGCTAACACCAACTGGTACAAACTGTTGTGCCACACCACGAGAAACCAGATTTTGTGTATATACTTGCGTATTTATTGCTGCTGTTTTTTTATTGATCATAACACGCTATATAAATAATAAGTAAATATTTAATTTACTTATTAACCACGCAATTATAATGGATAATGCGTATTTATTATGTATATCACGGATTTGGGCCGAGATTTGATAATATCATTGACTGTTGTAGTGGTTGGAAATTGCGTTTTTCCAAATACATCTTGTAGTAAAATCCATTCAAATATGCCACCTGGATAAATCCACACATTGCGAAATCCCAGTGTCAGTAGTTGGGCGCGTTTTTTTGCTAGACTTTCATAATCATCCGTGTTTTTTCCATAAATGATAATATTTGTATCATATTCGCGGTCATCCAATAACCTGTTTATCCGTAGCGTTTCATTTGAAATATAGGTTGTTCCACTGATTAAAATAGTTTCATCATCCATTGTATGTATCAATATGCCATTTTTTATGGACAATCCTCTCTGTATATCTTCGTAATTTGCTGTTATTTGTGTCGTTGAACCGGTGTTTCCCATTGACTTAGAAAGGCGCATATACTTTATATTTTTTGTTAATGTTTTTCTGTCGAGTTTTCCGCACCCTATGGCCCGCCCTATGGCTTACGGCCCGCCTATGGCTTACGGTCCGCCTATGGCTTAAGCCGCCCCTACGTTTGCGTTTACGTGTTTGTGTTACATACATGGCGCGCCTAAATGATGAATCTTCATCTACACGTCCTTCGCTCACTAATGATAGAGGTGTCCCACTAACAACATAATTCTTGTATAAATTACCAAGTCCATTTCGAACAATGTTTGATTTTGAAAAAATCGAATAATCATGCGTTGAAAAGTCTTTCATCAATTTACCACAAATGGTTTGAATGGTTCTGAACATAGTATCACGATTTGGACTATACCCGGCCATAATATCGAATGATTCAACCAAAATGCCATTTTCACGATTGAAATTATGAAAAATGTTGGCCGCGCGATTATCTACTAGAAACGTATTTGCCCGAGTATATTTGCCCGGATACGCTTCATATACACGCCGCAAATCTTTCTCTTCGCGTCCATTTGCTAAATCCACCTCTATTTCTTCGCGGGAATAAACAAATACGAAAGGGCTCGTTTCCAGTCCAGCATATTTTGTAATTTCTCCATCGATAAACTTGGAATATGTTTTGTTGCCGTATGTCCATATAGCAATGTCAATGTTGTGGGATTTCGCGAACCGTATAAAGTCTTTGAGTCCCGGGCGAAATAAGACAATGTGCGATTCCGATTCATGTGCGTCGATTTTATTGGGGAATAGTTTTTTATAAGAATGCCATCGATGGATGCTGTTTTCAGTATGCAAATACTGAATCATTGTTTCATCAATATCGAATATAATACAAAATGGAGGTGGGTTGTGCTTATTCATAAAATGATATAAACGGGTTTTGTATATATATACAGAATAGAATGCTTGTTGCCTCTACCAATAGTTGTAATGTGTGCTGCTGTAAATACAATAAATCCACGCACAGCACCGTAAAATGCTATTTTCCAAGTTGCTCTTTTGAGGCATGTAAAGAATGTGTGCGGACATACTTAACTGGCACCACGAATGACCCACATTGTATGAAATGCCGCAACAAATGGAACATTGAATTTTCCAAATCGGCATTGAACGCATCTTTTATGGAGAAAGATTACCGGCAACATCGCCGCACCATATTGACCGACATGGCCATCGCAAAAATCCCCGAACATTATGAAGGTGCATTGCGGTACGCAAAAATCTCGGATTCGGATAAACGAATGGCGGAAATAATGGTACAAATCGATGAACATCGGACGCAAATACACGAATTGTATCGCGAATACAATACAATTGCCAATGAAATGGGGAATCCGTCGAATACGGCTCGAAAGTTTGTCATGCAGTGTCAAACTGCGGGATGCCGTGGAATGTTGTCGACGCAATACAAATGCGACCTTTGTTCTAAATATACTTGCCCCAAGTGTTTTGTGGCAATTGAAGGCGAAAAAGAGGCGCATGAATGTAAACAGGAAGACGTGGATACAGTAGAGGAGCTTCGCAAAAATACGCGCCCGTGTCCCAATTGCGGCATGCGCATTTCCAAGATTGACGGATGCGACCAAATGTGGTGTATCGAGTGTAAAACCGCATTCAGTTGGAGCAAGGGTACGGTTGAACGCGGGGTTGTCCATAATCCGCACTATTATCAGTGGATGCGGGAGCGCGGAATCACTGAGCCTGCTGCGCAATGTGGTGGTGCGACGGCTTTCAATGTGAGCGCCAGGCGTATTTCCGATTTATTGTCGGATTGTGTCAGTTCGCGTCGTGTTCCGCGTGTTTTTTGCGAAGTATTTGAAAACGAAAAAGGGTTATTGGGTGTGAATCCGGAAACATTGGGACGAAAAGATGTCGCGATGCGCAGTTTAATTGAAAAATATATGCCATTTTATGAGAGTCGCGTAAAACCCTACGTGGCTCAAACTGAATTGATGAATAATGCTATAATTGCCAATTTGCGGTATTTGACCAATTTCCACAGATACGTGATTCATATTGAACAAGTTGAAATGAACCCGTTGGCTAACAATATTCGTGCTCGAGGCGAAAATCACCGGATGATTTATCAATACATTTTGAACCAGGTTGATAAAGAACAGTTGGCGGATGATTTGATTCGCACGGATAGTATGAATATGAAAGACCGCGCGTATTTGGATATTTTGGATGCGTTTGTCATGGTGGGGAAACAAATCATGATTGATTGTTTGGCGGAAATGACGGAAAAACGCGACCCGCAATGTATGGCAATGTATGAAAAGTTTGAACACGGAAACGACAATCTTAAATACAATAGCACCAAGTTTATTTCGCAGTTTGTGATTTATGAATGTTCGTTTACGTGTGAAAAAATGGCGAATTATCACAAGATGATGCTGGATATTACGAGTAAATATATGACCGTTATTAAGAAATATTGCGCGTATTCTACAGGAGAGGCGTTGCGGTTTCTTTTGATATACAATAGTAAGAAGTCGTTGCCATTGTGGGATTATATGGAAGGCCGGTCGGTTTTTCAACCGTTCAAAAACAAGACGCAAATACAACAAATATTGGAATATCACAAGACGACGTTGGATGAATTGAATCGCAAAGACGCGTCAACGGCAGAAGCAGCAGAAGCGGCTGCAGCTGTAGAACTTGAAAATGTGTTTATTCCGAATGCTTAGATGTAGGAAGAGAATTAGTATTATACATTTGGAATATGTCCAAATGTGTAATTAGATTATTTGTTGTTGTGGTATTTAGGTCTTTGATTGGGCCTGGAATTATCATTTTGCCTATGATATATTCTATTGGTATTTGCATTGGCATTGGCATTGGCATTGGGTTGATTCGATATCAGCTCCGCAATATGTGTATATTTCCCCGAGACCACTTGTTTCACAGGCTCCCACATCCGGAACTTGCGATTAAATACACATTCGATTTTGTGTTCCCGAGCCAAATCCACGTATTTGTCCACACGCGTATCTTGGAAACATTCTTCGTCGTCACTTTCTTCGCCATAATCAATATTGATATTTTCCCTGATTTTGCGAAATAACGAGTTCATAGTTTTGCTTTGAGTCCGGGTTCCAATATATGCCACGCCAACATAAACATCGGGCTTCTCTTTTCCGTAGGCAAATAAATGATACACGTCGTCGCGAATATCGGCCATCGCACGGAATATTGCCTGGTGCGAATATACTGGAAGACGATAGTCGCAATCAGTGCGCGGGACAAGCATATCCATTGACGGCACCTGTTCCACAATTGGTTGCGGTTTCTTATATATGTGATTCAAATATGGCGCTACATAACCAGTTGAGCGGAATTGGATGTGGTGGCTCATATATTTGGCGGATTTGGTGATTGATTCATAGAATGGAAGCGAATCCAGTGCCGCGTCGTTTACTACGCGCATATAGGGTAGAGCAACCAAGAGTTGGTCTTTGGCTGCGACTATATGTTGCGACGGCACATTCTTCGTGAAAAAATACTGTAAAAATGTGAGCTTTTCGCCGAATAACATCCGTTTCATATCGGTGCCCTCATAGTGGTAAATGTCCTCGACGACGAATATTTGGTTTGAGTCTGGCTCTTGTACTATGGTCCCGTACAACAATGTGCCGAAATAGGTGTCTACACGCAATGACGGAACGTTGACGCGAGTCATTTTACAGATTTGGCGGGATTTGTTGAGATCGATTAAGATGGCAATATCTTCGGTGTTGTCGAATGTGAACCAGATGAGCTGTTTTTTTCCCGCGGGAATAGACAAGCAAACGTCGTATATAGGAGGAACTTTCTTATGCGCAAATGTTTCATAAGAAAGTTCGAAATGTGGGAAACGATGTAATATGTGTGAATAATCCATTATATTAGTATGTTTGATGGGTTTATATTGTTTGGTTATATTAATTATAGATGTTTTCATCATTAAGCAGTTTAGGGGGAATGGTAAAACAAACATATTCGGTACCAAGTACTTTTACAATTAGTCCTACTGTTGACGCAAGTTATGTAACAATTTTTGGTTATGGTAGCTATAACGTATATACTTTTACTAATACAACAGCAAACTTTTATACAATAACAAAGAGTGGTACTTCGTCTGCCACAATTTACTATATGTGTGTAGGAGCTGGTGGTAGTGGATGGGTTGCTGGTGGTGGCGGAGGACAATTTCAAGAAGGCAGCGTTTCTGTTGTAAATCCACAAACAATGACATTGAGTGTTGGAGCAGGAGCAGCCGCAGGAAATCGAGGTAGTAGTTCTACAATAATATTTTCAGTAGAAACCGCAAACAATATTACAAGTTTTGGCGGATTTGCTGGAACAGCAGCATCGGGAGCGGGAGCGGGTGGAACTAGTGGAGATAATGTTAATGCTGGTGGATCTACCGCCTCTTATGGTGGTGGCGGTGGTGGTGCCGGTGGAGTAGGCGCAAATGGGTCTTTGGGTGGATACGGAGGAGATGGTGGATTACCAAAGAAACCTATAGTCGCGGGTATTTCGGCTGTTTATCCAAATACATGGTGGGCTGCTGGCGGTCCAGGAGGATATATAGCAGGTAATTCATATGCTGGTGCTGGTTCTGGAACCGGTGGATATGCTTCTGGAAAGGGTATATCTACAATTTATCCTGGATACAACACAACTATTGCTAATAATCCAAATGCTAGAAACAATACAGGTAGTGGCGGAGGTAGTTCAAATCCACAAAATACGGGCGGGTCCGGAATTATTGTATTGGCACTTCCCGTACCACCAACGGGAGTGATTAATTCACGTGTGATTGTTGTTGGCACAGGCTCAGTTATTGCAACAAGTCCAACAGGAACTAGTTGGACTGCTATTACTCCTACTAATAATCTTGGTGGTATTACCACCCCCCTGGGTGTAGCATATGGCAATGGAACATGGGTTGTTGTTGGTGAAGGCTCAAAAATTGCGTATAGTACAAATGGAACTAGTTGGACAGCTGCTACTTCTATCGGTGGTATTACTCGTGCCACATGCGTAGCATATGGAAATGGAACCTGGGTTGTTGGTGGAGAAACCATTCCAATTTTGTATAGTGTAAATAATGGAGTTGATTGGAATGCTGTTCCTAGTGGTTCAAATCGTGGTGGTATTAATGATGCAAAAAGTGTGGCATATGGAAATGGAATATGGGTTATTGTTGGTAGTGGAATTGCATGGAGCAATAATGGAATTATTTGGTATGCTGTTTCAAGTGGCAATGCGGGCGGTATTACTTTTCCCCGTGGTGTAGCATATGGAAATGGACGTTGGGTTGTTGTTGGTCAAAACACAATGATTGCGTACAGTACAGATAACGCACTTACTTGGACAGGAGTTCCTGCTGGTTATACATCTCGTGGTGGTATTACTGTTGGACAAGGTGTAGCATATGGAAATGGACGTTGGGTTGTTGTCGGACAAGGCTCCGGTATTGCGACAAGTACAAATGGAACTAGTTGGCAAGCAGTTACTGGAACAAATCTGGGTGGTATTTTTGAGGGACTTAGTGTAGCATATTCTGATAATCATTGGGTTGTTGGTGCTACAGGGGGCACTGGAAACACAAAGATAGCATACAGTATAGGTGGAACAGAATGGATTGCTGTTACTGGAACAAACCTTGGTGGTATTACTACTGGTTCAGGTGTAGCATTTGGATTGTAATTTGTCCTGAGTCTCTGTCGGTGGTTCTGGTATAGCAATTGTTTGGTTTACATACCCATAAACAACGGGTATCATGTCTACATAGCCAAGTATTCCTCCTCGGTCAATTCATCTGAGCACTCCACCAGTATTGGTTCCGGTTTCTCTTTCTTAGCCGCCTTTGGTTTTTGTACGGGCTTTGTTTTTGCCGGCGCTTTTCCCTTTGCCTTGGGTTTCACAATTTCTTCCTCTGAGTCGTCCGACTCTACATCTTCTTCGGAATCGTCATCATCATCTCCTCCGGAACCATCATCATCCGAATCCACAACAAAATCGTCTTTCACATATCCATCTTTGGTTTTTGGCAACCCGACAACTTCGTCATCGGATGATTCGATTTCCTCATCTTCAGAATCCACATCTTCGAATCCCCCATACAAATGCTCCATAATATCTTCAAAGTCTTTTACGGACAAATCCGCCACTATACCATTCTCGATATTTAGGACAACACAACTGCCAAAAAAAAGCGTATTGTCCATCGGCGGCGGAAACTCATATTTGTTCTCCGAATTGGCGCGACCCGCCGTTTTGCCATAGAGGCACAACTTGTATTCGATTTCGTTGAATGCGACGGACCAAGTATGGGCAAGGGCAAACCCGTCGATGCTCTTGAACCCGCATTTTTTACAAAGGGCTTCCAAATCAAGGCCATCAGTTTTAATTGACTTGAGCTTTCCGGATTTGTCGACAAGTATAAGCGAGGGCATTTAGATGGTTATTTTCTGAGATATGCGTTTATATGGTTTTGGTTGTATTTTTGATTTTTTGTGCGTCTAGTATATAATGCCACGAAAACAACAACGCGGAGCTGGGCTTTTTGATTTCATGAACTCGGATCCCAAGAAAAAGATAGAGACAAATACCAAAAAAATAGAGGAGTTGGAGAAAGATTCAGAAACAAAATGCGAAGCCATTAAGAAGGCGAATGATGAGAAAATCAAAAGTCTTACTAATGAAAATGCCAAATTACAAGCTCAAGTTGATGCGAAAGCCAATGAGAAGCCTTCCGAGTCAATTGCATCTCGATTCTCAAACTTGTTTTCTTTTGGCAAATCGGCATCAGAACCTGAGGCCAAGGCATCCGAGGTCAAGCCTGATGATGTAAAGTTAGAGAAACAGGTCAAACCTGTTATAAAGGAAACTGTCAAACCAGATGATGTAAAGTTAAATGAACAGTCCAATCCTGATGATGTAGGCCAAAAGCCAGGCAACAGACTTTTCGGTGGAAGAAAATCAAAGAAACAAAACCGCAAGTCCGTGGTCGCTAGTAAAAGTAAGAGACGCAAGTCAAATAAAAAGTAAAGCGCGTTTTAACATATATCAAAAATACCATCACTTTTGATATATGGTGTTCAACATCGTGATTGTATCTGTATTGGTCATTTTAATTATCCATTACTCAATTGATTATTTGAAGTCTTTCATAAACCCATTGCCACCAAGTTTAGAAGACCTGAAGTACAAAAAATACAAGACAATTATTGATGAAATCACGAGACCCAAGGTCGAACCTGTGTTAGACTTAGACCAAGGTTCTGAACCTAGTTTGGGGTCAGAGCTTAGTCCGGGGTCGGACCCCGATCTACAATCATATTTTCAAACCATGTACGATTTTAATTCAATTATGGATTTCAACCAATAAACAGATTTTTATGAAGGGGTTTATATTAAGGATTTATAATTGTTGGCACTATCAAATCAATATTGTTGATGAATATTTCCAGTGATTGGACATTGTTCGCCGCCGAATTATCGGTACACAAAAAATCAATAATATCCATCACCACTTTGATTCGTTCTGATGTCCAAATGCCATTGAGAGAGGCAATCGACGCCACGTCGTAAACGGCCGTCATTGCGTCTTTCTTGAAGAGGCGGTCGTTCATATATTCATCTAAATAGTTCTCAATAATATTGATGTAAAGGTTTAGACATAATACGATGACCGGACACGCCTTGTAAGTTTCTTTTAATCGTTCTAGTCCCGCAATGGCACATTGGAATAGCTTGCGGATATTAGGCGTTTTGTCGCGGAATCGCGGATTTAGGAAAGTAGAACACGCGAGTTGGATTGGATTGTATAAATACTGTAAGTCCGTTTTGCCGGAGTTGAAATATATGCGACATAGAGCTTGGAAAGGTCCCGGTTCCTGGATGAAAAAAACATTATTGCCTATGCGGATTTTGGTGCCGACGGATTTGTTGCGCAAGATGGCGAGTTTCACAATGACAGATAGAGGGTCCAAGATATACAGGCGATAATTGATGTTTTTGGGATTGTCGGGGATATCGACGATGCCGGACATATATATTTCGGATGGCAAAAATCTTTATGCTGTTCATAAATGAATTGGTTTTCCATCGTAGCGGAGTTTGACAGGACATAGTGCTTTACATATTTGGTCAAGTTTTTCACCAAGAATTAGTCGTGGCTTTTCATTTACAGGTACATGCGGATTTATAATATCTTCATGCCTCCATCCATTTTCACAAAATGTGGAGTTGTATTTTAGACAAGTTTCATATATTTTTGTTGTCAAATATATGAAAAAACATTTTTTTGTTATTTATGGGTGTTCTGCGACTACATTTGAATCTGCTTCTTCCTCCTCTTTTTCTGCTTCTTCCTCCTCTTTTTCTGCTTCTTCATAATCTGAACCCATGATTTCCTTCTCATATTCCTCCCAATCATTTGCATTATAGAGAGGGTCGGCACAACCAAAATACTCTACAAGCGCATGGAAGCAATCCGGTACACTCTCAAAACAAAACTCTTCGGCTGTATCGTACAGACTCTGACAATCGTCAAAGTACTCGCATATTTCTTCACCATGTCGGTCCTGGATTACAGAGAGGTAATTCTTCAGTTTTGAAACTCTTTTCGAAAGTGCCTTGTTCTTCTTCAATAACTCGCGATTGATTTCCTTTAGCAGTTTGATATCGTTAACTTGGTCCATATGTAGCATTTACTATATTTGCATAGTGTGTTTATATGTGTATAAAAACAACATACTAATAATCATACAACTATGATTATTGGTCTTTGTGGTGCCCAAGGTTCCGGTAAAGATACCGTCACCAATATTCTCGTTACCAAATACGGATTTGTTCGCCTATCTTTTGCCGATGCGCTTAAAGATGTGGTTGCCATTTTATTCTCTTGGCCGAGACACATGTTAGAGGGAGATACCCCAGAATCCCGGGCATGGCGCTTAGCACCAGATGCAGAGTGGTCTCTGAAAACGGGGATTCCCGGATTTACTCCGCGCAAGGCCCTCCAAATGGTCGGCACAGATTTGATACGAGACCATATTTATATCAATTTGTGGATAGATATTGTGGAAAAACGGATTGCCATGATTTTGGCGGCGAATCCTAAGGCCAAGATTGTGGTCTCTGATTGTCGATTTACCAATGAAGTCGCCGCGGTAAAAAAGTTTCCTGGAGCCAGGCTTGTCCGGATTGTGCGACCAGAATGCGAACCGTTGAGCTCCCACTCACATTTGAGCGAGACTGTGGATTTGAGCGAGAGTGTCGATATTACGCTGGTTAATAATAGCACCATAGAGGCGTTAGAACAGTTGGTGTTTAATTTGCGGATCTATATACATAATTAGTTGCATTGGTTAAATTAATATTTGTAGCTAATAACATATATTTACCATCAGCAGATAAGTTTGGAGATAAAAAATTATTACCAGTTCCAGCGGCATTAATGCCCGTTGTCACGGTTGTCCATGACTCTCCATAATTTTTTGATATTTGCATATTTGTATTTCCTGTATTTACAACAATTAAATATTTTCCATCTAGCGACATTCTTTTTCCAGAAATATTGGTACTATTATATTTGGATGTAAATGTTGCTCCAAAATCTGATGAGATATATACATTAGTTGTGGTTCTAAGACTAACATATTTTCCAGTATAACTACATTCTAATGTATTAGAACCCGTTACTCCAGATGAATCAATCCAAGTAAGACCATAATCATTCGAATATCTTAAAATGGTTGAACTATTGACAAACATATATTGGCCATTCAGTGACATTGCTACCCCCACCCCAAACGAGGGGGTCAGGGTCGAGCTTAATCCTGATAATCCACCAAGTTTAGAAGTATAGGTTACTCCTAAATTATTACTTACATAGATATTTGTTGATGAAATTGCCAATTGATATTTTCCGTCTTGTGAAAAAGCTGCGGATATAATTGAAACTGATGATAAATCACTTGGAATTGCAAAACTTGTACCCGAATTGCTCGATATATTCAATCTATTTGTACTTGAAATATATCCATGGTAGGTTTCATTTTGTGAAAAAAAGTAATAATTTGGCTTTGGATCAAATGCAACACTAAAATTTGCGCCAAAATCTGTCGATTTATACATTTTACCTGTAAAAGTTGGTATAAACACATATTTTCCAGAGTACGATATATATACGGTAAAATATAGATCTACTACTGAACTTTTTAATGACCATGTTGAACCATAATCATTTGAAACAAAGATACCATTTAAATTATATGTTGGAACAACTTGGTATTGTCCTAATCCGGAAATACCTGAACCCAAAAAACTATAATTTGGTGCGGTAACCGTTGAAATGGTTGAGTTTGTCCAATTCCCTCCGTAATTTGTTGCTGAATCCGTAGTTAATCCGGGTAATGTTATACTCAGAATTTTAGCCGGGGGGGGGGGTTTAATGCCATTTAAACTTCCAAAAAACATGTGATATATATTTGTAAGTATAAATATATATTTTCAATTCTGCTTCCAGTGCTTGCCACAATCCAGGCAAGTGATGAAAATCGTGGACGGCTCATCCGCCGAGCGGGTCTGTAATTCGTAATAAGTACAACGCTTGGATTTACATTTCTTACACGTGAACATTTCGGTCATTGCCTCGACATTGACATTGTACTTGTTGCTGTCGCGCTTGATTTTTGCGTCAATCATCGTGCGCCAATGTTCGGGGTTCATTTCCTGGTGAGTCATGAATGCTAGTGTTTTGGGACTGATGTCTTCATTTTTCAAGAGCTGGCGAAGATTCTCGTTCTTCAAATTGATGTAAATGGTTCGGAGACGGTCCATGTATATGGTGGTAAATGAAGGCACGTCCCATTTTTTGATTACTTTCAGATTGGATGCCTCTTTGATGGCATAATTGTAGGCGCCGATTTCCACATTTGCCAGAATTGTTGAGTTCATGTCTTTGCCATAGATGGCAATTAATTTCGAGCGAACATTTTCGCGAAAAACGGCGGGATTCTTGATAGGTTGGTTGGACATTGTTTATTTAAGAGAGGATACTTTATGTTCTTTCATGAAGTAAACCGTGTGGCAAATCAATTTTTCGGTAGATGAAAACTAAGAGTTTTCATCTACAGAAAAACACTTTGAATACAAAACATAAATGTTTTGTATCCAAACAATTTTTCGACACGCCCGTTGGGCGTGTTCAAACAACAATCTTGTTTTTATCCGGTAAAAAACAGCGCCTCTCTTCCAAATCCACTATATAATATTCTCAAGGTCTGCCAAGCGCCAGTATTCGCATCCATTATTCGGCAACGGTCTTCGAATAATCATCGGGATTTTCTTCTGTTCAAACTCCATTAGTGCAATCACATATCCATCCAGGATTTCATCGCTAACCACTACAAATGGTTTTGCCCCTGCGTTGATTTGTTTGGCACGTTCACCTAAAGCCTTTGCCTTCTCATATTTTGTGATAAACGGCAAAGTCTTGTGTAATGGGTCGATTATGATTCCGCGTTCATTTCGCACAATATTACACATTGCCTCTACTTCGTGGTAATTGTGAATCATTAATTCGGGGTGATGTTCTGTAATGACGTTTTTCCGAACTTCATTGTTGAACTTTTGGAGTTTGATTTCTTCGTTGTCATCGTCTTCATCACTTAGTTCTAGTTCATCTTCGTCGTCTTCGCCAATAAATTGAGCACCTGTTTTTTTTTCAAATAGTTCGTCGTCGTTGTTGGACCCAGATTCCCAACTTCCTTCATCGCCATCTTCATCTTCGTCACTGAGTTCCTCAATTTCATCGTCATCGTCATAGTCGCCAACTCCGCCTACTTGGGCGACCCCTGCTGCCTTCTTTACTTTGCTTATGTATTTTAAATCGGGGGCATCATCATCATTGTTATCAGAATCGGAACCTCCAGAACTGCTTTCGTAATCGTCGTATTTTTTATCAGCCATTTTGTATTATAATTTATATAATCATTTATATTTTAAATCAATTTTTTGATAACTTCCCCCATTTGGGGGAAGTTACCAAAAAACACCGTTTGTAAAAACGTACCGTTTTTACAGCACGCAATTTTTTGAACATACAAAACCCGATGGGTTTTTGTATGTTTGAAAAACACTTCAAGCCGACCCCTGCGGTGTCGACTTTAACAATTTTTTGATAACTTCCCCCAAATGGGAGAAGTTGTCGAAAAACACCTTTTGTAAAAACGGTACGTTTTTACAGCACGCAATTTTTCGAACATACAAAAACCCATCGGGTTTTGTATCTTCAAAAAACACTTTAAGTCGACCCCCTGCGGTGTCAACTTTAACAATTTTTTGATAAAAACACCTTTTGTAAAAACGTACCGTTTTTACAGCACGCAATTTTTGCAAAACTTATAAGTTACACAAAAACCCATAGATGTCTCAAATAGTATTCTAAAAATAAATTACAATCTTTACACATTTTGCATCAAAGATGCGCAAAGTAACGGTTCCACCCCCCCCCTTCGAGGGGGGGGCTCCTGAATCCCTTAGAGATGTATGACGAGCATCCGCTTGGCATAAGCACTTTGAGAAACCGAGTAATATATACAACAATTACAAATATGGATTTTCTTTTCCTAAATTCGGATACAGTTCAAGCAATTTTTTTTTAACATTTATGCCTGGCTGGTGTGTTCCAAAAAATGGTTCAACAAATGTATGATGTAATGAAAAATATCTGGATATATTATCATCTCCAACTGGTAATCCGAGCCGATAACAACCTATTGTAAAATAAACGTCTTCCGCATCAGTTTCCATTTTTGTAGATAGTATATTGCTTCTCGCACTACAACCCGGAGGAAAAGCATCAATTATTCTAATAATATCTTGCCGTTTTCTCAAAGATAATCCTCCATTAAAGCATTTTATAGTTGGAAAAAAACCATCTCTTTCTAACTCAACCCACCGACATTCCATATTACCTCCAATATAACTCTTATCTAAGTTTATAAAAAAATTAATATCAATACCATCCTCAAAAACCCAGGTATCTACTTGCGCAGTTAAAACATATTCTCCGGTAAGACTTTCCCATAGCGATTTTTGTTTCAAAAAATTGCTGTATTCCGAATGATGTTCAAAATTATAAACATCTAGTTCTCGCAGTTCTACGCAATCCGCGATGCCCAATTGTTTTAAATAATCTGCAGTATCTTTTCCGCAATAAAAAACATAGTTCCACGAATTTCCCAAAACGCGTATATATTGATTTAATATGGGAACACAATAATCAATTGGGCGTGGATCTATAAACAATACGGTATTTTTATTCATACTGCCAATAAATATATATATATATAACGCTCATTGTATATATAAATAATATACAATGTTGAAAATCGCAATTATCGGCACTTTCAAGTTTCATTGGGAATGTGTTGGATTCATATGCGAATTATTTCAAAATAATAAATATTTACAGGAGCCAAATATAGAAATAAATGTATATTTCATAGAAGAATATTTTGGGTATGTACAATATTTTCAACAAAATTATAAAAACATCAATATTCACACTGAATTTTATCTAGAGGATATTGTTAAAAATAATATTATTATAAAACTAACATCTAACGACCCGATTATGCATGACGAAAAAATAATATCAATTCTTCATTTATATCAATGTCAAGACATCTCCGAACGATATATTGTATTGTCGCCATTCATAACTGAAAATAATAATATAATCGCGTTTTCTACAGAAAACCCACAATTTATAAAACCAGGTAAAATAAATTATATATTTCCACTGTATTCTGGAATTGTAAACCGGACTGTAGAAAAGATAATAACATATATTGGATATTTTAAACAAGAATATATAGACGCCGATTTAAAACAATTTATTTTAAATTCCCAAGAGTATGAATTTTACTTTATATCTCACAATTTGGATATAAAACAGTTTGGCTCCATGACAAATGTAAAATGTTTTCCCGATTGTAATGCGACAGATCTAGTTCAATTGGTTTGTCGTAGTAAATTTATCTTACATAGACACGTTAAATATTCCAATGTAGACAGATTTTCGGGTGCTTTATCTATTGCGGTTTCTCATAGGAAACCGTTAATTTTAAATAAATATTTTTCTGATGTATATAATTTACCGGCAATTACATATGATTCTGGGTTTTGCGAAGTTTCTGAAAAAATAAATAGTATGACAGATAATGAATATATGTTAGAGCTGGATAAAATAGATGTTTTTATTGCGAAACAAGATGATTATAACAAACAAAAAATTGTATCTATTATATACCAGTGAAAATATATACATTTGCGCTTTTACACCATTGAACATTTATAGAGGTATAAACCCGACGTCGTTTTCACAAGTTATGAGATGTGTAAAAAACATTGTATATGCCTGTTATTTGTATTTTGACGCCCTTATTTGTTGTCGTCTGTCTTCCATGTGGTATTACAATTTTCGCAAATATACAAGTATTTCATGTTGTCGTCATCATAGCGGAGGTAAATGATGCTGGAATTATCTTCATCTGCTGATGCCGCCGATGCCGATGCCGATGCCGACTCCTTTTTCCCGCAACTCTCATTCGGGCATTTCATATTGGTGATTCGCGGAAGCGTATTGTCATGCTTGATGTATCGATTTATCATATGACTAAATTGCTGCTCCGACTTCTTGTAATCGGTCCGCAATACAACTACGCCATTCTCGGCGGGTTCATTGTCTTCATGTCCACAAAATCGGCAATAGTAAATGAGCGAGTTCTCATCTTCACCATTTATTTTGATGTAGTACATATTATCGCATTCGGAACAAAACTTCATTTTTCTATATATTATGGTATCACTTTATGTCATTTGCCGGTTTTCAATTTTCTAGGGTTCAGCCTCTATATTTTTGATATAATATACATGATTTCCACAACTTTGTTGCTGCGATTTTGTAAGTTTCGCGACCCCTTGAATGTATCATAATCGATTTCGCGCTTTTCAACCACATATGGTTCAAATAATTGCGCCCAATCTTCTGCCTCTATGATTCCCTCGTTGTTATATGAGAGGACGACAAACGCGGATTTCGATGTCGCATTTGCGAGTAGTTCACGCATCGCATTGACTGCCGTTTTGCGACTATTGTATGCGGATTTGTTCCAGTTTGTGGGTATACCTGATACTTTTGATAATGCGACTGGTTCACGATTCTCGATAATGACATTCAGCATGAAATAGTTGCTCCCGTAGGGGTGCTGGTTATATGGCGGGTCTAAATAAATGACATCCAATGTAGGCGGGATTTGCGTTTTTATCACGTCGCCGATATCTCCGCAACAACACTGGACTTTGGACAGTATAGTGCTAGACCAAGTCGGGATTTCCACACGAATTGGGTTCATGATTCGCGAGAGGGCATTCTTGCCTTTGCCGCCGAAACAGCCGAGTTCGCCGTCTTTGTAGAACCCCTTGAATACACCCGCGGTATTTGTATGAATACTGGCCTTTATCAAAAGAGGCGCCAGCAAATAATTTTGGATCTCTGGTTCCACTGAATCGGCAATGTATTGGCGCAGCGTATCAATAATCAGGGCATTCTCGCGCGTATAAAAGCAGCGCTCGCCAACCTTAATATCGTCGGTGTTTTGGGGGGCATAGAGGCGCGAAATGGGGCCATCCAGTCGGTAAGGTCCTGTGGCGGCGATGCGGTTCATTGCGTCAATGTGCGCAGCAATTCGAGCTTGGACTTCTGTGGTAGGTGTCTCGAGAAAACACCGCGACATGATATGCGCATATTGTTCTAAATCATTTGTGTAAACCTGGTCGCAAAGACTGATGAGTCCGCGGATGACAACGCCGGAACCGGTGAAGGCATCCATGATTGCGAGTTTGGGTTTTTGGAGTCTGTTGCGGAGATTGTCGACGATTTCAAATATGTGGGGAATCAATTTGCGCTTGTTCCCAATACAAGTGAGCATTGATTGGTAGGTGAATTGAGTATCTTCGGCGTTTAAGTCTGTCATTTTTCGTAGTGTATTTAATAGAACATTTACGATTTAAATCAATTTTTTACACCATAAGAAAAATAGATATAGCCGCATATCTATTTCTCCCTCCACCCATTTATTCGCGAGGCAATGCGTCAATTGCCATATCGATAACTCGCATACAGACTGCCTCTATCTCGGCCGGTGTCCATACGGATGCTCCGTGTTCCATCTCATCCCATTTGTGCGCTTTCACAAACATAGAGGCAACACATCGTCCACCAAATCGCTTGGCAATGTTGATTCGCGACACCATTTCTGCGACCATGGTTGCTTTGGCTTCAACTGATGTTGATGGTGATATTTCTACATAGTTGTTTTTCACGCCATAATTCATCATTTCCAGGCGTTTTGAAATGGTCTCGGAACTGTGTAAATCGCAGCCGGATGCGAATAGCACATAGGGAAACACGGGTAATCCGCCGAATAACATCTCTGCTCCGCGGATGTTTTTCGCCGCACGTTCAATGGCATTGCCGGTTGCTTGTCGCGCGAGTCCTTGGGCGCGGCGTTCGTCATTGGTGCCCTGGAGTTTGTCTTCGGTCAACAGAATCGGATACGATTTATCGCGAATATTGGCAATGATGATTCCACCGTCGGGTTTCATAAACACCTTTTTGTTCTCGGGGCAATTCTCGATTTCTTCGCCGGTGTGTTGTGCGAAAATCTCCATGACATCATAGAGGCTGATTTGTTTGAGAAACGTGAGTGTTCCGCCGAGTTCGGCAATACGTGCTCTGGCATGGGGGATGATTTTTCCTTGAATCACAGACGTGAGGCGATCTTCGGAATGTTTGCTGTTGTCGTTGAAGTGTTGACCGCCATCGTGCATTGTCTTGATGCGGGTGCGAAGACCTGCTGACTGGGTTTTTGGCTTAGGAGTTGTCTCCAAGGGTGTCTCTAATTCAGAGACAGCCTTAATGGATTCAGAGATTGTAGAGACAATCTCTTTATCATATTTTGCCATTGAGATGATGTCAATATTTTGATTGTTGTTAAGTTGTTCTTGTTGCATTTTGTTATTATTCATTACGTTTTGTATTTTTATGTTATTGAAATCTTTATAAAAAAGATTTCAATTTCTTGGATACCCCCTAAAGGGGCATCCAAGAAACACCTTACCTCCAAAATATAAATATTTTGTCGTCCAGCAATTTTTTTGAATGTGAATCTGTAAGATTCACATCAAAAAAACACCCTACCACAAAAACGTGCCGTTTTTTGGTATGCAATTTCTTGGATACCCCCTCCCGAAGGGGGGGGGTCTATGCTATTTATCGGTACAGCATCTATGCTGTTTGTGCCGGGACTTTCGAGATATCTTTTTCATTATCCGGGCATTTTGTCTTGGTTTGTTTGAATTCAAAACAAGCACCCGTTGAATCTTTGTATTGGATATTATTTACATTATCTGGGCTCGGATACACAAAAATCTTGCGTTTATCTGGATTGGTCAAGTATACAAATAAAATCCCGATGGCTAAACTAACAATAAATATAGGAATGCGAATATATTTGAGAATACTCATTGTGCGATGATACTATATAATTGGTCTACAATATTGTTTGGTTATTTGGTTTTCTTGCCAGATTTCCCCTTTTTGGAGAATAATGCGATTAACTCGGCCTCGGACAAAGGCTTTGGCGAAGCTAATGGCGCACCTGATGGTGAAGGCTTTGCCGAAGGTGGTTTTAATCCGGACTTTTCCTGAACCTCGTTGCCAATCTTGAACACATATTGATTGTTGTTTACGGGGATAATCTCAGGTGAAGGAACGGATGAAGGTGTCTGTGTCTCCGCTTGCGCTTCAGCCAATGCCTGTGCTTGCGCTAACGCCGCCTTCTTCTGTTCCATCTTCTTGCGCAACCTCTCTTTCATCCCCGATTGTTTGGTCATCTGGTTCAGTTTATTCATATCGATTTTCCCGCCCATACCTCCAAGTCCCTTCTCAAACATTTTCATTAATGGTGTTCCCGCCAATCCTTTCAACATATCGGCAAAATCCGCGCCACCACCCATTTCTTTCATTTTCTCCATGAGTCCCGACATCTCCGCCATCAACTCTTCTTGTGAAATGTCGCCGCGTTTCATTTTTTCTTGGAGTTTTGTGGTGATTTTTTTGAGAATAAGCACCATCTTCTTGGGGTCTTTGATGAGTTTTGCCAAAACATCTTTGCTCGACTTCATATTGGCTTCGTCTTCTTCATCGAAAAACCCTTTCAAATCATTTGTGAACTCGTCGGTAAACTCTTTGGCCAATTTCCCCAATTTACCATCGAGTAATGTCTTCAAATGCTCCTTCAATATCTCGGGATTTGGTAATTTAAAACCGGGCTTCTTGCCTTTGTTATCACTGCCTTCGCAAGAACCTTCATTATCGGTAGATGGTTTACCTTCATTATTGGTAGATGGTGTACCTTCATTATCGGTAGATGGTGTACCTTCGGTATAACCCATCTTGCTAAATCCCTCTAAAATGTCGGACATCACATTGGACAATTCATCTACTGAGACATCGGGTGTGTCTTCGGCAGTGGGTGTGCCTTCGGCAAAGGCTTCGGCAGAGCCTTCGGCAGCATCTTCATCTGATTCCATGTTCTTGAAAAAATCGCTCACACTCTCCATAGTCTCCGCCATCTTTTCATGGAGCTCATTCTCGTCCATCGCTTCAAAGATATTCGCTGCATCGCCGAATCGTTTGGAATCATTGACCGACCCAATAACGGTGAACAAAATCAGCTGTAAATATTTCCAAATAGAGGTCTTCGTCTTCTCACTAACACCTTCGCAATTGAACAACAAGCGAAAATTGACATCCGGTAAAAACGACACTTCTGCTTTGCTGTCCGACTTGAATATATCTGCATTCGTATACAGAATATCGAAAAAACGCTCTGGATATATTGCTAAACAATGCGCATGTAATTTTTCATATTCGGCGTCGGTTGCTGTCGCCCATTTTGACCACATAAAGGCATATTCGGGAAAAACAATTGATAAATCCGCCGTAAAATCAGTAATAATTGAACGAAGATTTGACGGAACTACTGGTTTGGTCGACATAGTATAATAATTTATAGAGTCTTTTTATATTTGTATGAACGCAACATAATTATACGCGCAAAAGTTTGTATTCGGCGGTTTTCACTTGTCCGGGGATTTCTGTGGGCGCAACATTCGATGCATACGAATACATTATTTGGCATTTTGGTTGGGTTTTCGCTTTGGAGTTGATTTTACATAAATATGCGCAACGTTTGATAACCTTGTGTGGAATCGCATGTAGCTTCTCTGTGTTTTTCAAAATGACATGGCAAGAAGGTTCTTGGAATACGTGGAACCAAATGTCGGTGAGAGAGGCGGATGATACAAGGGCGCTATTTTCGGCTGCGGATTGGCCAATATGGATTTGGTAGGTTTCGAAATAATCGGTTTTCATTTGTGGGTGTTTAAGTACCATATAGATGGCTAGTATTCAATTTTACGGGGTATAACCGATATACAATTGAAAATGATTTGGAGAATTATTTTTACATTATATAATGCCCGCGCCACCTTTCTTTATTGTTGCCGTGAATCTATATTTAATTTACGTTTTGTTCAAGAAACCGCGGGCAAACCCGCGTACAATGTATTATGAAGAACAAAATACAAAGTTAGTGTTTGAATTAGAGGGCGGACCTTTGACAAAAGACACGTTTGAAGAGACATATAAGCCCAAGCCCAAGCCAATGCCTGTATATAGCAATAACTATATTGACAAATCTTTATTGAAAGATTCTGACATCAAAGAATATATTCCTAAAATAGAGGTTGTGCCAGATATTGTTCTTAACAATGTACCAGATGCTATACCAGATATCGTTCTTAACAATGTACCAGATGCTGTGCCAGATATTGTTCTTAACAATGTACCAGATGCTGTGCCAGATATTGTTCTTAACAATGTACCAGAGGTTGTGCCAGATATTGTTCTTAACAATGTACCAGATGCTGTGCCAGATATTGTTCTTAACAATGTACCAGAGGTTGTGCCAGATATCGTTATAGATACTTTACAAGAGGTTGTTCCAGAGGCTGTACCAGAGGTTGTTCCAGAGGTTGTTCCAGAGGCTGTTCCAGATACTTTACAAGAGGCTGTTCCAGATACTTTACAAGAGGCTGTTCCAGATACTTTACAAGAGGCTGTTCCAGATACTTTACAAGAGGCTGTTCCAGATACTTTACAAGAGGCTGTTCCAGAGGTTGTTCCAGAGGTTGTTCCAGAGGTTGTTCCAGAGGTTGTTCCAGAG
>Ga0315904_10003618_pt1 | contig 22567 bp, 16 predicted proteins | sample LakEriMetagenome_6_FD_203529 | JGI IMG/M metagenome (GOLD analysis project Ga0315904, IMG submission 203529) | Freshwater fungal communities from buoy surface, Lake Erie, Ohio, United States - Buoy 12 MA120 | ecosystem: Environmental > Aquatic > Freshwater > Lake | place: USA: Lake Erie, Ohio... | reverse complement strand
GCTGGGGAGGGGACAATAGACAATAGACAATAGATAATAGATAATAGGACATTGGACAATAGGCTTGAGTATAAGGCTGCAGGCTGGCAATGTTCGTGTGTGTCAAAAATGATCAGGATCAGGCAGAATGCAGTTTTGTGTCGATTGGTTCTATCATCAATAGAACTTGAAAAGTCAATTTACTCATTGCTTACTTTAGAAAATCAACACTTAAATCCTCAGGGCAAATGCTCAAGATCATCCTGATCTTTTGGCCGATTCACTTCTTTTTTTGTGATTTTCAGGTCGCGAATATCGATCATTCTTAACCCGATACTAGATATAGTAACCAATTTTGAATTCCGGAATGCTTCACTAAAATCTAAACCCTTGACTTTGGTTAGTATATCAATACAAACAGGAGGTCTTCCAAATGTAAATACATCATTTAATTCTGTATTCAGGAATTTTTCAGCAGTCATATCAAAAGTGCTCATCCCGAAAAATCTGAATGCTTCTGACAGGCGTGCATAATTTTCGTCAGTGGCATTCACCCATATATCTAAATCACCGGTTGTTCTGTTGTATCCATGAAATATAACAGCATATCCACCAACAATCAGATATTCTACTTGAAACTTATTGAGTGATTCTATAAAATCACAAAAGTCCTGATTTAAATTCATTTTGGATTTTTTCGTGCCGAAAAAGCTTTTCTGTCAAGAGAAGGTGGGTCATTAGGGTCAATGCCCCAAGCCTGACAAATCAGATACCAGGAGGCTGCGAATCTTTCTTCAGCTGACTTATTCAGCCAATAAGCTGTGTTGTGATCGGCCTCTTGAAAGGTTTTAATCTTAAAAGCATTTCTGTCTAACCTGTACATAAAACAAAATTAGGAAAATAATACCGACAGATGTAGTTGACTTCATCAATTATTTCAATAAAATAATCTCTACCAGAATTTCAACACATCATTGTCGCAGAACGCCGGCTCATTATAATGGTGTGTTGCGATCAGCTGAAGCTGTCCGGGTGAAGCGACTTTTTCTATTTCACCGAAAAGGATGCGTTCTTCAAACCTGATGTGATTTTCAAGTTCTGTTTCAATCTTTCTGAGTAATTCAGCTGAAGCTTCTGAGCCAAAAAGTGCTGTGAGTTGGTGGTGTTCCTCAAGGGCGCGGACAATCAAAGGATGTTCGTTTCCAAGGATGGGGAAAAGCAGTTTTTCTTCAACTTCAAAATGAGGAACCAGATGCTCACGATAAAACCATAAGGCGTACTCCATTATTTTTTCAGGAGGAGTTTTGTTTTCAAACCCCTTTCTTATTTTCCAGCTCAGCAGCAATCCCTGATGGTGTTCACGGCTCAACGGCTGAAGTTCCTTGCTTCTTTTAATGGGTTGTTTCTGATTCATGATTTATTGCCTTCTATATTTCCACGGTATGTGGAAACAAAATGTTGTTTTCCAGGTGAACGTTCAGTTGCAGAAACAGCTGCCCTGATGGCGTACTCACAACTTTTAGAAAACACGGAAATGAATTATAACCAATCAACAATCAACAATCACCTGTCACCTGTCACCTGTCATCTGTCATCTGTCATCTGTCATCTGTAAAGCTGCAAATTTATACCCTTCATCATTCAAAAACTTCAGATACTTTGGCAGTACCTTTTCCACATTCCTGAATGCCTTTTCGCTGTCGTGGAAGACAACGATGGAGCCGGGGCGGGAATGTTCGATCACATTTTTATAGCACCGTTCAGGGCTTACCTGCGGGTGGAAATCATAACTTAGTACATCCCACATGATGATTTTGTGTTTTTGCATGATCTCCCGAGCCTGTTCCATTCTGATTCTGCCGTAAGGTGGTCTGAACAAACCTGATGGAATCAGCTCTTCTGCTTTTCTGACATCTTCGGTATAGGCATGAGTCGAATGCATCCATCCATTCAGATGTTGCCAGGTATGGTTTCCTATTGAGTGACCGCTGCGGAGTATTCGTTGATAAATGTCGGGATGTGCTTCTACATTTTTACCGATACAGAAAAAGGTGGCTTTTGCCTGGTGCTCATCCAGGGCGTCCAGAACAAATTCAGTGTATACCGGTACCGGACCGTCATCAAATGTGAGATAAATTATTTTTTCCGCCCCTTCCATTTTCCAGGTAAAGTGGCGATAAAATTGACGAACCAGTGCCGGTGGGCTGACAGGGAAAAGCATGCCGTAAAGTTAACAACTATCAAAGCAAAACCCCGCCGGAGCGGGGTTTCATTTATTTTGAGTAGAACTTCTGTTCGATAACCTTGAACCGGTCTTCCATTTCTTTGGACAGCTTGGCCTGACCGGAATTTCGTGCCAGCCTTTCGAGCTCCTGCATGACCGCTATACCTTGTCCCATCTCACGTTCCACCAGCTTGAAATACTTGGTGCCTTTGAGAGAGAAGTAATAGTCCAGATCATTTTCATAGATATCGGCCAGGCGCGACAGGATCTGATTCCCTGTATCGAGGGCTTTCTTCGACTTTTCATCATTGAATTCGATGCCCTGATCAACCTGCATCATGGAATCAGCACTTTGTGCGGCTCCGGAACGTGCAATGGCGTAATACAATTCAGTAATGCGGAGCATCATAATGTTGAATGGCACGGTCTTGTCGGGCATCACCTCGAGACACTTATCAAGTGCCACCATGGCGGAGTCGCGGTTACCTTCACGCAGCAGCGATTCTGCCAAACGGCTGAAGTTGTTGCGCAGGTTCATGGTCATGTTGAGGTTATTCTGATCCAGATAAACTCTGGGATCACTCATGTTACCCCACTGGAACTCATTCACCATGTTGTTGAACATCTCTTCAGTATTGACCCTGCCGGTTTGTCCGTCAGGTGTACGCTCCGATTTGATCGGAACCAGGCGGTAGGCAAGTCCTTCGAGCTGGAAATAATCTTCCAGATTCATGTAGCTTTCAGAACCAACAGTCACGGCAAAGTATACAGGACGCTTCCAGTTGTTGTGAGCCAGCAGGTCGAGAATCATGATCTCCGACTTCATAATGTAGTTTTTATCGATTTCCCATTCGATGGCAGGAACAATACTCGCCGCGTTTTCCGGAGCAACGGTTCCGGAGGCAATTACTGCAGCCGAATCAACCGGCAGACTGAATCGTTTGGTAGGATAGTAATTCATCTCCATGCCACCCTGAGTTCTGGCTTTCGCTCCCGGATCATCGCTGGAGATGAAACTCACCACCTGACGCAGATCGGTGTATCCCGGAAGATTTCTGTCGTAGAATGGAATATAGTCGCGGGTACCCTGAATGATTTTGTCGTAAGTAAGCGTAAAGGGAACCGGTTCGGAATCATAAACTTTTCGCTGCATCTGTGTGATGTACCAGTCGGTGTTGAGCAGGGAAAGGTTAACAACTCTTACATCCGTTCTCACACCTTCCACTTCCTGAATGTACCAAAGCGGGAATGTATCATTATCGCCGTTGGTAAATATGATGGCGTTCGGTGCGCAGGAGTTGAGGTAGTTATAGGCAAAGTCTCTTGAAGTAAAGCGGTGTGAACGATCGTGATCATCCCAGCCTTCTTTTGCCATCACCACCGGAACAGCAGCGAAACTGACAATAGTGGCAGCGGCACCGGCCACCATAGGCGATGTTTTTTTCGAGAGCCACTCGGCGATCGCCATCACACCGATACCAATCCAGATGGCGAAGGCGTAAAACGATCCCGCGTAAGCGTAGTCACGTTCACGGGGCTGATAAGGAGTCTGATTCAGATAAATTACGATAGCGATTCCTGTAAAGAAGAACAACAGCATCACCACAGTACCGTCGTGAATGTGTTTTTTGAAATGATATACCAATCCGATAATACCCAGCAGCAACGGCAGAAAATAAAATTTATTCATTCCCTTGTTCCAGGTCATGCTTTCGGGTAATTTGTCTTGCGGGCCGAGTCGCATGGCATCAACAGGCTGGATGCCACTGATCCAGTTACCTTTCAGGATGCCGCCATGTCCCTGCAGATCATTTTGCCTTCCGGCGAAGTTCCACATGAAGTAGCGCCAGAACATATGCCCGAGCTGATAGGAGAAAAAGAATCCTAAATTTTCACCCATGGTAGGAGTGCGGTCGGATTTGATATCTGCCCATTCTTTGTAGGCTTCAACGTGGTTCTGTTGATTGCTGTACATTCTAGGAAAAAGAGTGGAAGCGGCCGCATCGTATACCGGTTCGATCTTGTTTCCGGTTTTAACATATTTGCCATCCAGCTCGGCATATTGTGCCGATCCGTCTTTCTGATCCACCAGTCGTGCGTTGTAATATTGTCCGTAAAACAAAGGACGATCGCCGTATTGTTCACGGTTGAGGTAGCTGAGCAGTGCGAACGCGTTCTCAGGATTGTTCTCATCCATTGACGGATTGGCCATGGAACGAATGACAACCTGTGCATAGGAGGAATATCCGATTACGATAAAGGCGAAGCAAAGAACCGCGGTGTTCCAGATCGGTTTGTTTTTCTTAACGGTATAATTCAGTCCGAAGTAAATTCCGATCACCAGCAACAATACAAAGAAGAGGAATCCTGACCAGAAAGGCATTCCGAGTGTGTTGACGAAAAACAGATCGAAGTGTGCTCCGATTTTTACAAAGCCCTGAATGATTCCGTACTGCACAAATCCGAGAATCGCCACGCCGGCAATACCGGTTTTAACGATACCGGCAGTAGTGACTTTGTATCTCTTGAAATAATAAATGTAGGCAAGTGCGGGAATGGTCAACAGGTTCAGCAGGTGGACGCCGATAGAGAGACCCATGAGGTAAGCGATCAGAATCAGCCAGCGGTCGGAGTGACGCTCATCTGCATGGTGTTCCCACTTGAGCATGGCCCAGAAAACAATGGCGGTGAACATGGAAGACATCGCATAAACTTCACCTTCGGAAGCAGAGAACCAGAATGAGTCGGAGAAAGTATAGGCCAGCGCTCCAACCAGTCCACTGCCCATGATCATTGTCAGCTGACCGGAAGAGAGGTCTTCATCCTTCACCACTTTCACCAGTTTGCGGGCGATGTGAGTGATCGACCAGAAGAGGAAGAGGATGGTGATGGCTGATGCCAGTGCCGACATCACGTTCACCATAATGGGAACTAGTTTGGGATCACCGAAAGCAGCCATCGTGAATACACGACCGATCAGCAAAAAGAGTGATGCCCCGGGAGGGTGACCTACCTGCAGTTTGTAAGCGGCGGCGATGAATTCACCGCAATCCCAAAAGCTGCCGGTTTGTTCAATGGTAATCAGGTAAACGAAAGCGGAAATCGCAAAGGTCAGCCAACCCGTCAGGTTGTTGATTCTGTTATAGTTCATCATAGGAAAGTTGTCAAAACTTGAACGGCGAAGATAGGAAAAAGATAAAAGAGAGGCCGGCTGAAAATGAAGGTGTTAGAATGATACAGGATCATATCACCGGACACCCTACCGGGCCGGTCTGAAACCTTGAATGGAAGGGTGATCAGTAGTAACTGATGGCCTGATTTGCCCATAAACCGCAGCCATCAGTGAATATTTTAATTTTTTTGATTTTTAAAATGCACGCAACCAATTAATATTCAATACTATATTAGCTAAATGGGAAACTTAACCGTTCCTCAATCAGGATATTGCATTTTTTATCCTTTTCACTACTTTTGCAATCCCAAAACAGAAATATTTTGGCGGATTGTCCGATGGTGTAATGGTAACACTGCAGATTTTGGTTCTGCCTTTCAAGGTTCGAATCCTTGTCGGACAACGAAAAAGTAAAAAGACCCTGATGCGATCAACATCAGGGTCTCTTGTTTTTATGGTTAAATAGTATGTCGGAAATGAACGGGTTTTACCGTTTCGGTACCCGTTTCAGCACCTCCAGCAAATACTTCCAAAACTTCTGCACCGAACTGATCTGCGCACGCTCATCAGGTGAATGCGCGCCGTAAATGTTCGGACCAAATGAAATCATCTGCATCTCCGGATAATTGGCTCCGATGATGCCGCACTCCAGTCCTGCGTGAATGGCATTCACATGCGCGTGTCCGCCGAAAAGTTCTGAATAGGTTTCAGTCATGATTTTGATGATGGCAGCGTCGGGCTTAGGTTCCCATCCCGGATACTCCCCGCTGAAGGAAACCTGGGCACCGCATAAACGGTAGGTGCTTCTGATCGCTTCGGCGAGATCCATTTTTTCGGAATTCACCGAACTGCGGGTCAGACATTGTACTGTATAGCTGCCGTCTTTCACGAGTATGCGGGCAACGTTGTTCGAGGTCTGCACCAATCCTTCAATCGTTGGTGTCATTCTGTAAATTCCGTTCGGACAGGCATAAACCGCATTGAGGAAATTGTCGCGGAATGATTGGCTCATCACCGTTGCAGGCTTTTCGGTTTGTTCTGAAACAATATCCAGATTCGGATCGGTATGCGAGTATTCGCTTTTGAAAATTCCACGCATCTCCGAAAGGATGGCATTCACCTGAGCAGCATTGTTGGATGAAAAAGTAATCACCGCAACCGATTCACGAGGGATGGCGTTTCTCAGGCTGCCACCGTCGATACTTTGAATGCCAATATTGCATTCAGTTGCCAGTCGCGAAAGCAAACGGTTCATCAGCTTGTTGGCATTGCCCCGGCCCAGATGGATTTCAGTACCGGAATGGCCACCGGTAAGACCTTTGACGGAAATACGTATAGCCGTATCGTGAGTATTGGGTTCAGTGGCATAAGTGCCGGTGGCTGTCACATCAATTCCTCCTGCACAGCCAATGGTGAGGTCAGTATCTTCTTCAGTATCCAGATTCAGCATGATCTTGCCATGGAGCAAACCGCCTTTCAGCTCTTTGGCTCCGGTCATGCCGGTTTCTTCATCAATAGTAAATAACGCTTCTATGGCAGGATGAGGAATATCAGAAGATGAAAGCAGCGACATGATGGCAGCCACACCGATTCCGTTATCCGCGCCAAGCGTAGTTCCTTTTGCCTTCACCCAGTCACCGTCAACAAACATATCGATACCCTGAGATGAAAAATCAAAGGCAGTATCCGCATTTTTCTGATGCACCATGTCGAGATGACTTTGCATCACAATGGTTTCGCGGTCTTCCATTCCCGGCGTGGCGGGTTTTTTGATGATTACATTTCCGGCCTGATCCACTTTGGTTTCAAGCTTCAGACTTTCACCGAAATTTTTCATGAAAGCGATCACTTTCTCTTCTTTCTTGGAAGGACGCGGGATGGCGTTGAGATCGGCAAAATGGTTCCAGAGGATGGTGGGTTCGAGGCTTCTGACGTTTGACATAGTTAATCGGTTTTAAACCGCGAATTTAACGATTCTGAAAATGAGGGCTTCAAAACCCCGGCGGATTTGTATTTTTAATGTCATTATGTTGAGGAACAAGCAGATTCAAGGTTCAATTCAGAACTTATTTCATTAATCTTGCATCCTTGAATTCCAATGGACTCACTCACACAGATTGTATTAGGCGCCGCGGTAGGTGAGCTGCTTTTAGGCCGTCAAATGGGCAACAAAGCCATTTTGCTTGGCGCGATAGGGGGCACCATGCCTGATCTCGATGTTATTTATAATTTTTTCGACAGCGATCCGGCCCGACAGCTGGAAGTGCACCGGGCGTACAGCCATTCGATGTTTACGCACATCGTTGCGGCATTTCCGCTCGCCTGGATCAGTAATCACTGGAGCGCTCACGCCATCTCCTCAAAACGGTGGTATGCTTTCTGGTTTCTGGTGTTATTCACCCATGCATTGCTTGATTGTTGCACCACTTACGGAACACAATTGTTGCTTCCGTTTACCAACTATCAAGTGGCTTTCAATAACATCAGTGTGATAGATCCTATTTACACGCTGCCATTTATGCTGTTGCTGCTTGTCGCGATGTTTTTCAGAAGGGATCATCCTGTGAGAAAAAAACTCACTTATGCAGGAGTGATAATAAGTTCGGTTTACATGCTGCTCACCTTTGCGGGAAAGTGGGTGGTGCACGATAAGTTTGAAAAGAGCCTGGCTGAAAATAAAATTTCATATTCGGAAATGAGTTCCACGCCTACCATACTGAATTCAATTCTGTGGAGCTCGATCGCCTATAATAATGACACATTGTATGTGGCTGAATATTCCTTTTTGAAGCCGGAAGAACCGATTGAGTGGATTCCATTTGCCAGAAATCTGCATCTCGAATCAAAATATGATTCAAAAGCGCTGGGCACCGTGAAATGGTTCAGTGATGGCAATTATTTTCTTGAGCCTGTTGGTCGGGACTCGGTCATCTTTTACACGGTCAAGTTTGGCCGAATGCGATTCGACAGCAGCAAAGCCCGTGAAGCATTCTTTTTTCACTGGATGTTTTTTATTGAAGATCATGAGGTGAGATATGAAGAAATCAGACGTGATGACTGGAAATTTAATGAAGCCCTGAAAATGCTGCTCGACAGAATAGGTATTTGATCAGGTTCATGTCTGTTTATCATTTCAAAACGTTTTTGATTTTAAATTATTAAAATTGCAAATCATAACCACGCTGCCATCGTTTGATGATTTCTCACATGATGAAAAAATACCTGTTTTTACTGATTTTTCTTCTCTTCTGTGTTGGCCTGGAGGCACAGAAGTTGTCGGGAAAAGTGGTGGGTGTTAATGACGGTGATACCTTTGAAATGCTGGTTGGTAACCGAAAGTTAAAGGTCCGGCTCGAAGGCATTGATTGTCCCGAAAAAGGACAGGCATTTGGTAACGCGGCCAAAACGTATACATCAAATCTGGTGTTTGGACAATATGTCAGTGTTTACGTGAAATCGTATGACCGGTACAAGCGCGCCATTGCCATTGTTTATCTGCCCGGAGGCGGAACACTCAACGAAGCCTTATTGTCATCCGGCATGGCCTGGCATTTTAAAAAGTACAACAACGACAAATCCTGGGCCCGGCTTGAAAATCAGGCAAGAAAATCCCGCATCGGACTCTGGTCTGATTCAAATCCCATCCCGCCATGGGAGTTCAGAAAAAGCAGAAGAAGATGACAGATATTAGTCATTAGCGACGCCCTGCGTTGCATTGAGCTTGCCGAAATGAGTAAGGTATTGATGAACGATTGAGCGAATCAAACCGCATCGAAGGGTCATTAGTCATTAGTCATTAGTCATTAGTTATTAGTTATTCATTACCTTCACATTCGTAATTCGTAGATTCGTACCCATTCGTAATTCGTAGATTCGTATTTATTAGTAATTCGTAACATAATCAATATGCGCAATTCATTAATCCTAATTCTGATTTTCTTTTATGCGATCGGCGCTCAGGCTCAGAAACCGAAAGTCATCACACCCGGAGAGAATTTAATTGTTAAAAACATTCCTCCGATTCCTTCAGCCATCCAGCAGGAAGTGAAAAAGTATACTGAATCCCGTTCGGCGGCACCGGTCGACTGGCATCCGCGCAAGCGAGAAATGCTGATGACTACCCGTTTCGGTAATACCAACCAGTTGCATTATCTTACCATGCCATTGGGCGCCCGTAAACAAATTACTTTTTTTGATGAACCGGTAGGCAATGCGGTATTTGAGCCGAAAGAAGGAAAGTACTTTATTTTCTCAAGAGATGCAGGCGGAAATGAATTCGGACAACTGTACCGGTATGATATGGCAGACGGAAATGTGGTGCTGTTGTCTGACGGAGGTCGCTCGCAAAACGGAAATATTCGCTGGAACAATAAGTTCAATCTTGTGTGTTTCACTTCCACCCGTCGCAACGGAGCCGACCGTGATATTTACACCATGGATCCCATGAATCCGGAGTCGGCGAATATGATTCATCAGGTTACAGGCGGTGGCTGGTCGGTTTCCGACTGGGCTCCCGACGATTCAAAACTGCTGATCACACAGTCGGTGTCGGTGAATGAAAGCAACATTTTCTTGCTTGACATTAAAACCGGACAACGCAAACAGATCACTCCGGCACAGAAAAAGGAAAAGGCGGTTTATTCCGGAGGTGCTTTTTCGCATGACGGAAAACACGTCTTCTTCATCACCGATCAGAACAATGAGTTCAGGAGACTCGCCCGGATGAATGCTGACGGCTCAGATATCAGGTACATCACCTCCGATATCAAATGGGATATCACCGGATTTGATCTTGACCGCAATCGTGTCAAGATGCTTTTCACAACCAATGAAAACGGATTGAGTAAAGTGTATTATCTAGAGTTGCAGTCACTGCAATACCGTCAGTTGAATAATTTGCCTGAAGGTCAGGTATCAAGTATTCAGTGGCGTCCGGGAAGCGATGAATTTATGTTCAGCTTTTCTTCCGCCAGGAACAATTCTGATATTTACACATGCGATCTGGAGTCGATGAAGCTGGAGCGCTGGACTGAAAGCGAGCTGGGAGGCATCCAGGCATCATCGTTATCGGAGCCTCAGTTGATCAAATGGAAAAGTTTTGACGGACTCGAGATTTCCGGATTCTATTACAAGCCCTCATCAAAATTCACCGGCAAGCGTCCGGTGATGATCAGCATTCACGGTGGGCCTGAAGGCCAGTCGCGTCCGGGTTTTCAGGGACGCAACAATTATTTCCTGGAGGAAATGGGTGTGGCCATCATTTATCCCAACGTCAGAGGATCCACGGGTTACGGAAAAACATTCGTGAAACTCGACAATGGTATGCTGAGAGAAAATTCAGTGAAAGATATTGGCGCCCTGCTTGACTGGATTGCTCAGCAGCCCGACCTGGATGCTGAACGCATTATGGTGACCGGTGGAAGTTACGGTGGCTATATGTCGCTGGCGGTTTCCGTTCACTATGCAGATAAGATCCGGTGCGCAGTGGATGTGGTTGGCATTTCCAATTTCAATACATTTCTGAAAAACACTGAAGATTACCGTCGCGATTTACGTCGTGTGGAGTACGGCGATGAGCGCGACCCGAAGATGTATGCTTTTCTGGAATCCATTTCGCCACTGAACAACGCTGAAAAAATCAAAAAGCCGCTTTTAATCGTTCAGGGCGGAAATGATCCCAGGGTGCCACGCAGTGAAGCCGAGCAAATGTTTACGACGCTCAACAGGTCAGGAAGTGTGGTCTGGTATCTGGAAGCTTCAGATGAAGGTCACGGCTTCCGTAAAAAGGAAAACTCCGACTTTCAGTTTTTTACTACCGTGGAGTTCATGAGAAAATTTCTGCTCAACTGACCATTACTTCTCAGATAAAAAAAGAGCCTGCAGTAACAACTTTTGCAGGCTCTTTTTTTGTAACGCAGTAACTCAGTTTATTTTAATCAGCTTTTCTCTGAAATGTCCCTGTTTTTGGGTAAGGAGGTATATTCCCGGCGACCAGGTGCCTGTGGCAATTTTAACTGACTGATTGCGCTGTACCTGATTGCTTGAAAGCACTTTTCCCGATACATCAGTAATGATGAAATCATAATCCTGAAACCGGGAAAGGTTCTTAATGGTGATTTCTTGTGTAAACGGATTGGAAGCTGCAATCATGAGATCCCCTGAAGTGGTCTCGCTGATGCCTACACTTGTTATGTTAAAGCATGCGGATGTATCGGTGCAGCCATTCAGTTGAAGCACCACCGCGTATTGCCCGTTAGTCGTTGCGGTAAAAGTCTGGCCGGTGTCACCCGGAATCGGTGTGTTGCCGTTGAGGCAGTCAATCCACTGATAGGAAGCTCCGGCTTGCTGTGCACTCAATGTGATTCCGTTCTGGATGACTGAACTGTTGATTCCTGAAGCAGATTGGATCAGAGTGAGTGTAACGACCGAGTCGCAGCCGCCTGGTCCGCTGAAGGATTCGAAATAAACACCCGGTGCGGTCAGTGTCTGGCTTCCGAAAATATAATTTCCTCCGGCACAAATGGAATCGGTAATGGAAGCAGAATTGCCTGTGAGAACGCCATTCACAAAATTGGAAACATTGCCGTTCAGCGCGAGGTTATTGAAGGTTCCGTTGATATTTCCGGCTGCATCAGTGAGGGCTGTAATTGAAACATTGTTACCGGCCGATATTCCCTGATTGAATTTGTAATAAAGTTGAAGTCCGTTATCATTTGGATTGATAGCGCCTTCATATATGCAATTGACTTCAGCTGCACTTAATGACTTGCTCCATAAACTCACTTCATCAATGCGGCCGTTGGTATAAAAATTCGCTCCGGTCCAGGGAAGCATGCCTATGTAGAAATTTTCAAAAGTATTGGCAATGGTTCCTGAAGCTGCGGTTGAGCCGGCAAAAACTCCGTTATGATAAAGTGTCAGGGTGCTGCCGTCGTAGGTAAGAGCCATGTGCTGCGGTGTTCCGGTCTGGAAACCGCCGAATGTTACATCATAATTGATGCCCGCGCTGTTGCGGAACCTGGCTTCGACACCGTTCGCTGACAACTGAAGAATATAAAAATCAGCATCGCCGTTGTTTCTGAACCCGGCGAATCCGTCATAATCGGGATAAGCAGGTGCCGTGTTTAATGGCAATACCCAGAAGGTCATTGAAATGGCAGAACTGCCTGCAATCAGTGATGATGCTGACGGAGCATTGATGAAGTCATCTAAATTGTCAAACAAAATGGCGTTTTCGGGCTGGGCGTGAAGAGGGTTCGTCTGCCAGCAAAAACAAAGTGCCATCAATGCTGTAAAGATTTTTTTCATTTCGAATTTAGGACTTAAGTTTAGAGTTCGGATTTTTTATTTGTATGCCTGATGCAACATTAGGGTCATCTGGAAATGATTAGCGGTAATTGAACCGTTCTCTTTTGCTCGGTTGTCAGCCTGATCAGATACTGGCCGGCAGCATATTTTCTGATATCAATTTTATCGTAACTGTTTTGAATTTGACTGACCCCGATCCTCCTGCCTTCAGTGGAAAAAATCTCAACCGTTGCCGGGAAGATTGTTTCAGTGTCAGAATTTAATGAGAAGTAATCAACACCCGGATTTGGTAAAATACTGATATCATCACTGCTGATCTGTTCTCCGATCCCTGTTAAAGGTGAAACCGTAAAATTGAGTGAATCGGTTTGCACCGGAATGATTCCGGGAGTGCAGGGTGCAGGCGATCCTCCCATATCAAGCTGTATTCTGAAGGTGTAGTTTCCCGCCGGTAAAGGATTGATCAGAAAGGTGTCGGTGTCGTTACAGATAAAGGTGGCGAAACCAAGACAATGAATGGTATAGGCATCTATTACATTTCCGTTTATCTGAACAAATTGTGTGCTCTGATCGCAATCCCCGGAAGGGAAATTACTGTTGACCAATATCCTGACCGTATCATTGACAGTTGGATTTTGTGGAGTGATTGTGACGGAGTTGATCCACTGGGAGTTTGCTTCCTGAATGGTGAAGAAAGCTAATATCAGCACCGGAAGTATCAGTTTCTTTTTCATGCCTGGTGGTTGTTTTTGGGGTTTACTATCAATAGACGCAACGTTCAGCAAAATGGTTGTAAAATTAAAAAGCTGCCCCTAAGTAGAGACAGCTTTTAAATTTGCTTTCTGAAGAATTTCAGATACTCGCTCTTGTTTTGCGATTTAGTGCATAAGTATCAGTAAATCAATCGATAAAGTATTAGCGGGCAGACTGATGAATCATTATATTTTAACAAACCGGAGCCAGTATACGGTTTCTGCTGTGTCGGTGACCTTCATGATATAGGACCCGGCAGGCAGTTTATGAACAGGAACAGTTTGTTTTTCTGAACTGCTGACAGTAGGTAGTTTTTGCCGCAAGACCTCTTCGCCTTGCGGATTGTAAACGAAAACGGTCAGTTCTGTATTTTTAACGGTATTGATCTGCAATTGCACTTCTGTTTCGACCGGATTGGTTCCAATAGCAACATTGAATGCCTCTCTGAATTTGACTGCTATGATCCTGGAAGTTGTTGCAGTGTTGTCGTAGTCGTACTGAACCAGTCTATAGTATGAAATTCCGGGATTCGGAGTTCTGTCAATGAATTTATATTTGTTGACGGCTGTTGTTGTTCCTTTACCATGCACTTTTCCAATTTCAGTAAAATTCTTACCATCGGCAGATCGCTGAACAGAGAAGTAAGCGTTGTTGAGTTCACTGGCTGTAATCCAGTTCAGGCTAACAGTTGAGTATGACTGATCTCCTTCGAAGTGAACCAAGTTAACTGGTAAGGGTGTTGTAGCAATGATATAAGGGTAAACTGAATTGTGCTGACATGCTGCTGTCCATTCATAGCAAAGGGTATAATTGGTGCCGATGCTAAGTCCGGTGGCATTGAGGTTTGACAAGTTACCTGACTGAACAGGAGCAGCACACCCCGGTGTATACAGTGACCAGTTAAATGTTGAAACATTACCTCCGCTACAACCCGATGTATTAATGATCATTTGCAGACTGAAACTCGTAGCCATAGCGGTAAAGGTGTAACATTGTGAACTGGATTGTCCGGCATTGATTCTGGGATTTAACGGGTATTGAGCACAATTGGTGGTAACCTGGGCTACTGTTGGTGCGATAGGGAAAACGCATGCCGATCCACAGGCGTTTCCGCAGGCATTGCATATAGTAGGCGTACCCACCCTGATGCAAAAGTCGGCACCGGTATTTACATTGCTGTTATTCCCACATCCGGTTCCTCCACGATAACTAACCTGTACCAGATAAGTGTTATTGACGGTGAGACCTGTCAGATTATGAACGTTAAGGTTTGGTCCGAGCGCGGCATCTTCACATGAAATCGCCGAAGCAGAGGAAGGTAAACAGGATCCGCTGTATACCGCTGATGAAAGATAACAACCGCTGCTGGCTGTGCGCTCCACCTCCACAAACATATTCGACTGAGTGGCCACAAATTTGTACCACACGGTTTTGGTTGGTGTACCCTGACAGGCGTAATTCTCTCCTGATTGAACAGTGGCTTCTTTGTTGGTACCGTTGACACAAGGTGAATTGACCGTGAGCGCAATCGCGTTAGCGCAATTGTTGTTTGAGGGTATAGCCATCAGCGTAAGTCCTGAAGATGATCCGTTTGCTTTGGGATCGACTGGAACAACAACAAACTCGGTTGGAGACTTGCCGGCATCTGTTAACGGAGACAGAACGGCAGGTTGAGGCTTATCCGGTGCTTTGGCCGGACCGTTCTCGTCAACAATCTCAACTAAGCTTTGAGAACGCGCGACCGATACAGTGAGCAGTACGATAATCAAAACCAGTAATTCGATTTTTGGTTTTTTCATGGCTATCATGAAATTATTATTGTTTAAATATTTTTTCACTATGAATGGTCTTATTGCCTTTATCAATTCTCAGGATATAAATTCCGGAAGAAAGATATTCGAGTGATTTCAATGTATGAGATCCCCATGATCCGGATGGAATAAAAGGCTGTTCAAGAATCAGTTTTCCGGATTGGGAAAACAACCTGATGGTGACCTCTTCCTCATTTTCCCAATCACCTTCAATGGTCAGTTCTTCCCTGAAAGGATTGGGTTACGATTTAAACTGCGCTGTTTGCTTTACAGGACGAAGTTCAACTTTAATGGTCTGAAGATTTTTCCTGTTGCCGTCTTAATCTGTCTGGCTTAACCTGTACCAGAAAATATTGGCAACAGGTTTTTCATCAACGGTGATGTAGTGTTAGTTCTTCTCACAATGGCAGATTTTTAGTTTAGGGTGTTACGGCCATTTGTCAGATTGGTTTCAAACTAAAGGCTAAATGGAGTGTAAATAATTAATTTTCAGATGTTTGCGGCTGCTCAAAAAAAGCATACTAGTGACTGAAAATCAGGCTGATAGAAAAAGGGGTGGTTTGTTTAACGGATCAAAGTAACGGTTCCTTTTCTGAACTTTTGCGGTATCTCGTCCCGAAAGATGATCGTGTAACTGTAAACTCCGAAAGGCGCAGGATTACCGTCAATTCCCGTTCCATCCCAAAAATTGGAACCATCTGAAATAAACACTAACTGCCCCCACCGGTTGAAAATATTCATTTGATGGCCTCCGGTTAAAAAGCCCACCGGTCCGAAATAATCATTGATACCATCACCGTTTGGCGTGAAAGAATTTGGAAAGTACCCGGTAATTATTTTTTCAATCTCAATGAGCTTACTGATGGTGTCGGAACAACCTTCATCGTTGTAAACAATGAGCGTAACAGGTAGTTCCCCGAACCGTGTGTAACGGTGTGCCGGATGTTGTTCATCAATGGTGGTTCCGTCCCCAAAATCCCAAAACCAGGAAACAGCATCAACAGAAAGATCATTGAACTGTACATTCGGGAAAAATACCGATGGCAATTCTGGCGTCCAGCTGAATTCGGAAACCGGAACCGGCAGCAGAGAAATATAAACCGAATCAGTCAGAGCGTCATAACAATTATCGTCAGCGGTCGCATAGTAATAGCCGGAATAAGCCGGAACAAAAGAATTGCTGTCATCAGAAGTTGTGTTGTTACTCCAGTTGTACACATATGTTGACGGATTACCTCCATCAGTTGTCATCTGCAAACTAACAGGTTGTCCGGTGCAGAGTTCGATCGGGCCGTCAGTAAGGTTTGCCGTCAGCGGAGGATAAATGTGATAAACTAACTGCTGTGCATAAGCGAAGGTTGGTGAAAGACAGGGGTAAGAGGAGGTGACAGAAACATTCACCAAATCGCCCTCATTGATGTTGCCAAGAATGAGTGTGTCGGAAGCCACACCAATAGGATTTCCGTTCAGCGTCCAGGAATAAACCGGAGGATTCCCGGTCTGCGAGGAGCCTGCAATAAAGATTACTTCCTGGCCCGGACAAATGGAATCAATGGCTGTAGCGGTTACAGTAGCTTCAGGCGAAAGATACGGCTGAATATTGAATGTAATGGTGTCGGAGTTCTGAGGGGCGCAACCGGTAGTCGGAGTAACCGTTACATAAACCGACATCATTCCGGCAGGATTGGCTGCTGTGAATAACGGCTGGTTGGTTCCGGCAGGCGAACCGTTGATATGCCACTGGTAACCGGGATTCACTCCGCCATTGTTAACGTTGGCCGTGAAAAGACAAATCTGCTGCGGACAAAGTACCGTTGAAGGATTGGAGATGATGTCAACAACGGGCGCTGGCTGAGGATCTATATTGACCACGTAAGGCAGCGATGTTCCGGTATTGTTGAACAAACAGGGGGCGTTCGAAATCACCGAGGCAGTGATGATATCGCCGTCCACTAAAGCTGCAGATGTAAAAACGGTATCGGTGATCCCTGTTGGCAGACCGTTTACGAACCATTCGTATTGCGGTGCAGTTCCAGCCAAAGTTCCGGAAGCGATAAAGCTGACCTGTGAACCCTGACACAGAATGCCGGGCGGATCCTGTGTGATGCTAACGGTAGGTACAAGTGTAGAGGAAACCGGATCCACGTAGATGGAGAATACCTGGCTGGTGGATTTCTGCGGACAACCGTTGTCAGTAACCGTTACCGTAAACTGATAGGGTGCAGGACGGCTCATGCCGCAAACGGTAGACCAGCAAAACTGTGAGCTCACAGTACCCAGACCCTTCTTATCCTGTATATAACCGGCAGGTGATACCATGGCGGTATCAAGCAGTGGTCCCGATGCGGTCAGAAATAAACTGTCGCCGTCAGCATCTGTGAAAGTGACATTGAAACAAATTTGCTGACCTTCTACCACATTGAAGATACCTCCGCTTCCCGCTGCTGAAATCTGTGGAGTAGCGTTAGGAGTGCAGGTGATTGAAACGAACTGAAGGTCGCGCCTTGTTGATGAAATCAGAATACCATTACGGTATTCCCTGATCTCAATGGCCACCACATAAAATCCCTGCAGGGGAAAATAATATTTAGTCAGACCGGAGGTGGCGTTGATGAAAGTGCTTCCTCCTGCACCCAGGATCTGCGACTGACTGTATCCGGATATATAACTGACATTCGGAACAGGCAGCTGATAAGGATTGTTTGAAAACTGAGGATCAGGAATGGGATCTATCGAACTGGAATAACCGTTGAACGGAGTAACAAATGAATAAACCAGCGAATCACCGTCAGGATCGTAGGCGTTGTTCACAATCGTTACCGTATCGCCGGCACAAACATACGGCGCACTCACATCGGCGATGATGGGAGTGGAGTTGATGATACCTGTCGGCACATAGGCATAAAATGTCATGCCAGCTCCACCCGGATTATCCAGGTTAATGATATTGCCGTTTCTGCAGCATCGTTCTACGATCAGGTGATAGCCGCTGATGCTGTCGGGCAGGAATATGGTGGCATTGTAAACTCCCTTCTGTACGCAGGCAGTTGTTTGAAATGTGCAGTTGGAACTAGTGGGATTGGCAATAACAAACTCAGTTGAGGTGAGCGGAATATTTTCGGTCAGATACCAACTGAGAGAATCCGGCAAACCGGAGGCGGAATTGTAGTAAATGCCCAGCAGCATCGACTGATCAAGCGCAGCCGGTGTGCCGTTGGTATTGTCACAGTAACGGTAAATAATCAGATTGACAGTGTAAAACTTGCCGTCAGGCCCATCGCCATCATAACGATAACTGAGTTCCCCTCCCATCAGGTGCGTAGCAGACGCCGGATAGACTGTCATCATCAGCCAGGTGATGATGGCGGCGGTGCGGCACCAATGGAAGATATGTTTCAGGCAATGACTCATGAATAATACAGTGCAATTTACAAATTTGTACCGTAGGCTCCTGTCATAATTTGGTCAGAACCCCGGTTTCTGCTGTCAAAGTTCTTTTTTGATCGCATCGTACAACCGGTCGAGGTCGCTGATGTCGTTGAATGCCTGTATGGAATACCTGATGAAAAATTCATTTCCCTTTTTGGTGACCGGTATTTCAATGCGGTATTTTTCAAACAGCATCTTTTGAAATCCTGCGGGATCGGTTAACTTAACAGGGATGCTGAACATTTGACCCAGAAACTCTTCATTCACCGGCGCTATGGGAGCTGTTCCTGCAAGATGACAAAATCTCTCCGCATTTTCCATCACCACTTTTCTGCATGCAGCTGATACCTGATCCCAGTTGTTTTCTCTCATGAATTCTATCGCTTTCGGAATGGTCAGGTATGCAGAAAAATCTCGGGTTCCGGTAAATTCATGATGATCGATGAAATCGGAACCGGATGGTTTTTCACTCTCATAACCCCAGCTGACAATAAGCGGTTCGAGAATACTTTGCATTTTTTTTGATGCATACAAAAAAGAACTGCCTTTGGGTGTCATCATCCACTTGTGGCAGGCGCCGGTGTAAAAATCAACAGCAAGATCCTGAAGATTCAGAGGAATATGTCCCGGCACATGCGCCCCGTCCACTATGGTGATCAGTCCTCTTCTGCGGGCTTCTGCGCAAATTTCCTTCACGGGAAGAATGAGTGCGGTGGCGCTGGTGATCTGACTGATGAATACCACTTTTGTTTGAGCGGTGATCCCGCTCAGGAACTGGTCAATGAAATCCTGCGTCGACCGGAGGGGAAACCGGATGGGTTGTCGCACATAACGGGCCCCTGACTTCTCGCAATAAAACTTCCAGGTGCGATCCATGGCACCATATTCCAGGTCGGTGGTCAGTATCTCATCACCGGGCGCAAGCTTCAGACTTTTTGCAACGATGTTAATCGCGTAAGTTGGATTGGGTGTGTACACGATTTCACCGGCATCACATCCCACGTAAGTGGCCAGTGCCTCACGCGACTTTTTCATATACTCCACACCGTTAAAGGCGATGAACTGAACGGGTTCCGCTTCCAGCAACCGCTGCCAGTGGAGGTAATCGTTGAAGACTGCCTCCGGACAGGCTCCGAATGACCCAAAGTTGAGGAACGTGATGTCGTTACGAAGCAGGAATTTTTTTTTGAAACCTGAGGAAGCCATCTGGTGGATTTGAAGTCCCGAAATTACTGACAGTAATCCACTCTTCCGAAGGGGGTGCGGAAACGGCTCGGAACCTTTACATTCTGAATAAATTACCCTAAATTTGCAATCCTTTTAAAAAGGGTATTCATACCAACTTTCAGAGTCGTTTATGATCAGTATCGGCCGCAAGCCTCTTTCAGTAAATAACTTAAAGTCAATAGTTTTTGATGGAGATAAACTCTCTCTGGATGCAGTCGCACTTACCAAAGCCGCGCAAAGCCACCGGTTTTTGAAGGACTTTTCTAAAGGCAAACTGATCTATGGTATCAATACCGGTTTTGGTCCGATGGCTCAGTATAAAATCCACGACAAAGATCTTAAGCAGCTACAATACAATCTGATACGAAGCCATTGCTCTGGTCAGGGCGCAATACTTTCACCTCAGGAGACAAGAGCGCTGATGGTAGTTCGGCTGAATTCACTCATGCAAGGTTACTCCGGGGTTTCCGTGGAACTTTTAAAGCTTTTAAAAGACCTGATAAACAGGGACATATATCCATGTATTTACGAGCACGGCGGTGTTGGTGCCAGTGGCGATCTGGTTCAACTGGCGCATCTGGCACTCGGACTCATTGGCGAAGGCAGGGTCTGGTACAAAGGTCAGCCTGCTGATACAGCGACTGTTTTTAAGAAGGAAAAAATCAAAGCACTGACCATACAGCACCGGGAAGGAATTGCAGTACTCAACGGTACTTCGGCAATGACCGGACTGGGCGTCATTAATCTCATTCATGCCCGAAGGCTCACCAACTGGTCGGTAGTGCTTTCTTCCATGATCAATGAAATAGTGGAAGCGTTTGATGATCATTTCTCTGCTGAACTGAACCATTTGAAGCCTCATCCCGGTCAGCAGCAGATTGCTGCTGCGATGCGAAAGATCGTCTCGAAAAGCAAACTGATCAAAAAGCGTAATGATGTGCTTTATAATTCAAAGCACGTAGAGAAACTGGATGTGGTTACCGAAAAGGTACAGGAATATTATTCACTCCGTTGTGTGCCTCAGATCCTGGGGCCTGTGCTCGATACCATCCGCTATGCCGAATCTGTTGTTACCGGTGAAATCAATTCGGTCAATGATAATCCGGTGATTGATGCGGCCTCCGGAAATGTTTTTCATGGAGGAAACTTTCATGGCGATTATGTAGCTCTCGAAATGGACAAGCTTAAAATTGCCGTCACCAAAATGGCGATGCTTTCCGAGCGACAGCTCAACTATCTGCTCAATGATAAACTGAATCAGAAACTGCCTCCGTTTTTAAATCTTGGAACGCTCGGACTGAATTACGGCATGCAGGGAATGCAGTTCACCGCTACCTCTACGGTGGCTGAGAGCCAGGCGCTTTCCAATCCGGTTTATGTGCACAGCATTCCGAATAACAACGACAACCAGGATGTGGTGAGCATGGGCACCAACGCTGCCATCATCACCCGTCGTGTGATCGACAATGCTTATGAAGTGATGGCCATTCATGCCCTCGCAGTGATGCAGGCAGCAGATGCCCTCCGGTGCACATCAAAGCTGTCGCCGTTTTCGGCCGGTGTTTATAAAAGTATCAGAAAGGTGGCTCCGGTCATCACCCATGATCTTCCTGCCTACGACACCATTCGTAACGTCAGGGAGTTTTTGAGAAAAGAAGAATTGAATATCATTTAATCCGTTTGAAGTGAAATACGCGTTGGTTACAGGTGGTTCCAGAGGAATTGGTCGTGCGGTTTGCGATAAGCTCGCCGCCATGAACTATCATATCCTGCTGAATTTTAAGAGTAATACCGACGAAGCGGAAAAAACCAGGCAGATGATCCTTGCCCATGGTGTTGAGTGTGAACTCTTGCAGTGTGATGTGTCCGACAGCCAGGCTGTGGATGCAGTGATTGGCGGCTGGATACAGAATCATCCTGAAGACGCCATTGAAGTGCTGGTGAACAATGCCGGAATCCGCGAAGACAACCTGCTTGTTTTCATGCCCGAAGAACAGTGGAAGAAAGTGATGTCAACCAACCTGGATTCATTTTATTACGTCACTCGTCATGTAGTGACCCACATGCTTTCCAAAAAATACGGGCGCATCATCAACATGGTTTCCTTGTCGGGATTAAAGGGCAATGCAGGACAGGTGAATTATTCTGCCGCAAAGGCAGGACTGATAGGCGCCACCAAAGCATTGGGACAGGAAGTAGCCAGAAAAGGAGTGACCGTGAATGCGGTTGCACCCGGATTTATTGAGTCTGACATGACTGCCGGTCTCGATGAGAAAGCCCTTTCAGCGATGGTTCCGGCCAAACGATTCGGCAAGCCTTCTGAAGTAGCTGAGGTAGTCGGATTTTTAGCATCTCCCGGGGCTTCCTATGTCACCGGTGAGGTGATCAATGTGAATGGTGGATTGTATTCCTGATACTCAAAAAGTGATGGAAAATTCGATATATTTGTTTTGATGATGAAGCGTGTTGTGATCACCGGGATGGGCATTTATTCCTGTATCGGGAAAAATCTCGATGAGGTTCGCGATTCCCTTTTCAGGGGAAAATCGGGCATCGTGATGGATCCCGTGCGAAAAGAATTTGGATATCGCTCCGGCTTGACTGGTCACGTTGAACGTCCCGTTCTCAAAGGAATTCTCGATCGCCGTGCCCGTGTGATGATGC
>Ga0315904_10003615_pt1 | contig 22581 bp, 18 predicted proteins | sample LakEriMetagenome_6_FD_203529 | JGI IMG/M metagenome (GOLD analysis project Ga0315904, IMG submission 203529) | Freshwater fungal communities from buoy surface, Lake Erie, Ohio, United States - Buoy 12 MA120 | ecosystem: Environmental > Aquatic > Freshwater > Lake | place: USA: Lake Erie, Ohio... | reverse complement strand
TCGCAGTCTTCCGCGCCCTTCACAGCCTTCTGATGCCTAGTCATCCCCCATGCGCCCTTTCTAGCTTGACCACCCGAATCGAATGCTCGCAAGCGAGCCCGACTCGGATCAGCTATCACCGAACCATCTGATTGCCTGCCCATCAGCCCGAAGACTGATGAAACCGGCTCGATTCGGATTTACGATTATTTCTCGCTCTTTTTCCAGGGATGCCGCCTGCGACTTGCGTCACACACGACTCCCCGGGCCTTGGGAGAACGCTTCCAGGAAGCCGCTTGAGACGGCTCCCCTTCGGCATTCTTTTCAAGATGCCAATTACCACGACCAAATTGTCAACGAACGAGAACGAGCCAGCGATGGACGAAGCCATTGCCAGCCCGTATGCGGGAACCGAACCCGGGATAAGTGGGATCGGCCGCGACAGACCCAAAACTTAGCGGCGGACGTTTCGACCGTCAAGCGCCCGGAAAAATCCGGGCAATCCGACCAAATTCGGCCGCCGAAGCGAGGGTATAACCAGACCCATGGTACGCATCGGCGGGCGGAACGGTTCGGCACTGGTGGCGGCAGCCGCAATGGCCTTCGCGACGGCCCGTTGTGGACAGGCGCAGCCCCCCGCGCCGCCGGCCGTTCCCGTCGCGGCAGCCCTGGTTTCCACGATGAAAACGGCCTCCGGCCAGCCATTTGTGGGTACCGTCCTGCCGGCCCGAACGAGCGACGTTGGCAGCGCCGTTGACGGCCGCCTGACCGAACTTCCGATCGTGTACGGCCAACACGTGGCCGAAAACGAGCCGATCGCCCAGCTTTTGCGGGGCCTGCTCGAAATCGAACGGGCTGGCGCCACCGCCGAACTCGACCGCCGCCGCCAGGTGCTCGGCGAACTCCAGGCCGGCTCGCGGCCGGAAGAAATCGAGCAGGCCCGCGCGGCCGTCGCCGGCTTCGAGGCCCGGCTTTCCTACGCGAAAGATCGACTCGCTCGGCTGGGCAGGCTCGCCGAGCGGGGCACGAGCACGGCCGATGAGCTGAACGATGCTCAAACGGAACTGCGGGCAGTCGAAGCCCAACTCCGCGGCAGTCGCGCAGCCCTCGAACTCGTCGAGACCGGCCCACGCAAGGAACAGATCGCGCAGGCAGCCGCCGCCGCTGCCGTCCAAGAGGCCGAAGTGCAGCGGATCGACGACCAACTCGCCAAGCACACGATCCGCGCGCCCTTCAGTGGCTGGGTGGTCGAGCGGTTTACCGAAAAGGGACAGTGGGTGGCCCGCGGAGGACTGATCGCGAGGATTGCGGAACTCGACACCCTTGAGATCGAAGCCCAGGTGCCCGAGTCGTCGCTGGCCGCGCTTCGCGAGGGCGCCCACGTGCGACTGGAGTTCGACGCCGCGGCCGATCAGGCGTGGATCGGAACCGTCGCGAGGGTCGTACCCCAGGCCGATCTCCTGAGCCGAAGTTTTCCCGTACGAATCCGGCTTGAAAACCGGATCGTGGATGGCGTGCCGACCATCAAGGGAGGCATGCTGGCGCGGGCCTGGCTGCCCGTCGGGGCCGCCGGCGAGGTCACCGTCGTGCCCAAGGATGCGCTCGTTCTCGGAGGCGCGAAGCCGCTCGTGTTCTGCATCGATCCATCGAGCCCCACCACGGGCGTGGTGCGGCCCGTTGAGGTAGCACTCGGAGCCGCGGTCGAGGGCTATGTCGCGGTGCGGGGCACGCTCGAACCGGGCGCGCTCGTCGTCGTCCGCGGCAACGAACGGCTGCGGCCCGGCATGCAGGTCACCTTCACGCCGCCGGCCGAGTGATCCGCCACCACGCGCCGTGCCAGCCTTGAACCGGCGGTCAGTTTCATGAACCTCATCGAGTCTTGCGTCACGAGCCCCGTGAAGGTCGCGGTGGGCGTGATCCTGGTGACGCTCTTCGGCGTGCTCTCGATTCTCTCGATGCCGGTGCAGCTCACGCCGGAAGTCCAGATCCCCACGATCACCGTCGACTGCCAATGGCGGGGCGCGAGCCCGCAGGAAATCGAGCGGGAGCTGGTCCAGCCGCTCGAGGAGCAACTCCGCAGCGTGGAAGGGCTCGTCAAGCTCTCGAGCGACTCGGCAAGTTCGGCCGGCACGGTGGAGCTGGAGTTTGCCGTCGGCACCGACATGTCGCAGGCGCTGGTGAAGGTGAACACGCGGGTGCAGCAGGTTCGCGACTGGCCGATCGACGCCGACCGCCCCGTGATCAGGACCTCGAGTGCCAACGATCGCCCCGTCGCCTGGTTCATCCTCGGGCAGGCCGCTCCCGAAACGGCTGCCATCGAGAAGGCCAAGGCCGATCATCCGGCTCTCGCGGCCGACCTCGATCGCGTGCTCAAGGCCCGCTCGCCCGACCTGGCGATGTTCCGGATCCGGAAGCTCGCCGCCGCGCACCCCGAACTCGCCGCACTCGCCCCGCCCGCCATCGACGTCGAGGCGGTCCGCCGCATGGCCGAGGACGACATCGAGAGCCGGCTCGAGCGGGTGGACGGCGTCTCGAGCGCCGACCTTGTGGGCGGCCGCGAGGACGAGCTCCAGGTGATCGTCGATCCGCAGTTGCTCGCCGCCCGCAACCTCACGATCGAAGACCTCCGGCTCGCCCTCGCCAACCAGAATCAGGACACCTCGGGCGGCGATCTCTGGGAGGGCAAGCGGCGGTATGTGGTCCGCACGCTCGGCCAGTTTCGCTCGCCGGAGCAGGTCGAGGGCGTGATCATCACCCGCCGCGACGGCAAGCCCGTCTACGTCCGCGACGTGGCCAAGGCCCGCCTCGGCACCAAGAAGCCCGACGGGATCGTCCGGCGGTTCGGCGCCCGCAACATCGCCATTCGGGTCACCCGCGAGTCGGGGGCCAACGTGCTCGACGTGATGCAGCGGCTCCGCGACACGGCAAGCCGGATCGACGAGCAGCTCAAGCCCAAGGGACTCTCGCTCTCGCTCGTCTACGACGAGACCGACTACATCGACTCCGCCATCGGGCTCGTGAAAGACAACATCCTCGTGGGCGGCCTGCTCACGCTCGGCACGCTGCTCCTCTTCCTGAGAAACATCCGCTCCACGCTGATCGTGGCGATGTCGATCCCGGTGAGCGTGATGGGCACCTTCCTCGCCCTCGCCGCCTTCGACCGCACGCTCAACGTGATCAGCCTCGCGGGCATCGCCTTCGCCGTGGGCATGCTGATCGACAACTCGGTGGTCGTGCTCGAAAACATCTTCGTCCACTGGAGCGCCGGCGAGCCGCCGAAGGACGCGGCCGTCAAGGGCACCCAGGAGGTGTGGGGGGCGATCCTGGCAAGCACGCTCACCAACGTCGCCGTGTTCCTGCCTGTGCTCTTCGTGGAGGGGGAGGTGGGCCAACTCTTCGGCGACATTGCCCTGGCGATCGCGGCCGCCGTCGGGCTCTCGATCGCCGTTTCCGGGCTCGTCGTGCCCGCAGCTGCCGCCCTGCTCCTCCAGAGCCGCCACGCCCGCGCCGCCGCCACGGTTGTGACGGGGGCCGGCGAGACGGCCGGCACCACGGCCTCGCGGGGCGACGTGCTCACGCGGTTCGGCGCCACCTTCATGGGCGTGGTCACCGGCATCAACCGGTTTCTGCTCGCCAGCGCGCCCCGGGCGGCGATCGCCTCGGTGGCGATCGTCGCCGCAGCGGCAGTGGCCACCTGGCTGCTGATGCCGAAGGTCGAATACCTCCCCGAAGGCAACCGCAATCTCGTATTCGGCATCCTGCTGCCGCCGCCGGGCTACAACATCGACGAACTCCTGCGCATGGGCGACCGCGTCGAGGAACGCCTGATCCCCTACTGGGACGTCGATCCAGGCACGCCCGAAGCGAAGGCCCTCGATGCTCCGGTGGTTGCCGACTGCTTCTTCGTGGCCCGCGGCAAGAGCGTGTTCATCGGCCTGCGTTCGCTCAACCCGCTCGAGGCCGCGAAGCTCGTGCCGCTCGTCCGCCGGATCGCGGCAGACCTGCCCGGCACGTTCGCCGTGGCCAAGCAGTCGAGCCTGTTCGAAAACGGCATCGGCGCCGGCCGCACCGTCGACATCGAGATCACCGGCCCGGATCTCGCGAAGCTCGTCAAGCTCGGCGTGCAGGTGATGGGGAAGCTCCCCGAAGCCACGCCCGGCAGCCAGAACCTGCCCAAGCCGTCGCTCGACCTCTCCAGCCCCGAGATCCAGCTCGTGCCGCGGCTCGAGCAGGCGGCCGACATGCGGCTCGACGCCCGGCAGCTCGGCTACATCGTGGACTGCCTTGTGGACGGAGGCTACGCCACCGACTACTTCCTCGACAACGACCGGATCGACCTCGTGATCAAGGGAGACGACCGGTTCGTGCAACGAACGCAGGACCTGCGCACGCTCCCCGTGGTCACGCCGGGCGGCCAGCTCGTGCCACTCGAAGCGGTGGCGGAGGTTCGCGAGTTCTCCAGCGGCCCCGAGCAGATTCTCCACCGCGAGCGGGAGCGGGCGATCACCGTCCAGGTTTCACCGCCGGCAAAGATGCCGCTCGAAGAGGCCCAGGAGCGGATCCAGTCGATGATCGTGAAGCCGCTCGAAGAGTCTGGCGCACTCGACGGCGGCTACCGAATCACACTCGGCGGCACCACCGACAAGCTTGTGGCCACCTGGAAATCGCTGTGGTTCAACCTCGTGATCGCCGGCGTGATCACCTACCTCCTGATGGCGGCGCTCTTCGAATCGTGGCTCTATCCGGCCGTCGTCATCGCCTCGGTGCCAGTGGGCAGCATCGGCGGCCTGCTCGGCCTCTGGCTGCTCAACTGGCTGGGGGCGTCGTTCGGCGTCTTCCAGCCGCTCGACGTGCTCACGATGCTCGGCTTCGTGATCCTGATCGGCACGGTCGTCAACAACCCGATCCTGATCGTGGAGCGGGCGCTGCAGTTGGTTCGCGAGGGCGATACGGAGCCGACCGAGGCGATCCTGGAGGCGGTCCGCAGCCGCGTGCGGCCGATCTTCATGACCACACTCACCACGGTGCTCGGCCTGCTACCCCTCGTGCTCTTTCCGGGTGCCGGGAGCGAGCTCTACCGCGGCCTCGGCGCGGTGCTGCTCGGTGGCATGCTCTTCTCCACGCTCGTCACGCTCGTGCTCGCGCCGGCGTTGCTCGGCCTCTGCTTCCGCGTGTTTGGCACCAGCGGCCTCAAGCCCGCCGCCCAGGAAGCGTAACCGCGTGAGCGGTACGGCTGCCCTGCCCCCATCGCTTACGCGATTGGTCTTCCTGAACCACGGCTGCCTCACGGCGTTGGGCTTGGATACGTTACCGCGGCGCGGAGCATCCACACGGCGAGGATCGCCCGGGCGGTCCAGGCGATGGTGCGGATCCAGTTGCTCCGCACGAGTGAATCCACCACGGCCGCCGAGTGGCCGTCGCGAGCGAGCCGGCCATGCAACGGCACCTGCACGAAGAAGGTAGAGAGCCAGATCACCGCGATGAGCGCCAGACCCACGAGGGCCGCGCCGCGACCGACGCCCGCCGGTGGCCAGACCGCCAGCGCTGCCGCCGCCGCGAGTTCCACCGCCATGAACGGGATCACGACGGGGCCGGTGCGACGCTGGTTCTCGATCGCATGCTCCCGCGAGCCCGCGCCGGTGATCGAGGCGAACAGCGGGTAGTGCACGACCTGCACGAACCAGATCAGGCCGCACATCGCGCCCGAGGCGACTGCCTGCGCCAGGAGGACCACCTCCGCGAGCGAAACACCGCCGAGCGAGATCTCAGTCATGCCGGACGGCGGCCTCATGGCGATGCATCCGCCAGGCGTGAAGTAGGATCAGCCCGAAGGGAATCCACCACAGCAGGTCGTTGGTCGGCAGCGTCCAGCCGAAGGCCGGCGGCACATCGCCACGCATCACGCCCATCGCATACCCGAGCGGGCCGAAGATCTTTCCGAGGAACCCCACGAGCACGATCGGCCAGTGTCGCACAGGGTCGGAAGCGGCAGCGAGATAGCCAACGCCGTAAACTCCCACGATCATCCCGACGCACTGCCAGATGAACGGGTAGTTTGGCTGGTCGAGGCCGGTGAGATCGAAGAGCCACGGGGGATAAAGCACCGTAACCGCACCCCAGGCGAGGTTGTAGATGCCCGCGGCGACGAGCCAGCGGTGCATCCAAGTCGGCGTAGCGGTGGAGTCTGCGACGGTTGCCATAGCGGGAGAACGATAGTCGCTCCACAGCCGCCGGCGAGGGGAGGTCACTCGCCGATATCCTCGGCCCAGAGCTGGGGGTGTTTTTGCATGAACTCCCGCATCAACGCGATGCACCGCTCGTCCTGGAGCACCGTGAGCTTCACGCCCCGCTCCTCGAGCAGTTTCTCCTCCCCCATAAACGACCGGTTCTCACCGATCACCACCCGGGGAATCCCGTAGAGCAGGATCGCGCCGCTGCACATCGGGCAGGGGGAGAGCGTGGTGTAGAGCGTGCACTCGCGGTAGAAGTTGGCCGACTGCCGCCCCGCCCGCTCGAGCGCGTCCATCTCGCCGTGGAGGATCGTGCTGCCCTGCTGCACGCGGCGGTTGTGCCCGCGGCCCACGATCACTCCGTCGCGCACCACGACGGAGCCGATCGGGATGCCTCCCTCGGCGACTCCCTGCTCCGCCTCTTCGATCGCCGCCAGCATGAATGCGTCCATGATCGCCCAGGATACCGACTGCAGCATGGGCTCGTCCATCGTCTGGGTGATCGGCGAATCCTGCCTGGTGGTCAGCAGGAGAGCCTGTTGAGAATGCGTGCGAGGCTGCCCTCGGCGAGCTTTCCGGGGAGATAGAGCGACGCTCCCGCATTGCGGGCCCAGCGTTCGTCATCGAGGTCGTCGTCACCACCACGCACCACGAGCCGCGACCCGAGCAGCCGCAGGAGCGCCGTCCAATGATCGAGATCGGCGAGCCGGCCTCCGGGATGGACGAGGTCGATGAACGTGCAGCGGTAACGGGAGGCCGCAACCGCAATGGTCGGCGACGCCTTGGCGGATTCGGCGTGGCCGTTGTGGCCGTTGCGGTGCACCGCACTCAGAACGAGATCGCGGGTGGGCCGGTCGGCCGAGAGCACGAGCCAGTCGAGCGGCTCCGAAGAGAACTCGGCCGGCGTTGGAGCTGCGGCCACGACGGGCGGGAGCTTTTGCTTCGTGAACGTCACAGCCATGGTGGCACCTGGCGGGCTGCAATAGGCATTCCCTGCTCGGGGAACGCGCCAGATCCCGCCGGCGCCATCAATCACCAAACCTTTCGGTGGCCCGGCCATCAAGACAAGCACCGATGCAGGCTGCCGACAACCGGGGGCTCACCGTGCCCCAGCCCGCCACTCGACACCACGTTTCAATGGCCGAAACGCCTTGAGTCGGGCAGCCCCACCCGCTACCGTCCGCCGCCCCACACGAGGAGGCCGGCCTCATGCCTGCATCGATCTCGAAGCGTCTGCTGATCTTCGCCGCTGTGATGGCGACCACGTGCTGGCTCCCGGCCCGCGGCCAAGAGCCCACCGACACGGTCCAAGGCCACCCCGCACTCGCCCGGGCCCCACGACACACCGTCACGAAGCAAGGGCGACGCGGCGACCCCGTGAACATTGCCTTTGTTGGCACCGAGGAGGAACTCCATCGGGCGCTCGCCGCCGCCCGCTGGTATGCGGCCGACCCGATCACGCTGAAGTCATCGCTGCGGATCGCGGCCGATGTCGTCCTGAAGAAGCCCTACGACCATGCCCCCGTGAGCGACCTCTTTCTCTGGGGCCGGCGGGAGGATCTCGCCTACGAGCAGCCGGTGGGCGACAGCCCGAAGCAACGGCATCACGTCCGCTTCTGGCGGTCGCAGGAGGTCGATGCTGCCGGCGAGCCGCTCTGGCTCGGCGCCGCGACGTTTGACGAGCGCGTGGAGATCAGCCGCACAACAGGTGGCGTGACGCATAAGATCTCGCCGGAAGTGGATCACGAACGCAACAAGCTCGTGGGCGACACGGCGCGGTCCGGTACGCTCGACGGCTACTACTGGGTGGACCGCTTCCATCCTGAGCGTCAGGGCGTGAACGGCGGCGGCGACCCGTGGGTCACCGACGGCCGGCTCGCCGTGGGCGTGCTCGAGATTCGTCGCTAAGCCCGCTGGAGCCGTAGCCGCAGGTTGCCAACCTGCGGTCCTCCGATCGCTCCGTCGCGTTCCGAGGCCGCTTGGACTGGTGCGATTCGCTCCACCCCCCTGGTGCGATTCGCTCCAGTCGGCCCCGCGGGGTGGTGCATTTTGCCCCACCCCCCTCAGGGCTACTCCACGAATGACGGCAAGCAAAACGCTGTTTTGAGGGTCGATATGCAAATCTACCCAAAAACTGCCGTTGAGCAGCCGTTTGGCATGGGGTGTGCAGGCTGGTTGGTGCTGTTGCCGCTGATGGATGCGGCGATCCTCATTCCTGCCTCATGCCGTTGGAGCTCCGCAGCATGCCCCGCCTCGCCATTCAAAGACTGTTCGCCACCGTCGCCCTCATCCTCGTCGCCGCCGTCGCCTCCGCCGGCACCGTCTACGAGGTAAGCACCACCGGGGCCACGCAGACCGGTTCGAAGAACAACAGCGGCGTCTACATCGGCCAGTCATTCAACTCCGGCACGAACACGCTCCTGACGTCGGCGTCTCTCGAGATCAATCGCAACGGTCTCAGCATCGCTGATTTCACCCTCAACCTTTACGCGACCACGGGTTCACCGAACAGCTACTTCAAGACCGGCAGTTCGCTTGCCGACGCCACCTTCAGCAACTCGATCCTGAGCGATAGCCTCGCCACGTCGTACGAGTTCACCAACCTCAACTGGGCCCTATCGCCCAACACGGTCTACATGATCGGCGTCGCCAGCGAGAGCACGGCCACGGTCAAATGGACGCTCAACCAGAGTGCGACGAAGGACAGTTCGACGGGCTTCATCACCGGCTATTCCGGCTACAACGCCCAGGAGGGCGGCAACGTCGATAACGGCCTGCACGGCGCCACCATCACCGCCGTACCCGAGCCGTCCACGCATCTCGTCGTCGCTGCGGCAGCTGTGGGAATGTGGCTGATGGCGCGGCGGCGCACGTCGTCGAAGATTCACACGTGATTCTTGGGAGGTCCCCATCGCTTACGCGATTGAGCTTCCTGATCCCCGCACATCGATTCACCCGCGGAGCGGTGCCGCGTGCAGCCGGTCGTGCTCCGCTCCCTCGCGGGCGAGGCGGCTCTCGTAGAGGCACACCCGCTGCACGCTCGCGGAGCCACCGTCGGCATCGCGGCACGCCTCGAGCGCCGCAATCAGGCGATCGCTCCCGGCGCCCGCGCCACCCCGGCCGCCACGAAACCGACCGAGCGTGAGGTGCGGACGGTAGGCCCGCGCCTCCGGGGGAAACCCGAGCGGCGTGAGTCGCTCCGCGAGGGCATCGTGAAGTCGGCCGAGCTCCACGGCCCCCTCATGAACGCCGAGCCACGCCACCCGCGGTCGCGCCGCGTCGGGAAACACTCCGACCCCTCCGAAGTCGAGCCGAAACGGCGGCACCGTCGCGGCCGCCTCGTCGATCGCCAGGCAGATCCGGTGCAGATCGGCGTCGTCCACATCGTCGCCCAGAAAGTGCAGCGTGAGGTGCATCTGCTCCCGTGCCACCCACGCGGCCTCGATGCCCGCCTCGCGGAGCCGGTCGATGATCCGGGCAGCCCGGGCGGTCACCTCCGCCGACACGTCCACCGCAAGAAAGAGCCGCATGTGCCGCATCGATCACCTCCGGGCCGACAACGTATCATGCCCCGATCCCGACCGCCTCCCCAGACGCGTCTCGATCATGACATCTCGCTCCTTTCTCATCGCGGTCGCGATCGCAATCGCCGCCGTCGCCCGCGGCGCCGACGCACCCTTTGCTGTGACCATCGAGGTCAACGCCGAGGGCGATCGCGGACGCATGGCGGAGATCTGGCGTTTCTTCGGGGCCGATGAGCCCAACTACGCCACCATGCCGCACGGCCGGAAGTTGCTCGGCGAACTCGGCGACCTGCGGCCGAAGCAGGTCTACTTTCGTGCCCACAACCTGCTCACAACGGGCGACGGCACGCCCGCGCTCAAGTGGGGCTCCACCAACGCCTACACGGAAGACCAGCAGGGCCGCCCCATCTACGACTGGACGATTCTCGACGGGATCTTCGACGCCTATCTCGCCAGCGGCGTTCGACCCTATGCCCAGATCGGCTTCATGCCCGAGGCGCTCTCCGCGAAGCCCCGGCCCTATCAGCATCGCTGGCGGGTCGGCGCTCCCTATGAGCAGATCTACACCGGCTGGGCCCATCCACCCACCGACTACGCGAAGTGGGAAGAACTCGTCTATCAGTGGGTGCGGCACTGCGTGGAGCGGTATGGCGCCGACGAAGTGGCCGAATGGTACTGGCAGACGTGGAACGAACCCAACATTCCCTACTGGCAGGGCACGCCTGAGGAGTTCTTCCGGCTTCATGACCACGCGATCGCCGCGGTTCGTCGCGGCCTGCCAGCCGCCCGCGTCGGCGGACCAGACGTGGCCGGCGACGGCGGCGGCTTCATGGACCGCTTCCTCGACCACTGCCTGCACGGCACGAACCACGCCACGGGCACGAAGGGCACGCCGCTCGACTTCGTGTCGTTTCACGCCAAGGGCGCCCCCACCACCGTCGACGGCCACGTGCGGATGGGGCTCCGCGAGCACCTGCGCACGATCGACAAAGGCCTCGCCCGGATCGTGAAGCATCCCGAACTCGCCAACGTGCCGATCGTGATCGGCGAGTCGGATCCCGAGGGCTGCGCCGCCTGCCAGGGCCCGCAGCTCGCCTACCGAAACGGCACGATGTATTCGAGCTACACGGCGGCGAGTTTTCCGCGAAAGCTCGCCCTTGCCACACGCCACCGGGCCAACCTCGTCGGCGCCCTCACGTGGGCTTTCGAGTTCGAGGGCATGCCCTGGTTCGCCGGCTTCCGGTCGCTGGCCACCAACGGCGTAGACAAGCCCGTGCTCAACGTGTTCCGCATGTGGGCGCGAATGACGGGCCGGATGCTGCCCGTCACGAGCGACGGTGAACTGCCGCTCGATGACATCCTCGCCGGAGGTGTGGAAGGCCCGCCCGACGTGGCTGCGATCGCCAGCCGGGACGGCGACACGCTTCGCGTGATGGCCTGGCACTATCACGACGACGATGTGCCCGGCCCCGATGCCGCAGTCACGGTCGCGATCAGGGGCTGGACGCCGGGCGCTCGGCCGCCGGTGCACTACCGCATCGACGAACATCACTCCAACGCCTTCGCCGCCTGGAAGCGGATGGGCTCGCCGCAGCAACCGACGGCCGACCAACGGGCCGAACTCGAGCGTCGCTGCGGTCTTGAGACGGCAGAGCCGCCCGACATCCGCGTGGAGGCGGGAGTGCTCGTGGCGTCGTTCCTGCTTCCGCGGGCAGGCGTCTCCCTGCTCGAGTGGACCGCCGACGCGCCGAAGCCCGACGCGATCGTGGCCGCCGACGGCAGCGGCGACTTCGCGTCGGTGCAAGAGGCGATCAGCAAGGCCCCGATGAAGACGGGAAAGGGCGATCCCCGCTGGGTGATCCTCGTGAAGCCGGGCACCTACCGCGAGCGGATCCACGTGCAGCGGGAACGCGGCAACATGCTCGTCATGGGCGAAGACGCCGCCGCCACCACGATCGTCTTCGGCCTGCACGCAAACCTGCCAGGCGAGGATGGGAAGCCCATCGGCACCTTCCGCACGCCCACCGTCTGGATCGACGGCGACGGCATGGAGTGGCGAAACCTCACGATCGCCAACGACGCCGGCCCCGTGGGCCAAGCGCTCGCGCTGCGGGTGGACGGTGACCGCGTGACGTTCCGCGACTGCCGCTTCCGCGGCTGGCAAGACACGCTCCTCCTCAACCGCGGCCGCCAGTATTTCGCCGACTGCTCGATCGAGGGCCATGTCGATTTCATTTTCGGCGGCGCGACGGCCTTCTTCGACCGCTGCACCATCCGCTGCCTGAAGGACGGCTACATCACCGCCGCCTCGACGCCCGACGGCACGCCGCACGGCTTCGTGTTTGCCGACGGCACGATCACCGGCGCCGACGGCGTGAAGACCTACCTCGGGCGGCCGTGGCGCGACTTCGCCCGTACGGTCTTTCTCCGCACGAGGATGGATGAGGTGGTCCGGCCCGAGGGCTGGCACGACTGGGACAAGCCCCATGCCCACGAGACGACTTTCTATGCGGAGTTTGGCACTACGGGCCCCGGGGCGGCGGCAGACAAGCGAGCGCCCTGGGCGAAGCCTCTGTCGCCGCAGCAGGCGGCCGCCCTCACGCCGGCGACGGTGCTCGGCGGCACCGACGGCTGGAATCCAGCGGCTGAGTGACGTCCCATACGACACGAAGGCAGAGCGACACCATGCCCTATCGCAGCGACGAAGAAGACGACGACTGGGAGGACGATTCCGACCTCGACAGCGATGCCGATGTTGATAGCGAGGACGATGATGACGACGAGACCGTGCCCTGTCCGTTCTGCAAGCGGCAGATTCTCGAAGACACGCCCCGCTGCCCCTACTGCGAGCAATACCTGTCGGAGCAAGACTTCGCCCGCGGCTCAAAGCCTCTGTGGGTGATCGTCACGGCGGTCGTCTGCCTCGTGGCGGCGATCTGGCTGGCGTTTGCTCTCTGAGCCGAAGGGCGATGCCTCTCATGCCTCTCATGCCTCGCACCTCCCCCTCCCCTGCCCCGCGCTGGCTGGTCTACCTGCTGCGGTGCGGCGACGGCTCGCTCTACACCGGCATCACCAACGATCTCGACAAGCGGCTCAAAGCCCACGCAGCCGGCAAGGCCTCCCGCTACACGCGGAGCCGGCTTCCCGTGGCACTCGCCTACTCCGAGCGGCAGCCCGACAAGTCGCGGGCGCTCCGCCGCGAAGCGGCGATCAAGCAACTCCGGCGTGCGGAGAAGGAGCAACTCGTGGCCGCGGGAGCCGCGAAGCCCAAGAAACGCGTCAGAGCCCCTCGGCGGTGAACCGGGCCTCGACCATGTCGGCCATCTCCCGCGCCTGATCTTCGAGTTCCTGCAGGAGTTCGTCGTCTTCGTCGTCGGACGCCCGCCGGGCGAGAACCAGCAGGTATTGAGCCTCGTGCCGCCAGGCCTTCAGCCAGTCGGGACGGGTGGAGACCGGCTGGAAGAGGAGCTTCTCGAGCCTTTCGAACGGATCGTGGGGAACGGACATGCCCAGAGTGTAAGCCGTGCAGCCAACCGCCGCCGGAAACAAGGTCCTTCCGCCATGTTCGTCGCTCGATCCGTAAACGGCGGCCCCTCCGCCGGCGAGCCCAAAGTGAACGAGAGCGGCTGCAAAAAGTCAGAGGGGGGCAGGCCCATGATGGAACCTGCTCCCCTCGCTTTGGAATCACGTTGGCTGGTGCGTGTCAGGCCCGCTTGCGACGGCGGAACAGCGAGTAGCCGCTGCAGGCCAGGCCGGCGAGGGCTATCGCATACGTCGAAGGCTCGGGGACGACCGTGATAAAGCCCGTCGCCGGGTTGAACGTGGCCGACTGGCCTGCCGCGAGGCCGGTGGCATTCACCGCCGAGAAGGTGCCCGAGCGGCCGCCCGTGTTGGCGAAGATCTGCAGCACATCCGTGCCGTCGGCGTAGGAGCCGCCGCTGAAGGCGAGGTCGAGAATCCCGCCGAAGACCACGCTGCCGTCGCCGCTCACGAGGTCATAGGTGCCCGCCGTATAGGCAGGGTCAGTGATCTCAAACACGCTGGTGCCAGAACTGGAGAGGTCGAGCGTGAAGCCAGAATCAACCGTGACCGTGCCAGCGCTGTTGCCGGGCAGGAACGACCCGAGCACGGCGAGCGACTTGCCGCTGCCCGAGAGCGTGCCCACGCCGGCGAGGCTGGCCGACGAAGGCAGCGAGTAGGTGCCCGCCGTGAGACCCAAGAGGTCGAACACGCCGGGGCTACCGGTGGTGCCGAGGTTCAGGCCGCCGGTACCGATGCTTCCGACGCCTGAGAGGGCGAGCACACCGTCGGAGATCGTGGTGACGCCAGAGTAGGAGTTGGCCCCGTCGAGCGTCAGGGTGCCGCTACGCTGCTTCGTGACGGCACCCGTGCCGCTGATGATGCCTGAGTAGGTCGAGGCATCGGACCGGTTAAAGATGAGCGCGGCGTTGTTCACCACGTCTCCGGCGATGGATCCGGTCGTGCCGTCGTCACCGATGAGTAGCGCGCCGGAGCTGATCGTCGTGGCGCCGGTGTAGCTATTGTTACCGGAGAGCGTGAGGGTTCCGCCGCCGAGTTTTGTGACTGCGCCCGTGCCGCTGATGCTGCCCGAGTAGGTCGAGGCATCGGACCGGTTGAAGATGAGTGTGCCGTTGTTCGTGAGCGTCGACACGCTCATAAAACCGGTGTTGCTACCGACGCCGATCTGGAGCGTGCCGCCGGAATTCAGATTGATGGTGCCGAAGCCCCCCTTATAGAGAACGTTCGCTACTGACACGAGACCGCCCGACATGGTGAGCGTGCCGGTGCCGCTATTGCCGACGGTGAGATCAGAGCTATTGGCCCACGTGCCGCTCGACACTGTGGCGGTGCCGACGCTGCGGGCGTTGTTGCCGATAAAGCCGCGCACGTTGCTGACATAGCCGCCAGTCACATTGAGCGTGCCTGTGCCGCTGACGCCGATGGTAAGATCGCCGCTGTTGGCCCATGTGCCGCTCGTCACCGCGGCCGTGCCGACGCTGTTGGCGCTGGAGCCGAGTTGGCCGTTCGCGCTGCTGACATAGCCGCCAGACACGTTGAGCGTGCCGGTGCCGGAGAAGCCGACGCCGAGACCGCCGCTGCTGGCCCACGTGCCGCTCGACACCGTGGCCGTGCCAACGCTGCCGGCGTTGGAGCCAAGAGTGACAGCCCCGTTGCTGACACGGCCGCCAGTCACGTTGAGCGTGCCGGTGCCGGAGAAGCCGACGGTGAGATTGCCGCTCATGGCCCACGTGCCGCTCGACACGTTGGCGGTGCCGACGCCGCCGCTGAGGCGGCCAAGAAAGCCACCCCCTGTGACATCGACATAGCCGCCATCCACGTTGAGCGTTCCGTTCCCGCTGTCGCCGACCCTGAGCGCGCCAGTGTTGGCCCACGTGCCGCTCGACACCGTGGCGGTGCCACTGCTGCCGACGTTGCGGCCGATATGGCTGTTACTAGTGCTGCTGACATAACCGCCGATCACGTGGAGCGATCCGGTGCCGCTGCCGCCGACGTCGAGGTTGCTGCTGTTGGCCCACGTGCCGCTCGACACCGTGGCCGTGCCGACGCTGCGGGCGTTGGAGCCGAGACTGCTAGCCGTGTTGCTGACACGGCCGCCAGTTACGTTGAGCGTGCCGGTGCCGGAGAAGCCGAGCGTGAGCTGGGCACTGTTGGCCCACGTGCCGCCCGACACCGTAGCCGTGCCGTTGCTGCCAGCGGCGGAGCCGAGCAGGCCGGAAGTGTTGCTGACATAGCCGCCAGACACGTTGAGCGTGCCGGTGCCGGAACTGCCGACGGTGAGACCGCCACTGTTGTCCCACGTACCGCTCGACACTGTGGCTGTGCCGACGCTTTCGGCGTTGACGCCGAGTGTGCCGTTCGCGTTGCTGACATAGCCGCCAGTCACGCTCAGCGTGCCGGTCCCGCTGCCGCCTACCCAGAGGTTTCCAATTGCGGAATTAATCTGCAGCATCCCCAACGACGCGGAGGTCGTCATGTCCAGAACGACGGTATTCGCAACTCCCGCCACTTCCGACGTGCCGGTCAGGTTGAGCGTGCCCGAGTTCGTCAGCGAGAGTGTGCCAGTGCCCGAGATCGTGTTGCTGATCGTGAGGGTGTTGCCGCTGGACTGATTGAACTGCAGCGTGCCGTTGGCGGTGATGGTGTCTCCCGTGACGGTTGCGCCGTCGTTCAGGAGCACCGTGTCGCCGGGATCGATCGTGCCGCCGATGTAGGGCGTGTTGTTGGTGTCGTAGGTGGTTGTGGCACCGCGGGCATGAACAGCCAGCGAAGTGAGCAGGGCCACCACGCCGACGGAAAAGATGACGCGGGATAGATGAGCGACGGGCGTCATGAGCAAACACCTTGGGCGGGATGAGAGACCGAGCACGAGTGCGAGTATTAAAATGCACACTCTAATCCAGGCGTTGTACGCGTCAGGACATAGCCCGCAACCCCGTGACCCCCAAAATGTGACGAATCGGGCATGGGTAGGGACGAATCGGGATTTCTGGGACGAATCGGGCGCGCCGGCTGGGACGAATCCGCGGCGAGAGGTGCCGCCACCCCGCGCCCTCGCCCGTCCCGCCCCGCCATCGGGGCAGTCCTCCGCGACTCGCTCGGCCTCGATAGCCCCGTCCAGAAACACCACTGAAAACACCACTGGGCAGAGCATCGTGCGATGCCCTGCCCAGCGTGAGATCACGAGTGCCGCGAGCGGCTCGAGTCAGCGAACGCGGAGACGGCGGACCAGCGAGGAGCCACCGCAGGCCAGGCCGGCGAGGGCCATGGCGCACGTGGAGGGTTCGGGGACGTTTAAGGGGGTCGGGTCACCGCTCAGCAGTGACCTTCTTTTCGCATGGCATCCCTTGCACTCCCTTGGCTTGCACCGCCACTGATTCTCTATCTGAAAGTGGCGACGTTTAAGGGGAACAGGTCAGGTGGTCAGAACTCCCAAACGAGTCACCATTTCACGATTCCTCGCATCACTTGAAGGCCACCAACAAGCGTTGAGCCGCCATATTCCTTGGCCAACCGCAGGAGGGTTTTGTGAAATCCGCAATTGGGAAATATGGATTCTACTTTCGCGATGGCCGATCTGGGCATTCCCTTGCGGCACCAACCTTGCGTTGCGTCTATCCAGTCGGCTTTACGGCACGCCTCAATGACGTCCGCGTGAGTTCCTTTGTACTTGAACACCTTGTGGTGCCAGTGGATCGCGCCACGTACAGCGTCTGGAGCCAATCCCCAACCGTGTTGATCGTTGTCCCGGAGAGCGACAGTTTCCGAGGGCTCCAGATAAGCCAATTTCTGATCTGTCCAAAGCCCGATGTCGTGATAAACGAACGCAGTTTCCACCATCTGTTCGTGTTTGGGCGCGTTGTCCAGAAAGTGCATCGCGTATGTGATGCAACGGTACACGTGGTTTCGATAGCCATCATAGTCGTGGCCAATCAGAGTTCGGTACGGTGCGAACAAATCCTCAACACGGGGCCGCTCAATCTTGATGGTGATGTCAGGCAAGGTGCATCTGCTTTCTTGGCCTAAAGTCCGGCATTATTGCGAACGACCACCAAGCGGCACCCACGACGGTGAAGGCAGAAGGAGACTGGGCCACGAAGCATCCAATGCCGAGGCACAGGAAAAACCCACCGTATGTAGCGCGGGCCTCAGACACTCCCAGCGGCCCCTGCGTGCTAACGCCCAGAATTCGACAAACGGCGGCGGGAAAAAGCAGGCCGAGACACCCGAGCAATGCGGTTACGAGGGCCCCGCAGTTCGCTAACAGCATCATCGTAGGCCGCCACACTCGTCACGCTAACCGGCGGTTGGCGAAGCGGTGAAATGCCAGCGAGTAGCCGCCGCAGGCCAGACCGGCGAGGGCCATGGCATAGGTGGAGGGTTCAGGCACGACGGTGATAAAGCCCGTCGCTGAGTTGAACGTGGCCGACTGACCTGCCGCGAGGCCGGTCGCATTCACGGCCGTGAAGCCGCCCGACAGGCCGCCCGTGCTGGCGAAGAGCTGAAGCACGTCGGTGCCGTTGGCGTAGGTGCCACCGCTGAAGGCGAGGTTGAGAATCCCGCCGAAGACCACGCTGCCGTCGCCGCTCAGGAAGTCGAATGTGCCCGCGGTGAAGGCAGGGCTCGTGATCTCGAACACGCTGCTGCCCGAGTTCGAGAGGTCGAGCGTGAGGCCGGAGCCGACCGTCACCGTGCCGGGGCTGTTGCCCGGGAGGAACGAGCCGAGCACCGCAAGCGTCTTGCCGCTGCCGGCGAGCGTGCCCACACCGGCGAGGTTGCCGGTCGAGGGCAGCGAGTAGGTGCCCGCCGTGAGGGCGGCGAGGTCGAACGTGCCGGGGCTGGCCACGGTGCCGAGGTTCAACCCGCCGGTACCGATCGAGCCCGTGCCCGAGAGGGCGATGGTGCCGCCGGCGATCGTGGTGAGCCCGGAGTAGGAGTTGGCTCCTGCGAACGCGAGCAGGCCTGCGGCCTCTTTCGTGACCGTGCCTGAACCACTGAGGACGCCCGAATAGGTCGAGGCGTTGCTGCGGTTGAAGATGAGCGTGCCGTTGTTCACGAGCGATGCGGGCCCCAGGACGCCGGTGGTGCCGCCGATGCCAATCTGCAGCGCACCCCCGGAATCGAGGTTGATCGTGCCAAGGGCGCCCCTCGACAGCGTGCCCCCGACGATCAGTCGGCCGCCCGCCATCGTCAGTGTGCCGGTGCCGCTGTTGCCCACGGTGAGATGGCGGGTCATCGCCCACGTGCCACTCGACACCGTCGCCGTGCCGAAACTGTTGGCGTTGAAGCCGAGGGTGCCCGAAGCGCTGGTCACGCTGCCGCCGTTCACGTTCAGCGTGCCGGTGCTGCCGGCATTTCGGCCGATGAAAATGTTGTTCGTGGTGGTCCACGCCCCGCCCGTCACCGCGACGGTGCCGTTGCTGCCGCCGTCGCCGCCCACGAGCGCATCGCTCCCCGAGACGAGGCCGCCGCTCACGTTGAGCCTGCCGGTGCCACTGGAGCCGACCGTCAGGCCACTGGTGGTGGCCCAGGTGCCACTCGACACGTTGACCGTGCCGATACTAGCGGGGTTGGAGCCGAGCCTCGACGACGACCCGCTCACCATGCCGCCGGCCACGTTGAGCGTGCCGGTGCCGGTGCCACCAAATCCGAACCCGACATACAGGATCCCGCTCGTGGCAAAGGTACCGCTCGACACCGTCACCGTGCTGACGCCGCCGGCGGCATAGGCGATGTAGGTCACCGCGGAGCTGAGGCTGCCGCCGGTCACGTTGAGCGTGCCGACGTCTCCGGCGGATTGGCCGATCGTCAGAGTGCCCAAACTGGCGGCGGTCATCGCGACGGTGCCACTGGAGATCACGACGCTACCGGAGCCGGAGATCGCGGGGCGAAACCCGCCGTAGTCGTCGGTGCGGTTGAACTGGAGAACGCTATCCGACGAGAAAACAATGCCGTTGGTCGCGCCGATCCAGCCTGTCGTGCCCCCGGAACCGATCGACAGGGTGCCGCCCCCGATGATCGTCGGGCCGGTGTAGGTGCTGGAGCCCGTTATCTGGAGGGTGCCGGTGCCCGACTTCGCAAAGCCGATCCCGGAACCAGCCGACACCGGCAGGGCGTTGGCGTAGGTGTAGCTACTCGTGCCCGTCGTATCGAATCCGATGGCGGCGCCGCTGGTGAGGTTGCCCGTGGCCGTGGCCGAGGTGACGAGCACGTCTGCCGCGGCGTTGGTGAGGCCGTTCACGCCGACCGTGAGCCCGGCGCCGGTACCGACAGACCAGCGGCCGGCATCCCCGTAGCCCGGCAGCCCTGCCGTCGAGGAAATCGCCAGCACGCCAGCCGAGACGGTCGTGGTGCCCGAGTAGGTATTCGTGTTGGAGAGCAGGAGCACACCGGAGCCCTGCTTCGTGACTGCTCCCGAGCCGCTGAGGACGCCGGAGTAGGTGGAGGCGTTGCTGCGGTTGAAGATCAGCGTGCCGTTGTTGGCGAGGCTGCCGGTGCCACCGAGAAGGACGCCACCTGTGGTTCCAGTTCCGATCTGGAGCGTGCCACCAGCGTTGAGGTCGATCGTGCCGAAGGTGCCCTTGGAGAGCGTTCCCGCCACCGAAACCACACCGCTCCCTGAGATGGTGAGCGTGCCGGTGCCGCCGGACCCGACGGTGAGGTTTCCGCTGTTGGCCCACGTGCCGCTCGACACCGTGGCGGTGCCGACACTGCCGGCGGCACTGCCGATAATGCCCGCCGTGTTGCTGACACGGCCGCCGGTCACGTTGAGCGTGCCCGTGCCGCTCGTGCCGACGGTGAGACTGCCACTGTTGGCCCACGTGCCGCTCGACACCGTGGCCGTGCCGACGCTGCCGGCGGCACTGCCGATAATGCCCGCTCCGTTGCTGACACGGCCGCCAGTCATGGTGAGTATGCCGGCGCCGATGTTACCGACCTTGAGGTCGTTACTGCTGGCCCACGTGCCGCTCAAAACGTTGGCGTTGCCGATGCTGTTGGCGTTATTGCCGAGAGTGCCGAACGTGCTGGTGACGCTCCCTCCAGTCACGTTGAGCGTACCGGCGCCGCTGCCGCCAACGTTGAGGAAGGTGTTGGCCCACGTGCCGTTCGACACCGTGACGGTGCCGACGCTGTTGGCGTTGTTGCCGAGAGTGCCGATCGAGTTGGTGACGCTCCCTCCAGTCACGTTGAGTATGCCGGTGCCGCTGTTACCGACCCAAAGTGTTCCTGCCCCCGAACGAATCTGCAGCAGCCCTGCCGAGGCAGAGGTGATCATGTCCAGCACGACGGTATTCGCGGCTCCCGACGTGCCTGTCAGGTTGAGCGTGCCGGTGTTCGTCAGCGAGAGCGTGCCAGTGCCCGAGATCACATTGCTGATCGTGAGGGTGGTGTCGGACTGATTGAACTGCAACGTGCCGTTGGCGGTGATGTTGCCCGTGACGGTGGCGCCGTCGTTCAACAGCACGGTGTCACCGGGATCGATCGTGCCGCCGGCGTAGGGCGTGTTGTTGGTGTCGTAGGTAGTCGTGGCAGCGCGGGCAGGAACGGTCAGCGAACCAAGCAGGGCCGCCATGCCGACGGAGAAGACAACGCGGGGCAGACGGGCGAAAGACACGACGAGCAAACTCCTACCGAGCGAACAGGATCAGGCACTTACGCGACCGGTTCTACAGCCACTCGCTCGCCCAGAAGCCACAAAATCCAAAAAGGGACGAATCGGGCACAGGCAGGGACGAATCGGCCAAATCTAGGGACGAATCCGCCACGGCTGGGACGAATCAGCGGCGAGAGGTGCCGCTACCCCACGCCCTCGCCCATCCCCGCCACGCCCTATGGGCAGCCCTCCGCGACGCGCTGGGCTCATCGGCCCCGCCCGGAAACACCACCAGGCAGAGCACCTTGCGGTGCCCTGCCCAGCGCGAGTTGAGCGTTGGCCCCGCTTGCGTCGCTTTAGACTTCGCTCTCTACAACCCGCCGTTTCCGCCACCGCATCAGGCCGGCAAGTCCCGCAGTGGCTAGCGCTGAGATGGCATAGGTGGAGGGCTCAGGCACGACTGTGATAAAGCCCGTGACAGGATTGAACGTGGCCGACTGCCCCGCCGCGAGGCCGGTGGCATTCACGGCCGAGAAGTTACCCGAGCGGCCGCCGGTGTTGGCGAAGAGCTGGAGCACGTCCGTGCCGTCGGCGTAGGAGCCGCCGCTGAAGGCGAGGTTGAGAATCCCGCCGAAGACCACGCTGCCGCTGCCGCTCACGAGATCAAACGTGCCCGCAGAGGGTGTTCTTGCCATGCTTTCACCATACGTCCCGCCGGCGTGATCGGTAAATCTCCTGTCATTCAGTAGACAGACGAAACTGGATCGCAGACGGACTTCCCGTTGCATCCTCCAGTGCGGGACTCGCCGGAAAGATGCGGTGGCGGAAGCGGCGGACCGCCAAGGCCGCGGGAAATCGGGGACGGGAGCGACTTTTGCGAAACAGACGGGAACTTGGCTCACGTCCATTTTTTCCCGCACGCTCCCACTATCGTCGTGAGCAATGGTGCCAGCCACCAAATCTCGGCAAGATGCCAGCTTCTCCAAATTTTTGCGGCTGGCACCTTTTTGGATCGGCCTAGCCTGCGGGACTGAGCCGCATGAGAAATGATTGCAGGCTCTGCTGCGTTCGATCGGCATCCGTCGCCGCAAGACTTCCCAAGTGCTTCACGACGACGCCCTTCGCAATCGTGGCGAACTTGCACATGCGTGCGGTCGACGCAAGCCGCAGCCCGGCTTCCTGCCAGAGCGTGATCGGCGTGTCGCCCGCGCCCCTTGGGTCGTGTGTCGTTACTGGAACGACAAGCAGATCACCGTCGCCATGTTCGTGAATCACAAGCACCGGCCGCAACTTGAAGCCGCCGCCGTCAGGAAAAGGCAATCTCGCCAGCAGGACGTCGCCAAAATTCACATCCGACACCCTCAAGGGCTGTCATACACCGAGTCGTCAGGACCGTAGTGTGCGGCCAACTGTTCCGCCGAAAGTCTTGCCCAAGCGGCTTCGTCGTCCGTGGCTCGCTGGCCGGCGGCATCCCGCCTCTGCACAAGATATTCGAGATAGTGCAGGGCCTCGCGCCGCAGCGATTCAGGCAAAGCCAGGGCCCGCTCGTAGATGGCTTCCGCAGTCGTCATGCTTGCGATCCTAACCGATTCCGAAGTCCGTGTGGAACGTCGGCGTAGGCCATTTCTATCAAGACAGCGGCCCAGCAGCAGTCAACGCGGGGCCGCCGGCGGATCGAGGCTCACCGTCACCTTCTTCGTTTCCAGATACGGGT
>Ga0315904_10003614_pt1 | contig 22589 bp, 23 predicted proteins | sample LakEriMetagenome_6_FD_203529 | JGI IMG/M metagenome (GOLD analysis project Ga0315904, IMG submission 203529) | Freshwater fungal communities from buoy surface, Lake Erie, Ohio, United States - Buoy 12 MA120 | ecosystem: Environmental > Aquatic > Freshwater > Lake | place: USA: Lake Erie, Ohio... | reverse complement strand
TGTAAACCAAATAGACAAACAAGGATTTACCATAGATAATCCAAATGCTCAAGGATCTTGTGCTTGTGGGGATAGCTTTAACTAATGTATTGCAGACATGTCTATGAGGAAATGAAAGAAGATATTTGTCCTGATTGCGGACGGTATACTCATAGAGCAGATTGGAAATTTCAATATGAATTACACAAGGAATGGATATCCTCTGGTAAAGCGGTATCTCAAGGCTGGTATAGTATTTAAATCACCATTTGTCTATAGGACATTTGGCTTGTTCTAAATTAGTCTTCAATTTCATAAAACATCCACATTTTCTACATGTTTGGGTATTTGGTCTAAACCAATCACATGCTTTGCATATTTCAAGACGGTATACAGCCAATTCCTCTGACGATCTAGGCTTATTAGGATTTAATAAATCCCATGGCTTAACATCATCTGACATTATTGATTATTGTCCATATACCAATAGATAGTATTAGAGCTAATGAGAAGTTTAGAATGAAATCTAGCATATATCTATTATATCCTATACCCGCCTATATTCCAATATAACAAAAAGTTATAATTCGACATATTTAGAAATACTAACCAGACATTAGACATATAGGGTATTTATACCCATTTGTTGTCTAGAGGGGGTTTGGGGTCTCTATTTTCGCCGTCGCCTAAAGAATAATATTTAATGTTATACTTACGATATGACCCAACATATTTTACATACACTAAGTAACACAACTGTTACTCGACTTACCCCGCTTGGAACACATTCTGGAATGGACTTTACCGTTCAAAATGTGAATGACACGGGATATGTATATCTCGGCGGAACTGAAAACGTTTCATCCACCGATTACGGATTTAGAATTTTGCCAAATCATTCTATTTCGTTTGAGCTACCTCCAAAGGATGCTTTATTTGCGATTGCATCTGCTAACGGAATGAAGGCAGCAGTGCTAAGCATGAACTTGGAAAGCCAGAATAAGTAATGGCACGATTTACACATCCTGCTTTTGGAGATACTGGTGGACTTACCACTACAATCAATTCTTATAACCCAACGTGGTCTGGAACTGGCTTAGCATTTACTGGAACACCAGCAACTGGATCTTATATAAAACTTGGAAATCTTGTAATAATTCAAATAGATGTTATTTATACAACGGTTACTAATTTTGGGACTGGCCAGTATTCTTTAACATTGCCATTTGCATCTAAGTATCACACAGATGTTTATGGAGGATCTGCACACGATACTTTGCCAACTTTAAGACATTATAGTTTAAAAGGACATTTAATTCCATCCAGCACAACAATGACTTTGTGGCAACACGCAGGATCTGGAAACGATGAGCCAATGGATTACAACACTCCATTTAGTCCAAATGTTGAAGATAAGTTTCACATGTCATTCTCATACATTTGTGAATAATTAATCTCAAATAGTGATATAATTTGTTTTATGTCAGCACAAGATTGGGCAGCATTTACATTAACCGTTTTATCGATTGCAACAGCAGTTGGAGTTGGAGTTCGTTGGGTGATTAAAAAATATGTAATTGATATTGTTTCAGAGCTAAAGCCTAATTCTGGTTCTTCTATGAAAGATCAAGTAACCAGACTAGAAACAAAAGTTGATATGCTTTTTGAAATGTTTAAAGAGCATTTAAATAATAATAAAAACTAGTTATATATATAATATATAAGATATCTTAAAAACTAATTTACTATATAGTTCTTTTCTTATATATATTTAAGTATACACGATACATCCTGGCTTTTTAGCTTTTTACCGTTTTTCTTTTATAACTCTTTTATAACAATTCAATAATACTGTCTGGTTTAAAAGTTTTTATACCTTTTGTCCGTTTTTATTATAAATAAATGTTATAATCAAGTTGCTGGCACTCTAGGTTGCTCTCTACCCACCCCCCACTGCCCCTAGAGTGTCAGTCTTTTATTTTATGGTATAATCTTTTATTATGTGTGCTCCTTCTGTAGAAAAACATGGCGCAAGCCCAGCTAACGTTCAATGGACAGTAGTTCGTGGGGATAGCGCAACCTTAAAAGTTGAATTTTTTGAAGATGATGAAGCAACATATTTTGATACAGATAACTGGGAATTCCTAGCAACAGCGTATGACTCATCAGGAGATTTTTTAGACGATCTACCAGTTGTAGCAGAAGATGGGTATGTTGAAATAAAAGTACCAGCAGATATTACAGCAAACTGGGGACTTAATTATAAGACGGTAGTTGCAGAGCTACCTTTTGATTTAGAAGTAACAATAACAGAAGGATCTAATGTAACTACTTGGACACCAGTAATTGGAACAATTTGCGTACTGGGCGACATAACGCCAGGAGGTCTATAATGCCAGTAGTTAGAGTTACAGCAAAAAAAGATAACTTGCCTCCAGTTATTAAAATTGGTGACAAGGTTTTTAAAGTAAATAAGTAGGCAGCTCAAATGGCTAAAAGCATGGACTTCCCATCTGCTGCTAAAAAAAGAAAATACTCTGACAACTTAGAAGAGTCTTCTTATACAAGTAATCCAGAAATTTCTTATGTTGCTGTACCAGGACCTCAAGGAGAACGTGGTATACAAGGACCTAAAGGAGAGCGTGGTCCGTCTGGAGATCAGGGCCCAAAAGGCGATAAGGGTGATTCTGGAAAAGACGGCAAAGACGGAAAAGATGGGGTCAGTATATTATCTCCATCAATGCAAAATATAGGTTGGGGATTATATTTGCCGTCAGATAAAAAAATAGTTAGAACTGGTGCAGATGAGGGTGATGACGGATGGGTAAGTTTTACTTTACCTGGAAAATCAGAAAATAGCTTTGAGGATTATTTGCCAAGAGGATCTGTTGGTTTATGGAATTATAATACTCAAAAAATTAATCTTAGAACTTTAAATATTGGCTCTATTATAACAATTCGTTATAATATAGAGATATCAACTTTTATGACAAATACAGAAATATGGCTAAGAACGTTCACAGAAGAGTCTGATCACTATCCAACAAGCTATGTTGGATCTCTAAAATATATATATGATTATGATATTTCTATAGATCAAACATTTTTCTTAGAATCAAGAGGCATACAAACAAATGGATGCAGACCTCAGATAAGAACAGACAATGCTTGCTCTGCCAGCTTAAGATCAATGTTTATTTCAGTATCATAAAAAATACCCCGCCATATTTCAGACGAGGTATTTTTTATATCCCAATATTATTCAGGGAATCTATTTAGCCATTTGTAATGAGCACCTTTATTATAAGATGACCATGAACTCCAATCAATACCGCCTTTTGTCATGTGATAGACAATCTCAGCGTTCTTGACAGGGCTAAATAGCTCAGCATTAAGATCTAGCTCAAACTTATCTCGTCTGTCTGGACCTAGTGTGCCAAGCATATTAATCTGAAAGATTCCAAATGAGGAGTCTCCAGTTTTGGTGTTTCCATTAAAAGCAAATGGACGACCATTGGATTCAGCCTTTGCAACTGCCCAAGCAGTTCTTAGACCTTTTCCTTTGAACCCTACCGCCTTAAGTAATTCAACCAACTGGCTGTCAGTTAAACTTGTCGCATTTTCATACTTAGTAAGCATTTTGTTATTTTTCTCTTCAGAAAGCACAAAAGCCACCTCTAGGGTGGCAGGCGTAATCGCTTCCTGTTTTGATAAATTGTTTTTAGTAGCATGAGCAGGTACGGCCCCCAAAATAGAGACCAATACGAACGCAGTACTAAGCACCCCTACTAGCATTTTATCTTTTGTCAAGTTTTTCCTCCTATAAACAAAATGACACCATAACGGTGTCATACACCTTAGTATAACACAAATCTACTCATTAGTACAAGTCATAAAGTGATATAATATGAAGTGGATTATTATATTTTCATTTAGGAGAAATATGGCAACTTATAGAGGGCAAGGCTCAGATAACTATTCTATTGGAGCAACGCCTCCATATGTATCTTGGACAGTTGTTCGTGGTGATACCGCTTCATTTCGTGTTTATGTAACAGATGATGCCAAGGAGCCCTTGACAATTGCTGACTGGACAATTCAGATGCAAATTAAAAGACCAACACCTCCAGTTACAGCAGGAGCTATAACAGATAATGCAACCCTTATTTTAAATATTACACCTGAGCCAGATGCGGACGATGGTCCAGGAGAGTTTACAGTTTCTTTAACAGCAGAACAATCAAACCTTCTTCAAACAAATGATATTTTTGATATTGAGTTATCTCTTCCACAAAATGAAATTGTTTGGACGGTAGCGCAGGGCAAAATGATTATCCTTGAGGATGTAACAGCCTAATGGTAGCAAGAGCAGTAATATCAGATAAGAAAAAGATAAATACTGTTCTGATTGAAAATGAAGGATTTTATAGATCTACCGTTTTAGAATCACGGGGTACTGTTTTAATAAACGAAGTACTACCATTTAGAATTAGGTTTACAGACATAAGAATTCCAGGGTATGGACCAAACAATGTGCCTGGGATCGGACTTCAGATTATTGAATATTCTAACTATATTCTGTAAGAAAAATATGTTATAATTTAGGCATGGCCAGAACTACTATACCTTTTGTAAAAACTAAGTTTCAAACTGGTGATCGCCCTACACAGGCAGATTATGAAGATTTAATTGATACCGTTGCAGCGCAGTCAACGGATCTTGGAACATTTGGAAATAATGAAAACACAATTACTGGAATTGAAAATGCAACCGTAATTGATAACTTCAGCGCAACAGCATGGAGAATGGTAAAGTATCTTATCTCTATTGCAAAAACTTCGGCTGGAGACAATAAATACTACGCAACAGAATTGACCATACTAATTGATGGAACAGATGTAAATGTTTCTGAGTATGGAACAATAGACAATGATGGGAATATTGGCACCGTTAGCGTCTCTAAGGTAGGAGGAACGGTAAATGTTACTGTGACTCCAGCAGTGGGCATTACGCCTATCACCGTTCGTTTTGCACGAATTGGCTTGAAGGCTTAACACAAGGAGATAAAAAATGGCAACAGTCGCAAAAGACTTTAAGGTTAAAAATGGTCTGATTGTTGAAGGTGCAACAGGTACCATCAACGGATCAAACATTTTAACTGAAGCATCAACGGAATTCCTACAAGATACCGTTGCAGGAATGGTAGATGGTGCACATACTAATCTAACCGTTTCATATAACGACACAACAGGAAAACTAACCTTTGCAGCAGAAAATGGAGTAGCAGACTCTACAACATCAGATCTTGCTGAAGGTACAAATTTATATTTTACAGATGAAAGAGCACAGGACGCTGTAGGTAATGCAGTAGGAACTGGACTTGCATACAATGATACAACTGGTGCAATTGCAATTGATTCAACCGTTACAACAAATTCAGGATCACAGACCCTTACAAATAAAACAATTAGTGGTTCAGATAATACAATTTCAAATATTGCTAACTCATCACTTTCAAACTCAGCAATAACAATCAATGGAACTTCAGTTTCACTTGGTGGTTCTCGCACACTTGGAACAGATGACGTTGCAGAAGGAAGCACCAATAAGTATTTTACAGATGAAAGAGCACAAGATGCAATTGGCACAGCTATTGCTAACGGTACTCAAACAAATATTACTGTAACCTACGATGATGCTACAAACTCTCTATCATTCAACGCTTCTGGCGGAGTTTCAAGTCTTACTGGAACACCAAATGAAATTGAAGTTTCTTCTTCAACAGGTGCGGTAACAATTGGTCTTCCAAACGATGTAACAATCGCTGGAAACCTAACTCTTTCAACTGAAGGTACTCAGGCTAGCCACGCAGTTACAAAGGCATACGTAGACAGCGTTACAGAAGGTCTTCATATTCATCCATCTGCTGTAGCTGCAACAACTGCAAATATTGATCTATCAACAGATCTTGAAAATGGAGATGTTCTTGACGGTGTAACGCTTGCTACTGGCAACCGTATTCTTGTTAAGAATCAATCAGCTCCTGCACAAAACGGTATCTATGTCGTACAGGCATCTGGTGCTGCTGTTCGTGCCACAGACTTTGACGCTCCAGCAGAGGTTGATGGCGGTGACTTTATCTTCGTAACAGGAGGTACTGTTAACGACAACACTGGCTGGGTACAAACATCTACTGGGGTAGCTACAATTGGAACAGATCCAATTGTCTTTACTCAGTTCTCAGGTGCTGGTACTTACCTTGCAGGTAATGGATTAACACTAACAGGTAACACATTTGCAATTGATACTGCAACAACAGTTGACGTAAGCACTGCACAGACTCTTACGAATAAGACTCTTACAAGTCCAACGGTATCAGGGCTATACCTATCAGATAATAATATTATTATTGAGGGTACAAATGATACTCATGAGACAACACTTAACTTTACAGATCCTACACAAGACAACACCATTACATTTAAGAATGCTACTGGAACCGTTGCTTTTACATCTGATATTCCTTCAAACACTGACGGACTTTCAGAAGGATCTTCAAACCTTTACTATACAGCAGCTCGTGCAAAAGAAGAAGCAGCTAATCTTTTAACAAATGCAACAAAAACCAACATAGTAATCACTAAGGATGGATCAAATAATCTTACAATTACTGCTGAAAATGGTGTTGCTGATTCTACTACAGACAATCTTGCTGAAGGTTCAACAAACCTTTATTTCACAACTGAAAGAGCAGAAGATGCTGTAGGCGGAATGGTTACTGGAAATACTGAAACAGGAATTTCTGTAACATACGACGATAACTCTGGAAAGCTTAACTTCTCAGTAGATGATCAGTTCCCAAGCAAGTCAACAACAAATCTTGCAGAAGGAACAAATCTTTACTTTACTGATGCTCGTGCAGTTACTGCTCTTGAGAATGTAGTTCCAAACTTTACAGCAATTGACATTAGCAATGTTGCAACTCAGGTTGCTGCTAGAGCTGTTGTTGCTACGGCAAGCCAGGTAACAGCATACTCGTTTGCTAAGGCAAATTATCGCTCTGCTAAGTTTTTAGTAAAGGCCCAAACCGCAACTCATACAGAGCTATCAGAAGTTCTTGTAACTCTTGATTCATCAGACAACGTAGCAATTACAGAGTACGCAATGGTCGGAACAAACGGCAACTTGGTAGATGTAACTGCAGATGTAAACGGCAATGATGTAAGACTTCGTGTAACAACTGTTAATAATAATACAGACGTTACTGTAGTTGGAACATTAATTGCTTCAACAACAATCTAATAGATTAGGAATAGGAAATGGCAACAGTTGATAAAGACTTTAAGGTAAAGAATGGGCTTGTCGTTGCAAACGGCGGTACATTCGGAGGTACTGTCACTGTTGCCACTCCTACCCTTTCAACACATGCAGTCACAAAAGGATATGTAGATGCTTTAGTTGGCTCACCGTCTGTCCCAGTTTCTGATACAGAACCAGAATCTCCTTTAAATGGAGATATGTGGTATGACACAGTAACAGAAAGATTGCATGTTTATTATAATTCACAATGGTTGCCATTAGCAACTCTTGAAGATGCTGAAGTTCTACAGGACCACATACATGATACATCTATTGATGGAACTGGAACAATTGTAAGCGTATTCGTAACTGGTGGATTTTATAATGACCCAGGAAACCTAGTAAGTGCTGGAGTATATAACACCACTTCATGGGAGCAAACCTGGGACGGCGGAACTTCAACAGATAATTTTAACTAGTTTAAAGAATTGATTTAGGAGGATATAGTGGCAACAAGAATGCAACAGCGCAGAGGTACTGCTGCACAGTGGGTATCCACTAACAATGGTGACGGCCCTATCCTTGAGGTTGGAGAAATTGGTTTTGAAGCAGACACTGGCAAATTTAAAATTGGTGATGGTACAAACAATTGGATTGATCTACCATACTTTGCCGATGTTGAAACTTTAGGATCAGCCCTTGATGGTGATTATTTAGAGCTTACTGATGTTGGAGCAGCCAGCGGAGTTGCTGGACTTGATGCTAATAAAAATTTGCTTGTGCCTGGAGCCTCAATTATTGTTGAGGGATTAACAGACAACACATTTGAAACAATATTAACAATCACAGATCCAACACAGGATCGTACAATTACTTTCCCAGATGCATCAGGAACTGTAGCACTTACAACAGATATTGCAGCAGGAACTGTAACTGAAACAGGAACACAAACATTAATCAACAAAACACTAACGTCTCCAACTATTAATGGGGCAACTATTGGTGGAAGCTTGATTCCTTCAGCTAATGCAACATATGATTTAGGATCAAGCACAAACAAGTTTAAAGATTTGTATCTATCTGGAGCAACATTATATCTAGATGCTGCAACAATATCTTTACATTCTGGAAATGTTCAACTTTCACATAGTGGAAATACAACAACAATTCCTATTGGTGGTGGAGCACATACAGTGGCTACACAATCATATGTTGATACAGCAGTTTCAAATTTAGTAGATGCTGCACCATCAACATTAAACACTTTAAATGAGTTGGCAGCAGCTATAAATGACGATGCTTCTTATGCATCAACTATTACTACTGCTCTTGGAAATAAGCTAGATTCATCTACCGCCTCCTCAACATATGCCCCAATTGCTTCTCCAACATTTACTGGTACAGTTGGTGGTATTACAAAATCAATGGTTGGTTTAGGCAATGTTGACAATACTACAGATTTGCTTAAACCTATTTCAACAGCAACTCAGACAGCTCTAGATTTAAAGGCCCCACTTGCCTCACCAACATTTACTGGAACCGTTTCAGGTATTACAGCTACAATGGTAGGTCTTGGAAACGTAGATAATACAAGCGATGCAAACAAGCCAGTATCAACGGCAACCCAAACTGCTCTTAATTTAAAAGCAGATCTTGCTTCACCGACATTTACGGGAACCGTAACGCTTCCAGCAGGAACATCTGGAGCAAACCTAGTAAATATTCCAAATGCTGCTTTAGATAATAGTTCTATAACAATCAATGGATCATCAGTATCTCTTGGAGGGTCTACTACAATTGATGCCTTGCCATCGCAGACAAGCAACTCTGGCAAATATTTAACTACAGATGGAACAACTGCTTCATGGGTAACCGTTCCAACAGGGGCTACAGCACAGTCGGTTTCATCAAATATATCACTACAGCATAATTACAATTATTTTGTAAATACGTCTGCTGCTAGAACGCTAACTTTATCGGCAACGCCTTCCTTGGGAGATACTATTGCGATCATAGACGCTACTGGATCTGCAGCTACTAATAATATAGTGGTATCTTCAAATGGTGGTAAAATAAACGGTACGGTACAAGATCTAGAAATAGACGTAAACAATGCTGCTGCAGTATTAGTTTATACAGGATCAACATACGGATGGAGAGTAGGATAATGACACTAAGTTTTAGCACATTAACTGGCGGTAGTGGAGCACAGGCTGATAATAATTTTACTATTATGACAGAAGGAAACGGCTACACACTAGTAGACCTAACATCCACATATCCAGCTGGAAAATATACAGTTGCTTCAAGGCTTGTAGATATAACATATGATATTTATTTAATTGCAGAAGATGGCTCAAACGCAGGGTATTTAGCAGCAAGCTCATATATCCAATTAAACATTACAGCAACAAAGGCATTCAATAAGGTTGTTGTGTATGGTGCAACAAACAATGATGTTATTAATTTTACATACTCAAATATTTATTCTGCAACAGGTCCATCAACTGGAGAATTTACTGGCGCAGCACCAAGATTAATTTCAATTTCAACATCAGATCTTCCAAATCAAAACAATACAACCACAATAACTGGTCAAAACTTTGCTACTGATGTAGCAGTTACATTTACAGGTACAGATAACGTTGCAAGAAATGCTAAATCAATTTCTAGAACAAACTCAACATCTATTGTTGTAACACGTCCAGATGATATGCCAACAACATATTCTCCATATACACTTACAGCTACAAATCCTGGAATTACTGCTCCTGCATCAACAAATACTCATAAGCTTACAAATGCAATTACCGCTGGAAATGCTCCAGTTTGGGTAACTTCAGCAACTTTACCAGCATATAGAAAAGATGCAGCATACTCTCAAACAATTCAGGCAACAGATGCAGATGGCGGATCATCTATAACTTATTCTATAGTTTCTGGATCATTGCCAACTGGAATTACTTTTAATACATCAACAGCAACATTTAGCGGAACACCTACAACTAATGCTGCAAGTCCATATACTTATACAATTCGTGCAACTGATGCTGGTGCCAACTATGTTGATAGAGCGTTTACAGTACAACAGTTAGCACCAGATGCAGTTACTATTGGTACAGCAACCGATGTTGGAACTAGCAGAGCATTTAATAATGGAGCATCTGTAGTTACCTTTACCCCAGCAGCAACTGGCCCTGCAGCAACTTCATATACCGTTACATCCTCTCCAGGAGGGTATACTGCTACTGGCGCTTCTAGCCCAATTACTGTAACTGGATTACAGTCAAATACATCTTATACATTTACTGTTGTATCAAATAATGCATCTGGACCAAGCTTAACTTCATCTGCCACAGCGTCTATGACTGCAACTACTGTTCCACAAGCACCGACAATTGGAACAGCCACAGGGTCTGGAACAACAGCATCAGTGCCATTTACAGCAAATGCAACTGGTGGTAAAGCAATTACTAACTTTGATGTTACATCAAGTCCATTAGGATATAATTATACGGGTGCATCATCTCCAATTTCTGCTACATCTTTAGCATATGGAAATACTTTTACATTTACTGCAAGAGCATTTAATGCAAATGGCTGGTCTGAACCATCTTCAGCATCAAATGGGGTTTCTGTCAATTATCCATCATCAGATTCAGATAGTTTTGGCAGATCTACATCTACTGCATTAGGAAACTCATCTTCTGGCCAGCCATGGAGTAATTTATTTGGAACTTGGTTTGCAAATGGATCACAAGCTCAATCAAATGATGGAGAGGCTGCTGCAATTATAAGAATGATTGGTTCCTATGGAACCACACAAGCTGGAACTGTACAGCCTGGAGTTGGTTTAGTGTATTGGGCAAGTGATGCAAACAATCTTATTGCATCATATCCATATTATACAACTGGAACACAGCAACTGTGTAATAGTGGCGCCACTTGTGGAGGCACTTCCTGTACTCCATCAGGATGTTGTGGTGCAGTAACTGGACCATACTGCGAAAGATGTGCTAGCTGCACATCTTGTGGCGACTATTGTTGCTACTGGACAAGTTCAAGCTCCACTTGTCCCAGCGTTACAACAACTTGCACCAACTCTGGCTGTTCAGGTGGAGGCACATCATGTGGTACTTATACATATATGTATTGTGCTGCATATTCAACAAGCACAGTAAATAGAACATATATTAGAACAGCAAGACGATCAAGTGGCTCTTTTACAGTAGTAGATGATTATGAATTACATAATGCTACTAATTCTGGCCCAAATGCAATTAATTCTATGAGAGCTATAACGTCAAACAATGGACAAGTTCAATTATTAACATGGACAGGTAATAATTTTGGTGGAAGTCAGATGACTACAAGAACAATAAGCCCAGGTCCTGCTTCATTTGGAAATGGCGTAGGTTTAGTTAAAAGAGCATATGGAAGTTATTATTCACAAGGTTCTGTAGCTGATGATTTTTCAACTAGCGGCTTTTAATGATATACTATATATAGGGGGATAAAATGTCTAAAGATAGATCAGCAAGACCGTGGGATTTATTAAACTCTAATATTGGTAGAGTTTCTACTGAAGTTAGAGAAAATAGAATATCCATATGTAAGCAATGTCCAGAATTTATTAGTGCCACAACACAGTGTAAAAAATGTGGGTGTATAATGAACCTTAAGACAAAGCTTCCAAACGCAGAATGCCCTATAGGCAAATGGCACAAAGAAGAGAAGGAGTAACAATTATGACAGAGCAAGAAGATAGCTCTCCAATGTCGGTAGCTGAACAGCCACCACATTCAATTGGTTTGGTTATAGACGATGAGATTGTAGACATTATATATGTTGATGAAAGATTACATGCTATTCTTTCTAGCAATCCAACATTAATTGATCTTAGCAATCCAATTACAGCAGCACCTGCTGAATCAGCTTTTAGACCAAAAATTGGCTGGTCATATAATAAAGAAAACAATACAGTTTATGCTGTTGTTGGAGATTCAGAACCTATAGTTATTTCATTGGGTTAATTTTATATCAAAAAGGAGAGAGACATGGCAGAAGAAAAAAATAACTACGATTTTATATTTTTAATTCCTGGAAGAGAGTTTTCAATAAATTTTATAAACTCTTGGACAAACACTTTGGTGTATTTAAATGAAAATGATTATAGTTTTGCATCAGTTTTTAATTATGCACCTATAATTCAAGAAGTAAGAAATCAAATGTTAGTAAATCCAATAGCAACAGATAATGCTAATACTAGATTAAGAAATTTTAGAAGACCAGGAAAACAATTATTTGATGGTGGTTCTTCTGCAACAAGAATTATTTTTATAGATAGTGATATGGTTTGGCGTACAGAAGACATGGAAAAGCTTCTACATACAGATTTAGATATTGTTTGCGGAGCATATTTCCCAGAATCTGGAGAGCAAACCTGTATACTTGGAAAAGACGGTATATTTATAGATTATAGCCAAATTCAAGAAAAGCAAGAAATTTTTGAAATAATGGGGGCTGGTATGGGATTTGTTTCTGTAAAGCCAGAGGTTTTAGAAAAAATTGGTTTTCCATGGTTTAATACTCTATATTTAGAGGATGAAAGTGGCGGGACACAGTTTATTGGAGAAGACAGCTTTTTCTTTTTTAGAGCAGAACAAGAAGGATATAAAATTCATTGCGATCCAACAATTATCCTAGGACATGAAAAGAAAAAGGTTATAGGTGCTCATGCATAATCTATGGGTGCAAATTTTGAACAATATCTGCTTATAAAATCTGATATAATACTATCAGGATTATAGGAGGTCCACCCCCATGGCAACAAGAATGCAACAGCGCAGAGGAACTGCGGCTCAATGGATATCTACCAATAATGGAGATGGTCCAATATTAAATGCAGGTGAAATCGGTTTTGAAACAGACTCTGGTAAATTCAAGATTGGCGATGGGACAAACCATTGGGCAGACCTCCCATACTTCGCTGATGTTGATACCCTTGGAACTGCCCTTGATGGCGACTTTGTAGAAATAACAGATATTGGCGCAGTCAGCGGTGTCGCTGGTCTTGATGCCAATAAAAACCTCCTTGTTCCTGGCGCTTCTATTATTGTTGAAGGTCTAACAAATAATGAATTTGAAACAACATTAACAGTTACAGACCCAACAGCAGATCGCACAATTACATTTCCTAACGCAACAGGAACAGTGGTCCTTGACACTACTGTTGATGAAATGGCACAAGATGCAGTTAACACTGCAATAGTTGCGGGTACTGGATTAGACAAATCATATAATGATGGTGATAATACAATCACTCTTGATATTGATTCCACAGTTACAACAAACTCTGGAGCACAATCATTAACAAATAAAACAATTGCACTTGGCAATAATACAGTAAGTGGAACAACTGCAGAATTTAATACTGCACTTACAGATTCAAACTTCGTAACAACAGGAGACACTGGAACTGTAACAAGCACAATGATTGCAGATGGAACTATTGTAGATGGTGACATTAACGCTTCTGCAGGAATTGCTCTAAGCAAGCTTTCAACAGATCCACTTGCTCGTGCAAACCACACTGGTTCACAGACAGCAAGCACAATTTCAGATTTTGATACACAGGTACGTTTAAGCCGTCTAGATCAGATGGCAGCTCCAACTGCTAGCGTATCTATGAATAGCCAAAAGATTACAAGCCTTGCAACACCAGAAGCCTCTACAGATGCAGCAACTAAGGCATACGTAGATGCAGTTTCTGAAGGATTGCACATTCACCCATCTTGCGATGCAGCAACTTCTGCTAACGTAGATATTTCAACAGAGTTAGAGGCTGGAGATTTAGTTGACGGAGTAACACTAGTTGCAGGAAATCGTGTTCTTGTTAAGTCACAGACTAATGCAGCACAGAACGGTATCTACGTTGTACAGGCTTCAGGCGCAGCACTTCGTGCATCAGACTTCAACGAGCCACAAGAAGTAGATGGTGGAGACTTTATATTCGTAACAGGTGGAACCCTATACGATAACACTGGCTGGGTTCAAACAACTACAAACGTAGTCACAATTGGTACAGACCCAATCGTATTTACTCAGTTCTCAGGAGCTGGCACATATCAGGCGGGTACAGGATTAACACTCACTGGAAACACATTTAGTATTAATACTGCTACAACAGTAGATACTTCAACTGCTCAAACACTAACAAACAAGACTCTTACATCTCCAGTAATTAATACACCTACTGGAATTGCAAAGTCTGATGTTGGTCTTGGAAATGTTGATAATACATCTGATGCAAATAAGCCAGTATCAACAGCAACACAGTCCGCTCTTGACCTTAAGGCAAATCTTGCTTCCCCAACATTTACAGGAACAGTAGTTCTTCCAAATAGCACAGTCACAAATGACATGCTTGCAGGATCAATTGCTAATAATAAGCTTTCAAATTCATCTGTAACAATTAATGGTGAGAGCGTATCTTTGGGCGGTAGCGTTACAATATCTGCTGCTCCAACACCACAAGCAGTATCTTCAAATATTACAATGCAGGCTAACTACAATTATTTTGTAGATACAACAGCTGCAAGAAATCTTACACTACCTGCAAGCCCAGTACTTGGCGATACAATTGCAATCTATGACGCATCTGGGACGGCAGCAACAAATAACATTACAGTTTCTAGAAATGGAAATAAGATTAATGGTGTAACAGATGATGCTCTAATAGATGTTAATCAAGCAGTTGCAATGCTTGTATACACTGGAACAACTCTAGGATGGAAGTTTGATTAAAATGGTAAAATATATAACAACAAGGAGAAAATAATATGGCACATTGGGCAGAACTAGACTCAAATAATGAGGTTATTCGTGTTCTTGTTGGAGATAATAATGATCCAGCAGGAGATGAAGGATATCAATGGTTAATTGATAATCTTGGTGGTACATGGGTAAAGACCTCTTATAATTCAGTTGCAGGTAAACGTCGTAATCCAGAAACTGGAGAAATTACAGAAGATCCAGGATTTCGCAAAAATTATGCGGGTATTGGATTTACATATAATGAAACATTAGACGCTTTTATTCCACCAAAGCCTTTCAACTCATGGCTTCTAAATGAAGATACATGTCTATGGGATGCACCAGTTGCATATCCAACAGATGGAAAACTTTATGCATGGAATGAAGAAGCGCTAAATTGGGTAGAAGTAGAAGTACCGCTAGTATAACTATTTACTAGTAAAAATTTAATACTATGTAGTTAGGAGAAAAGATAATGATTAGAAAGTCTTCTGTTGCATCTAGCGGTAGTTCTACTAGCGACTTCACTATCAATGTAGGCTCTTCTGGTAATACAGGTGTTCTTTTGTCTACTTCTTTTCCTGCTGGTAGCTATATCTGTACCTCATCGCTTTCGGATACATCTATAGATATCTATTTGATCGCATCTGACGGAACATCCGCTGGGTATGTAAATACAAGTACAGCTACAACAACAATTACAGCAACAAAATCATTTAATAAGGTTGTAATATATGGAGCTACCAATAATGATACATTAACATTTGCTTTTAAATATGTATTTTCTCCAACATCTGATACAACAAATTATGCTGCACCAGCTAGATTAATTTCATCATCGCCAGCAACTTTACCAAATCAAGATGATACAGTGACATTAACTGGTGAAAACTTTGCGACAGATGTATCTGTTGTATTTATTGGAACAGATAATGTTGAAAGATCGGCAAAGTCTACTGTTAGAAATTCATCTACATCTATAACAGTAACTAGACCAGATAATCTACCTGTTGCCTACTCACCATATTCAATTAAGGCTGTCAATCCATCAGTATCTGTTCCAACATCTTCTAATTCACATATATTGTCTGGAGCAGTTGCTGCTGGAGCATCCCCATCATGGACAACAGCATCTGCTTTGCCAAGTTTTACCAAAACAGTTGGATATTCGCAACAAGTTTTAGCTACTGATTCAGACGGTGGATCGTCAATAACTTATAGTATAGTGTCTGGATCACTTCCTGACGGAATTACTTTCAATACTGCAAATTCAACTTTTAGCGGTACCCCAAGTGTTAATAGTGCAACACCATATTCTTATACAGTTCGTACAACAGACTCTGGTGGAAATTTTACAGACAGAACTTTTACTCTAACGCAAGCAGTTCCAGATGCTCCTACAGTAACTGGAGCCTCAGATGTTGGAACAAGCAGAGCATACAATAATGGAGCAGCATCAGTATCATTTTCTGCACCATCATATATTGGAACATCTGCCATAACATCCTATACAGTAACGGCTAGTACAGGTCAAACAGCTACAGGCGCATCATCTCCTATAACTGTAACTGGAATTGCAACTAATGCTACTCCAACATTTACAGTTACTGCGACTAATTCTAGTGGTACTTCATTAACTTCAAGTGCATCTTCTTCTGTTACTATTACAACAGTGCCAGCAGCTCCTACAATTGGAAATACTTCTGTAACAAATTCAACAACAGTTTCTGTTCCATTCACAGCAGGAGCAACTGGAGGAAAGGCAATAACGTCTTATAGTGTTATTTCTAGCCCATCAATATCTATAGCAACTGGAGGTGGTACTTCTAGTCCAGTAACTGCCACAGGAACATATGTTGGAGGACAGTCTTATACATTCTCAATAGCTGCAGTTAATGCTAATGGAACCTCTTCTTATTCTTCAGCATCTAACTCTTTACTACCTCTTAATCTTCCATCAGTGTCTGGAGGAACCCTATCATCTGATGCTACATATTATTATAGAACATTTGACTCCAACGGTAGCTTAGTAGTATCTAACGCATCATTAAATATGGAATATTGGATTATTGGTGCAGGTGGCGGAGGAGGAATTGGAGATTCATATTATGGACCAGCTTGGGAATGCGGAAATGCTACTTTAGACAGAGCTAGCTATGGAGCAGGTGGTGGCGGAGGAGGAATTCAAAATTCTTCAACAACTGTTAGCGTTGGTACTCATGCTGTAACTGTTGGTGCAGGAGGAAGCGGTAATGGATCAGCGTCTTCTATTTTTTCAGTAACAGCAGGTGGTGGTAATGGTGGTGCTTCAAACGGAGGTGCTGGTGGAAGTTCTGGATCTCCTCAGAGTAGACCTGGAGGCGGAAATAGTTCTACACAATCTGGAACCTTATACTGTAATATTGATGGAGAGCCATTCACGTTCCCATCATATTTAAGAAGCTGGTCTGGTGGTGGCGGTGGAGCTGGATCTAATGGAGGCAATGGATCAGGTGGAAATGGTAGCGGAGGAGGAGGGTTGTCATATTTAGGAACAACATACTCTGCTGGAGGAAATGCAGGTGGCGGAGGATCTGGATCAGCTAATACTGGCAGGGGAGGCGATGGAAATAGCGGAGGCACATATTACTCAGGTGGTAGCGGAAGAGTAATTGTTAGATATTTAAAGAGTGCGGTTATTTAGGAGTAAACTATGCCAATAAGAAAATCTTCAATGGACGGTGTGCCAGAAGGCAATTCATCAAGCAGGCCAGTATCTCCAACTTTAGGATTAATTTATTCAAATACTGAAACTGGTTATATAGAAGTATATACTGCTGCTGGTTGGTCTCAATTAGGGGTTATTCCATTAACACCAACAGTAGGAACAGCCACAGATGTTGGAACAAATAGAGCATTTAATAATGCTGCAGTTTCTGTTGCATTTACTCCAAATACTGGTGGAGGATTAGCATCTTCATTTACTGCAACTTCAACAACTGGAGGATATTCGGCAACAGGATCTTCAAGTCCTGTTGTAGTTACTGGTATTCCATCTAATACTTCATTGACTTTTACTGTTACTGCAACAAATGGATATGGAAATTCTTTAGCATCAACTGCATCAAATTCTGCACCTGCAACCACAGTTCCACAAACACCAACAATTGGAACTCCAACAAATATTACTGGAGTGGCTTTTGGATCAACTTGCTCAGCATCAGTTCCAGTAACCGCTAATGCTACAGGTGGCAAGTCAATTAGTGGATTTACAGTTACTTCTTCTCCTGGAGGATTAACTGGGACAGGCTCTTCTCCAGTCACTGTTGCTGGATTAGCTTCTGGAACCTCTTATACATTTACAGCAGTTGCTAATAATGCCAATGGAAGTTCAACTGCAAGCACAGCATCTTCATCTTTAACTCCAAGCACTGTTCCTCAAGCACCAACCATTGGAACAGTTTCTGTTACTAACTCAACAACTCTTTCGGTACCATTTACTGCAGGATCTAATGGAAATTCTTCAATAACTTCTTATGTGGCTACTTCAAGTCCATCTGTAGCGCTCTCAGTTTCTGGAACTACAAGCCCACTTACTGTAACTGGAACATTTGCTGCAAATACTGCTTATACTATTCAAATTGCTGCAGTTAATGCAAATGGCACTGGATTATATTCTACATCTTCTAATTCAGTAACGCCAATAGCAGCAACAAGTTCAGTAGAGTATGTTGTTGTTGCAGGTGGAGGCGGAGGTAATAACTCAGGTGGCGGCGGAGGCGGAGCAGGAGGAATGTTAAACTCTTCATTGTCTGTTACTCCAGGAACATCATATACAGTAACTATTGGCGGAGGCGGAGGTTTTGGAACAGTAAACGGAACATATGCTTCCCCTGGTAGTAACTCAACTTTTGCATCAATTACAACAACTGGAGGCGGTGCTGGAGTATTTAGAGGACAAACTGGTGGACAGTATGGAAATATTAACGGAGGTTCGGGAGGTGGAGGCAGTACAGTTCCATCAACAGCAAGCGTTCAAGGAACTGGAATCTCTGGGCAGGGTTTTGGTGGAGGAACGGGAACTGAGTGGTTCCCTTCAACTGGTGGTGGCGGTGGAGCCAGCGCAGCTGGAGGCAATGCTGTAACCAGTGGTGCTTCAGGTAGTGCTGGTGGAGCAGGTCGTGCATCATCAATAACTGGATCGTCTGTAACATACGCAGGAGGCGGTGGTGGTGGTCGTAAAGGCAATGGAACTACAGATCAGGCTCCAGGAGGCTCAGGCGGTGGCGGAGCTGGAGCAAATGTTGAAAATTCAAGCGATACAGCATATAGAGCAGGAAATGGAACTGCAAATCTAGGAGGCGGCGGAGGAGGAGCTTCTTCTTCAGTGACTGATGGAAGATCTGGATCTGGTGGATCTGGAGTAGTAATAATTGCTTATCCAAATAATTTTAGAGCAGCAACATTGAGTGGACTAACATTTGATCAACCTTCACGATCTGGATATCGTGTATATAGGATAACTGCAGGAAGCGGGAGTATAACATTCTAATGGCACATTACGCACTACTTGATGATAATAATATAGTAACAGAAGTTTTTGTTGGAAAAAATGAAAACGAAGATGGTATAAATTGGGAAGAATGGTATGGAGATTTTCGTGGTCAAAAATGTAAACAAACTTCATATAACACGCATGAAGGACAACATCATAATGGCGGAACTCCATTTAGAAAAAATTATGCTGGAGTAGGGTTTTACTATGATGAGGAAAGAGATGCTTTTTATATGCCTAGTCCATTTCTTTCATGGGTATTTAATGAAGAAAAGTGTATATTTGAAGCACCTTTAGAAAAACCAGTAGGATTATATGATTGGGATGAAGACAGTCTATCTTGGAAAGAAATTATAGTATAGATTTAATAATGGTATAATATTATTAAATTTAAAAAGGAGTTAGTATGCCAATTAGAAAATCATCTATATCGGGAACACCAAAAGGTACTACTGCAGATCGTCCAGCAAGTCCAGCAGTTGGCGATGTTTTTAATAATGGAACTTTAGGAGTAGAAGAAATTTATACTTCGGTAGGATGGGTTACAAAAAATGCTGCTCCAGCAGCACCAATTATGGGAACAGCAACAAATGTTGGAACTAATATAGCATATAATAATGGAACAGCAACTATATCATTTACACCAGGATCTGGTTCTGGAGGACTTGCTGGATCATATGCCCTAGTCTCATCTCCTGGAGGACTTACAGCAACAGGAGCAACTTCCCCAATAACAATTACTGGTTTAACTCCAGCAACATTATATACATTTTCTCTTTCCGCAACAAATGGTTTTGGAACTACAAATGCAGCATTTGCATCAAATTCAATAACAGCAACAACTTTGCCACAGGCTCCAACAATTGGAACAGCAACAGCAACAGGAACTAGCGGACAAATTTCATTAACTTTTACAGCTGGAGCAAATGGCGGATCTTCAATAACAAATTATTCATATTCAACCGATGGAACAAACTATACTTCATTATCGCCAGCGCAAACATCTAGTCCATTAACAATTGGTGGATTGACTAATAATCAAGCAATTACAATTAGAATTAAAGCAATAAATGCCAATGGAAGCTCTATTGCTTCATCTGCAAGTAATTCTGTAACACCTGTTGCTCCAAAAGCAACTGGAGGAACAATAACATTTGAGAATAATGCATTTCTGCATACCTTTACAGGAAATGCAACATTTACTCCATCATCAAACTTTAGTGCTGACATATTGATGGTTGGCGCAGGTGGAGGAGGAGGTAATGGCGGTGGCGGTGGCGGTGGAGGAGGCTTTGTAAGACTTCTTTCATCACAATCTTTAACATCTGGAACAGGATATGGTATTACAATAGGTAGTGGTGGGTCTGGTGGACTTAACAATAGTACACAAAATGCAACTATTGGTAATACAACTTCAGCATTTTCACAAAACTGTGTAGGTGGCGGTCCTGGGGGAGGATACCAATCTGGTGCTCCAACTGGAGGAACATTTGCTAACGGCGGTGGTGGTGGTAATGGACAATCTGGAGGAAATGGTCCATCTAGCATAGGAAATGCTGGTACAGTAACAATTGGTGGACTTACAGTTAACGGATTTGCTGGTGGAGCATATAATACTTACAATGGATCAGTAGACGGAACTATGGCTGGTCATGGTGGCGGCGGTGCTCGTCAAGATGGCTTTAAGTCAACTGGTAATTATGGCGTAAACACCAATGGCGCCACATTTTTTCCAGGTGCAGGAGGAAATGGTTTTCAATGGACAACTGCTTTAGGTGGAAATAACAACTATTACGCTGGTGGAGGTTCTGGTGGTCACGCATCTGGATCCAATGGCGCAGCAGGAGGTTTAGGTGGTGGAGGTAACTCTGGATCAACTGGAGTGACATATTCAAATGGCGATTCAAGATATAATGGAACTGCTAATACAGGTGGTGGAGGATCGGGAAATCCTCATACTCAAGGCGGTAATGGCGGATCTGGTGTTGTCATAGTTAGGTATGCAGCATAATGCCAATAAGAAAATCATCTATAGGTTCAAATCCAAAAGGTACTACAGCAAATAGACCTTCTAATCCAGTCAATGGAGATATATTTTCTAATACTCAATTAGGATACCCTGAATTTTATAATGGAACAACATGGATTCCTATTGGTGCCGCCCCAACAGCTCCTACATCTGTTGTCGCAACAAACCAGGGTACAGGAAGATCATTTAATAACGGTCAAGCTTCAGTAGCTTTTACAGCAGGAACAGTTCCAGGATCAACATATACAATAACATCCTCTCCTGGCGGGTATACAGGAACAGGCTCATCTTCCCCAATTACTATTACAGGATTACAATCTAATACAGCATATACATATACAGCTACTGCATCAAGTGTATATGGCACATCTGCAGCATCTGCTGCGTCAGCAGCTGTAACTGCAACTACTGTGCCACAAGCTCCAACTATATCTTCAGTTTTGCCAGGAAATTCACAAGCTTCCGTTGCATTTACAGCAAATGCAACTGGTGGTTCTGCAATAACATCTTATATAGTAACATCTTCAGGAGGACAAACTGCAACTGGAGCAACATCTCCTATTGTAGTAACAGGTTTAACAAATGGAACTTCATATACATTTACAGTTACGGCAACAAACGCTAATGGTACATCTTTATCAAGCTCAGCATCATCCCCTATTACTGTTGGAGTTGCAGAAGTTTCGGGCGGAACTCTTACATCAGATTCAACATATTACTATAGAACATTTTCTTCTAATGGAACATTGTCTGTTTCAACAATGCCACTAACAGCAGATATTGTAATTGTAGGTGGCGGTGGCGGAGGTGCTGGTGGTGGTAATGATAGAACTGGTGGCGGTGGTGGAGGATCAGGGAGATACAGAGTACTATCTTCACAAACAGTTTCAATCGGAAACACAAGCATAGTAATAGGTGGTGGTGGTGCAAACG
>Ga0315904_10003612_pt1 | contig 22613 bp, 24 predicted proteins | sample LakEriMetagenome_6_FD_203529 | JGI IMG/M metagenome (GOLD analysis project Ga0315904, IMG submission 203529) | Freshwater fungal communities from buoy surface, Lake Erie, Ohio, United States - Buoy 12 MA120 | ecosystem: Environmental > Aquatic > Freshwater > Lake | place: USA: Lake Erie, Ohio... | reverse complement strand
AACGGCACAAGTGGTAGTTCAGGCACGTCTGGAGCGAACGGCACAAGTGGTTCATCGGGAACATCTGGTGTCACCGGTGCGAACGGAACATCCGGTACTTCCGGCGCAGGTACAATTAGTGGTGGTACGGCAGACAGAGTGGCAATCTTCTCTGGTACAACTACACTCACCACATCAGCAAACTTACGATGGGATAGTACGAACAGTAGATTAGGTATTGGCGGTGCTCCATCGTACCCACTTCACGTGAACGGTGAAATCTATGGAACCGACAATATCACCGCGTATTCTGATGAACGGGCAAAGAAAAACATCGTAACGATTCAAGATGCATTAAAGAAAGTCATGCAACTTCGCGGTGTATACTTTGATTGGAAGGATAAAGATAAACGAGGTATTGGTGTAATCGCACAAGAAACTTTAAGAGTGATTCCAGAAGTTGTAAGTTACGCGGCAGAAATTGACCAATACTCAGTTGCCTATGGTAACATTGTTGGATTACTTATTGAAGCAATCAAAGAACAACAACAACAAATTGATGAATTGAAGAAGAAATTAGGGACGGAATAGGTTATGGTATTACCAAGTACTGGGAACTTAATCAGTTTTAATCAAATAAGAATAGAACTTGGTGTGCCTTCACAGCCGGGTTTTGATATTGGTCGCGCAGCGGATGGGTTTTTTAGTCCAATTCAAAAATGTGAAAACCCATATCCAACACCAACTAACCCAGATTCAATAAGTGAATGGTGGAGTTACGACCATAGTAAAAAGGCTTCGTTCTTCGCAGACGGTAAAACTGGGGACACTTGTTATAATATATGTAATGGTGCAGTAAGTTGCAATGTTTCAGTATATAGTTTTAATTCACTATATTATACGGGTGATAATGTATGTACCACCTTAATAAACACTAAGTTTATTCCACCAACCGCATGCTCTGGTGGTACTTTCTCTGGACAAACTTGTTATACATTCACTAACGGGGCGATAACTGCGACCGAAATATGTACATTATGTTCTCCGTTGGGCGACGCTTGTATTGACGGGTCAACTTGTTGTTCTGGGGCATGTTGTAACGGTTATTGTGCTACATCAGCATGTTAAAAATAAAGTCAATATACACTTGACAGATATTTATAGAAGTATTATAATTAATAATTAATACAGAGAGTATTATATGGCTAGATATTATGCACGATTTGACCACGGAGTTGAGGCTACACTAGGTGGTACTAGTGGAACGGAAAACTTCTTTGAAAGAAGAGTTATTGGGTCTACCACTTCGTCAAATGCGGTTTTGGTGGCAAAAAGAAAAGACTTGTCAGATGCCATGCAAGCACAACTTGATGGTGTTAATAAAGACCCCACACAAGGTCCAATCATTCCACAATCAAATACCGCCGGCACTGTAAACAATATTACAAGAAGTGGTGGAAACTTGTCGTGGACAAATGTATACAAAACCACGGCAATTCCAGGAGTAGCGTATCCTGCGGATTTTAGAACAAGACCAACCTCATCAATCTATACCGATGACGGCAACTTAACTGCAGCCTCACCTGCAGATGGCGGTACAATTAGTGATACTTTATATACTGATGCAGGTGATGCACTTAATACCGTTCTAACTTCTATTAAAAAAACTAAAAGTGGACTAACACCGATTGGGCCACCATATACCGAAGATGGTAGTCCGTATACCAGATTAGGAACTAATCCAGGCCGCACACTACACAGTATTTGGCACGATGTGGACCTTAATTATTTTGCATGGGATGATTTTACACCAGGACAACCACAGACCCTTACCTATAAGTTCCCAACAGCAAATGGTGACAGCCCTCCGAAAGTTTTCTTAGAAGCAGGTGACCCACTGGATGTAGTGCTTCAATGGACTCCTGAATTCTTATCAGATAGAGCAGGAGATACTTTACTGTATTTCAAAACAATACGGTCGGATAACCTTGTAACCATTGATACCATCAATGTAACCATATCAGACCCACCACTTAGTCCGACAAATAACCTTCCATACTATAGTGCAAGCCTTACTGCAAATTTGTACAGTTTGTCGTGGCCTGGAGCACAGTACAATGTAGAAAGTAGTGTGCAGTTCAGAGATGCAACCATACCTGCACATACTAGTACCGTTGTTGATAATAATCTAAACAACGCAGTGCAAATAATCAGAGTATATGCTATCACAGGTATTGGTCCGTATGGAGACACCACCTCTCTTTGTGCTGCTACAACTACCACTCAATTCTACAACGACGGCGCAGGTACAATAGCAGGAACACTACAATTATTCAGTAACAAAACTGGTACCTATGCATCGGCTGGATATTACAGAGACACTGGTGGTCCAAGCGGCGTTGGTTATATTAACTGGGACGGTGGTGCTGTTGTATCGACTGGTACATGCCCATAACACATTAACTTTTAATTAAAGGTTTTATACATATGAAAAAAGTGGTTTTTATAGCACCCCATCTGTCAACGGGCGGAATGCCTCAATACCTCGTCAAACAAATAGAACTCATTAAGGATGATTGTGAGGTCTATTGTGTTGAATGGGGTAATGTGACAGGTGGGGTTCTTGTTGTCCAGCGTAATAAAGTAGTCAATCTATTAGGTGACCGATTGATTACCCTTGGGGAAAATAAGCATGAACTTTTCGATGTGATTAAGAAAATTCAGCCAGACATTATTCATCTACAAGAAATCCCCGAACTGTTCATGCAAGGAGATGTGGCAGATAAACTGTATTCATCCGATAGAAACTATTCTATTATAGAAACCTCACACGACTCTGGATATAACACTGATAACAAGGTATATTTACCGGATAAGTTCTTGATGGTAAGTAAGTACCAAGAGAACTTATATAAGAAGTTTGACATCCCATGTGATGTTGTCGAATATCCTATTGAGAATAAAGTCAGAACCAAGACCAGAGAACAAGCACTTCGTGGCCTTGGACTGGACCCCAACCTTAGGCATGTAATCAATGTGGGATTGTTTACTCCGCGTAAGAACCAAGCGGAGATTATTGAATATGCGCGGGTTTTACAAAATTACCCGATTCAATTCCATTTTATCGGTAACCAAGCGGATAACTTTAAGTTCTATTGGGAACCTTTGATGAAAGACTTCCCACCAAATTGTAAGTGGTGGAACGAGCGGACGGATGTGGATAGCTTCTATGAAGCCGCAGACTTATTCTTATTCACTTCCCGTGGTCACGCAACTGACATGGAAACTATGCCACTTGTTATCCGAGAATCGTTGGGGTGGAAGGTACCATCGCTGATTTATAATCTTCCAGTTTATATGGGATATTTTGACAAATATGAAACAATTGAGTATCTTACAGAAGATTTACAAAAGAATGCATATCGCATTGCAGAAAAGTTAGTAAAGGACTATGTACCCTCACCCTCTATAAAAATGAAATCAAATCATAAGTTTACATCTCGTTGGAGTCTACAAGAACAACAAATTTATTATTCGGTAGACCAACCAATAAATTTCCCAGTATTAATTTCATTAAAGGAATATAAATCTAATGCGGTACTCTGGTCATCGGTAATGGATTCCTTAGCACCATATATTGAATATTGGATGCGTCCAGTAGACAAGCATGTACATTCATATGAACATGACCCTAACTTTATGGGGGTTAAGCTTTGCATTTACAATAACGAAACGGGAGAGCAGTTGTATGAGCATCCATATGTACACACATATGTTAATTTACCTACGCTGACTCTCAGTAATTCTATTCCGTACCAATTTAATTTCTTAGAATATTTCGTCCACCAAAAATACAGTAAGTGGTTAAATAAGCCCTACAAAACCGTTATTGATGCTGGTGCAAATGTAGGCGTATTCAGTTCATATATGCTAATGAATGATTTTGCCAAAAAGATTATTGCGATTGAATGTGACAAGAAAGCATTGAAAGACTTACAAATAAACTTTAAACATAACACTACAGTTACAGTATTAGCAAAGGCACTACATCACTCACCAGAACCAATCACATTCTACCATTCACCAGATAATCCAGTTATCAGTAGTACCTTGTCTCCCGATAGACTGGAATCGCATATGGCTGGAGTAAAGGGTAATGTGACGGAGATAGTTCCTACTGTAACATTAGAGCAATTGACCAGCACATACGGTGAAATAGACTTATTGAAGATTGATATCGAAGGGGCAGAATATGATATCATCTTACACGCAGACCCATCAGTTTTTAAGAATGTAAATAATATTTTCTTAGAATGCCATTTCTTCGAAAAGGATTACAAACAAAAATATACTACGATGTTAAATAAAATAAAATTGATGGGATACACCGTAGAAGAGTTTAAGCCAAATCAATTTGAAGCAGCAGGAACCAGTGAATGTATATTTGCAACTAAGGTGAAGTAAAATGGTTATATTTTTATATACAAATAAGGTATGCGAACACCAAGCGATATCGTGTATCAAGTCAATGGAGCCCCATCTGACTGATGATATTAAAGTCGTGTACTTTACAATAGGATTCATTAGTTCATTTGAAACTAAAAACTTAATAAAAGTACCGATTCCAGAAAGAAACTATCCTACATTTCATTACTATAAGGCAGAATTATCGTTAGATGTAATGAGAATGTTCCCAGACGAGCAAGACTTTATCTTTACAGATACAGACATACTTTTCTCTCGTCGAATGGACTTTCACAAATTAAAACATAATCACAATTATGCGCTGGGAGTATTTGGTCCACATGAATTGCCATTCATCTGGTCACGTGATGCTGATGGAAGTAACTACCAAGAATACAATGAAAAGTTGTTGATGAAGTATTTTAATGTAGAGGATAAGTCGGTACGATATCAATGGTCATGCTTTTATGTATTCAATAGAAACTGTCAAGAGTTTTTTGAAGAGTATACTTCAATGTGTAAAAACGAGTACCTAATCGCTAGACGCAAGTGGTATTTCCCATTCCACGATGAAACATCATTTAATGTGTGTATTTGGAAGCGTGGAGGCACAGAAAGTCTAGGATTTATATTCGTAAATACTCACGATATCAACACTGTTAAATTAAGCGAAGAATCCACTGTAGCCGACACACGGCTTGGAAAGAACATAGACGAAACTGGAGCTGATTGGGAATATATACACGACTCTAGTAAAGTTTTATTGTATCACGGATTCAAGGAAGAAAAATCCACAAACGAAGTATTGGATTACTTACTATGCGAATAGTAAATGTAACACCTGGACTTATACCCATTCCTCCGAATGGATGGGGTGCGGTAGAAAAGATTATTTGGGAAACTCATAAAAACTTATTAAATTTAAATCACGAATCCCGTATATTATACAGAAGTGAAATAAAAAATGGGGAACAAGATATTGTACATGTTCATATTGCAAATTTAGCATTAGAACTACAAGAGGCTGGCACACCCTACTATTTTACATTTCACGACCATCATGCATATTTGTACGGGAAGGATTCTCCAGTATATAAAGAAAACTTACTAGCTATGCGGGGTGCTATAAAATCATTTGTACCTGCAAAATATCTTGTAGATTATTTCGAAGGAGTCCCAGAGTATTTCTCACATGGAGTAGACACTTTATATTTCTCTGGACCAGATACTAGACCTATTCATAAGTTGTTATGTGTAGCGAACAACGGATATGCATATGACCAATCAGTTGACCGCAAGGGATTTGGTATTGCTATAGAAGCAGCACGGAGATTGGGACTTCCAATTACAATTGCTGGTCCATCTAATAATAAAAATTATTTTGAAAAGAATCCACCAACATACGATAACCTAACTATTCTATATGACTTGTCAGAAGAAGAACTATTGACAGTATATCGTAATCATAGTATATTTCTACATCCTTCTCAATTGGAAGCAGGACATCCAAATCTAACATTGGTAGAAGCTTTATCTTGTGGATTACCAGTGGTAGGAACATTTGAACAAGACAACAAGTTAGATGGAATGGCGATAGTAGACGCAAATGTAGAAGATGTGGTAACCGGCATTACTGATATAATAGAAAACTATGAAGAATACAAAACCTCCGCAAGAAAGCAAGCAGAGGAACTAGATTGGTATAATAGAACAAAAGAACTAGTGTCCATTTACTTAACCAAAAACACTACCGATATGAAAAAACAATTAATAAATCACTACAAAAATACAAAGATACTGAAGAAACAACCCATCAGAAAGTTTAACTTTAACTGTATTGATGGAATGTTTGCGGAAGTATTGGGTGGACCAGATACGAAGTATTCTGTAAAGTTTATTGATAAGAAAACTAATAATCTCATATTTGAAACAGAGATAGGTCGTAATTGCTGGTCTAAACCTAATATAAAATACTATGTTGATTGGAAAGTAGAAGTAACCGATAAAAAGTCTGGTCACACAACAGTATATGATTTGGACTTAAAAGGTAAACGAGTATACATTGCATTAGATTCTAAATCACTAGGAGATACGCTCGCGTGGATTCCATATGTAGATGAGTTTAGAAAGAAGCACGAGTGTGAGGTAATCTGTTCCACTTTCTGGAATGATATGTTTGTAAACGAGTATCCAGAAATTACATTCACTGAGCCTGGAAATACCGTATATAACATTATAGCTATGTACAAGCTTGGATTGTTCTATGTAAATGACCATTTTGACCAAGACAAACATCCATCAAACCCTATTACGGTTTCATTACAGCAGATAGCATCGGACATATTGGGGTTATCGTATAAGGAAATACGTCCAAAGGTAAAACAACCAGAAGTGGATAATACCGACTCTAAATTAGTAACTATCGCTGTACACTCCACTGCTCAAGCTAAATACTGGAATAATCCGTTTGGGTGGCAGCAAGTAGTAGACTGGTTAATGGAAAGAGGATATACAGTAAAATTGATGTCTCAGGAAGAAGATGGATATATGGGGAATAGAAATCCTATCGGGGTAGAACAGTTCCCACGGTCACCAATAAATAAAGTTATGGAAGAAATCAAAAAATCAAAAGCATTTATTGGTATTAGTAGTGGTTTGAGTTGGATAAGTTGGGCAGTTGGCACGCCAACCGTAATGATAAGCGGATTCACAGAACCAATGAACGAAATGCAAAATTGTATTCGTATATCCGCCCCAAAGGGTAAGTGTTCTGGTTGTTGGAATCGTCACAAGTTTAATCCAGGCGATTGGAATTGGTGTCCAGACCATAAGGGAACCCCACGACAGTTTGAATGTTCCCGTGAGATTACCTCAGATACAGTTATCAAAGAATTAGAAAAGATACTATAAAGAAAAACGACAACCATTACTGGTTGTCGTTTTCGTTTGCCCCTACTTCTTCGTCATCCCAATCAAGTCCCATCGCTTCGTAGTACATCTGAACATTCCAGTTACCTAAAAAGACCTTCTGAGCCACAGACCGGAATTCTGAAAGAGGTAGTTCGGGCGCTATCTCTTGTACGAATTCCATTGAAAAAACTCCGCCATATTTAGAGGGTTGGGTACCATAAATATAACGGAGTTTTTCAAAATGTCAAGTCTTACTTCTGCTCGACGGTGATGAGCTTACCGAAGCTATAGCGGTCACCATTCGGAGCGGTAAACTCCTTCCGAAGATGCCACCCACGGCCGAAACCGGCGGTCGGCTTGGTGGTCTTCGCGGCCTTCGGGGCCTTGGTCTGCTTCGCAACAATATCAGTCATACTAACCTCCCTTTTGGGAAATTTGTTTATCTGCTGCGGCGTACCCGCGAGTCGGGCAGTGCACCGTGAACAGAGGACAGCCCGTGTATCGGAATCTGCGGACACGGACGAACCGCAAAAGAAACAATCCATCGTAACCTTCGTACCAGACTTTCGCCTAGTCATTGGAAACCTCCATAAGAGTTATACATTAAGTATACTCCTATGGAGGCCAATAGTCAATACCCTATTTAATTTGGGTATTTAATATAAAGTATTAATTAATCTCGTCCTAATTCCTTTAGGATTTCCTCTTGCATACTCGCAAAGTCATTCGCATTATTGTCAGGTTCGGTTTCCCCAATATCAACCGCATCAACTGCCCTATGGTCTACCTGCCAGTTCTTAGGTATCTTATCGGGTTCCTCAAACGATTTCTCAATATATCCTCTATGAGCAACCGTAGGAGCGCCGGTGGTCAAGAACAAACAATTATAACATAATAATTGGAGATTGTCTTGGGTGAAATCCTTTTTCCCATTTCGAAAGGTCAATAGAAGCGGGGTCTTACTATCGGTAATCCGCTTCTCTTTAAATCCACAGAGGTCACATTCTTCGAGGATAAGGTTTCTGGCAATCATCCGATGCTTTAATCGAATTAAACTGTAACCAGGATGTTTGTTAGCAAATACATCCTTTAATGGAATGGTACTCGCTTTAGCTGCATACCCTTTGGCTGTACCTATACCCGTTTGATTTAAATGCTGGTCGAAGAGATTGTATATCTTGGCATATCTACGATACCGCATATACCCAACCCCAAGAAACCGTGCGGCTTCCATATTACTTTTGGTTTGGGATTGGGCGTATTCAATATCGGCTTTCGATATTGGAATGAATCGTGAGTTATTATTCGCCCCTACTTTCTTCACGCACGAACTCCGTAATCATTGGGAAAATATCGGCTATAGCCTTTGCACAAGCCACAGCGATTTCCCTATGTTCTTTTTGAGTAGACATATCGCTACGAATATCAATGTAATGAATCCAACTACGAATCGTTCCGTTTACATACATACGGGACATCGTAAGTCCTTCTGGTAGCACTGACCGTGCAACTTCCTTAGCAATACCACTCTGGATTGCCCATTCATATGCCCGTTTGGCTTGGTCAATAACTGCCTGTTGTTGAATATTCCATGCAGTCTGTAAATTCTCGTCGTCTACCTCAATAGAGTTTTGACGATTCTTCTGGTCTTGTAGTCTGGCTTCCCGAGTCTCAAAGGTCAATTCCTTTACTGGGTCGGCATATCGTTGACTGAATTCTTGGAATGTGAACGAGCGGTGACGAAGTATTTGACGGGCAATATCACGGGTCGTTTCGATTTCAAGAGTAGCGTTTGCCATCTCGAACGGTGACCAATGCTTATGTTTAATTAAGTATTTAATAAGTTTGTCAGCTGTTGCGGTGTTGAGTTGATTGCCTGGATTACTGACTCGTGCGCAAAATGCAATCAAATCGCTAACATCTGAATCAAGTGGTATTTCGTCAACACAAGGAACCGTGAATGAAATCAAATTAACCTTCATATAACCTCTTTTAGTAGTCTCCGTAAATGGAGAATTGTTTAATTACGGGCTTAGGTTCTGGTGCCGTATCTACCTTATAAATAATACCAGCGACCGCATCAATATAATATTGACGAGTTCCGTGCTCTTGGAAGTAATGTTCCAAGGCCTCTGTTAATGGAGTATACACTTGTCCATCGGGATTGTCAACTGCTACCCAACGGTCACCTGGCGGTAATCTCTTGAATATTTCTTTTTTAATTTCCATTTGTTATCCAAAGTTATATTTTTCTTTCAATCTATGAGAAAATAGATTTGCAATATGTTTATGACCAGTAATAGATGGATGCGGGTCCATAACTTCTTCATTTGTTTCGTATGTAATAGTAAGATTGTTATGTTTTACATATCCCCACAAGTAATCGGTCAATAGCTCTTTGTAATTAAATAAAGGGTGGTCTTTTAAATAAAGTAAATATGGAGTTTCTAAAACAACTATCTGATATGAAATATTTTCCGCTTTTAATTTGTATAATAAATTTAAAAAGTTTCTATCTCGTTGAAGAAGATACTCTTGTTGATTAAAAAAGTTATCTAAAAAGGATTCATAGATAGTGAAATCACTTTGTTCAAGCTGTGTGCCAAAATTATAATCGGTGGTCATCATTACAGCATAACCTTCATTGGCAGGGTCGTTACCATCTCTAGGCCCCCAATTGGCTACTAGCCACGTATTAAATTTCGTAGACCACAGTTCGCTTCTTCCCCAATTTGAATATTCTAAAATAAACAAAGTATCTTTACAGTCTTTCAGTTCTAGTATTTCCTCTACATTTCTCATAAGATATTCAATACTCGAACCAGACTTTCCCAGATTTTTTACGGGCACATTCAATGATGATTGAAGCAGTGTCGGCCAACAGTATTCTGAAATAGAATTTATTTTGATACCTCTGTTTTTGAGGTACCAAGTTGGTGCTTTATGATTTATATTTTTTGGATTTAATCCATCACCTTCGGTGAATGAAGTACCGACACAGACAATTTCTTTTATAGACTTTTTAATTTCCATTAATTTTTATCTCTTACAATATGTCTGAATAGAAGTTTAGGACTACCTTTATCTTCTGTTTTTAAATCTATTTGTAATGTCTGCGGACCACCAGTACTCATCTCAATTACTACTTTCACCCCGTCATATTTAACTTTAAATGGAGTTTTTGGACTGCAATAATGTGATGGAGATTTCAACGAAGATTCATTTGTGGACTTGTTGATGACCAGTGTATGAACATTTTTACCACATCCGTGTACGGATTGCCACATCTTTAACAACCTAGCTTGACCTTTTTCGGTCTTCGCCAACTTCTCCATCTCACCAGCATATTTTTTGAGGTAAGCTTGTTTTAGTTTTGATTTTAATTCCTTCTTCTCTTCGTCTGGCATGTCTGGGGCCCATTTGTACTTCTTTACCAGACTCGGCCATTCTTTATCTATGGACGCACCTTCTGGTTCACCTAAATAATCAACACCAGCTTTTTTAACACCAGAGTTTTTCATTGTGATGTTTCGTGGGTCTGTATAAATCTTGGCGGAAATCTTCATCATCTTTGTCTTTCCACCTTCTTGATATTCTACGATGATATCCGTTGGGTCAGTTTTTGGGTCTATTCCTAATTCTTTTAATTTCGTAGCTCCGACACCACCAACTTGTACGGCGTTTGTAATCTTTGCTCCTTTAGGAAGCGAAGACTGCACAGCTTCTGCTGCAGATTTATTACGAGCGTCAGCTGCTACAGCATCACCACCAAACTGACTATATCTACTTTCTACAGCTTTATAGGCTTCCTGGTTTTCCTTACTAGGAAACAGATACGCTGTAACCCCTGCTTCATTGTGTTTACCACTCAAATCAGCTAAGGCTCTGTCTGCTGCACTACCACGCATGTCTACTTCTATACCTTCATCAGCTATTATTTTATTCATTAGTCGGGTTACAGCGGTCCCTTGATTACCACATAAATGTTTCGGAACAAGACCGGTGGTCGGCGCCATATAAATCTTTTTACCACTAGCACCACCTTGAATTAGTTTAAGGTCAGCCATAGCTCTAACGGCTTTTACTTGTTCTTCATAAGATGGAGCTCCAAGAAACGCTCTCCACAACTTAACAACGGTATTGAATCTCGTTGCGTCATCAGGAGTTGCGAATCCACGGGCTTCCATAGATGATTCGGTACTCTTTAAAATTTCTTCGTCTTTAGCGGCAGAACCTTTAGGTAACGGTTTTGGAGGAATATTTCCTGGAGCGTTAGATATAGGAACCTCTGCGCTCTGTGGTACCTTTGGTATATTACTGGGTTGCTGTGTCTTGACTGGGGCAGTTGGTTTTACGGCCGGTGGCTGTTGGCCACGGGGCTTTTGCACAGCCTTAGGTTTTTCTGGCGAAACAATAGGGATTAACTTACCAGTATTTTTATCCGTTCTATGGGTAGCTGGTTGTCCCTTTGCTGGGCCCCAAAGATTGAACCCAATGTATTTTAATTTTAGACGCTTGGCTTCTGCTGAAGCAAGACTTTCTTCTCTTATATAGGAAAATAGTTCTTTCAAGAGTTTTTTCATATTACATCCACTGAAAGGTACTATTATAAATAGTTTATTTATTCCTTATCTGGTCGTTTCTGGTGCTTTATACTGGACTTTTTCTTTTGGTTTCTGATTTCTTCCTCACCCTTACTCCGCCGTCCAATCTTCTGAAACCCTGTGTATTGTTCATCGACATTGAAATCGTCCTCGAATTCAAAATCTTCGTCATCAATACGTCCATTAAAACTCCACTTTGGCATTACCATTTCTCCTATTATAAAATTATTTTGCCCATTTACCACGATTGACCAACTGGCAGATGACCGCATATACTGACAAGTCTTGGAAGGTATCTTCCACTGCCTCTCCCACATTGTCCTGCTTCCCCAATACGACCAGCTGCTTCAACCGCTGAATCTTATCGTTCATACGAAACCACAGTCCCGTCAAAGACAACTTAATATCTTCTGGTGTTGCAAGAGATGTACCCACGGAGATATTGCCTGGGCCGTAATTAGACTGCTTCAAGCAGAATGTCTCATACTGCTCCCACATAATCTTCTTATACTCAATCATCATCTCTGGATACTGCTCTTCTATCTGTTTGACGACTTCTGGATTTTTAAATGTCATACACGAAACCCTCGAAATTGTTTAGTTGGCGGAACTTTACTGTTTATGTTGGCTTGATTATATGGTGGCGCACCCCATTTCCACATATATTGTTCCATCGCTATTTGTTCCTTTTCACGGAATGTTGCACTCTCTGCATTTTTCTTGGTAGATACTGACCCAAAGTGATATAAATGTAACGAGTGTATTCGTGGAAACGCAAAGTCTAATAGCTCTAACTTTAAAAAGAAATCCCAATCACAGATGTTAGGACTATTATAGAATGTATCAAACCCACCAACCGCCATAAAATGCTTTTTCTTCATTACGAACGGAAAGATGTGACCATCGCTGGTAATTTGTTGGCTTGCTAATGCTGTTTCATTATCCAAAAATTGTTCATACAAAAACGAATCAACACTCTGGCCAAGGTCCACTACAGGAAAATTAAACATCCCAGGCCCAGTCGGTTCTATTTGGTTTACGGTAATAATAAATCGTTCGTCTTTAATCTTTTTAATAGAATCGGTCAATCGTTCATCCCACTTTGTAGGAAACACATTGTCATCGTTTACTACAAAAACAAATTCTGTGGAAGTCTGCATCACCCCAGCGTTGATGGCGTATTGCATTCCCATATTATCTTCAAACGGGAGGAACCCCACCGTTGGGTATTTTTCCATCACTTCTTTATTCTCTTCTACATATCCATCAATAACCGCAATGACCTGTGTAGACTCTAAAACCTTATTTTCTGTAATAGACTTCAGACATAAATCAAGATACTTTGGATTCCTGTAAGATGGTACTATAACCGTTATCATATTATAATTACTTTTCTAATAGGTGAGTAGATGGAGCTTCCGCCATCAAGGTTTCTTTTTGCCAATATGAGTAAATACCCTTTTCTAATTCATAGGTTTCCCATATTTGGCGAGGTCTACTAGGTTGTAGTTTAACCCAATTCCACATTTTTGTCAACCCATCAGATAGGCTGGTTCTGTGTTCAAATCCAAGTAAATCTACAGATTTCTGCCAAGTTGGATATGCATACTTAACTTCGTGACGAGGTGGAAGATACTTGATTTCTCCACCGCCCATTACTTTGATAAGAGTTTCTGCTGCTTCATTGATACTAGTTTCGTGTATTCCACCAAGGTTGATAATCTCCTTTGATGCAACAAAACTGGTACCTGCATTCCAAAGTGGTTCAAGACAATCGGTCATATCACTAAAAGCACGCATTTGTGTACCGTCACCAAAGATAGTGAGTGGTTGTCCAGTTAAATGCTTATACATCCAAATACCTAATACATTACGATAACTATCCCAAATATTCTGCTTTGCACCATATACATTGTGCGGACGGATGATACACCAGTCCAATCCGTGTTGTTCTCCTGCGATTTGAATATCAATTTCACATCCCATCTTTGCAACACCATACGGGTCAACTGGACTGCGTGGCATCGTTTCATCAAATGGTGGGATATTATCTCCATACACCGCCATAGAGGAAGTAAATACCAACCGCTTTACAGAGTATTTGATACAGGCATTAATGATGCCCGCAGTGCTAACTAAATTATTAGTATAATTAAATTGACGAATGAACGGAGACAGTGCTTCTGCTGCATAGGCAGCGAAGTGATATACAATGTCTGGTTGGTGTCGTTCAAAAATTGCATCAACTGACTCTTTACCTAAATCCATTTTATAGAATGTTACGTTTGGATGTATGTTACTTTCGTACCCACCACTCAAATCATCAATCCCGATGACTTCAGTACCAGGCTTGTTGTAAATAATCCAATCTGCAAGGCGTGACCCTAATAGTCCAGCCACCCCAGTAATTAATACTTTCATTTTCCAATCTCCATTCTTTTATTATCTAAATGTTGTACAATCTGTAAAAGTGCTTCTTCATCTGTGAGATATGGGTCTAAGTTTATGTGTGTATTCTTACCACCATAATATATTGGACCCAACTTTGGTTCTGGTAACTTCTGTAGTACTCCGTTTGGTCCATACAATTGATGCACGAAGTCGGAGGTAAGTATCGTATCAGTTCCCACGGCGTACGCCAGATTAGCCAATCCACCTTCCGCACCAACAAATACATCGCAGTACTTTAGGATAGATGCGGTGAGGTCTAATGATGGTCCTTCGTGCTGCACCACAAACTGATTAACATTCTTTTCAGTTCCCACTCGTATAGTATTAAACTTTAATTCTAGTTGCTCTATAATCCAATCAGTGTTTCTGTGTGCCCCACCATAACCAAGGTTTGGTACATCAATTCCTCTGTCGTATTGTTCTTTGGTAAAGAGGAACGAGCGTTCTTTCCACCCATTCATTAGTCCAACAACCAATCCAGTTTTTTCACCATAATAATCACGGACAAACTTATCTATTCCTTCATCTGTGTTTATATGAAATCTCGGTGATGGGTGATTAACTCCACAAGCGACTTGTACTTCCACGGCAGGTGGTATCACTCTGGTTATAGGTCTTAGTTGGAATACCTTATTATAAGTATTCGCATTTGATGGGATTCTTGGGGATGGGCCCACTCCATCAATAAATACATTTCGTACATATGGGTTTCGTTCAAAGAACGGACATACTTGCGGAAACCCTATAACATAATCGACCGCATCAAATTGACCTTCTTCAATCAGATGTTCAGCGATACTATTTGCAAATAGGTGGTCACCAAAATATCCGTGACATACTATCAAACAGGACTTCATACACTTACCTTATAGTTAGTACTCTTCAACCAACGAACATTTGGGATATCAGTTTGTGATTCCTCCACATCAGCGGTAAGGTTCTTATATCCGATGTGTCGTTGTTCATACGCCTGTTCTATTAGATATTTGCGTCCTTCAAAGAAGTCTTTCTGTATTTCTTGCTCTTTATTGTGCATATCACCATTATCTTCGTGGTGGAGACAGTAAAAAGTACCGATATCGTTACGGTGTACGGGTAATCCAGCCCATACAAATCGTTCACGCAAGTCTTCATCCTCGTTACCCCATCCACGATATAAAGGATTGAATCCATTTATCTGTTCAAAGTGAGAACGAGTCATACAAATAACACCACCGTAGAACCGTGGGTCTATCTCATGTGACCACGAACGATATCCAGCCGGAATGTCATTCATATCACGCAAGGACATATTATCTTTGTCAAGAAAAATACCACGACGAGCAGGAAGAACAGGCATATCTGTAACTTCATACGACACATCGTCGCTAGGAACATAGTCCACTTGGTGAAAGATTAAAATATCTCCCTTTGCGTAATTGTATGCAATATTCTGTACGCACGCAATTCTGAAGTTATCATTGTCATTTTGTTCAGACACAATAATTTCAAATGATTCACTGGAGAATTTATCTATAAGGGCTGGTAGTAACACTTCCAGATGAGACTGTCTGTTACGATATGGAATGACTATAGAATATTTCATACATTTTCCCAATCAATAAGTGGTGCTGCCCACATCGGCTCACAGTGGGTACTATAACCTGGGAGTGGAGTTGCGAGTGTGCGTCCCTTGTCTCGTAGTTCAAGGAAACATTGAAAGTCGTGTGGATGAGTACCGGATATATACTTCATCCAAATCTCAGCATCTTCTTTTAATGTAGATACCTTGGTTGCGAAGGTCATTGTTGTACTATTAGTAAGCTTCCAATGAACTGAATTAGTGACGAATACTTTAGTAAGTTCTGCTGCATCGTCATCAATAAAAGGATTACCACCCATACTGGCTGGAATATATTTGTCTCTATGGTCATATAAGGAAACATAGTGTGACCTCTCTAATCCTTCCAGCAACACAGTTCTGGAGTTTGGTAAATGAAGATAGTCATCTTCCACGAAATATACAGACTCATCATCTGGTAATTCTAACGCATCGTTAAGTACTATACGAAACCCAGCGGCACTACTTCCACCGTTGGTGCGTTTCACTTCACAACCTAATTCAGTAATCCATGCTAGGGTTTCATCCCGAACATTATCAGCATAAATGGTCACTTCTTCTTTTGGAAAGTGAGACAAGAAGTTTTGAATACAATGTTGTTTAGTAGCGTTTTGAAACCTTTCTTTCTTGTACGACCCGTCAGAAATTCTATATAATATTTTCATATAATTAAACTGTTCCAATTAGTGATTCTATCGTATTGATGAATAATCGCATATTCATTTGCTACCTTATAATCAAATGGTACCAGTCCTTCGTTCACCACATGCAAGTGTACAGCAAACTTATCATTGATACCGCTGAACTGTGTGATATGCTTGTATTTGGTTTGAATCAAATAGTTAAATGAAGTTTGGTCCGCCACTTTATGTTTGCCGATAGATAGCAAATAAATGTCTGACGATATATTCTTGACCAGCTCCGCAGAACCACCAAACACGCCTACATTGTATACGGGTTCATCCAGTAATACAAACATGCCAATTACACCTAAATTATAGTGAAGGTGTGTTTGGTTCCATTGATGATTCTTATAGAGAACTTCTTCACTCGTAGCTATTAGTTTATCCGCAGGAATGCTTTCAAATGGATTATGATTAAAATATACATCCCGCACATCTGTAATCAAAACCTTTTCATAGCTTTGATTTTGCAGATAATTCCAAATATGAAAAAATCTCAGATTGTGAATTAAGTTGTAAGAAGTTTCTAAATTACAAAGTCCAGTATGATGCTGAAATTCTGATTCGGGGTTTCCCCAGAAATCAAAATCAGGCTGTAATACTGTTACATTATGTTGTTTTAAATAGGTCAGTAGTGGATTATTTTTTGATGTAACATTGTATACAAGTAATACTTGTTCGCAGTTATCCCACTTGGATGTTGTGACCCACCCTTCAATATCAGCTGGGGAATAGTTTGCACTTATTGCCCCTATTAATAAATTTGGTTTGTTAGACATTTTGAGTGTTATCTTTTTCTATAGGAATTGCACAATAATCGCCTGACTTTTCTGATACCAAATACACATTATAGTTCATATCACTTAACATATTATAAATGAAATTTGTAGGATAATCTGGTAATGGTAAGGTCGTCAGCTCAAACAATATTACCGGACGATTGTTTTTTATAGTGTTCTGTGCGCCATCAAATATAAATGGTTCATATCGTTCGGCATCAATCTTTATTAAAGATACATTCGATAGGTTATAAAAGTCAAGTGGTTTGCAAATAACTTCTTCACCCTCGGTTCCGTGTATTCTTACTTCCCCAGGCGCTCCATCATCGTAATTTATTGGGGTTAAATATACGGTCTTTTCTTTTTCAGCAAGAGCCATTTGATGAGCAAATACATTTCTAATATCGTTTAAAAATATATTGCAACAAAGTTGTTGGTATATTATTCTTTGAGGCTCAAAAGAAAAAACCTTCCCAGATGTTCCTACCAACTGAGATAGTTTAACGGTAAACGCACCCAAGTTTGCGCCAATATCTATTACAGTTGAACCTGGAACTGCGTACTGTTCACATAAACCCAGTATTTCGGGTTCCCATATGTTTCCCGAAGCGATAGTTCGTTGAACATAATCGCGGTTTGAATTTTCTAAAACAGAAAATACTCCATACGGTAGGTTTACTATTTTTGGTGGCATGCTACCACTTACCTAACGGACATACTGATGTTTGGAATGCCACTTTAACTTTCATAAAGCATCCACACTCTAAACATCTGTCGTTCTGTAGTCGTGGGCACTCATTACAAATAGACCATCTGTTGTCTCTCACGAATTGCTCAACAAGAGTTTTGTTTCCCTCTACTGCGTTCTTAATAATTTTAGTACCATCTCGCATAAGATTCTTTGCCATTTCCATAGCACTTGGTAAATCTTCCTTGGGTACACAGTCCTCTTGCGGACAAATTTGTTCTTCCGACATACTCACTCCTAGTCTACTGAGCCAATTAATATTTGACGAACTTGTGACATTCCACTTAAATTGAAAGTACGATATGAGCGGTCTTTTACATATGGCGATGATGAGAATGTTTTATAAGCTTCGTCTGTATTTAAATTTTCTACTACGCTTGCCCGTCTGTCATCGTAATCCATATTAATACTTGTACCGAATGATGCAAAGAATTCAATTAGTTGTGAATCACTAAGTTCATCAATCACGAATCCGTGTAGCTGTGGTTCTGTCGCTCGTTCACTTTTACGATTGGGGTCTATAACCAACACGGTATATGACCCAGCACCACCAGATTTTTTCTGATAGCTGAACTGAATCATCATTCCAGACTTTACATTACTCAGACTAACGAATCGGCGTTCACTGCGTAGTGGCATTATTCAACCTTTTTAAGTTTAGGTAAATCAACCTTCTTTAGAGTAGGTAGCTTAATAGGAACCTGCTTTGGAAACTCTGGTACATACTTGTCAAGCAGTTCCCATGTTCTTTGTTGTATTGCATTATACGAGAACTTCTTAAAATTCTCCTTACCCAGCTTTGCAGACCTCTTACGGAAGGTTTCATAATCCATAAATACACCAGCAAGTGCATTAGCTGCTTGTTGAATGTCTGGGCGGAACCATGACGATTCCTTGATAAGAATATTATCCCAGACAGAACTTGGATGTATCGGTGCTAATTCACCACCAACCAACACAGCTTCTTCTGGATTTAAGAAATCCATATGGCCAGACCAACCCGATGCAATCACTGGCTTTCCACTAATTGACGCTTCAAGTAATGGGCGACCAAACCCTTCACCCTTTGTAAATGAAACATGTGCTTTAATCTTTGGGTGATTGTATAACGAATTCATTTCGCTATCAGTCAACTCACCATGCAATACATAAATATTAGGCATGGTTTGACCTGCTTCTAATTGTACAGTGCTACGAATATCATTTATCTTCTTTAAAATTTCTCGTTTATCTAAAATAGAGAAATTACCGCCGCTGGTCTTTAGAATTAATGCTGGTGGAGAACTCTTCGTTTGTTTGAATGTTTCAAGGAATATACGAACCAACAGACCAACATTCTTTCTATCTTCACCAAAGTCCCCACGCAACCAGTGACCCACGAAAAGATAGCAAAACTTCTCTGGAACTTCTGCTAATACTTCTTTGACTGTCTTTTGTACATCAGATTCGTATTCAAGCTTCTTAAAGATAGCTTGGTCAATACAGTTGTGTAATACTTCAATTGGCTTTTCAAGCTTAAGGGTACCCAAATCTTCTCCGTTAGGGCCTCTACGACCAAACTGAGATGCTAAGAATACATTCTTTGAATGCTCAGAAATTGTGAATACCGCATCCATTCTGTTACATGCCTCTACCCACTGCGCAGATGCGACACTGGTTTCTATTCCAGCTGTAATACCAATATTGTACTTACCAATAGTTTCGAATTCAGATGGAATGGTAATGGTCACAAACAGTTCTGGTTGTCTTGTAAGAGGACCAGTAAGTATGCGGTCAAGTATCATCTTGTCCTTTGGATTGTTTTCATCCAAAGCGTTCATTGGAGTCTCACCCCAATTAACGGATACCACCTTCACATCAAACTTATCATACTCAATGATATGACGAATGATATCACGACTCATATCTCCATACCCAGAACGAGTGGCGCATGGTGCCCGAACAACACAAAGTGGCTTAGTTTCTATATTCATATATTAACCCTGTAACTTAGTAAAATCGTTGTGAACCATCTTTCCTACCCACTGCTCAAACGGTGTCTTTGGCGTCCATCCTAAGACTTCTTGTGCCTTTGTTGCATCCCCACGAAGGACTTCAACTTCGGCTGGACGGAAGAACTTGGGATTGACTACTACATACTTTTCCCAATCTAAGATATTAACTTGATAAAATGCAGCTTGTAAAAAATCCCGAATAGTCTTAGTAACGCCAGTTGCTATTACATAATCATCTGGTGTGTCTTGTTGCATCATCAACCATGCGGCTTCTACGTAATCAGGTGCATACCCCCAATCACGACCCGCATCAAGGTTACCCAATTCAATCGTGTCTTGGAGTCCTAATGCAATTCTAGCAACACCATCAGTAATCTTTCTGGTGACAAACTCAATCCCACGCCGTTCACTTTCGTGATTGAATAAGATACCAGAGACATTGAACATCCCATAACTCTCTCTATAGTTTTTGGTAATCCAATGTCCATAAAGTTTTGAAACACCATATGGTGACCGTGGATAGAATGGCGTAGACTCTCTCGACGGATTCTCTACCATCCGACCAAACATTTCTGATGAGGACGCTTGATAGAATTTGATAGGTTCTCCATATTCACGGATTGCTTCCAACATACGAAGAACACCAAGACCAGTAATATCACTGGTTTGTTCTGGAGTATTCCAACTTTCACCTACGAAGGATTGAGCTGCGAAGTTATAGACTTCTGAGCACTTCGTAGCTTTCAGACAACGGAGAAGCGAGTTCTGGTCAGCGAGGTCACCGATAATAAATTCAAAGTTTGGGTTATCGATAAGGTGCTTTGTGTTTTCACGATTCTTTACAGAAGCACGGCGTTCCATTCCATAGACTTTATATCCTTTGCCCAATAGGAAGTCTGCCATATACGAACCATCTTGACCATTGATACCAGTAATGAGTGCGGTTTTCATAGGTTTTGCAATTCCTAATTTCATATCCACTTCAAATTCGTAACTCATTATGCCTTCTCCAAGGTGAATCGCTTACGTGGCTGCCATAATTCGAATCCCTTATCAATTTCTTCGATGAAGGAAGTACACATATGTTCTGCCGTAAACTTGCCGTGACCCAATGCATATTGGCGACCAAGTTCTCCACGGAGTTTCCGTTCCTCACGGGACATTTGATACACTTCCATCATTCTGTCTGCTGCGTCATCAAATGAAGCACGGTCATCGAAGATGTATGGAGTCATTGGTGACCCTTGGATAGAACGATTGGTTGGGAACATAGGAAACGCCCAATTGCCGTGCTTCTTATACTTACCATCGTGATTACTACCCCACTCATAGGTGAAGTGTACATCTGGGTCAAGATAATTGTAGTCATCATCCATAAATCCACATTGGTCTTGAAGACCGCCAGTGACATTAACAATGATAGGAGTACCAGCGACCATACTTTCACAAGTACCTAATCCGAATCCTTCGTTACTGGACATATTAATAGTTACATCAGCGATGTTGTAGAGATGATTTAAGAATCCAGCTTCCACGCGGTCAGCAGAAAACACAATATACTTTTGTACTTCTGGTGTGACATCACGGATAACCGCTGGTAAATCTGTACCGTTATCATCAACGGGTTGCGTGTGCATTACCAAACGAACCCGTTCACGTTGTTCTGGCGTTAGCTTCATCATAAACACCTTGAAGGCGTAAATGATATCTGATGTTTGCTTACGACGAATGTTCCGACTGTTGTAGAAGATTACATAATCAACTTGGGCATCACCGAATAACTTCTTTCTGGTTTCAAGCATTGCGGCATCATCTGCTGGAAGTGGATGGAATCGCTTAGTGTTGATACCATGCGGAATATAGGCGAGATGACGAGGATTCTGTGGTCCGAGTACATGCTTATTGATATTATATGTTTGCTTACTGATTGAGAACAACGAATCGCAAGACATATAATATTCTCTGTTATAGAATGGGAATGGAAGGTCATCCCAAATATTGTAATACATAATTGGCATCTTCTGACGGAGTTCGTGTTCCATCTGATACAGCCAAATCCAATAACGGGGGTCGGTGAAATGGAGAATCGCATCTGGCTTTTCTATTTCAATCAGCTGACGAATGAGCCGACTATCACCGTATCCGTTATATGGATAGATACGAGTATATGAATCGTCGATACCCACTTCTTTATTAATAGCAGAAGATAAGTCTATTACCTTCCCCATCTCAGGATGATTTACACCCGCACCGACTTGCACCCAATTAAAATGATGCGCAGTTCCTTCTACGATTTCCCGTGACATAACTCCGATACCAGAGGTCACTCGCATATCATCGGAGAGAAGAAGAATCTTTTTGCGTTGTTCTTTTGGAATGTAACCAGTTTTCATAATATTAA
>Ga0315904_10003609_pt1 | contig 22620 bp, 17 predicted proteins | sample LakEriMetagenome_6_FD_203529 | JGI IMG/M metagenome (GOLD analysis project Ga0315904, IMG submission 203529) | Freshwater fungal communities from buoy surface, Lake Erie, Ohio, United States - Buoy 12 MA120 | ecosystem: Environmental > Aquatic > Freshwater > Lake | place: USA: Lake Erie, Ohio... | reverse complement strand
TCGTTCTCGGGCAGCGCTGTGCCGTAGAGCGCCTGCACTTCGGCGAGCGCGGCCAGGTCCTCGCGGCGTTCGGCCAGCGACGGATACAGGACCATCGGCAGCGCCGCCCCGCAGGCCGCCGCCGCGCCGAGCGCGGCGAGGCGCCAACCCGAGAAGAGACCCGCGATTCCGCGGCCGCTGCGCCGGCCCTCATCAGCCGACGCCGAAGTCATCGCCGCCAGCACCCGTGTCCTGAGGCCCGGTGCGGGTGCCGGGACGGTGGCGGCATCGAGCAGTCGATCGAGCGCGGCGGCCTCCGCCTGTTCGGCCTTTTGGCCGGTGGCGAGTCGCCCGGCGGCGGCGCGTTCGTCGGCCGGCCACCGGCGGGGGTCGGCGCCGTAGGCTTCCAACAAGGCGCTGAATCTCTCGGGCGTCATGCGTCGCTTCCTCGATCCGTAAGGTCAACCAGGGCGGCGCGGAGGCTGCGCCGGGCCCGCGACAGGAGGCTCTCCATCGCTTCAACGCTCAGACCCATGATCTCCGCCGCCTTGATGTTGGAAAGTTCCTGGAAATGGCACAGCACGATCGCTTCCCGCTGGCGTTCCGGCAGCCGCATCAGGGTCGCCTGGATGCGGTCCGAGATGTCGAGCGAGTGAAGCACCCGGTCGGGTCCGGCGCCCTCGTCGATCGTCTCGGGCAGCGTGTCGACGGGAGTCTCGCGGCGTCGTCGGAGGCGGTCAAGGCAGAGGTTCATGGTCACCCGGTGCATCCAGGCGTCGAGGCTGTCGGAGGTGCCGGGGCGCCGCTCGGGCGGCCTGCGCCAGGTCCGCAGCATCGTCTCCTGGGCGATGTCTTCGGCTTCGCTGCGGTCGCCGAGCACCCGGTAGGCCAGCGCGTGGATGCGGGCGAGTTTCCGGTCCACGAGGCGACGCGGGGCGTCGGGATCGCCGTTCAACAGACCGTCCCAGAGTTCCCTGTCCTGCTCATCAACCATTCCGGGACCGCCGCGGCGTCCAGTCGGCATCCGGCATCCAGCGGCGATAGAGGGAGTCGAGCGAGTCGACGGCCCAACGGACGAAATCGTCGTCGCGGGCGGTATCAGCGTTCTCGATCCACCACAGCACCGCGTCGAGCAGGAAGCCTGCGACCGCTTGCGAGCACAGCCGTCGCAGCGTCGCGTCGGCGGCCATCGAGGGGCTGGAGCGCTGCAGCAGCCCTTCGGTGAAGGCGACGATGTTGGAGTGCACCTCGTCGAAATACGGCCGGAAAACCGGGTCTGCCGCGCAGTGCTTCACGAGCAGCAGCAGTTCGCTGGGGTTGGCGCGCGCCATCGCGATCACTTCGCGCAGGTTGTTGGCGAGGCCGCGCCATGGCTTCGACTGCAGTTCGTTCAGCCCGTCGGAGAAGCGGCGCAGGATGGTGTGCACCAACTCCTCGCGGGAGTCGAAGTAGCGGTAGAGCACGGACTTCGGGATCCCGAGCTCGTCGGCGAGGGCGTCGATCGGCGTGGAACGGATGCCGCGGCGCGCGAGCACGATCGCCGCCGCGCGGAGCAGTTCGTCGGCGCGCTCGCGGCGCCTCGCCTCGGCCTCGTCGCGCGGCGGACGGCCTTTCGGCAGGTGCGTGACCTTGGCCGAACGGGCCTTGGTCGACCGTCCCTTGGCGTTGGCTGGCGTCAGCATGCGTCGATCACTCCCCTTGCCGCCCGGGCCTGTTGCCACTCCGCAAGCCTCCGCGCCGTCGGACGTGACGGAGCATCTCTTGACTTGCCGATTTTTAAAATGATACTTGAAAGGACCAATTAACCAAACCCGCCACGAGCGGGCATCGACCGGGGGATCCAATACATGGCCAAGAAAGGCGATCGCGTGTTCCTGTGCGTTTCGGCGGCGGTGGCAGGCATCCTGGGCGCGGCGTCGGTCGCGCAGGCCCAGACGGCGGCCAGCCAGGCCTCGCAGGGCGGCCTCGAAGAGGTCGTGGTCACCGCCCGCAAGCGCGCGGAGCGCATCGAGGACATCCCGACCTCGGTGTCCTTCTTCGACGAGCAGTACCTCAAGGACCTCGACGTCACGTCCGGCAAGGACCTGACCCGGATCACGCCGGGCATCTATGTCATCGACAACGGTTCGGGATTCAACGACGAGTTCCTGATCCGCGGCGAGGGCGCCTCGCGCCAGAACAACGCCGAGACCGGCTCGGGCCTTTACCGCAACGGCATGTTCATCCCCGGCGGCAATGCGGGCGGCCGCAACTACGTGCCGATCGACTTCTTCGATGTCGGTTCGGTCACGGTGCTGCGCGGTCCGCAAGGCTCGTATTTCGGCCGCAACGCGCTCGGTGGCGCCGTCAACATCGTCTCGCAACGCCCGGGTCGCGAGTTCGGCGGATACATCGACCTCGAGCATGGCACCAACGACAGCTCGCGCGTCGGGGGCGTGGTGAACCTGCCGGTCAGCGACAGCTTGGCGCTGCGCGTCGGTGCCTTCAGCGCCTCGCAGTCGGGCGGTTTCTACACGAGTTCGCTGACCGGCAAGACGCTGGATGAGGAGGATTCGGACGGCTGGCGCGCGCAACTCGCCTGGCGTCCCTCCGACGACATCGACATCAACGTGCTCATCGAGCGCTCGAGCGAGTTCGGCCCGAACGTGGTCGCGTTCGGGCAGGTGCTCGCGGAGAACGACCCGCCCATCAACCCGGCCGGCGCCCCGACCGGCTTCACGGTCGGGCGCTTCCTCAAGCCCGTCGACACCGACAGCTTCTTCGACCGCACCACGCAGACCCGTCTCATCGAGGCGAGCTTCGACCTCGGTGCGTTCAAGCTGCAGTCGACGACCGGCCAGCGCCTGCGCGATGCGCGCAGCAACACCGATGTCGATGCGTTCGGCAACAACAAGGTCGCGCGCCTCGTCCCGACCGTCGCCACCGGTACGGAGGAGTTCGAGCGGGTGACGCAGGACCTGCGCCTCGTGTCCAACGGCGGCGGCGCCATCGATTGGCTGGTCGGCGCCGAGTACAACAAGGTGGATTCGGTGTTCCGCACCGACCGCTACGCCGATGCCAACCGCAACAACCGCTTCGACGGCCAGGCCGATGTGCCGTCCGTGAACGCCGCTGAGTGTGCGGTGGCCCCGACCTGCACGCTCGCGCAGCTGCAGACCACCGCGCGCAACGGCTACCGCGTCGAGGATTCCGGTGTCGATGACCGGTCGCAGGCGGTTTACGGCGCCGTCACTTGGCGCGCCAACGACCGCCTCTCCGCCAGCGCTGATGTCCGGTACAACAAGGACGAGAAGTCTTTCCGCCTCGCGAACATCTTCCGCCTCGACAACCCGGCGACGCCGGCGAACGAGCAGCTCTCGCGCGTCATCAACGCCCGTGAGACCTTCGAGAAGTGGACGCCCGGCGTATCGTTCAACTGGCAGTATTCCGACCGGCAGTACCTGTATGGCCGCATCGCCACCGGCTTCCGCGCCGGCGGCTTCAACAACGACATCGGCGAGCCCGGCGACGGCGTCAGCGCCACCGCCATCCCGCTCGTCTACGGCGCGGAGTCCGTCACCGGCTACGAGGCGGGCCTGCGCGGCCGCCTCGGCGGCGGCATCAGCTACAGCGTCGGCGCCTACACGAACCGCAAGCAGGACACGCTGGTGAACTACACCGTGTTCGCGGGCACGGCTGCCACCAACACCATCCGCAACATCGGCGTGCTCGGCAGCGCCGGTGATTCGTGGCAGAACGGCGTCGACGGCGAGTTCGCCGCCCGTACTCCGGTGGGGCGTGGCAGCGTCTCGCTGCGTCTGAGCTTCGCCTGGGCTGACGGCGAGTACGACGGCGGCACCATCTTCACCAACGCGCAGTCGAACCCCGCCACCACGCTGACCACCGTCTCGATCGACGGCAAGCGCCTGCAGCGCCTGCGCGAGTGGACCACCGCGTCCAGCCTGATCTGGCGCACGCCCGTCTCAAGCGGGCTCGAACTGCTCGCGATGGCCTCCTGGCGCACCGAGACCGGCGGCTACGAGGATCCGCAGAACACGAACCTGATGGACGATGTCGGGCTCGTCGACGCCTCGATCGGTGTCGAGTCCGAGCACTGGACGCTCACGGTGAGCGGCAAGAACGTGCTCGACGAGTCGTACTACAACATCTCGCCGGGCAACCTCGCCTTCAACACCCAGCAGAACGAGCCGCGAACCTGGCGCGTCGCCTTCGGCTTCCGATTCTAGGTGACGGACATGCCGGGTCGATTGCCTCTCGGGGTCGTCGCGACGCTGCTGTCCGGCGTCTTCGCCGCTGATACCAGCGGCCAGGAGATCGGCCGGGAGGCAGGCGCCGCCCGCGCCGTGGCGGCTCCGCCAGGCGCGGTCCGCGGGTCCATCGACATCGCGGGCCAGACGCGCAGCTACTGGCTCATCGCGCCGCCGGTGGCGACGACGCGCCCGCGTCCCTTGCTGTTCGTGCTGCATGGTGGCGCGACCGCTGACGGGCGCGTGACCTTCCGCTACGGCTTCCAGGACATCGCCGCGCGGGAGGGTTTCGTCACGGTGCATCCGGAAGGCCGCGGCGCCGGTTGGAACGACGGTCGCGACACCGGGTTCCTGCTCGACCGCGGCGGTGCGCCGGACGACATCGCGTTCTTCCGCGCCATGATCGCGCGCTTCGTGGCCGACGGGCTCGCCGATCCCAAGCGCATCTACGTCACCGGCGGCTCCAACGGTGGGCTGATGACGCTGCGCATCGCTTGCGAGATGGCGGGCGAGGTGGCCGCCGTGGCGCCGTTCTCGGCGTCGCTCTCGACGCGCCTGTCGACGCGTTGTACGCCGTCGAGACCGCTGCCGATATTGTTGATCGGCGGCACCGCCGACCAGCTGATGCCCTTCGACGGTGGTCCGGTAGCGGCGGCGTCCGGGCAGGACCGCGGCCAGGTCATCGGGCAGCCGCAGAGCTTCGCCTTCTGGCGCAAGGTGAACCGCTGCGGCGAGTCCGAGCCACGGCGCGACGCCTGGCCCGACCGCGTCCCGGACGATGGCACCCGGATCGTGATCGAGGACGGCGTCGGCTGCGCCGCGGCCACGCGGGTGATGATCGTCGAGGGCGGCGGCCACCGGTTGCCGGGCGAGGGTCAGCCCCAGGCGCGGAATCCTCTGTCGGGCATCTCGAGCCGAGAGGTCGACGGTGCGGACTACATCTGGCGATTCCTGAGGGAGGCCTCCCTGCCATGAACCTGCTACGCGTTCTTTTGCGCGCTCCGGTCGCCGCGTCGGTCATCGTTGCGATGCTCGCGGGCTGCGCCGCATCGCCTGGCGCCGCGCCGGGTCCCTCGACCGCCGTTCCGCCCGCAGTCGCGCCCGCGCGCGAGGTCACGGAGATCACCTTCCCGGCGCGCGACGGCCGCATGCTCAAGGCCGTGGTCTCCGTGCCGGCGGGCAAGGGGCCATTCCCGGTGCTGGTGACGGTGCACGGCGGGCAAGGCGACCGCGGCTTCGAGGTGCTGCGCAACGTCGCGGATCCGGCGTCCGACAGCCCTGTCGTGCAGATGTTCAACCGCAACCCGTGGATCGTCTTCGCGCCCGGCTACCGCAACGACTGGTTCGGCGCCGAAGAGACCGACCTCGTCGATGCCATCCGCCATGCCTCGCGGCTGCCGGGCGCCGACCCCTCGCGAGTCGCGGTCTATGGCGGCAGCAACGGCGGGCGCCTCACGCTGCGCGCGGCGACGCTCGAGCCGAAGCTGATGAAGTGCGTGGGCGCGGGATCGCCGTTCATGGCGCATCCACCATATCTCTTCGGGGATGTCGCGCAGCCCCCGTGGTCGCTGACCTCGCCGGCGGCGCAGGCCTGGATGGGCCGCACCCGCGAGCTCCTGCGCCCGGCGGTGACGCGGGCCGCGGCGCGCAGCGGCAAGAGCGAGGCGAAGCTGCTCGAGGACCATTCCGCGCAGGTCAACGCCGCGCAGATCCGTGCCCGCGTGCTGCTGCTCACCAGCCGCGCCGACGAACAGGTGCCGCATGTCATGCTGGAGGGCCTGATCGCCGCGCTGGCGCGCGCCGGGAACCCTGCCGAGGTGCTGACCGTGGACAAGAGCCTGCATGGATTCTATTGGGGTCGCGAGGGCGAGTTCGGCGCCCGCGCCGGGCGTGGCAACAAGACGCCGGAGCAGTTGCGCGAAGAGGAGCGGACGCGGGAGGTCGTGCAGTCCTTCCTCGGGCGCTGCCTCGCGGGGCGGTGAGCGCCATGTCGGTCTGGCACGAGGCACCCACCGTCACGCGGCTCGTGCTCCGCGCGCTCGCGCGGCACCCGGACCGCGTCGCGTTCCGCGCCGGCGCGCAGGAGGCGAGCTACGCGGCCGTGCTAGACCTCATCGGCCGGATGCAGGGCGTGATGGCCCGCGCGGGCGTGGGTCCAGGCGACATGGTCGCGGGCCTCGCCGCCAACCGCTTCGAATCCTGGTGCGCCGGCGTCGCCGCGAACGGGCTCGGCGCAGCGGTCACGCCGCTGCATCCGCTCGGTTCCGTCGACGACCACCTCGCGCAGCTGGCGGACTCCGGCACCACCTGCCTCTTGCTCGACGCCGCGCGTTTCGGCTCCAAGGCCGAGGAGCTCGCCGCACGCGCGTCGGTGCGCCACACCCTCACGCTCGGCCCGGCCGCCTTCGGCCGCGACCTGCTCGGCGAGGCGATGGCGAACGCCGCCTCGCCCGTCGACCGCTCCACGCCCGACGGCATCGCCGGCCTCAACTACACGGGCGGCACGACGGGGCGTGCCAAGGGCGTGCTGCGCAGCCACCGCGAGCTGGCTGCGGGCGTGGTCTCGACGATCGCGAACTTCCCGCTGCCCGCGCGGCCGGTGTTCCTCGCGGCCGCGCCGATCAGCCATGCCGCAGGCCTGTTCGTCGCGCCGGTGCTCGCCAAGGGCGGCACCGTCGACCTGATGCCGGGCTTCGTGCCCGATGCGGTGGTCAAGCGCATCCGGGAGGGCGGCGCGAACTTCACCCTGCTCGTGCCCTCGATGGTCTACGCCATGCTCGCCGATCCGTCATGGAGCCGCGAGGACATGAAGTCGCTCGAGCTGCTGGTGTACGGCGCGTCGCCCATGTCGCCGGCCCGCCTCGGCGAGGCGATGGAGCGCATCGGCCCGGTGTTCTGCCAGCTCTACGGGCAGACCGAGTGCTTCGTGATCTCCACGCTCGCGAAGGAGGACCACGATCCCGCCCGGCCCGGGCTGCTCGCTTCCGCCGGCCATCCGACCCACGACTGCGAGGTGCGGCTCCTCACCGACGATGGCCGCGAGGCGGCCGAGGGCGAGCGCGGCGAAGTCTGCGTACGCGCGCCCTACGCGATGCGCGGCTACTGGAACCAGCCTGAGGCGACGGCCGATACCATCCGCGATGGCTGGATCCATACCGGCGACATCGCGTGGCGCGATCCGCAGGGCCGGCTGTACCTCGTCGACCGCAAGAAAGACATGATCGTGTCCGGCGGCTTCAACATCTATCCGCGCGATGTCGAGGACACGCTGATGGCGCACGGGTCGGTCGCGGTGGCTGCGGTCATCGGCGTGCCCGACCCGAAGTGGGGCGAGGCGGTCAAGGCGTACATCATCCGCAAGCCCGGCGCCGAGGCCGGCGCCGAGGCGCTCGGCGAGTGGATCAGATCGCGCAAGGGGCCGGCGCATGTGCCGAAGTCCTTCGAGTTCGTCGAGCGGCTGCCGCTGACGGCGCTCGGCAAGGTCGACAAGGCGGCGTTGCGCGCGCCTTTCTGGGCGGGACGGGATCGACAGGTGAATTGATGGCCCTGCCGGATCGTCTCGCCTCGAGATTGCGCCTGCCGCTGATCGCCGCCCCGATGTTCACCGTGTCGGACCCGGCGCTGGTGGTGGCGGCCTGCCGTGCCGGCGTGATCGGCGCCTTTCCTACGGCCAACTGCCGCAGCCCGGAAGAGCTCGAGTCCTGGTTGGAGGGCTTCGGCCGTTCGCTCGGCCCCGAGGACGCGCCGGTCTGCGCCAATCTCGTGATCCGTCGCCCGGACCTGCAGACGCACCTCGGGTTGCTGTGCAAGCACCGGGTGGAGATGGTGGTCACCAGCGTCGGTTCGCCGGCGGCCGTCGTGGCACCGCTGCACGAGGCCGGCGCGCTGGTGTTCGCGGACGTGGCGACCGTCGCGCATGCCCGCAAGGCGCTCGCCGCCGGCGTCGACGGTCTTGTGCTGCTGACCGCGGGCGCGGGCGGCCAGACCGGCCATCTGAACGGCTTCGCGTTCGCGCGCGCGGTGCGGCGGTTCTTCGATGGGCCGTTGGTGCTGGCCGGTGGCATCGGCGACGGTGTCGCGCTGCGCGCAGCCATTGCGCTCGGCTGCGACCTCGGCTACATGGGCACGCGCTTCATCGCCACCCGCGAGAGCGCGGCGCCCGAGGCCTACAAGCAGATGCTCGTCGACAGCGGCATCGACGACATCGTGCTCACCTCGGCGTTCACCGGGCTGCCGACCAGCATGCTGATGCCCTCGTTGCGCGCGGCCGGCCTCGATCCGCGTGCCATCCCGGAGGCGCTCGCGCGGCAGACCGCCGCCGCCGTCCACGGTCCGGCGGAGGGAGCGGGCCCAGCATCGGGCGCGGGCTCCGCAGCGGCCGAGCCCGCGCCGCAGCGTTGGCGCGACCTGTGGAGCGCGGGCCACTCGGTGCATGGCGTCGACGGCATCGTGCCGGTCGCAGCGCTCGTCGAGCGGCTGCGCAGCGAGTACGCGGCGGCGGGGCCATGACGCTGCAACAGCCAGACGAGGCGTTCAGCGGCGTCAAGCCGGTCGAGTCCACCCATCGCCTCGATGAGGCGGCCCTGGAGCGCTGGCTCGGCGGGCACGTCGCGGGCTACGCCGGTCCGCTCACCGTTTTGCAGTTCAAGGGCGGGCAATCGAACCCCACCTACCGGCTCGACACCCCGACACGAAGATATGTGCTGCGCAAGAAGCCCGCGGGCATCCTGTTGCCCTCGGCGCATGCCGTCGAGCGCGAGCACCGCGTGATCGCGGCGCTGCACGACGCCGGCTTCCCGGTGGCCCGGCCGTACGCGCTCTGCACGGACAGCGCGGTCATCGGCACGCCGTTCTACGTCATGGAGATGGTCGAGGGACGCGTCGGTTGGGACGACCTGCTGCCCGGCGTGTCGCGCGAGCACCGAAGAGCCATCTACCGCAGTTCGATCGAGACGCTGGCGCGGCTGCACGCCATCGACCCCGACGCCGTCGGCCTCGGCGACTTCGGCCGTCCGGGCAACTATCTCGCGCGCCAGATCGACCGCTGGAGCCGGCAGTACCGCCAGAGCGAGACCGGTCGCATCGAAGAGATGGAGCGCCTCATCGCCTGGCTGCCGACCGGCGTGCCGGAGGGCGGCGTGACCCGCATCGTCCATGGCGACTTCAGGCTCGACAACATGGTGCTGCATCCGACCGAGCCGCGCATCCTCGCCGTGCTCGACTGGGAGCTCTCGACCCTCGGCGACCCCGTGGCGGATTTCACGCACTACCTGCTCAACTGGGCGCTGCCGCCAGGACTGCGCTCTGCCGTCGCCGGTGCCGATCTCGGCGCGCTCGGCATCCCGACGATGGACGAGGCTGTGGCGCTCTACTGCCAGCTCACCGGCCGCGACGGCATCGCGCAGCTCGACTGGTACCTCGCCTACAACGCGTTCCGCCTTGCCTGCATCGTGCAAGGCATCGCCGGCCGCGTGCGCGACGGCACCGCGACCAGCGCGCACGCCCTGCAGATGACCGCGCGCATGGGCGAGCTCGCCGCGTCTGCGCACAGCTTCGCGGTCACCGCCGGCCTGCGCTGAGGACACCATGACCCCCGCTTACCCGCACCTGCTCGCTCCGCTCGACCTCGGCTTCACGCGATTGCGCAACCGCGTGCTGATGGGCTCCATGCACATCGGCCTCGAGGACGATCCCGTGCACTACGACCGCCTCGCCGCGTACTTCGCCGAGCGCGCCCGCGGCGGGGTGGGCCTCATCGTGACGGGCGGTTTCTCGCCGAACGCCGAGGGCCGCACGGCGGAAGGGGCTGCGGTCCTCGATACCCTCGGGGCCGCGCGCCAGCACCGACCCATCACCGATGCCGTGCACCGCGAGGGCGGCAAGATCGCGCTGCAGATCCTGCACGCTGGCCGTTATGGCTACCACCGCGACATCGTCGCGCCGTCCGCCATCCAGTCGCCGATCACGCCCTATGCGCCGGCGGCGCTCACCGCCGAGGGCGTCGAGAAGCAGGTCATGGACTTCGTGCGCTGCGCGACGCTCGCCCGCGAGGCGGGTTACGACGGCGTCGAGGTGATGGGCTCCGAGGGCTACTTCATCAACCAGTTCCTCATCGAGGCGACCAACCGCCGCAGCGACCGCTGGGGCGGACCTTACGCCGCGCGCATGCAGCTGCCGGTGGAGATCGTCGCCCGCATCCGCGAGGCCGTGGGCCGGGACTTCATCATCGTCTACCGCCTGTCGCTGCTCGACCTCGTGCCGCAGGGCCAGGCCTGGGACGAGGTGATGCAGCTCGCCAAGGCCGTGGCCGCGGCCGGCGCGACGATCATCAACTCCGGCATCGGCTGGCACGAGGCGCGCGTGCCGACCATCGCGACCTCCGTGCCGCGCGCCGCCTTCACCTCCGTGACGGCGCGGCTGCGCCGCGACCTGCGTGCGGCCGGCATCGAGGTGCCGGTCTGCGCCACCAACCGCATCAACGCGCCCGAGGTCGCCGAGGCCGTTCTCGCGGACGGCGAGGCCGACATGGTGTCGATGGCGCGGCCGCTGCTCGCCGATCCCGAGTTCGTCAACAAGGCCGCCGCCGGCCGTGCGGCCGACATCAACACCTGCATCGCCTGCAATCAGGCCTGCCTCGACCACGCATTCCTGCAGCAGGTGGCGTCCTGTCTCGTCAACCCGCGCGCCTGCCATGAGGCCGAGTTCACCGCGCAGCCCGCCGCGCATCGCAAGCGCATCGCCGTGGTCGGCGCCGGGCCCGCCGGGCTCGCCGCCGCGACCACGCTCGCCGAGCGCGGTCACGAGGTCACGCTGTTCGAGCAGGCCGACCGGATCGGCGGCCAGTTCAACCTCGCCAAGCTCGTCCCCGGCAAGGAGGAGTTCCACGAGACGCTGCGCTATTTCGGGCGCAGGCTCGAAGCGACGGGCGTGCGGCTGCGGCTCGGCGCGCGCGTCGAGGCCGCCGCATTGGCGTCGGCGGGGTTCGAGGAGGTGGTGCTCGCGACCGGCGTCGTGCCGCGCGACCCGCAGATCCCGGGCCAGGACCACCCCAGCGTCTGCGGTTACCTCGATGTGCTCACCGGCCGCCGCCGGCCTGGCAAGCGCGTGGCGATCATCGGTGCCGGCGGCATCGGCTTCGATGTCGCGACGTTCCTCGTGCACGAGGGGCCCTCGACGACGCTCGACGCGGCGGCGTGGCGCAGGGAGTGGGGCGTCGGCGACCCCGCGCTCGTGCGCGGCGGCATCGACGGCATCGCGCCGCGGCCCACACCGCCCGCGCGCGAGGTGTACCTGCTGCAGCGCAGACCCGGCAAGCCGGGCGCGGGCCTCGGCCGTACTACCGGCTGGATACACCGCGCCGCGCTGCGCATGAAGCGCGTCGAGATGATCGGTGGCGTGCGCTACGACCGCATCGATGATGCCGGGCTGCATGTCACCCTCGACGGCGAGCCGCGGCGGCTCGCGGTGGACGACATCGTGCTCTGCACCGGGCAGGAGCCGCTCGCCGAGCTCGCGGCGCCGCTGCGCGCCGCCGGGGTCACGGTGCACCTCGTGGGCGGCGCCGATGTCGCCGCCGAGCTCGACGCCAAGCGCGCGATACGCCAGGCGACGCTGCTCGCGCTCGGCGTCTGACAAGCCCGGGTCCGTCGCGGCCCGGGCCCGCCGGGCGTGGCGAAGATCGTCCATCGGGTTCTTCCAAAGAAACGCGGGATGCGCTACCATCTCGCCGTGACATCAAGAGACGGGACTTCGGTCCCCGCCAACCTGCCCACCCGGGCAAGGTGGTCGCCGCGAAAGCGGGATGTGGCTGGTCCAAGCAAAGAAACGGGTCCGACGACACATCACTTGATCGCGCGCCGTTTGGCGCGGCTTTGATCGCGCGCCTTCCGGCGCGTGTGGTCTCCGTGCGCCTCGCAGCGCGGCGGCAACGGCCTCCGTCAGTGGCCGGACTCCGGAGAAGCCCGCGCGCAGGCGGGATCGAAGGGAAGGCGGGAGACGCTCCCGCCGGGAGGACCCGGGATGACCGGGGCGCGGGACCGGCCCGCGCGGCAGGGGAGTGGCTACGACCCCTGTCGGCATACCGGTGGTCATCCACAAGACACTCCACAAATTCCAGGAGGACGCATATGGATCCATCGCTCACTGACCTCGCTCCCCATTTCTCCTGCGCGCTCGACCGCGCGGACATCCTCGAGACGCCGCCGGTCGGTGACACGGCGCTCGCCTCGCTGCTCGGCGCCGAGGTGCCCGAGGAGTTCCGCGGCGTGCATTGCCCGTGGCACTTCCTCTCGTTCGCCGCGCACGTCAAGCGGCTCGTCACCGACCCCGTCGAGGTGAAGACCATCGACGGCCTGCGTTGCGTGCAGGTGCTCGGGCAGGCCGTGTTCCGCGCCTTGCCCGACGGCAAGTTCAGCTTCCACATCTGGCAACGCGAGGCCGACGACGCGCCCGTCACGCTGGACGAGATCCTGCCGGTCGGCACGCCCTTCCTCGACTTCCCGCGCACCGACCTCTGGGCCGAAAGGCTGCTGGAGGCGCTGCAGCGCGAGGCGCGCCTGCGCATCGTCGCGGGCGGCCTCGGCGACGCACGGGTCGCTGCGGACTGGGCGGATTGGGTCTGGGCCTGGACCGCCCTCAAGGTCGTCACGCGCGTCGACCTGCGCCGCCTGCGCGCGCGCATCCGCGGCGCACTGCAGCTCGACCGCCGGGTGCTCGCGATGCTGCGGCTGCGCGGCGCCGCGCGGCCTGGCGTGCGCTGGTCGGTCTGCGACTACAACAACGAACGCGGCTGGCTCGACGCGACGCTGAAGGTGCAGCGCGAGGCGCCGGCCTTGTTGCCGGTCTTCTTCGGATTGCGCGATGAGCCCGACTTCGACCGCCGCCTCGAGCCCGTGAAGGCGCTGCGCCGGCTGACGCGCGCGCTCGGCGTCACGCCGCAGCAGTGGCGTGCGCTGGTCGGGTCGGGGCGCAAGGGCCTGCGCCTGCAGCGCGCCCTCAGCCGCGAGTTCCAGGGCGCGAGCGAGCACCGCAACGCCTGCGAGTTCCTCGCGCTGCTCGCGCTGCTGCGGCCGACGCGGCTGCCGTCCCTCGAGTTCTGGCGGCAGCTGCTGTCGATGACGGGCACATGCTGGAACATCCCGGACGCCGGCTATGCGGTGCAGCTCGCCAAGCGGCAGGTCGTGCTGCGCCACCTCGTGCGCGTGCTCGAGGAGCGCGCCCGTGCGGGCGAGGCGCCGCCGCCGGCGGAGGACCAGCATGCGGTCTTCACCTGGATCGCCGATGTCTGCCGCACGCGGCTGCATCCCTCGGAGCGGCAGGGCGGCTGGGCGTGGCTGCTGCGGCAGGGCCGCGAGCATCGCGAGATGCTGCGCCGCAAGGAGGGCGGCGCCCGGGGATGGCGGCCCTTGCTGCCCGGCTTCGAGCATGGCCGCTACCGCGTCGTGCCCGTGACCTCGAGCGAAGGTGTGTGGGCCGAGGCCATCACGATGCGTCACTGCGCCGACCAGTACGAGGCGGGCTGCGCCGAAGGCAAGGTGCTGATGTTCTCGGTGCAGCGGCATGGCGGCAAGCGTGTCGCGACCGCCGCGTTCGCCGCCACCGAGGACGGCTGGCGCGCCATCGGACTGACCGGCAAGGCGAACAGCGAACCGCCCGGCGATGCCTACGGCGTCATGCGCAAGATCACGGCACGGCTGCGGGCGCTCGCGCCGGTGCGCAGCCGCATCGTGGTCGAGTCGCTCGACATGGCCGACTGGACGCTCGATGGCCTCGCGCAGATGATCGGCGGGCCAGGCACGGGCGGCAGGCCCGACAGCATCATCATCGACGACCAGGACCAGGACCAGGACCAGGACCAGGACGACAGGAGGGCGGCATGAGCAAGTCCATATCTTTGTTGTTGAAGGCCGCGGCGTTCGCCGCCGAACGCCACCGCCGCCAAAAGCGCAAGGACCATGAGGCGACGCCGTACATCAACCATCCGCTCGAGGTCGCGCGCCTGCTGGCCGAGGAGGGCAGCATGCGCGATGCCGAGGTGCTGGCCGCGGCGCTGCTGCACGATGTCATCGAGGACACGCGCACCACCCGGCGCGAGCTGGAGCGGCGCTTCGGTGACCGTGTCGCCGCCCTCGTCGCCGAGGTCACCGACGACAAGCGGCTGCCGAAGCAGGTCCGCAAGCGGTTGCAGATCGAGCATGCCCCGCGGATGTCGCGCGCCGCGGCGCTCATCAAGATCGCCGACAAGACCTGCAACCTGCGCGACATCCGTGAGCGCCCGCCCAAAGGCTGGAGCGCAGCGCGGCGCCGCGGATATTTCGCGCATGCCAGGGCCGTGGTCGACGGCCTGCCCGTGAAGAAGCACGCCGTGCTCGCGGCGTTCCGGCGCGTGGCCACGCCGCGCCGCGCGGCGACGCCCTGACTGGCATACACTCCGTCCGATGCCGGTCCGTCGGCCGGCCCGTGCCAATACAGGGTATCGCCATGATCCGTCACAACGCCGCCGTCTCCCTCCGCGTGTCGCTCGCCGCGTTCGCACTCGCCTCGGCCTCCTCGGTCGCCGTATCGCAGGGCTCGCCGCACACCGCAACGGGCGACGTGGCTGCGCCGCCGGCTTGCGCGACGGTCGTACGCGCCGGGCGGCTCGTCGATCCGCTCGCGGGCAAGGTCCGTCGCTCGCAGGCGATCCGCATCGGCGGCGGGCGCGTGCTCGCGGTGCTCGATGATGGTCCTGCGGCGCTCGCGGGCTGCGCGCGGGTCGTCGACCTGACGGCCGCGACGGTGTTGCCCGGGCTCATCGATACGCACACCCACCTGACCTCGGATCCGACCATCCTGCGCTACGAGCGTCTCGGGCTCTCCATCCCGCGCCTCGCGCTGATCGGCGCCGCCAACGCCCGTCGCACGCTGCAGGCCGGCTTCACCACCGTCCGCAACGTCGGGGCGGACGGCTATGCGGACGTCGCCTTGCGCGATGCCATCAACGCGGGTGACGTGCCGGGGCCGCGGTTGCAGGTATCGGGGCCGGGCATCGGCATCACGGGCGGACACTGCGGCAGCAACCTGCTCGCGCCCGAGTTCCGCCAGACCTCCCTCGGCACCGCGGACGGTCCGGACGAGGTGCGCAAGGTGGTGCGCCAGAACGTGCGCTTCGGGGCCGATGTCATCAAGTACTGCGGCACGGGAGGCGTGTTCTCGAAGGGCACGCAGCCCGGCATGCAGCAGTTCACGCCCGAGGAGGTCGCGGCGCTGGTCGATGAGGCGCGGATGCACGGCCGCAAGGTCGCGGTGCATGCGCACGGCGCCGCCGGCATCAAGGTCGCCCTGCGCGCGGGCGTCGACACCATCGAGCACGCGAGCCTGATCGACGACGAGGGCGTCGAGCTCGCGAAGAAGTACAAGGTCTACTTCTCGATGGACATCTACAACACCGACTACACCCAGTCGGAGTCCAAGCGCCGCGGCGAGCTCGAGGAGTTCATCCGCAAAGACCAGATGATCGGCGACATCCAGCGCCGCAATTTCGAGCGCGCACTGAAGGCGGGCATCCGAATGATCTACGGGACCGACGCCGGCATCTATCCGCATGGCGACAACGCACGGCAGTTCGCCGTGATGGTGCGCTACGGGATGACGCCCATGCAGGCCATCCAGTCCGCGACGGTCAATGCCGCGGATTCCATGGGCCTTGCGGGGCAGGTGGGCGAGCTCACGGCGGGCGCCCATGCCGACCTGATCGCGGTCGCCGACGACCCGCTCGCCGACATCCGCGCGCTTGAGCGCGTGTCGTTCGTGATGAAGGGCGGGGTCGTACATCGCGAGTGAGGCCCGGCGGCGCTGCCGCCGTACGCCCGCCCGCCGTACGTACGGCCGCCCCGCCGCGCCGGCTCATTTTTTGAGCCGGTCATGGGGCAGCATGGGCCGATGCTGAAGGTCGCTGCGTCCATCCTCCACCCGCGCCGGGATGACCGTGGGCGCGAGGTGCGTATCCTCCGTCCCTCCACGGCCTCCCCGGTCCTGCAGTGGCGGGATCCCGCAGCGATCGCGGTGGTCGTCCCGGACGGCACGATGGTGGAGGGTCTGCACGGTGTCCCGTTCGAGCCCTGGTCGGCGCCTGCGGGCGCGGTGGGGGCGGGCGTCTACGGCGGCGAGGCGGACAGCGCCCTGAACGGCGCCCTGAACGGCGTCGGCGACTTCGAAGAACCGCCATTCTTGGCGACGGCGGGGCTTGCCCCGGCGGCAGGCGTCGTGGTCATCGAGCCCGATGACCGGGTGTGGGCGGTGGCACCCACCAACGGTTTCGGGGGCTACAGCCTCACCTTCCCGAAGGGCCGTCTCGAGCCGGGGCTCGATCTGCGCACGTCGGCGATCAAGGAAGCGCACGAGGAGACCGGCCTGCGAGTCGTCGTCACCGGGTTCCTCATCGACCTGCCGCGCTCGACGACCTTCACGCGCTATTACCTCGCCCGTCGCATCGGCGGCACGCCCGCCGCGATGGGCTGGGAATCCCAGGCGGTCTGGCTGGTGCCGCGCAAGCGCCTGCGGCAGGTCATCACCCACGCCAACGATCGACCCTTGCTCGACGCGCTCGACGCGCGGCTCCCGGAGGTGCCCTGATGTGGATCTGCCTGAACGACAGTTTTTTGAGCATCGTCGACAAGGGCGACCCGAGCGGCGCCACGCTGTTGGTGCGCGCGCGGCGCGAGGGCGACATCGCGCGGACGTTCCCGGAGGCCGTGGTCGAGGTCGGCACGGGCACGGATTACCCGTTCCGTGCGCGGTTGCCGCGCGAACGGGTGGCGTCACGCATCGCAGAGGCGCTGCGCGACCTGCGTTATCCCAACTTCAAGTCGTCGGTGCGTGAGCCGCGACGGCATCGCGTGTACGCCGAGCTGTGGGCGGTGCTCGCGCGTGACGAGGATCCTCTGCCGCGCTGAAAAGACGACGGCCGGGACCCTCGCGGATCCCGGCCGTCGCTCGGTCGGACGCGGGGCGATCAGGCCTTGGGCTTGCGCGCTTCCTCGATGACCTTCTCCGCGACGTTGCGCGGCACCAGATCGTAGTGCGAGAACTCCATCGTGTACGAGGCGCGGCCGCTCGACATCGCACGCAGCTGGCCGATGTACCCGAACATCTCCGACAGCGGCACGGTGGCCACCACGGCGATGCTGGTGCCGCGCTCGAGCTGGTCCTGGATCGAGCCGCGGCGGCGGTTGATGTCGCCGATGACATCGCCCAGGTAGTCGCCCGGCGTCACCACCTCGACCTTCATCACGGGCTCGAGGAGCACCGGCGAGGCCTTGGGGATGGCTTCGCGGAAGCAGGCCTTGGCCGCGATCTCGAACGTCAGGGCGTTCGAGTCGACGTCGTGGTAGCTGCCGTCGAACAGCGTCGCCTTGAAGTCCACCGTGGGGAACTTCGCGAGCACGCCTTCCTCGAGCTGCATCTTGAGGCCCTTCTCGACCGAGGGCACGTACTCGCGCGGCACCGAGCCGCCCACGGTCGCATCCTCGAACACGAAGCCCTGGCCGCGCTCGAGCGGCTCGAACTTGATCCACACCTCGGCGAACTGGCCGGAACCGCCCGTCTGCTTCTTGTGGACGTATTGCTGTTCGATGGGCTTCGTGAAGGCTTCGCGGTAGGCGACCTGCGGCTCGCCCATGATGCCTTCGACGTTGAACTCCGTGCGCATGCGGTCGAGCGTCACGTCGAGGTGCAGCTCGCCCATGCCGCGCAGGATGGTCTGGCCCGTCTCGCGGTCGGTCTCGAGGCGCAGCGAGGGATCGGCACGCACCATCTTGCCGAGCGCCGCGCCGAACTTCTCGAGTTCGCCCTTGACCTTGGGCTGCACCGAGACGCTGATGACGGGCTCGGGGAAGCGCATGCGCTCGAGCACCACCGGGTGGTCGGTGTCGCAGAGCGTGTCGCCGGTGTCCGTCTCGGCGAGCGAGACGAGGGCGATGATGTCGCCGGCGCGCGCTTCCTCGATGGGGTTGGCTTCCTTGGCGAACATCTCGACCATGCGGCCGATCTTCTCGCGCTTGCCGCGCGTGGTGTTGGTGACCGACATGCCCTTGGTGAGCACGCCCGAGTACACGCGCACGAAGGTCAGCGCGCCGTAGGCGTCGTTGATGACCTTGAACGCGAGCGCCGAGAACGGCTCTTCATCGGAGCACTTGCGCTCGCCGATGGCGTTGCCGTCGGCGTCCACGGTGTTGATGGCCGCGACGTCGGTCGGTGCGGGGAGGTAGTCGACGACCGCGTCGAGCACCTGCTGCACGCCCTTGTTCTTGTAGGAGGAGCCGCAGAGCACCGGGTTGAAGGCGCCGGACACCGTGCCCTTGCGCAGGCAGGCGCGCAGCGTCTCGACCGAGGGGTCCTTCTCCTCGAGGAGATAGGCTTCCATCGCGGCGTCGTCCATCTCGAGGCAGGTGTCGACCAGTTCCTTGCGGTACTCGAACACCTTGGCGAGGATCGCGCGGTCGGTCGGCACGGCGATGCCGAGCTTGTCGGCGAGGTCGGCCGTGACGTCGAGGACGGCCCACTGCGCGTCCTTGTCGTCGGAGTCCCAGACCAGGGCCTTCATCTCGACGAGGTCGATCATGCCCTTGAAGTTGTCCTCGGAGCCGATCGGGATCTGGATCGGCAACGGGCGCGCGCCGAGGCGCTTCTTGATCATGTCGACGCAGCGCGTGAACGAGGCGCCGCTGCGGTCCATCTTGTTGACGTAGCAGATGCGCGGCACGCCGTAGTTGTCGGCGAGGCGCCAGTTGGTCTCGGACTGCGGTTCCACGCCCGCCACGCCGTCGAACACCACCACCGCGCCGTCGAGCACGCGCAGCGAGCGGTTCACTTCGATGGTGAAGTCGACGTGCCCCGGGGTGTCGATGACGTTGATCTTCTTCTTGCGCCAGAAGGTCGAGACCGCGGCGGACTGGATGGTGATGCCGCGCTTCTGTTCCTGTTCGAGGTAATCCGTCGTCGTCGAAGTCTTGAGGTCCTTCGTGTCGTGGATGTCGATGATGGTGTGCTTGCGCCCCGTGTAGTAAAGGATGCGCTCGGTGGTCGTCGTCTTGCCGGCGTCGACGTGGGCGATGATGCCGATGTTGCGGATGTCGGCTAGGGCGGTTGTACGGGGCATGGCAGGTTCCGTGGCTGGGGCAAAAAGGATGGAAAACGGGACGACCCCGCCCGATCGGTGGGCAGGTCCCGGGTTAACTTCCTATGATAATACGGAACGGGGGACGGCTTCGACCCCCCGTCTGGAGAGGGCAGGTCGATGACAGCAGGGGGCGGTTTGGCGGGCGGCGGCGTGGCGGGCGGCAGGGACCGCGCCTTGGACGCCTTCCGGGGCGCCACGGTGGCCGCCATGATCCTCGTGAACAACCCCGGCTCCTGGTCGCATCTCTATGCGCCGCTGGCCCATGCGCCCTGGCACGGCTGCACCCCCACCGACCTCGTGTTCCCGTTCTTCCTGTTCGCGGTCGGGGCCTCCTTGGCTTTGACCCTGCCGGCCCTTCGGGCCCTGTCAGGCCGCGCGTTCAGCCGGCGGATCCTGCAGCGCTGCCTCGTCATCTTCGGGGTCGGGCTGTTCCTGAACGCCGCACCGTTCGTCCGGTGGGACGAGGCCGGGCATCTGGTCGCGCGGGATGCGGACTCGTTGCGCATCATGGGCGTGCTGCAGCGCATCGCCCTGTGCTTCGGTGTGGCGGCCGTCATCGCGTGGTGGGGCGGCCTCCGCGCGGCGCTGGCCGCGAGCGCGGCCTTGCTGCTCGGCTATTGGGCGGCGATGGGGGTCTTCGCCCAGGGTCCCGATCCGTACAGCCTCGAGGGGTTCTTCGGCACCGCCCTCGACCGTCGCTTGCTCGGGCCCGGTCATCTCTATCAGGGCGAGGGTGTGCCTTTCGATCCGGAGGGGCTCGCCAGCACGCTGCCGGCCATCGCCCAGGTGTTGCTCGGCTTCGTGATCGGATCGATGCTGGCCCGGCGCCAGGAGGACGCGGCATGGCTGCGACGGCTGCTGGCGGTGGCGGCCCTCGCCGTCGCGGTCGGGTTGGCGTGGCAGTGGCTGCTGCCCTTCAACAAGAAGATCTGGACGCCGAGCTACGTCGTGTTCACGACCGGCCTCGCGGCGGCGGCCATGGGCCTCGCGGCGCTCGCGCTCGACGGCCGCCGTGCCGACAACGTGCTGGTGCGCGGTTGCGAGGCGTTCGGGCGCAATGCGCTGCTGGTGTTCGCGTTGAGCGGATTGGTGCCGCGCGTGCTGTCGTTGTGGCGATTGCCCGATCCGTCCGGCGCGGCCGCGGCGCTGACCCCGATGCAATGGCTTTACCGGCAGGGCTTCGAGCCATGGTTCGCCGATCCGCGTCTGGCGTCACTGCTCTACGCGATGACCCTGGTGCTCGCCTATGGCGTGTTGGCGCGGACGCTCGACCGGCGCGGCCTCTACTGGCGGGCGTGATCGTCTTTCGCGCTGCCCTGGGCGGCGGCTTTCTGGATGCCGTGGGTGACGCCGTTCATGGTGCCGTTCGCGGCGCCGTCGCGGGACAGGATGCGCCGCGCCCCGTCCGGCGCGAACGGGTCGACGCCCGCACGGTGGAAGCCGGAGGTGAGGATGTCCACGATGGACTCGGCCATGTCGCCCACACAGCGCGCGCCGACGGCGGTCAGGGCGATGCGACCATCGCCATGCTTCGCGAGCACCGCAGGATCGCAGTCGATGAAGCCGTCGCGCGCGAGTTGATCGAGGCATTCGAGCATGGCCTTGTCCGACCCGCCCATCGAGACCCAGAGGTCCGATGCGCGCACGTCTTGTTGGAGCAGGTGGGCGCGGAACAGTATCTGCACGATGGCGTAACAGTGCTGGATCGAGGCACGTCCGATCTTGCGACGGATCACGGCGTCGATGTCCGCCATCATCTCGAACACCACGAGTTCGCCGTTGGTGCCGTGCGCCTTCGGAGGGCGCGCGGTCAGGACTGTTGTGTCGCTCATAGGCGCGATCATCCGTCAATCAGCCTTTGGGATGACAGGCTACATCGTTGACGAGGGGGTGCGTCTGTTCGCTTCAGCGCAGACGCACGAGCCGGCCGGGCCGTGCATCCTGCACGGCGCCGTCGAGCGCCACGGCTTCGCCGGCGACCCAGGTGCCGAGATAGCCCTCGGCGATCTGCAGCAACCGCTTGCCGCCGGCGGGCAGGTCGCGCACCAGGCGCGGTGTCCCGCAGGCGAGGCGCGTCGGGTCGATGAGGTTGAGGTCGGCGCGCAGGCCGGGCGCGATCATGCCGCGATCGTCGAGCCCCAAGTGCCGTGCGTTGCGCCGCGTCAGCATCTCGACCGCGGTCTGCGGCGTGAGCCGGCCTTCGGGGCGGTCGCGGCACCAATGCGCGAGCAGGAAGGTGGTCGTGCTGGCGTCGCAGATGGTGCCGACGTGCGCGCCGCCATCGGAGAGTCCGTAGAGCGCGCGCGGATGCGCGAGCATCTCGCGCACCACTTCGAGCGACCCGTCGTTGTAGTTGAAGATCGGGAAGTGGATGAGGTTGTCGCCCGCGCCGGCGGCGAGATGGTCGTAGATCGCCTCGAGCGCGCCGCAGCCGCGGCTGCGCGCCCGGGCGAGGAAGCTCTGCGCGAGGGTCGGCTCGTAGCCGGCTTCCAGGGGGAACATCCGCGCGCTGATCAGCTCGATGCGGGCCAGCATCAGGTCGACGATCGGCGGGATGGGGGTGCCGTCGCCCGACATCCGGCCAGGGCGCTCGCCGAGGATGCGTGCCTTGCGGGCGGGATCGCGCAGCGCCGCGGCGCGTTCGGCGAGCGGCAAGCCCGCGACCTCGACGTAGCCCGGATGTCCCATCAGCGGATGGAAGCTGGTGTCGAGGCCGAGGATCACGCCGATGCCGCGGGACGCGGTCTGCAGCCAGAGCGGCAGGCCCGCCGCCACCGCCGCCTCGGTGCGCGTGCGGATCGCCTGCCATTGCGCGCCGCCCGGGTCGCGTTGCAGCCAGGTCATCGACAACGGCCGCCCGCTCTCGCGCGCGAGCAGCTCGACGAGGTCGAACTCGGCGTCAAAGCGCTCGGGGCCGTGCAGCAGGTCGAAATCGCTCACGAGCTGCAGCACGCCCCGCGGCCGGTCGCGGAACACCTGCGCGAGCCCTGTGAGTTCGGCGGCCGTGGCGTCCGCGGCGGGTGTCGCGACGCCGGCGGTGGTGCGGTGGTTGTCGGTGCGTCCGGTGGAGAACCCGGCGGCGCCCGCCTCGAGCGCCTCGCGCAACAGCCGCCGCATCGCGGCGATGTCCTCTGCGGTGGCGGCCTCGTGCGCGTGTGCGCGCTCGCCCATCACCGCCATGCGCAGCGGGTCGTGCGGCACTTGTGCGAGGAAATCGAGGGTGTGCGGGATGCGGTC